>Ga0126378_10000013_pt1 | contig 161501 bp, 137 predicted proteins | sample PanSoiMetPlot_23_FD_92587 | JGI IMG/M metagenome (GOLD analysis project Ga0126378, IMG submission 92587) | Tropical forest soil microbial communities from Panama - MetaG Plot_23 | ecosystem: Environmental > Terrestrial > Soil > Tropical forest > Bulk soil | place: Panama | collected 2016-02-17 | reverse complement strand
TGCACGGGCGCCGGACCGGCGCAGCGATTTGGTTACTTCCAATCCGTTCATTGGGGACATTGCGAGATCAAGAACAATGACGTCCGGATCAAGGCGAGCTACAACATCGAGAGCGGCAACTCCGGAGTTAACCGAGGCGACGACCTCGAATTCCGTGCGCAGTGTTGTCACCAACCATCCCAGCATTGCGGGATGATCGTCAGCAACAGCTACTCGCAGTTTTGCGTTCACTTGGCTCCACTCGGTCGGCACTCAGCATACCGCCGCTCCGTCGGTAAAAAACCCATGTTGCAATTGTGAGTAAGAAGTTAGATGTGAGAAGCGGAATTTGCGTTATCCGCCGCGTTAAAACTGCATCTGTTCCTTGCAGATTCCGGGTTCAGGCGCACCGGATGCAACCTGGGTCTACGTCTCAACCGGGCAGGCAGTATGCTATTTGAACCAGCCTGAAAGGTCACGAACAAAGCGCCGAAGCCAAGCGAAAAGTGATTAAGAAAGCTCTCATCTGTAGCGCAGAGAACGGGCGCAATAGCGACTCATTGCAATCTTTTCAGCGATATAAAGTGCTTTGTGGTCAGCCGGAGTTTTTTCAGGGACAGCGCGATGGTAATTTTTCGGCTTTCGTGGCGGCAGGATATGGCGGAGCATGAAGGTGTCCATTGGGCGCCCCTGCGTTTCAAAGCTGATTGGAGACGCTTTGACGACAAAAGGAGAAGGTTTTTATGGGAGCAATTATCGGATGGATCATATTTGGCTTGATCGCTGGCGGCATCGCGAAGCTGTTGATGCCGGGAAAGGACCCAGGTGGCTTCTTCATGACCGCTGTTCTGGGCATTGCTGGGGCCCTGGTGGGAGGATTTATTGGTCGTGTGTTGTGGGGCAGCTCTGGAGTCGATAGCTGGAGCATCGGAAGCTTTGCTCTGGCCATTTGCGGTTCGATTCTACTGTTGCTGATCTACAGGATGGTTGTGGGTCGCCGAGGCGTCACACCGGCAAGCAAAGTCGGTAATCGCGATAAGTGGGCAGCTTAGGAAAACTCTGGCGATGGTCTAAAAAATCCGAGTCCCCATGCGAGCAGCTTGCGCTCAGCAAGGGCCCTTCACCACGTGATCCGGATTTGGAGAGGTGTGAGAGTGCCCGCATGGCCTGGCACTCTGGCAGAATCCTTGTTCAACCGGTGGCTTTAGCTCGCCTTGGGGACAGTTCCTGCTGCCTTCTGATCTGAGGTGGGTTCTCGGGGATCTCAATCATGATTTCAGTGCCTTGTTTGGCGCTGGTGGTCAGGTGAAATGTCCCTCCCAGGATTCGGGTACGCTCCTGCATGCTGATCATTCCCAGGCTGTTTTTGGCGCGGGCAACCGTGGGATCAAATCCAACTCCGAAATCACGGATCGCCAGGCGGATTGAGCCTTGCGAAGAGGAAAGGCTGATGGCTACGCGTTTGGAATGGGCATGACGCCGGATATTTTGCAGAGCTTCCTGCAGAATGCGGTACAGGCCCAAAGAACCTTCTTTATTCTGCAGTTGCAGCCCTTTTTCAATCGCGAGCTCAATACGCATGTTCTCGCGCCGGCGAAACTCTTCGCAAAGCGCGCGCACAGCGGAGACAAATCCGGCGTGTTCCAAGACGGCCGGATGCAACTCATGGGACAGCTCCCGGATCCCATCCGCCAGCTCGACTGTGTATTTCTTGAGCCGGACCAGCTCTCGGTCAAGATCCTGCGAGGCCCTGCCACTGCCGGTCTGCCACTGCTGTACGGACGTTTGTAATGCCGCAATCGCCAGGGCCAGCGAGACCGCATGCTGGCCGACACCATCATGCAGTTCACGCGCGATCCGCGACCGCTCTTCTTCCTGCGCATTGATCAGCCGAGCTGCCAGTGTTTCCACTTCCTCGTTTGCCTTCAGCAAGGCGGCTTCTCCCTGCTTGCGCTGTGTAATATTCTGGAGAATTCCAGCCGTGTAGAGCGGCTTTCCCGCTTTGTCGCGAGTCATGGTCACGTCGACCTGGACCCAAACGGTTTCACCGGTTTTGCGAATGATCCGTTTCTCGTTCTTGTAGGAGAGAATTTCTCCACGAACCAGTTTGTTAAACTTCTCGTCGACGATCCGATCCTCAGGATGTGTGTAATCACTGAACCGCATACGAAGCAACTCACCGCGGGAGTATCCGGTGATCTTGCAAATAGCGTCGTTGACGCGGATGAACCTGCCGGCGGGATCGACCTGGGCGGCTCCAACACTGGCCTTCTCAAAAAAGGCGCGATTCTGTTGATTGCCTGCTTCAAACGCATGCTGGGTATTCTTCCGTTCGATGAAGCGAGCAAGCTCGGCGCCAACGCTCTTCATGACGTTCAAAAGCGTCCTGCCGGGGCGCTCGCTTTCTGTCAATCCGAATTCGATCGATCCGGCGGCTCTACCGCCGATAACAATAGGGATCGCGATTACAGCCCGAATTCCAGGTTCGCCGCGAGTTTTGGCGGAGCGAGGGGAATTCACAGCCTCGGTATCGAGTGCTGACCAGAGCGCTTGTTTTTGACGCAAAGAACTTTCAGACGCCTCAGTAAAACGATTTAGCAATTCGGTCATCTCAGAGTGTTTGTGTTCCGATTCACTGAAATGCCAGGCTTCCGCCAGCGTGTGGGGTTGGCGTGACGCAGAGTCTTTGAATCTCGCATGGCCGATCGGCCATTTCATAGACCCGCAAACATGACGCAGGCATTCCTGCACAGTGTTCTTGATACCGGTAGAGTTATGAATGGACTTTGATACATTCAACAGGAGCCTGACATACAGAGACTCCAGTTTTGCCGTTTTAAGGCCCCGCTTGTATTCCGTGATGTCCAGCGCGGACCCAACGTAGCCGCGAAAGCCTTCTGAAGAATAAAATGGCGCGCCGCAATCGATAATCCATTGGTACTGTCCGCTCGCGTTCCGAAGCCGGTATTCAAGTTCAAAAGGGCTGCGCGTGGCAAAGGCTTTCAGGAATCTTTTTTTGACGCCGGCGCGGTCCTCAGGATGCACGCTTTCAAGCCAACCGTCGCCCAGTTCTTCCTGTATGGGACGCCCGGTATGAGCGAGCCATCTCTTGTTCACGTAGGTGCATTTAGCCGATTCGTTACAGATCCAGATGAAAATCGGCGCATTCTCGGCCATCAGTCGGAAACGATCGTCATTTGCCTCAATCTCAGTCCACGCAAGCTTGGCTTCGGTGATGTCACTATGAACGATCACTGCGCCTCCCCCGGGCGAACACAGGGAGTACACAGACATGGCAAACCAACGCGACTCGTCAGGCGTATGAAGCGCATACTCCTGGCGGAAGACCTTCTTTTTGCCTGAGAGGACGCTGCCGATGCCTTCCAACGTGGGTGCAGCCCTTTTTTCCCGGCGAAGCAGGGCGGCGCGGCAAACCTCCATGTAGTTTGTTCCTACGGAAAGTCGCTTGGTGTCCGGCGCCCCGTTTTCCAGGGCAAACTTGTTCCACGCTTCATTGACCGCGATGATCGTGCCCTCGCGGTCAAGCACGGCAATGTGATCCGTGAGAGAATTCAGAACAGCAAAGCCCAATTCACCGTCAAAATGCAGGTAATCAATAAATGACGGTGTCTTTACGCGTTTCGCGGATGACCGGTCCGTGAACATCTTTACACCCCAGAATCTTTATGAAAATCTTTGCAAACCTTTAATTCTTGAATGGGCTAGTGATGGTTATTACTGCTGGTCGATCATCAACTTCCTGAATAGTATTGTTTCACGATCTCGGCCACTTTGCCACGGATTGGCATAAGAAACGACAAAATTACTTTAAGGAACAGACCGTTTCGGGAATGGAGATATAGCAATAAAAAATCGCTTAATTCCTCGATTTTTCAATGGTCCAAGCAAGTTCTGTTGCAGAACCGGTGGTTTGTCAATTTCTGTGTTTTGCTTGTGACGGCGCAGGTTTTGCAGCCGCAATCGTAATTCGGTGGTCTGAAATGATGAAAAATGCCTGGGGGAGGATTCGCCCCCGCTGCGCGGCTCAGCCGCAAACGGCGAGTTACTGGCTTTCGCGCGCAAACTCACGCCAACGGAGTGGTGGAGCAACAGTGGAGCAGCTTGCTCTCCAGCGGTACCCAAAAACTCTCAGACTCTCTGCTTCTTTCCGTGGCCACGAGTAACATCATTGTGCCATCGTGTTCGGGAACGTCGGGTATGCGATAAACCACGGGAAAAGCAAATTGATCGAGGAGGCCGCTGGGACCATAGTGAACTACAGTGACCGTATCATCGTGGGAAACGAGGGAGTAATACGTGTCAGGCACTGCTTGCGACTGCAGGATCTGATGCAACATGCTGATGCTGACCATATAACAGAGTTCCATAGTGGCGGAATTCCTTCCTGGCTGAAAGCCCCCGAAAGTCCACATCCAAAAACCGGGCACCCTCTGAGATAGTGCTCCGTCGAACTCATCCGTTTCGGAGACTTCTCATTTCTCTTTACTAAGGGTTTTACGGCCGGCAGATTACGCTTTCATTGGAGCTTCATTAAAAGAATTAATTTAACGGGGGTGTTTTGAGGACTTTGCGCATGCTTTTGAATCAACAAGTTAGAGGTCAATGATTTGCACGATACCGCTCTCTGGGGAGACACAAAGTCACCATCCTGACATTGCCCTCCGCAGATCCACCAGGAAACTCAGCTTCCAGCGTTGGCAGTGATCTGATTGCGCAAATCCCAAAGGTCCTTGTAGGCCACGTGTTGCATTCTTTGTTGCAGGACCTCGACGGGTGTTCCCATCGTGCCGACGACTCCGGCGCCGATGATCCGCTGTGCCAGCTTCAGGTGATGGAACCGGAACAGTTGCATGCGCTCGTCAAAATCGACCATTCGTTCGGCGACATCATGGAGCGCAAAAAATTCGTCATGCCGCCGGTAGATATCGTCTGCCGTCAGGCCTTTATTTGCGAGTTGCTCCTGAAAGGCATCGCCAATGCGCGGGGCAATATGCAAGAGGGAAAGGAATCCCGGTGAATCCAACCCGCTGCCATGTCCCAGGCCGGAGCGGATGATGTGATAGTCGTACGGAGTGATGGTCTCAAGAATATGCAGCAGCGAAATCGGGTACTCCAGCATGGCATTGGCACGTCGTATGAGCCGGGCAGAGTTGGGATAGTTGCCTTCAGTCAGTGATACACGGGCTCGCTCCAGTTCCCAGCTGGCGCCTTTCATCAGCAACTCTGAGGATTGGTGCACTACCTGAAATGTCAGTTCGTCAGGATGCGAGAGTTCCTCGGTTGCTGTCTGCAGCGAAAGCAGGTCATCGGTACGGAGATAGCGTTCATAGTCAGTGGCGCCCTTGCCTTCAAGGACAGGCTTGTGAAACTCATTAGGCATGGATCGTTTGGCTCCCTCGGCTGTTGAAGCACCTGCACTCGTGATTGGCGGCAACGGACTGTCCGTCGCGCCATTCACGCACATTACTACCATGATATCAAGTTGAGCAGCGTGGGAAGTCTTATGGGTCGGAACGCCTCAGGACGCCAAGCACGATGCCAGCCAGCGAGGCGAGCACCAGAGCTGAGCCGGCGATGGCTACCGCTCTCGGAAAAGGACCATTGCTCCAGATTTCCATCAGCACGCCGAGAGGGAAGAGTACGCAGCCCAGAATTAAGCACGACGCCAGGAGCCGCTTCGATTTTTCTGAGATCGAGATTTGATCGGCGGCAAGGGCCAGAACAATGAGCAGCATTGAAAGCCCGAGCCAGTGTCCGTGCACATCGACCTGGCGATCGTAGTTGTATTTTGCCTGCCGGTATTGAAGTAGAGCTTTCTCCGCGTCCGTTGGATTTCTTTGGGCCGCGGCCTGAAATCCCGAAGTGAGCGACATGCCGATGTCATCAAGCGCCTGATGTTCGGCAAACACTGCATACCAAAGCCCGTAACTCATGCTCAGTATGGCAAGCGCGATACCGCCGAATAGAAGGAGTTGCCGCGTGCTCATGAGTGGGATCCTTTTGCGATGGAGTCAATGTTGCCGGTATAACGCAGAATGCCGATCCACATGGCCAGCAACGCCACGATCACGAGCAGCCCTCCGATATCGGCGACTCCGCCGGCAATCAGCCCGAACCGCATCTCCAACAGCACACAGACCGGAAGAAGCAGAGACCCCAGGAGCATGGTTGCTGCCCAGCGCCGCTTCCACACTTCAGCAAGTTGAACGTAGGGCTGAAAAAATGCCACCAGCATCGCGAGCAGTCCAAATTCAATCACATGCGCGTGCGCGGCGATCTTGACTGCTTTATCTCCCTGCAGCTGCCCATAGTCAGCCAGAGCCTGATTGATTTTCGATGAATCTTGCGCGGCAGCGCCCGAGCTCATCTCCGAAAGAATTGTGTAGTCTGCTGCTTCGTGCTTGTAAAGATCCACGCCCGCGTAGTACGAGCCATGAAGAATGCCCAAAAGAACCAGCGTGAGGCCGCCTGCCAGCAGCCAGCGCGCGGGCGTGCTTCGATCACGGAGAAGCTGGTCCGACAGGGCAGGCCGATTCGCGCGAAAATGCCGGATAATGCCAGCCAGATAAGCTATGGTCACAAGCAGCACCAACAAGCCGCCAAGATCGGCAAAGATGCTGGCCCAGCCGATAGCCTGCAACGGGCTGTACCCCAGTCCAACGTAGTGAATCAAAAAAACACCCACGGGCAACAGAACTCCACCGAATATAAAGAGCCAGGCTAAACGGCGCCCGGCGCTTTCAGAGAGGCTGACCCAGGGCTGAACCAGCGCCAGCAGCAGCGCAAGGTAGCCAAACGCAATCAGGTGAACGTGCGCGTCCACCTTGGTGCCGCGGTTTTCCAGAAAGTCTCCAGTGCTCTTGAAGTGTTCGGCAACCGCAGCGCTGTCGCCCGCTTGCGCCGCCTGAGCAGCAGCAGCCAGACCCGCGCCGACGCGGGCGGCATTCTGGTGCAGAACAAAGACGGCAAAAATATCGCCAAAAACCATTCCCACCAGGATCATCCCGATCCCGGCGAGCGTAAGCAGCCGGCGCGGGCTGAGCGGGGCAAAGCCCACAGTCACGGCCATCGACGATTCGGGTGTGGACATAAGGGTCAACCTTGAATGAAAATGCTCTTGCCCGCTGCACGCGCAAGCCCCGAAAAACTCTCTGTCTTGAAGCGAACGGTAGAGTGTAAAGTCGGATACTTTAGGTGTCAAATATATTGGCTGCGGCCACGAAGGCATGTTGTTCTCAATCGCCAGCCGCCGCGGCCGGAACTTGAGCGATTCCGAGGACTTGAGCATTGTCTAAATCCAAATTAGGTCCGGCGCAGGGATCCGCCGGCCAATCCCCCTCCGTCGGCGCGCATGCCGATACCTTCGCCAGGGACCACTTGCCTCCAAAAGAGCTTTGGCCGGTCATCAGGACCCACGGCATGGCTGAACTGGAATATCCTGCTCGTCTCAACGCGGCGGTGGAATTACTGGATCGCCACGTGGAAGCGGGTGCCGGGGCACGAGCCTGCGTGCGTACGGATGACGGCGTCTGGAATTATCAGCAATTGCTGGAGCACGCGAACCGGTTGGCAAATCTCCTGGTGAGCCGCGGACTGCGGCCAGGAGAGCGCGTTCTATTGCGTGACGCCAATACTCCCATGCTGGCGGCCTGCTGGTTTGCTGTGCTCAAGGCCGGAGGCATTGCAGTAACGACCATGCCTCTTCTACGCGCGCAGGAATTGACCGCGGTTGCCGTTAAAGCCAGGATCAAATATGCGCTCTGTAGCGCCGAACACGCCGCCGAACTGAATGAAGCAAAACGATCGGCGCCGGTGCTCGAAAATCTCATCTGCTATGAGAATCAGAGTCTCACACAGCTTCCTTCGCTGCTCGCCGGGTTCCCAGCCGGGTTCACGAACGCAGATACGGCGCAAGACGACGTCGCTCTCATCGCATTCAGCTCCGGCACCACCGGAGAGCCCAAAGCCACCGTCCATTTCCATCGTGACATTCTGGCCGTCTGCGATACGTTTTCAAAACACCTGCTCAAGCCGAGCGCCAATGACGTCTTCTGTGGCAGTCCGCCGCTGGCTTTTACCTTTGGATTAGGCGGGCTGTTGCTCTTTCCCATGCGCGCAGGCGCTTCCACGCTGTTGCTGCCGAAAATCAGCGCAGAAGGTTTGTTGCAGGCGATGGAGCGGCACCAGTGCACCATTTGTTTTACCGCGCCCACGCTCTACCGCAGCATGGCGGAGTTTGTTCCGCGGTATAACCTGTCGTCGCTGAAAAAATGTGTTTCCGCAGGCGAGCGCCTGCCGCTTGCCGTATTCGAAGCCTGGCGCAAAGCGGCCGGCATTTCGATTATCGACGGCATTGGCTCCACGGAGTTGCTGCATATCTTTATCTCTGCTGCCGGCAGTGACATCCGTCCTGGCGCGACCGGCAAGCTGGTGCCTGGATACGAAGCAATCATTGTTGATGAAGCCGGGCAGCGTCTCCCCGCGAACACAGTGGGCCGCCTGGCTGTGCGTGGTCCCACCGGTTGCCGCTATTTGGACGCGCCTGACCTTCAGCGCAAATACGTGCAAAATGGCTGGAACATCACGGGTGATGCGTATCGCCAGGATGAAGATGGTTATTTCTGGCACGAAGGCCGTATTGACGACCTGATTGTGAGTTCCGGCTACAAGATCGCGGCCATTGAGGTTGAGGCTGTACTCATGGGGCACCCTAAGGTTGGCGAATGTGCTGTGATCGGTGCGCCCAGCGAAGAGCGCGGCGAGATAGTCAAAGCTTTCGTGGTACTCACTGAGAAAAAGGCTGCCAACGATCTGTTGCGGCGAGAGCTGCAGGATTATGTGAAATCGCGAATCGCGCCGTACAAATATCCGCGCGCGATTGAATTTGTGACTGAGTTGCCGCGTACATCCACCGGCAAACTTCAGCGCTCGCGCCTGCGCGAGCAGGAACGCAGGAAGCTGTCAAGGTAGGCCAGTGCAAGAATGGTCTGGACAAATGTGGCACAGACACTCTTGTCTGTGCCTGCATCCCTCAGACTTCATCGAGCACAGCCAGAGTGCCTGCGCCACAAATTCAATAACTGTCAAGACCAATTCTGAAACTGCCTCTTGCAACAGAGCTTAGTCGGGCACCACAGCCGTGACTTCAATCTCTACGCGAGCGGCCGCCTCTACCAAGCCGGAAACCTCGACAACAGACATTGCGGGATAATGGCGGCCGATGATCTCACGGTAGACATCGCCCATCGTTTTTGCAGCCGCCATGTATTCATTCTTGTCGAGCACGTACCAGGTCATGCGCGCGATATGTTCAGGCTTGGCGTTTGCCTCACGCAGGACTTCAACGATATTGAGCAGCGCCTGCCGCACCTGCGCGGTAAAGTCGCTGCTCGTGAACCGGCACTCGGCATTCCAGCCAATCATCCCGCTTAAAAACACCATGCTTCCTCTCACAGCCACGCCGGTAGCGTAACCTTTGGGTCGCGGCCAATTCGGTGGTTGCAGAAATTTCATTCCGTTTTCAGTCCTCTTCATTTTTCTGACGCATCATGCTCGCCCTCACTTGCCCCATATGCTTTGATGATGCCACGCGCAATGACCAGCTGCTGCACCTCGGTGGCGCCTTCATAAATCCGCAGAGGACGAATCTCGCGATAGAGTTGCTCGACCGCCTGACCGTTTGCTACGCCAAGCGCACCAAATATCTGCACTGCGGAATCGATGGCATGCTGTGCAATCTCTGTAGCGGTCAGCTTGGCCATGGCTGCTTCCACGGTGACTGCCTGGCCTTTGTCTTTAAGCCAGGCGGCGCGATAGGTGAGCAATGCTGCCGAGTCGATGTCGGTCGCCATTTTGGCCAGCTTGGCCTGGGTCAACTGGAAGTCTGACAAAGTCTGGCCAAACATCTTGCGCGACGTGGAGCGTGCAAGCGCTTCCTTGAGTGCGCGTCTGGCAAGACCCAGAGCCGCCGCAGCGACGGATGATCGAAAGATATCGAGGGTAGCCATCGCGATCTTGAATCCCTGGCCTTGTTCGCCAAGAAGCTGAGTGGCATGAATTCTGCAATTGTTGAATACCAGACGCGCCAGGGGATGCGGTGCCATCACTTCAATGCGTTCTGCGATTTCAAGACCGGGCGAGTTGGCATCGACGATGAAAGCGGAAATGCCCTTGGCACCCGATTCTTCACCCGTCCGCGCAAACGTTACGTAGAAATCTGCGATGCCGCCATTGGAGATCCAGGTCTTTTCGCCGGTGAGCAGGTAACAGTCGCGGTCTGGCTGGGCGGTGCATTTCAGCGCTGCAACGTCTGATCCGGCCTCCGGTTCGGAGATGGCAAACGCCGCAATAGCGGCGCCGCTGGCCACGCGGGGAAGATAGCGCTGCTTCTGATCGTGTGTTCCGAAGTTGGAAATAGTTCCTGATCCAAGCCCCTGCATGGCAAAAGCGAAATCGGCAAGGCCGGAATGGCGGGCAAGGGTTTCACGAATCAGGCAGACGCCGCGCGTATCAATCATATCTGCGGAGGCGCCGTACGCTTTGCCGCCGATGGCATACTTCAACCACCCGCCTTCGCCAAGCTGGCGCACAAGTTTGCGGCAAGCATCATCCACTTCACTCACCGAGTGCGGATGAGCTTCCCGACAAAGGGTATGCCGGATCCAAAGTTCCAGCTCCGTCGCCAGCGTCTTGTGGCGAGGCTCCAGGAAAGGCCAGTCGAGATGGCTGCTCATCCTGTCAGTCTCCCTTGAACACGGGCTTCTGTCTGGCGACAAATGCCTGATAGGCGCGAGTGAAATCCTTGGTTGCCATGCAAATGGCCTGCGCCTGCGCTTCTGCCTCAATCGCCTCGTCCAATCCCATGTTCCATTCCTGATGCAGCATCTTCTTGGTCATGCCGTGCGCAAACGTGGGACCGGAGGCAAGCTCGGCGGCCAACGCCGTTGCAGCCGAGAGTAGTTCCTCGGGCGGGCAAAGGCGATTGAGAAAGCCCCAGCGTTCAGCTTCATCGCCGGTCATGTTGCGGCCGGTAAATAAAAGCTCGGCAGCGCGCCCCTGTCCGATGATCCGCGGCAGGATCGCGCACGCCCCCATATCACAGCCGCCAAGCCCGACGCGGGTAAAGAGAAAGGCGATCTTGCTGCGCGCGGTGCCAAGGCGGATATCGGACGCCATTGCGAGGATCGCACCGGCGCCGGCGCAAACCCCATCAATCGCCGCGATGATCGGTTGAGGGCAGGCGCGCATGGCCTTTACCAGATCGCCGGTCATTCGCGTGAAGGCGAGCAGACCAGGCATCTCGAGTTCCGTAAGCGGGCCGATGATCTCGTGCACGTCTCCTCCGGAGCAGAAATTCTCGCCTGAGCCGGCCAGCACTACGGCCTTTACGTCAGGAGCCAGGGCCATGGCACGAAACAGATCGCGCAGTTCGGCATAAGAATCGAAGGTTAGAGGGTTCTTGCGCTCTGGGCGGTCGAGCGTGACGGAAGCGATGCCGTCCTTATATATGTATTTGAAATGCCTGGCCGAATAATCAGCCAGCGTGCGTCCAGCCAGGTTTGAGCGCGACAGTTTGGTGCCATCGCTCATCGAACCCTCCTGGGCTGCAGGCGTTGATTGAATTTTTGCGTGGTCGAGTTGGCGCCGTTGATGTGCGACTTCAGCTTTCCCAACTCGTTGATCATTGCTTCTTTCTCGTCGCTGCTGAGGCCGCCCAGCAGCTCAATGATCCACTGCTCATGCCGCACCGCCATCTCACGGAAGCGCTTCAGGCCATTGAATGTCAATCTTACGGTCAACGCGCGGCGATCGCCGGGGCAGGCTTCGCGGGTCACCAAACCTTCGCGTTCAAGCTGGTCGGTGATGCCGGTCACATTCCCCCCGGAAACCATGAGCCGCTTGGAAAGCTCGCTCATGCGCAGACCGCCGGAGTTGCGCTCCAACTGCGCCATTAGATCAAAACGAGGCAGCGTGGTGTTGAATTCACGACGCAGACGGAGACGAATCTTGTTTTCAATGCGCACCGTGCATGAAAGAAGTCGCAGCCATAGGCGCAGAGCCTGGTGGTCGCCTTTTTGAGCGCGCGTCTCCAGATCAAGCACTACGTCGGCATCGCCGGCGCCATTATGGTTTTTGCGGATGGTTGAAGTACTTGCCATTCGAATCCCTCACATCACTTCGCCACCGGCAATCGCGATGGATTGCCCGGTGATGGCTTCACTGCCCGGAAGACAAAGCCACGCTACTGCATTGGCCACCTCGTCCGGCTCGACAATTCGCTTTTGCGGATTCCCGGCGGCCAACTCGGCTCGCGCCTCGCCTTCTGTGCGGCCGGTCTTTGCCACTATGCCGTCGATCACCTGTTGGAGCATCTCTGTTTCCGTGTATCCGGGACAGACAGCGTTGACCGTGACCCCCTTGGTCGCGACTTCAATCGCCAGTGAACGTGTAAGCCCGACCACGCCATGCTTCGCCGCGCAGTACGCCGTAACGTAGCCGTAGCCCTTGAGTCCGGCTGTGCTCGCGACATTCACGATGCGTCCCCAGCCGGCCTGAAGCATGGCAGGCAGAACGGCATGAATGCAGTGAAATGTGCTATCCAGATTCACCTGCATCATGCTGCGCCAGAGAGCGAGATCCGTCTTCAGAAAAGGAGCGGAACGTCCCTGGCCTGCGTTGTTTACCAGAATGTGTATTGGACCAAACCGGGAGCGCGCAGAGTCAAACGCGCGAGACAGTGATTGCGCCTCGCACACGTCCGCTTGAACGTAGTGAAGATGCGGACTGTTGGCTAATTCCGGTGGAGGAGCAGCGCGGCGGCCAAGCATGGTGACTTGTGCTCCGTGGGCGACAAACGCCTGCGTCACGGCCGCGCCAATGCCTCGTGCGCCGCCGGTGACAACGGCGTGCTTGCCGGACAGGGCTGGTAAAGTCTCTTTCATGCCTAGACCTGCAACATCAACTGGGCGCGGGCGATGTTTCTTTCCAGTTGCTCTTTTCCGCTCAGATACTGCTTGGGCCACGTGATCTCGGTGAATCCCTGTTTCGCCGCTTCATGCAGCGTCCAGGCCGGATCAGCCAGGTGCGGCCGGGCCACGGCGCACAAATCTGCGCGGCCTGCCGCGATGATCGTATTCACGTGATCGCCTTCAAAAATGTTGCCCACAGCAATCGTGGGAATGCCGACCTCATTGCGGATCTTGTCGGCAAAAGGCACCTGGAACATGCGGCCGTAAACCGGCTTCTCCGCTTTGCTGACCTGCCCGGACGAGCAGTCAATCACGTCAGCTCCCGCTTCCTTGAAAAGGCGGGCAACTTGCGCAGCATCTTCCGGAGTAAGTCCGCCGGGCACCCAGTCGTGGGCGGAGATGCGCACGCTCATCGGGAGATGTTGCGGCCATACAGCACGCATGGCTCGAAAAACTTCGATCGGGAAGCGGCAGCGGTTGTCCAGCGAGCCGCCATATTCGTCGCTGCGCTGATTGGTGAGCGGTGAGATAAAGCTTGACATCAAATAGCCGTGAGCGCAGTGGAACTCCAACCAATCAAAGCCGGCCGCAACCGCGCGGCGTGTGGCAGCGACAAAATCATTTTTGACGCGGCACATGTCAGCCCGCGTGGCTTCATAAGGCACCTGAGAAACATTGGCAATGTAGGGCAATGGCGAAGCTGAGATCAGCGGCCAGTTGCCGGAGTCGAGCGGCTGATCAATGGCGTCCCATCCCATGCGCGTTGAGCCTTTGCGCCCCGCATGCCCGAGCTGAAAAGCGATCCTGGCATCGGTATGCGTATGCACGAAATCAACCACGCGCTTCCAGGCATTCTGTTGCTCATCCTTCCACATGCCGGGGCAGCCGGGGGTGATGCGCGCATCGGGCGAGACGCAGGTCATCTCCGTAACCACCATGGCCGCGCCGCCCATAGCGCGTGCTGAGAGATGGACGAGATGAAAGTCATTGGGCACGCCGTCTTCCGCCATATACGTGGCCATGGGGGAACAGATCACGCGGTTCTTCAGGGTTACATCGCGGACTGAAAGGGGCGTGAACATGGGCGGCAGTGGGCGGGTTGCGCCGCTGCGTCCGGCAAACCATGTTTCTACACGCGAGATATAGCGGGAGTCGCGCAGCTTGAGATTGGCATGGCCTACGCGCTGGCTGCCAGTGAGCAGGCCGTAAGCAAACTGTTCCGGTTCCTGATGCACGTAACGCTCAACTTCTTCGAACCACTCCATGCGATTGCGCGCCGCGCTTTGTAATTTCAGTGCTTCGATCTCGCGTTCCTCCTGATAGCGTTGCAGCGCGCCTTCCACGTTGCCGTTGTGGGTTGAGAGTACACGGGAAAGCGCAATGGCGTCTTCCATCGCCAGCTTCGTTCCGGAGCCGATGCTGAAATGAGCGGTGTGAGCAGCATCGCCGATCAACACGATATTTTTATGAAACCATTTTTCGCACAGAACGCGGTTGAACTTAAGCCAGATGGCGGCTCCGCGCAGATGCCTGGCGTTGGAGATGAGGGGATTGCCGTCCAGTCGTTCGGCAAAAAGCCTTTCGCACAGCGCGATTGATTCTTCCTGCTCCATCTTGTCAATGCCTGCGGCCAGCCAGTTCTTCTCCGGCGTCTCAATGATGAACGTGGACCATTCATCGTCAAAACGGTAGGCATGCAGGTTGAACCAGCCCCACTCGGTTTCCTTGAAGTCGAAGGTGAAAGCGTCGAGCTTTCGCCGGCTGCCCAGCCAGACAAAGCGGTTGCGCCGGACCTGAATATTCGGCTTGAAAACGCGCTCATACTTACGGCGGGTGATCGAGGAGGCGCCGTCCGAGGCGATGACCAGATCGTATTGAGCCGCGTAATCATCGGGATCGGTGACTTCGGTCTGAAAGACGAGCTTCACGCCCAGACCGGCAGCTCGCGCTTGCATGATCTGGAGCAGCTTGATACGGGCGATCCCGCAGAAGCCGTGCCCGCCCGAGGTGATCTTGTTGCCTTTGAAAAAAACGTCGATATCGTCCCAGTGACGGAAAGAACGGGTAATTTCCGCGTGTGTTTCCGGATCTACAGTGCGGAAACCGTCCATGGTTTTGTCCGAGAAGACGATTCCCCAGCCAAACGTGTCGGTGGGGCGATTGCGTTCGATGACCGTGATGTCCCATGAAGGGTTAGCTTTCTTGAGGAGGATGGAAAGATAAAGTCCTGCGGGACCGCCACCCAGGCAAACGATTTTCATGGTCTGCCTCCTGTGGGTAGATTCATTTCCGCAAGCAAGGCTTCGGTGGCGGCGAGAATCCGTTCACCACGAAACTCCTGTCCTTCGCCGAGGCAAAGCTTCTGACATTCCTTCTTGAAAAACCGCTCGGCCATTTCCGCCTCAATGCGTGCAATGGTTTCGTGACAGCAGGAGCTGTACCAGAGACCGGCGCAGCGGCCCGGCCCATTTTGGGCACGCCGGAGCATTGGCGAAATTCTAGGTCTAAACATTTTAGATGTCAAATATCTTGTCAATCCGCCTATTCCGGACTATAGTTTTCCCGCCCCCGGAGGGAAGAAAAGTTATGCAACATCGTTGGATACTGAATTTTGTGAGATTGTCGTTTGCCCTGTTGTTGTGTCCGGTTGTTTTCGGCCAGAGCATCACTGCCACGTTGCAGGGACGTGTGACCGACAATTCCGGCGCCGTGGTGGCCAAAGCCACAGTAACAGCCACCAATACAGACACCGGTCTTTCCCGCTCTGCCACGACGGACGCAAGCGGCGAGTACAGCATCGCCTCCCTGCCGGTGGGCACTTACAAAGTTGAAGTGAAAGCGGGAACATTCCAGGCGCAGACACGTTCCATGCCTCTCACGGTCGGTCAAAGCGCAACTTTGGATTTCGCTCTCGCTCCCGGGCAGATTGAGCAGAAGGTATCCGTCACTTCGCAAGCGCCTCTGGTAGAAACCACGCGCACTTCGACCGACACGGTGATTGAGCAAGCGCAGATCAAGAATCTGCCGGTCAACGGCCGGCAATTTATCGATTTCGCGCTCCTCGCGCCAGGCGTCACGATCGGCGACACCACCTCCGGAAGCACTGACGTAATCATTGAGCCGGTAACCAAGCTCTCCTTCGCCGGCCAGAACATTCATTACAATTTCATTGCGATCGACGGAGCCGACAACATTTCTACGGCCTCCGGTGTGCAAAAGACGACCCCTTCGACTGATGCAGTCCGCGAATTCCGCGTGGTTAACAATACTTACAGTGTGGAAGCAGGCCGCGCGGTCGGCGGTATTGTGAACATCATTACCAAGAGCGGCACCAATGACCTGCACGGCTCTGTGTACGAATTCCTGCGCAATGATGCGTTTGATGCCAGGAGCGAGCTGGCTGCGCCGGGCTTGAACAAGCTGCAGCAAAATCAGTTTGGATTCACGCTGGGCGGTCCGATCAAGAAGAACCGGACCTTCTTTTTCGGCAATTATGAAGGCCAGCGCCGGAATGAGAATCCGTATTACAACTCAGTGATCCTGGCGAATCTTACGCAGATCAATCAGTTCAAGGCCAACTTTGGACTTGCGCCCGAGCAGCTCAACGTAAATCGCAAGAGCGACTATGACAACTTCCTGATCAAACTCGACCACTCCTTTACGGACCGTCACTATATGTTCCTGCGTTACTTTTTCAATGACGGCCGGTTGACCAACGTTTCGCCTTTGAATGACGGCTTTGATCTGCCTTCAGGTTTTAAAGACAACAATCTTCGCGACCAGTCGCTGGTTGGCAGCCTGACGTCCACCTTCTCATCGCATCTCGTGAATGAGTTGCGGATGCAGTACGGCCACCGTACGTTTGACTTTCCTACCGTCACCACGCAGCCCCACCTGGAAGTGCTCAACACGTTCACGGCCGGCGTGAACCGCGGCAACCCTGACTTCTACCAGGAAAGCCGCACTGAGATCGTAGATAACATGACCTGGCAGCACGCCAGGCACACTGTGGCTTTCGGTGGCGACTTCAGCCACGTGGACACGCTTGAATCATTCCCGCTGTTCTACCCCTTTGAAGCCGACTTTGGCTGCCTGCTGGCGACACAATGCCCATTCAGTCTGCAAGCCGGCGCTCCGCAGGTGCTTTTCTTTGAACGGTTCCAGGCCCCGAACTTCACTGAGCCAACCTTCAATACATCGGTCTTCCAGGGACAGAGAATCTCTAACGCCGTGCGCCACCAGGCCGAAGGCGACACCCCGCACAACTACGGCGGCCTCTACGTCCAGGACACATGGCAGGTGAGAAACAACCTGAGCTTTAACGCCGGCTTGCGCTATCAGTACGAAACTTTTCCGTCAAACGTGCTGAACGGCCAGAAAGCGGAATTTGATCCACGCGCAGGCTTCGCGTATCACTTTGGCGGCAAATACAACGTAGTGCTCCGCGGCGGCGGCGGCATCTTCCATGGGATCATTCCCATGCCCCTGCTGGCATGTCAGGCGCCTTCCTGCGGCGGTACCACGGGAATTTTCCCCGGCCGCACGAACGAAAACGCTCTCAACGCAGCAACCCGTCTCTTTGCTTTTGCCAGCGCGCCGAACATCACGCAGATCGCATTGGCAGACATGTTGACCGGCACCTATCCTGACGCTGCGCCTCTGGGCTTCTGTCCGGCCGGTACGGTCGCCAGCTGCGGCTTCTTTGGCGACGCAGTGATCGCGCGTTTCGACAAAGACCACAAAGCGCCGTATGGAATCCAGACCAGTTTGGGACTCGAGTTCCAGCCAACAAAAGACTCAGCTCTCGATATCAGCTTCCTGCGCTCCAAGGGCGTGCATCTGGGGAGTTTCTTCAATGTGAACCAGCCCGATCCGAGCGGACAAGTCACGGTCCACAATTCCCAGGGGCAGAGCGGTCTTAAGAACACTTACTTCGCCGCGCCGGGTATTCCGGGCGCGCGAAGCGCTGCACCGGGCTTCCCAACTTTGTATGCCGTTTATTTTGAGGCTGCCTCAAGGTGGAATTCCGAGTGGAATGGCCTCCTCGTCAACTTGAACAAGCGCATGAGCCATCACTTCAGCACCGGTTTGAGCTACACCTGGTCCAAGGGAATTGATGACGGGCCGAACCCTAGCTTTGTTCTCATTCCTCAGGACAGCGCCAATCTCAGGGCCGAGCGCGCGATCTCCTCTGACAGCGTAGGACAGCGCTTTGTCTTAAATACGACGATTGCCGGGCCAACGAAGATGAACGCTTTTGTCAACAACTTCCAACTAAGCACCATCGTGACGCTGGAGTCGCCAAACTACTTCACCAAGTTCGCCGGGTTTGACGCGAATGGCGATATTTTCGGCAACAACGATCGCGTAGGAATTGAGCCGCGCAACACCTTCAAGGGAGATTCGTACCAATCGATTGACCTGAGGCTTGCCCGCACCTTCAAGGCTACGGAAAAATTGAACGTTGAAGCGATGGCTGAGGCGTTTAACCTTTTCAACACGGTCAACGTCAGGTTCTTCAACACCGTGTACGGCGCCGCGGATTTCTGCAATTTCAACAGCACGGCGCAAGGCTGCTCCGCAACCCAGCATTTCCTGGAAGGATCGCCGAATCCAACCTACGGGACGCCGCGTGCGTTGTATAACCCAAGACAGATACAATTTGCTCTGCGATTGGCTTTCTAGCCGGCAGGCAGGGAACTATGGCAAATGTTCTGGCAGATCTGGTTTCACAACTGAATAGCGGCGCTCTGCGGGTCATTGATCTGACTCAGCCACTGAGCGCCGCGACTCCTTTGCTTCCGCTGCCTCCGCAGTGGCCGAACACACCACAGTTTCGTCTCTGGGAGATTTCCCGCTATGACGAACGTGGTCCTGCCTGGTATTGGAACGGCTTTGAGACCGGTGAACATACCGGAACGCACTTCGATGCGCCTATCCATTGGGTGAGCGGCAAGGATCTGCCGGAGAACAGTGTGGACCAGATCAACCCGAAGAAGTTTGTCGGTCCGGCATGCGTGGTGGACGTAAGCGCTGATGTTCAGAAAGATCCCGATTTCCTGCTCACGGTTGATCGCGTAAAACAGTGGGAGTCACAGCACGGGCGCATTCCTGCCGGCGCATGGTTTTTGTTGCGGACACATTGGTCAAAACGCACCGATCCGGCACAATACATCAACCTGCAAAAAGACGGGCCGCACACACCGGGCTTTGTAAAAGAATGTTCGGAGTTTCTGGCTAAAGAGCGCGATGTGTTGGGAGTCGGAGTAGAGACTGTTGGTACCGATGCCGGACGGGCGGCGACTTTTGATCCACCTTTCCCGAACCACTACGTTATGCACGGTAGCGGTAAGTTTGGGCTCGCCGGGCTCTGCAATCTCGACCAGCTTCCTCCGGTTGGAGCCGTAGTGATCGCAGCGCCGTTGAAAATTGTGAACGGTTCAGGCAGCCCGTTGCGTGCCATCGCGATCTGCCCGAAGACTGCATAGAAAGTGACGGCGCCCAGCCCGCGGGGCAATCTGCGCCACGGCCAACCCTCGACTCGAAGTTGTTGTCGCTTAGGACAATTTGAGCCGGGCTGTCACGTCCGTTCCTTGCGGAGGCGAAAACTTAAAGCCGGCGCGGCGAAACAGATCCTTCATGCCGAGATTGTCGGCCAGGACGATGGCTTCCAGCTCGGAGAGGCCCTCTCTTCGGGCAATATCGATGATGCGGTCGAGTAGATATTTGCCTAAACCATGGTGTTGGTGCTGGTCCGCCACCACAAAGGCCACCTCCGCGCGTTTTGCATCCGCTGCTTTCACCAGCCGGGCAACGGCAGCAAGCCGCAATTGCCTGTCCTGGTCAGAATAGGTGGCCACCAGCGCCATTTCCTTCTGATAGTCGATGAGACAGCGCTTCAATAGCCGTTCATGGGCGGTGCGCACCTCGAGTCTGAGAGGAACAAAGTAGCGCCGGTAGACGGTTTCCTCTGAAAGATGACGGTGGAAGTCCACCATGCGGGGTTCGTCGTCCGGCCGGATCGGACGTACCGTAAATTCCGTCCCATCACTTGCCTGGAACTCCGTTGTGTAACCGCTGGGATATCCCGCAGGCAGAGTGTTCGAGAGCGCGCAGCTACTCCCGGGTTCGGATTGGTCCCTAGGTTTCATGAGAGCTCCGGCAGTTGGCGTCATGGCCTGCTTCCATTTGCAACGCGCACGCTTGAACGTGGGCGCGCCTCGGCTCGCGTGGTTCTGCATTTAAAGGCTTTGGAATGTATGCGCAGCTCGGGTCTTCGGCAAAAGCGTCACCAGTCATTGCATACGCGCGCGCCCGGGAGCCGCCGCAGATCCCCTTGAACTCGCAGTCGCCACACTTGCCGTGCAGGTTGCCGGTGTCGCGAAGTTTCCGGAACAACTCAGAATTGCGATAGATGTCCTGAACGCTGGCGTGGCGCACATTGCCTGCTGACAGAGGAAGAAATCCGCTCGGTTGCACCTCTCCGGTGTGCGAAACGAACATGAACCCTCTGCCTTCATTGATCGACAAAACCCCGGGTATCCCATCCGCAAAAGTCTGCTCCGGGTTCACCTGCTTCCGCTGTTGCAGAATGTAACGGCGGTAGTGTTGTGCCTCGGTCGTCTTGATCTTGAACGGTACTGTCTTCGCAAGTTTGTAAAGCCTGGCAAAGGCACTCTCAAATTCCTGATCCGAGGGCAGATCCGAAGCTTCCGCGCGGCCGGTGGGGACCATAAAAAACAAGCTCCACATCACGATTCGAAAGCTTCGGATGACGGAAAGGATGTCCTCCAGGTCGTCGATATTGCGGCGCGAGACCGCCGTATTGATCTGCACCGGCAAGCCGATTGAGTTGGCCCAGTGCATTGCGTCCAGCGTTCGGGCGAATGATCCGCTCACCCCGCGGAAGGCATCGTGCTGCGCTGGAGTAGCACCATCGAGGCTCAGCGCCAGGCGCTTCAAGCCCGCCTGTTTTAGGCTGATCAGGGAATCACGGTTCAGAAGCGGAGTGGCGCTGGGAGTCATGGCCGGGTGCAGCGATTTCCACGCGGCATACTCCACCAACTCGTAGATGTCAGGTCGCTTCAGTGGGTCTCCGCCGGTAAAGATGAAAATCGGGGGGGCGAGATCCGCAATGTCATCGATCAGCTTCTTGCCTTCGCCGGTGCTGAGCTCACGCGGGTCGCGACAGGCTTGCGCGGAAGCACGGCAGTGAAAACATGCCAGGTCGCAGGCGCGCGTAACTTCCCAGATCAGGACCAGCGGGGTTTGGTTCAAATCGAAGTTGCTTTTCATGGCCACAAGGATAGGTCCGCCTGGGCACGGGTGCTGTGACGCTAGTCACAGGTCGAAAACCCCAAATGAATGCAAAACTTTTCAGCTTTGGCGCGAATGGGCTTGGACTCCCGTTCCATCCTCAGGTTTTGACGCTGCCATGTTGACCACGGCCAGCAGGTATAGAACGATACCGATCGCCAGAAGGAGCCCGCCGATGGCGGTAAATGCGATGAAGGACAGAGGATGGTTCCACAGCAGGCTAAGCGCCTGGACAATCAGGCCCAGAATGATCAAGCCTCCGGCAAGACGCAGCCTGGAATGAATTGTATTGCTTTGATTTTCCATCATTGCTCCGGCTTCCAGAACTTTGCGTGGTCCAGGTTCTGCACATTGTGAATCGTGTCATGGCATCCTGACGACAGGCACGAGAGCTTGTTGCTCTTGATATCAGCCATGGTTTGCGCATCGGCTGTGTGCAACGCTCCCTGTTCAAAGCTGCGCGAGCCTTCGTGGCAGTGGAGGCATTCGCGATTGTTGTACGGATGATACAGCTTGATGGGCTGCTGCGGTTTCGTGATGTACTGCGCATAGATGTGATGCAGCCCCTTCAGTTTGGAGCTGAAGGTACCGAAGATGGTGTAATCCGTATGGCAGGTGTAACACGCCTGATCACGCGGCACCCGTCCATTCTGGAAGTGCGCCGCCGGAATATAGGATGCATCGTCGACGTAGAGACTTCGCCCGTATTGACCCATGATGTGGCAAGTCAGGCAAAACGACGTTTGCTTGGATCGTTCCATGTGATTTTCAAGCCCGAGCAGGCCGGCGAAGACAGGGAAGATGAAGAAGGCCAGAAAAGCCAGCACCTTTCCTCCACGCGCTACGGTCAGGGCCGGACGCGCTACCACCAATCCGGCCAGAATGATCGTAATTACCAAAACAGCGAGTATCAGAAATGTGGGCATATGCCCTCCAGAGCAATGAAGCTATCCGGCTGCTACTTCAGGCTGCGGATGTATTTGATCAGCTGCTTGATCTGATCGTCGGTCAACTTGTTATCGTAGGGTGGCATTTTGCCCTTGCCCTGCTTGGTGGAGTTAAATAACTCGTCATCGGACATCTTCTGTACTTCGGGCGAGTGGAAATCCTTCACACCGATCTTCTGGCCGGCAACGCTGCCCTTGCCATCGGGGCCGTGACACACCTGGCACTTTGACTTGTAGAGCGCTTCGGCATCGTCCGCCACGGCCAGAGCCGGACGAGCGACCACCATGAATCCCAGAACAGCCAATACGGTTAGAAGCTTCTTCATGTATCCTCCAATTGTTTGCTTTTCAATTTACATCGAGTAGCGCAGCGACAAGGTAAAGCTGTTGCCCCGGACGTCACGCGGCAAAGTTGGTCCGGGATCGGATTTTTCGTTGTAATCGTAGTAGTTCCAGCCGCCTTTGAAGGCCAGGTTTTTCGCCATCTGGATTACCAACGATCCCGTAGGTAAATGATAGTTGAATGAGAGCGGACCAGTGGGCGCATTCGGATTGAGGATCAGGGTACTGCCGTTGCTGCTCGTAACGGTGTAGCCGATGGCGGCCGTTACGCGATCAATCGGCTTAAGATAGATTGAGCCCGACCCGATGTTGGATTTTTCGCTGTACACGGAAACACCGGACAAAAATGGCGTCCCGCAGCTCAAAGAATTGGCTGGAACGGGCGTGGCTACGAAGCAGATGTTGGTCTGCGAGAAAATATCGTTGTAAACGTAGGAAAGATCCAGTCCCCACTTGGCCTCGGCCGGCGCTAAGGCACTGTTGATCGAGTAGCTGCGGTTGTGTTGCAGGTTGCCGATATCGCTCGAGTTGTTGCGGTTTTCCCGGATGTTGATCGCGCCTCCAAGGTTCCACCATGCCGTCGGCTTGTAGAGGACCTTGCCCTTATACCACTGCAGATGGCGCGGGCTGATGCGGGTAAAAGCGTTGTCAGCGTAGTACAGCTCGGTATCAAAGCTGAAGCGGAGCTTGCTGCTGGGCCGGGCCGAAAACCCGAACAGGGCCGATTGAGCGTTGATGCGAACAAAATCGTTCCCGCTGTCCGGCACAAGTGTCGTGCACGTCCCGTCCGCCGCGAGCGGCTGGCCGGCGCACGCTCCACGGTTGGCGAGCGCAGCGGTTGGACCAGGAAAGAAGGTCTGGATTTGCAGGTCGGAATCGTTGTCGGTGATTTCGCGCCGCTCAAACCTGTATCCGACGTAGCCGCTCACGCGCGGCGTGAACTGGTATTCGGCTTCAAACGTGTTGATGGCGATGAACTGCTTGAGAAACTGGTTTAACACATCCACGACCACATCGGCGCCGGAGCTTGCGTTGTGCTGAGGGCAAGTGGCGGCGGTGAACGGCGGCGGACAGGTCGCAGGGCTGAAGACATTGGCCGGCGACAACAGCGTGGCACCGAACAAGCTGTTGGTGGTGTAGTTCCAGCCGGTGGGGATGCGGAAATTATCATAGCGGAACGTATCAATCAGATTAAGCCGGTCTGTTACACGAAATGTAATGCCAAAGTCGCCGTTGTTGGATATGCGCTGCGCGGTGGAAGATCCAAGCATGTTGGTCGCTTTCTGGCGGCTGCGGGTGATAAGCCCGTTGAAAATTTCGTTAAAGGATGGATTATCGGCGGTGGCGCCGGAATAGCTGAACCGGCCTGACATATCCAAACGCTTGAAGTAATTGCTCTGGAAACTGATCTGTTCGGTCGGATAATTGCTGCGTAGTTTGCCCACACGCGAATAACTCAAAGCGCCATTGCAGGCCGGGTTAGCCAGGCCGCCTGCGAGCAGTGGCGTGGCGCACGGCTGGCCGGCCAGGGTGTTGAACGGCAGACCCAGATCGACGGGAAGGCCGCCGGCAAGGGTAAAGCCTGTGCCGGCAAGTCCCGCGGTTGTATCGCCCTTAAAGTGCGTGAAAAACTGATCGTAGTTAATGGCTGTCCTGGGGATAAAGCGGAAAGACACTCCAATCCTGTAGCTGTCAGTTGTGTTCAGGGTGGGCTGCAGCAGTTGCGACTCCGTGCCCAGGTGGATGGTGGAAAAGGTGGTGCCTTCATTTGCCACCCGCGACCAGCCAAGCTGGAACCTGATCCGGCCAACCGGAAAAAGTCCAAGATTCACGTCACTCATTCTGCGAGTGAGCAAAAACTCATGTGGAGAGTTCAATACCGGGATATTCGGGTTGGAAGTCGACGGATTGAGAGGGTTGGCAAGAAGGTTATAGTCGAAGATGTTCTGGTCGCGGTGGAAGCTGGCGGAAAACGTGTACGCCGCCCCTTTGGAGAAGCGCAACCGGCTCACATTCAACGGGTCTCCGCCGTAACCGAAGTTGCTGAAGCTGAAGTCGTCAAACAGTTTCCCGGTATGATCCGGAGAACGCATGTCCAGCGTGTACTCCAGCAGCCGCGGGCCGGTTCCGAGGTTTACCAGCGTATCCCACATGGCGGGGCTGCCGCTGAAATCGGAGATGCGCCCGCCAAATTCAGCCGATTGTTTCACTTCAAAGTTGCCGAATGGCTGGCCTTCATTTTTCGTCGTATCCACCGGAGCGGGAAGATCGGTCGTCTTGCGGCCTGAGTCCACATCGATGCTGACGGAAGTGGGGTTTACTCCAGTCTCTTCGGTCTTCGTCTTATCTTTCTGATCAGTTGCCTGGCCGCACAGTCCCGAGGGATAAAAGATTGTTGCGACCGCCAGGGCAAGGACACGAGTTATGACTCTGAGAAATTCGTTATTATGCTTCATCACCTTTACCCCCTTTTCCCTTACGGCTTGAAGAAGAAATGATCTGAGTTCGACCCGTGGATCGCTGTATGGCACATGGTGCAGGCCTGGTATTTCTGCGCCTGATTGTGGAATGAAGGAATGGCCGGCGCTGAGGAATCGACGGTGAATGTATGGCATTCCAGGCAAAGCAGGTTCACGTTGCTGCGCCGCAGCAACCGCGGATTGGAAGATCCATGCGGCGAATGGCAAGCAACGCAACCCTCGGTCTTGACCGGAGCATGCTCAAAGGCAAACGGACCGGCCTTGTCTGTGTGACAATTAAAGCAAAGCTGGTCTTGCGCGGCTGTGGACCGCAGCTGGTGGGTCAGGAATCCACCGTGCGGGTTGTGGCAGTTGCTGCATGCCACTAAACCTTCATTCACCTTGTGGTGATACGGCTTGGAGAAATCAGGTTTGACGTCGAGATGGCAGGAGTAGCAGAGCTGCGGCTGCGGCGCCTTCATCAGGTTCACTTGCACTTTAGGCGAATGGATCGAGTGGCAGTCCGTGCAACCGACATTGTTCTTTACGTGCGCTGAACGAAGAAAGTTAGCGTGGTCCTGACCCAGTTCATGGCAGCCCAGACAGCGCTTGGATGATTCCTCCGCGGACAAGCTGGGAAAGCGGATGATCTTGGACGGGTCGGCCGATTCCGCGTGCTCCTTGCCCGGACCATGACAAGCTTCGCAACCCTGCCACTGCGGCCCCTGATGTTTGGCCAGCGTGGTCTTCCAATGTGGTCCCTTGTCATAGCCTTTGGCGACATCTTCATGGCAGCTCTTACATGTTTCCGCGCCCACATATTGCGAAGGATCCACGGTCACGTGGGTCTCAGCGGGGGTTGATTTCTTGCTCTTCTGCTGGTCCCCCCCGGCTTTGCCAGACTGAGCGGATGCTGCCTTGGCACTGTCCTGGCTGCCAGGGTTGGCGACGCACAGAGTCACTAATCCAAGCAGGAACCCGCACAGAACAAACAATTCTTTGATTGTTCTTCGTGACATGTGAGCCTCACATTTCTCTCGCACGACAATGAAACAACAGAGTATTCAGTTGAGGACCCAAAGTGCTGTGATCCAAATCACAATTGAAGCTAAAGGACAAAGGGCGCGTGAAACTTAAAACACAGGCCTCCGGGTGGAGGCAGAAACCACCGCTTGATGTCACAGATTAGAGGTTCCTTGCTTAGAGAGGTTCCGCTCAGCGAATCCAAGCCGGCATTCATCACAAGCGGATTGTCACGGCTCTTTTCATCCAGGATTCAATGGCGCTTCATTTACCCGGTGACAATCCAGATTTCACCAGCCGCAGACGTGAACCGGGCACGGAACGGCGAGAACAATTGCGCAGAATGCTGTTCGCCATCTGCAAATCAGCAGCAAGCACCTTGGCGACTACGACGTAAACCTCCGGATTGGTTTTCAGCAGGGTGAGGAAGACATCTCCAGGCAAAAACGTCACCTGCGAGCTCTCGACGCAGGTGACATCGATCTGCGGCAACTCGCCGGATACGACAGCGCGCATCCCGAAGACCTTCCCTGCGGTCACCTCGATTGAAACTGACTGGCGTACGCCGGCGAGCCGGACTTCCACCAATCCCGAATTGAGCATCGTAAGCCATTCCGGATGTTCACCGTTCAGGAGCAGCTTGGTGCCTCTGGGCACTTTGGCGGTCCGCTCATAAGGGGCAATTTTCGCGCGCAATTCCGGCGAGAGCATGGCGTGCAACTCATTCGCGGTTTCGCGGTGCCATGGTGGCATATTCATAGTCACTATATAGTCTGGTTTTACGTCGCCCGATGTGATGGTTGTCACCTAGCTCCGTGATTGTCAGGTCGTAATCATTTCGTCGAAGGCCTTCCGGTTCAGGATTGTCCAGGTGGCGCCTTTCATTCTGAGCCATCCTTTTTTTCGGAAATGGCTGAGCTCACGCGAAACCGTCTCCCGCGAGCTGCCTATGAGTTGTGCAATCTCTTCCTGCGTCAGTGTTACCCGCATTGGCGTCTCGTTCGACGTTCTTCCGGGTAATTCGAGCGGCCGCTCGGCCCACTGCAAGATCAGCTTGGCCAGCTTTTCCCTCACTGAGTTTGTAAGGCCGAGAGCCCGAATCTCCTCATACGCGCACTTGCAGTTGTGGGTAAGTTGCTTGGCCACTCTCATACCTACATCCGGGTGCTCCTGAAGGAAGTGCGCGAAATCAGACTGGGAGATGAAATTGGCCTGGCTGGGTTCGAGCGTCTCTATGCTGGCTTCATAGGGCGTGTTGGATACGGCCGCGGTCAGTCCCAGTACCTCGCCTGGTTCGGCAATCCGGAGGATGATGGTCTTGCCTTCGCTTGACGTGGTCGATAATTTTGCCCGTCCGGTGCAAAGTACGAATACACCGCGAGGCGGCTGGCCTTCAAGACAAAGCAAAGCGCCCTTGGGGTAGACCGATGTAGCTTTGATGTTTTGCAGGCGCTGCAGCGCCGCCGCGCCCAAATTGCAGAAGAGACGCTGCTCGCGTACCGTGCACTTCAGGCAATCCTCGATGATGCGGAAGTGGTAGGCCATCGTCATTTTTTAATCTCCTGCGACCAGTTATTTCACGGTCCAGTTTGGATCACGGCGTCACATTGCGATGTGACGCAGGTCACACCTGAATCTTTCTTTTTTCTTCGCGGTTTGTCCGAGTCCGCTCTGAGCAGAAAGGGGTGGCGCGCCTCGGAAATCAACGACGATGGTACATGGCGACAGGATTCTTCGCCAATGCGCTTCTCTGCTCGGCCACACCCTGATCCTGGTCCAGGTAGATCGCGCGAGATGGGATGGCGAATCCGGCGCCGGACCGCGCCACCAGATCCATGATCTCGAGCAGCAGTTCTTCGCGAATCGCCAAAAACTCATCGAGATTGCCGGTCAGGATTTGGCAGTGAATCTCCACATCGAGGCTGCTTTCGCCAAAGCCGGCAAAACGAACGCGGGCGATATCGGAGTCCACCTTCGGATGGCCGCTCAGCAGCGCCCGTATCTGTTGGAGGAGGGACCGCATTTGCTCTGACGATGTTTCGCGTTGCAAGCCGATGGTCGCCCGAAACAAACTCTTGTGAATACGGCTCAGGTTTTCGACGTTCATATTTGCCAGCTGGCCATTCGGAACAGAGAGCTCGGTGCACTCGCGGGTAAGTATGCGCGTGGAACGCAGACTGATGTCCTCCACTGTGCCAACTTTGTCTCCCACGCGGCAGACTTCCCCGACCCGAATGACTTGATCGCTGAGAATCGATATGCCGCCGATCAGGTTTTCCAGCGTCTTTTGCGCGGCAAAAGCGATAGCAAGGCTTCCGATGCCGAGTCCAGCCAGGGCCGTGGTCATATCAAAACCCAGGATGGAGAGCGCAACCAGCACGAAAACTATGAGGGCGACGACTTTGAAGATGCGTTGTCCCAGCAGCACGATAGCAACGCTGCGATAACCGGAGCTTTCCCGCGTCATGGAGCGCGCATGCTCCGCCCAGCAGTTGATCACGCGAAAGACCAGCCACGCCGCGCCAATGGCCGCAACCAGGCCTGCAAACCGCCAATAATATGCTCGAAACAGGAGCGAGAAATCCAGTACCGCGATGCCGATCCCGTGAAACGCAACCGTCAGGATGAGCCTCAGCGGAGTAATAATGGCGCTGTAGAAATCCGCAGCGATGGGGTGATGCCGCCAGTGCAGCACAAGCCGCAGCCCAGCTCGCATCAGATTAGCTACGATCCATGCCACGCCAAGAGAAATCGGGATAAGCAACACGAAGGCGAGCCACCGCCATAACGGCGTTCCCAGGATCTTTTCCACCACCAGAAAGCGCGGCAAGGTTGACTCGAGTTTGTCTTCTTCAATCTGGTTGTACAAACCCGGGACGGCAGCGAGGGTGTGCGAAGAGAAGAGCCAGATCCCTCCATTGCCAGGAACGGCGACGCGAACCAGGTCAACGTCCATTTCAGTGCCGTTCAGCTTGAAAACGCCAATGCGTTCGTGATCATGGGGTACACCTTGCTGAGCTGAACCTTCCGGCTGGTCACTGATGACGCCGACGCGACCCACGAACGCGGTATCCATGAGTGCGTGCAACTTATGAGCAAGCTGTGCCCCCTTCTCCGTGCGCTCATTCCTTGAGAGCTGGAGATATTGGGATGCTTCATCGTAGTTGCCGTTTTGGGTTGTTTGCAGGAAGCCGAATACTGTTCCATGCGGGGTACTTCTTCCTAATGCATCAGTGTTTTTGGAGGTGTGGGCCGCGTTTTGTGTCTTGTCTTCCTCTTTCTTTACGGCCGGCTGTTGCCCGCTCATGACTCCGGAAAGTGTCAGCAGCGCAAAACAACAAAACAGCTTGGTTACCCACTGATTTGCGGTAAAAGGCCTTGGCATAGGGCAGCCCTGGACAGCTCTATTCATCGTGGACCCTCAAGCTACGCTTTTCAACTCTCCTCCTGCTTTTTTAAGTAATCCACTTTCCTGGTTATAAATCTACGATGCCGGGCGGCATAGCATCTCATTCGTCTGATCGTTGCATCCGTTCCTGATGCGGGAATGATGGCGCCGGAAATGACCGGACCCGGAAATCCGGGAAGAGAGACACAGATGCGATTGCTGAAAAAAGTGTTCCTGGCCGTCAAACCGATTTATAAGGGTTTTGAGAGAAAGCATCTGGCATTGGTAGCTGCAGGGTTGGGGTACTACTTTCTGATGGCGCTGTTCCCGGCGTTGATGCTGTTAACGGCAGTGGTCGCCTACCTGCCCCTCGGGGGCGGAATGCAGGGAACAACATCATTCATGGCGCGTATCATGCCTCCACAAGGCCTCGACCTGATTGAGCGTGCCCGGGAAGCGATTGGCGCTCATCGAACCGGGCTGCTCTCCGTGGGAGCGATCACGACTCTTTGGCTTACCTCAATCGCGGTCAAAGGCATCATTGCGGGCCTCGATATTGTCTATGACGTACGCACACCGCGTTCCTTGTGGATCAACCGGATCCTGGCGTTCGGATTAACCATTGGGGTGGGAGTGCTCCTCTTGCTCGCCGTTGCGCTGACCCTGGCTGGCCCAATCCTGGAAAAGGCCCTCGAGCGAACCGTTTCTTTGCAGTCGCTTTGGATCAGGGCGTGGCCATATTTTCAGTGGCTTCTAGCGGCGGCATTCATCTTTGCCGCGATCGAATTGCTTTATATTCTGGCTCCTAATGTGCCTTTCGCTCGCCGCGTCACCTTGCCTGGCGCTGCCGTCGCCGCATCCGGCTGGCTTGCACTTTCATGGGGCTTGGGGTTCTATTTCAAGCATTTCGGAGAGTTGAAGCTCAATGCCGTGTATGGGATCCTGGCCACTCCTATCGCATTGGTGATCTGGCTGTACTGGGGCGCTGCTGTGATTCTTGTCGGCGCGGAGATCAATGTGAACCTCCAAAACTACAGGATGAGAGTTCGAGATTCAGTAGCTAAGGCGCCGACCTTGAAGGGTGCCGCATGAACGTAACGGAAGCCGATCCAGGGGACATGCCGGGTGGAGACTAAGCCTACGGGACATCATAGAAATATGCTCAGGGCATCTCATATATCGGGGACGATTGCGTAAGCCTGCCGTGTGCAGCATTGTGCCGGAATTGGCTGTTTCTGCATGAGGTTTGCAGCGCAGGATTCCGCCCGGTTGTTGATTTGACTCCGCCCGGGATTCCCACGGAGGTGATATTGTCGCCGTCCCAACCGCTTCTCCTGCTCGACTTCTCCTCCTGCGGCGCATGTCGGAAGGAATCTCTATCCACCGCCCCGCTTCCGGCGCCAAACCGCACTCCAGGAGTTTTCCTTGATCAATCGTGAAGCCAGAGCGCGGACCTGGTCGCGGCTGCTGGGCATTTTGCTCATCCTGCTGGGCGTGGTCGCAATCATCAGCCCTGTTTTCGCCATGGCAACATTGATCAAGGCTATGGGATGGCTACTGCTCATCGCAGCCATTGAACAAGCGATTGATGCTTTCCAAAGCCGCGAAGAAGGCGGCGTCTTCTGGAGGGGTCTCCTCGCGGTTGTCTATGGAGTGGCCGGATGCATTCTGCTGCTGCGGCCTGCAAGCGGCGCTGCTGCGGGTACAGTCATCATCGCAATTCTATTCTTTCTGGACGGCATCACCGAAATCGGACTCGGGATCCAATCACGGCACGAATCCGGTACTCGCGGATGGTTGTTGGCCGGCGGAACCATGTCTCTTCTTTTTGGCGGTATCATCCTGTACCGGTTTCCTATCGGCGCGATGTGGACGATTGGTCTTTTCGTCGGCATTCGACTCGTGGTCAAGGGCATCACGCAAATTGTGCGCGTCTCGGCGGCAATGCACTCGGGCGCCGGCCGGGGCTATCTTGATCGGGCAGCGTGACCGATGACGCCGATCTGGGACCTGAGACGCGGCGACTACGACGATAACCGCATGAGCCCCCTTGTCGGCGGCCTGCGCAGCCTCCTACTATCAGGCGCATTCGAATTCAATTTTCTGAAGGCGCCGGTTGTCTTCCTGACTTTCATCATTGTGCCGGCCTTGCTGGCTGGTTTCACGCTCGCGCTGGCGGTCACCTATGGCCGGCTGTATCTTCATGCCCGAAGCATGGCTGGAAGCAGTCGTGTACTCGGTCTTGCTCTCTCTGCATTATTTGTAGCTCTGGCGCTCTGGCTCGGGCGGCCCCTTCTCCGTCTGGCGGTTGACAACGTCCAACAGCTTCACTACATACTCATCTTTCCGATCTTTGTTGCCCTGCGCGAGCTTCTGCGCAAGATCGCCGAACACTTCTACGGAAGCTCAATCACGCCGGAGCAGCTCAACCGGGGACGCCGCATTGGATCAGTCCTGGCGGCGTTGATCTTTGCGGGAGCGGGGATCGCGTTGCTATTCGTCGCCTGGTCTTCATTCGGACCGCAGCACCTGGATACCGCTCATATACAGCCGTGGCGGCTGATCAAGGCTGTGCTGGTGAACGCGGCCATTGTGTTCGGCTGCTCGACGGCCGTAGCAAGCCTCGTTTGGCTCGTCCAGGAGGTCACTTTAACCGGCCCGGTGCTGGATTGGACCCCGCAAGAAGTGCATGGACAATCGCCTTCGGTGAGAATTGCTCATCTATCCGATCTCCATATCGTCGGCGAACGCTACGGCTACCGCATGGAGGCCGGCACCCTTGGCCCCCGCGGAAACACCTGTCTCGTTCGCGCGTTCCGCCAGCTCGAAAGCTTTCAAAGTCACACGCCCGTCGACCGCATTCTGGTTAGCGGCGACATCACAGACGCCGGGACACGGGCTGAGTGGGCGGAGTTCGCCGACCTTCTGCAAGCCTTTCCGAAGCTTCGGAGCCGCTTGTCATTTATTCCCGGCAACCACGATGTCAACGTGGTTGACCGCACAAACCCGGGACGCATGGACCTGCCCTGGAGTGTAAGCCAATCATTGCGCAAGCTACGCACGGTGGTTGCTCTCGACATGGTGCAGGGCGAGCGGGCCCATATCGTCGAGCGCGCCTCGGGCAAGCTCGGGCCTTCTCTCCACGACTATTTGCATAAAGATGGACGAGTGGAGCGGCTGCATTCCCTGGCAGAGCACGGGTCAGTGCGTGGCCGATGGGAAATGGAAAAAGTCTGGGACACGATCTTCCCCTTGGTTGAGCCACCACAGGAGGGCCACCAATACGGAATCATCCTGCTCGATTCCAATGCTCGTTCACATCTTTCGCTTACCAACGCAATCGGCTTCATCACGCCGGTGCAACTGCGGGCGATGAAGTCAGTGCTCAAGAGCTGTCCCAGGTGTCCGTGGATCATTACATTGCACCATCAGGTGGTGGAGTATCCGGTGCGCTGCACCAGCCTGATGGACCGCATCAGCCTGGCGCTGGTGAATGCCTCAGACGTGATCCATGCCATCGAGCCCTATGCATCGCAGACGGTCGTTCTCCACGGGCACCGGCATAGAGTTTGGATCGGCGCCTGCGGGGGCATCGTCCTCTGTTCCGCACCATCGGCGTCGCTCGGCTCCCAATCGGGAGAGAAATATCAGGGCGCTTTCTTTATTCATGATTTCATCTTGAGCCCGGATGCAGGCATTCGGTTAACCCGGACCGATCATGTAACCGTTGCCGCTGAACCAAAGCAAGATTGGCCTGTCCAGAGAAGCGCCTGACTTGCCTGGGAACGCAGCTTCACAAATGCCGCAAGCGAGGACTTGTGTCTTCAGTTTGTGTCTGGGCGCGCGATAGATGGGAAACGTTAACCGCGTCAGATCAAGGGCAAATGCACCGCGGAAAACGTCGTTCGAGAGTCTACAATTTGGGTGAAGGGAGAAAGAGAGTGAGCCTTTCCCGGCGTAGTTTTCTGAAAGCAGCGGGCGTCTTGGCGGGAGCCACAATTGCGCCATCAGCAATGCCACTCCGCTATATCGAAGCGACAAATACGGCTTCTCAAGATGAGGCAGCAGCCGATTACACCCTCACCATCGCAGATACACCGGTCGAAATCGCGCCCAGGAAAATCATTTCCACGACGACATACAACGGTAAATTTCCTGGTCCCTTACTTCGCTTGAAGGAAGGGCAGAAGGTCACCATAGATATCATCAACAATTCGGATGTACCCGAGCAACTGCACTGGCACGGGCAGGTCGTTCCGGTCGATGTCGATGGCTCTGCCGAAGAAGGTACACCATTTGTACCTGCGCACGGGAAAAGGCGCATCCGGTTGATACCGCAACCATCTGGTTATCGCTTCTACCACACGCACAACCGCGCAGGCGCCAATCTTTTTGCCGGTCAATACGGAGGTCAGGTCGGTCATGTTTATATTGATCCCAAGAACGAGCCTGGCAAATTCGAGCGCGAAGTATTCCTGGTTTTGAAGGAGTTCGAGCCAACATTCAGCCGCGGCGGCGACATGCCTCAGGATTTCCTGGTCCCCGCGGCAGGTGTAAAGGAGTTGAAAGAACAAGGCGAGTCAGAGATGAGGGCATCCCTCGCGCAAGGCCTGCCCAAAGGGTATGAGGTTGGATATGGCTCGTTCACCATCAACGGTCGCATGTTGCACCATGGCGAGCCAATCCGAGTGAAGAGCGGCGAACGAGTGCTGTTCCATATATTGAATGGAAGCGCCACTGAGATCCGCAGTTTGGCCCTGCCAGGCCATTTGTTTCGCGTGATCGCATTGGATGGAAACACGGTTCCCAATCCTGCAAATGTACCAGTTCTTTGGATCGGTACGGCCGAGCGAGTATCCGCCATGGTGGAGATGAACCATCCAGGTGTCTGGATTTTGGGAGATACCGCGGATGATGATCGCCGGCATGGCATGGGCATCGTGGTGGAGTACGCGGGGCGTAAGGGTCCGCCACAATGGATCGCACCGCCGCGTTTTCGATGGAACTACGCTCGCTTTTCCAAGCCGGGAGCAGTGGCGCTCGCGCCGGATGAAACCTTCGAGATGATCTTTGAGAAACAGAACGCGGCAGCGGAAGGTTTCAATCGCTGGACGATCAATGGCGTGGCCTATCCAATGGCAAACGCGATGGCCTCTGCTTCATATCACCTGAAGCAAGGCAAACGTTATCGCATTCGAATGCGCAATGCCAGTGACGATATACATCCTATTCATCTTCACCGTCACAGCTTTGAACTGACAAGTCTTGCAGGACAGCCCACGGCCGGGATTGTGAAAGACGTAGTTATGTTGGGAGGTTATCAAGAGATTGCTGTCGATTTTGTCGCGAACAATCCAGGGCTGACACTCTTCCACTGCCACCAGCAATTGCACATGGACTTCGGATTCATGACGCTGTTCGACTACGTGTGAGATTGCAGACCGCAGAGGTGCGCTCGCTCAGCAGTCTGGGACCGCAGATGATGGAGGCAATGACCGCAATGCTGGCGTTGTCAACGGCGTACGTTGAGACTAATACTTGTTGCTTACCCGAAATTTTTTCTAAGGCCCTTTAAAGCCCGGCGGCACGGGCCAGGTCCACCCTGACCAGACCGCGTTGCATGGCCAGGCTGATGGCTTCAGTACGTCCCGCGGCGCTGAGCTTTTCCAGGATGTGCGTCACATGCACCTTGACGGTACCTTCTGTAATCTCAAGCGCGGCACCTATTTCTTTGTTGCTCTCGCCCGCAGCCAGTCGGCGCAGCACTTCCAGTTCTCGCGGCGTGAGTTCCCGTGTAGCCATACGCTTTGCCAGCATGGTTCCAATGCCGGCAGGAATCCACATCCGGCCTTCTCCGATAGCGCGAATGCATTCAATCAACTCGCTCGCGGACGACTCCTTGGCAGCAAACCCCCGGGCCCCTGCCTTTAGTGCGCGGTAGATTTCTTCTTCGCTTTCTTGGCTGGTGAGGACCGCGAGGCGCGCTCCAGGTTTCTTCTGGCAAATAGCCGAGACCGCGCTTACACCGTCCATCAGCGGCATCCGGAGATCTATGAGCCCCATGTCAGGACTGTGAAGGGAGAATTGTTTGACGGCATCGAGGCCGTTGTCGGCCTGAGCAACGACCATCATATCTCCTTGGCGGCCGATGATTGCGGCTAACCCCTCTCGAACCACGGGGTGGTCATCGGCAAGCATGATTCGGAGAGCACATAGCCTATCCTTGCGGCTCGCTTCCTTCGGCGGCTTTTTAACTCCGACTGAAAAATCATCTGTAACGGCTAGCTGAGTGCTTTCTCTTCCGGATTGCGTTGAAATAGCGATAGCTCGAGCCGGTCGAGAGCGATTGCCCGCCCCATTTGTGTTCGTTCTCGCTCCTGCTAAAGGCATCGTTCACCTCCAGCCCTTTCGGATCACCTATGCATAAGTCATGGACGCACCGGCAGCGGCGCGGGTGCAGACTCTGTGTACCTCGCCTTCGAGTAACCTATCGCTGCAAAACCGAGTGAATAGCCTTTAAGAGCGCGTCCTCATCAAACGGTTTTGACAGGAAAGCAATCGCGCCGGCCCGCAGCGCCTGTGCACGCACATGCGGTTCGTCGTCGGCGGAGATGAAAATAATCGGTATCGCCCGTTTTTCAGCAGCCAGGCGCTGTTGTAGCTCCTGACCGTTTGCTCCTGGCAACTTCATGTCCAGAACCAAACAGGCGACCACATCGTCTTGGGGTTCATTCAAGAACTCCTCAGTCGACGCAAATGACGCAACTCTGAACCCGGCTGATTTCATCAGCCTTTCCAGGGACGTTCGAACCGCGGGGTCGTCATCAACAATGAGAATCAGCGGGGAGCCCACCATGAGTCCGCTCCCTTTGTAATTGCCTCCGTCAGCTCCCGGAAAGCTGGCCAGCACCGTTACCGAGTGGATAGTTTGTGTTCGTAACCAGCGTTCCTTTCGTCTGGTTACTGTCGTGCCCGACGGTAACTCAGGGGTGATCGGCTGTCTATGGGACTTTAGTCCTAAGAAGCTCAGACCTTGGGGAAGTTGGCTCTTAGGGCTTCTGCCATTTGAACCAAGCGGGCCAGGGACTCCGCTTTCATTTTGCGCATGACCTGACCACGATGAATCTTGACGGTCTTTTCGCTGGTACCGAGTTTTCCAGCAATCTGTTTGTTCGGGAGGCCGCTGACGACGAGAGCAAACACCTCCTGCTCGCGCGGAGTCAAAGTGTCATACCCCGCGCGCAACGCGGAGAATTCAGCCCGCGCCTGTCTCGCAATGCGATGTTGCGCGATGCCGCGATGGATTGCTTCCAGTAGATCCTGGTCACTGAACGGCTTGGTCAGAAACTCCAGGGCGCCCGCCTTCATGGCGCGCACCGACATGGGAACGTCTCCGTGACCTGTCACAAAAACGATCGGCAGGTCGACGCCCGTCCGCGTCAGTTCTCTTTGGACATCCAGCCCGCTCAAGCCGGGCATGCGGACGTCGAGCACCAGGCAGCCGGGGACATCCGGGAGTATCGTCCGAAGGAACGCTTTGGCCGATACAAAGACCTGCACTTCAAGACCGACCGTTCGCAGCAGCCGCTCAAGAGCATTGCGCATGGCGGCATCGTCATCCACTACGAATATGATTGGGCGCGTCTCGCTCATGGCCCTTGTCAACGTGCGACCGGAAGGGTGAATTGAAACGTGGCTCCACCACCAGGATTCGACGTAGCCCACAACCTGCCGCCATGGTTTTCAATGATCGAACGGCTGATCGGCAATCCGAAACCCAAGCCGCCCGGCTTGGTAGTAAAGAAGGGGTCAAAGACGCGTTCCGTGTCCTGAGGGATGAGGCCGGAGCCGGAGTCTTCTATGACAACCAACACTTCTTCCGGTGTTCGGGCCACCAGCTGCATCCTCAAGATGCGGGAATGGTCTGGGACAGAACTCATGGCGTCGATGGCGTTTCCGACCAGGTTGACTACGACTTGTTGCAGTACTACCGGATCGCCAAGAACGAGTGGTAGGTCATGGGTCAATTCGGTCTTGACCAAAATCTTATGTTTTTCCAGGTCGATTTGTGTGTGTGAAAGGGCTTCTCGAATCAACCTCTCCATGACAACCGGTACCGCTGTAACAGTATCTCTGCGCAGGAACGCGCGAACTCGTGAAATCACTTCGCTTGCCCTGGTCGCGGCGCCGGCAATATCCGTCATAGCACGCCGCACTTCTTCCAAATCCGGTTGTTCAGTGGACAATAGGCGAGTACAAGCGTTGATGTTGGTTACGATGACACTGAGCGGCTGGTTGATCTCGTGGGCGATTGCGGCGGTCAATCCTCCCAAAGTGTTGATTCGGGCCACGCGCGCCAGCTCTTTCCGGGCAGCGTCCTTGGCTTCCTCCGCTCTTTTCCATTCCGTCAGGTCCCGCACGATCCTTGAGAACCCAATCAGTTGTTGTTGGCTGTTGCGCAGCGCCGTAGTGACAATATGGGCCCAGAAACGGGATCCGTCCTTGCGCTGGCGCCAGCCATCGCTTTCATAGCGCCCCTCTCTCGCCGCGATTTCCAACTCGGCTTGCGGCTTGCCTTGCTCCGCGTCTTCCCGCAGGTAAAAACGCGCGCAATGCTGCCCCATGATCTCATTCGCATGGTATCCCTTCAGCTGTTCAGCACCGGCATTCCAACTGCTGACGCGTCCCTCCGAATCCAAAGAAAAAAAAGCATGACCCTGGGCCGCTTCCACCAACAGACGGAATCGCTCCTCGCTTTGGCGCAGGAGATTCTCATTGTGCTTCTGCTCAATCATGTCCGCGGCTTGCCTGGCGTAGAGATCTGTCAATCGCAGCTGGCGCTCGGATGGCCGATGTGGCTGGCGGAAGTGCGTCGACAGCATTCCCAGAGGTTTGCCGCTGCGAGTGAACAACGGAGTTGATTGCACGGCGCGAAACCCAGCCGCAGCAGCGATCGCGCGGTGTGGTTCAAACCGGGGATCGCACTCGACGTCTTCAATGATTACCCGTGTCGACTCCACCAAGACGCGGCCATAAGACGCCGCGGTGTCGTTTATGCTGCGGAAGTAGTCCAGAAAATCCTGCTTGAAGCCGCGTTGCGCGACGATCTCAAATGCCCTGGTTTCGCTGTCGTAGAGTTGAACATTGCCGAAGTCTGCATTCTGGAGCTCTATCGTGGCATCCAAGATTTCGTCGAGAAGGAATTGAAGGTGAGTGCGGGACAGAAGGCTGGTGCTGAGCTCTTGCTGCTTGGTCATGGCCGCCAGCTCGGCAGACAGATCGTCCCTCAAAGCTTGTGTTTGTTGCGTAGGCTCTACGATTCCAAGGTTAGACTGGTGGCGTGAAGCGCCTGCTACTTTCTTGCCTTGCATACTGACCTTAGTCAGGCCCGCATGAACTATCGAGAATAGTACGAGCCCCAGGTATCTTACGATGTTTTGAATCTTAAAACTATTTCATGTGTGTTAAACCGCCCTCCATTTTTGACATAGTTCCGTTTTGGAATTCTATTGTTCAATCAACCCATCACACATCTGTAGCGGCAAGAATCTCGCGAAGGTTTTGCTAAGCCAAAAGTATTAGACGCAACCCCACCCGTGCGGGAGACTCCTGAATAAGCCAAGTGCCTATCAAGAATCTTGATCTAGAGCTGAATTGACCCGGCGTTGCTGGCGGCTCTATCTTCGCGTCCACGGTCGCGTCCCAATCCTAGTGAGTGGATGCGACGCTCATTAACCCGCCTTGAGGCGGAGCCATTGGTCCAACAGCACCGGCGTTCGGTGCGCTGCTGATTGTGAAGAGAAATGACGCGCGTTCTATTTACGACTTGAATCCGCAAGAAAAAGAAAGGACAGACCATGTACTACAACGTCTTTGGTGAGAAGGTCTCGCGGGCGAAGCACAAAGAAATGCAGAATGCCGCAAAAAACCGGCGCGAGCTCATTGCGGCCGGTTTGTTCAACCGCCGCGACCTGATGAAGATGGGGCTCCTGACCGGCGCCGGCTATCTTGTTGCCAAGAGTGGCCTGAGTGCCCGCTTTGGCTCGTTGATTCCTGTGGCTCAGGCGGCCAGCCCCCCTGTCACACCTTTTGTTGACCCCATGCCAATCATGCAGGTCAAGCAGCCTGTAGCCAGCTTAAGCCCGACGCCAACCGAGTGTCCAAACACAGCCATCAACCCCGCGAACGGCCTGCCCTTTGAAGGACGCACCCGTTGCCACCAAGCCTTCAGCCAGTTCGCTCCGCAAAAGCTTTACCAGGTTTCTCAGTTTGCCGCCCAGTTAAACGTCTCATCCAGCCTGCCGCTGCAGACGATGTGGACGTTCGACGGTACCAGCCCAGGTCCCCTTTACGTTGCTCACTATGGCGAACCCGCGCTGGTGCGCAACGTCAATAATCTGCCGCCCATCGGTCAAAACGGCGGCTTCGGACGTCCAACGGTGACGACGCACCTGCACAATGGTCACACGCCTTCGGAAAGCGATGGCTTCTTTGCCGACTTTTATCCCATCGATGCTCAGGGCAACGAAGTTTTGTCGGGAGGACAAGGTCAGTTCTACGATCAGCACTATCCCAACGTGCTGGCAGGGTTTGCTTCAACCGATCCGCCCAACGGCGACGTCAACGAATCACTCAGCACGCTCTGGTATCACGACCACCACGTCGGCTTCACCGCACAGAACACCTATAAAGGCCTGGTAGGAAATTACATCATCTTCAATCAGTTCGATACTGGCGATGAGACCACTGGTTTCCATCTGCCGAGTTTTCCGGATTTCGACATCCCCATGATTTTCCGCGACGCAGTCTTCGATGCCGACACCGGCCAGCTGGCCTTCGACCTGTTCAACATTGACGGTATCCTGGGCGATACTTTCCTGGTCAACGGCGTAGTCCAGCCGTTCCTGCATGTACAGCCGCGCAGGTATCGTTTCCGCTGGACGAACGTAGGTCCTTCCCGCTTTTACAGCTTTTTCCTGACCAATCCAAACAATCTAAGTGCGGTCAACAAGTTCTTCCAGATTGCCAACGACGGGAATCTTCTGCCCAACCCGATCAATGTAGACCGGGTGACGATCGGCGTGGCGGAGCGCTGCGATGTGATCATCGACTTCACCGGCCTCTCGGGACAAACGTTCTATATCGAGAACCGGTTGCAGCAATTGCTGGGCCGCGGTCCTGCCGATCCACCGGTGATTCTGCCGGCCGGCCAGGGGAATTCCGTCCTGAAAATCATCGTGGACAAGCAAAACACCAGGGTCCTGTCAGCAGGAGGCGCCGGCAGCAGCGATGGCAGCACCGATCCCAAGAACAACCCGAAGTATTACCCACTGCCTGATGCGACTGCGCAACCTGTGGTCACGCGGCACTTTGAGTGGGACAGGCTGAACGGTCAGTGGTCCATCAACGGCAGGTTCGTCGATCCGTCCGAAACTCGCTTCACGATTACCCAGAACACCGTGGAGCACTGGGTCATGACCAACCTTTCGGGCGACTGGCAGCACCCGCTGCACATTCATCTGGAAGAGCACCAGATCCTTTCGCGGAACGGAGCGCCTCCGCCTAACTTTGAGTTTTCGCGCAAGGACGTGATGCGAATTCACCAGAACGAAACAGTAAAGCTGTTCTTCCGCTTCCGCGACTGGACTGGCCGATACCCGGTTCATTGTCACAACGTGGTCCATGAGGACAACGCCATGATGATGAGATGGGAGATTCAGCCCACTGGAGACAAGAACCGTACACCATAGCGACCGATGGGGAGGCCGGGCGGAAAACCAGACCGGCCTCCCGCGCGAACTGTCAGAAAGGAGAACCTATGCCAGATATACCCAGAAGAAAATTGCTAAGTTCCATCGCGGTAGCGCCGTTCCTGGGAACGCTCGCTTCATCGGCCAGCGGCCAGAGCGGTGTCTATGGGTACAGCTCTCCACCCAAGGCCCTGCCAACGGTCGACAGCGGAACGCCGGCCCGCTTCCCAGCCAGTTGTCCCATGCCGCCGCCCACGCCTCAGATGCTGCTGGAAAGGAGCCGCGAGGCCCGGGAGCGCATTCGGCGTCTGCACTTTCCGGATGTAGCCCTTATTAACCAACATGGAAAGAAGGTCAGGTACTACACCGATCTGCTCAAAGACAAGGTGGTGCTGCTGAACTTCTTTTACGCGAAGTGTGAAGGCGTCTGTCCGGGGGTCACGGCCAACCTGGCCAGAGTTTACAAGCTCCTGGATGCTCACGTGGGACACGACTTTTTCATGTACTCGATCACACTCAAGCCGGACCATGACACGCCGCCGGTGCTGAAGGAGTACGCCCACAAGTACGACGCTGGGCAGGGATGGATGTTCCTGACCGGACAAGAAGACGACATCGAACTGGTCCGGCACGGAATGGGCTTTGTCAATTCCGACCCTGTTTTGGATAAAGACAAATCGCAGCACATCGGAAACGTGTGTTACGGCAGCGAACCACTCATGCTGTGGGGAGGACATCCGGGGATGACCCGTCCCACTTGGCTGGTGAAGGAAATATCTTCTCTCATTCGAGCGGAAGCGAAACCGGCCTAAGAGCCGTGGTGTGAATGGATGGCTTGTGAAACAAGAATTCAACAAGGGCTGAATTCAGTCCAGAAAGTGAAAGAGCACAGTATGACGACAAGAGCAAACGCCCATGCATTCGGCAAGACCCTGTGCCTCGCCGCGTTGGCAGCGCTCGCTCTGGCCATTTGTCAGGGGGCGCCGGCCTTTGCCCAAAACAATCCCGATCCCAACGGCAATGTGGCGCCGTTCGATTTTGCTGACAACTTCTACACCGTTCAAGGCATGGACTTGAACCAGATCAACGCACCCGGTGATGCGCGCATGTGTGTCAACGTGCCCCAGACAAACCCGGATGGCTCGCGGAATTGGGTCATCGACAGCACAAACACCAGTACTACGCACAATACCTGCCGCGTGAACCAGGTTCTCGCGGTTTTCGATCGTAATGGAAACGTCACCTTCTTCAACGCCATGGGCGTGCTGGCGAACTCGAATTCCTTTGCCAACTTGAGCGACCCCAACAGCGTTGGCTCCGCTACTCACGCGGTCGCCAACTCCTTCCGGGCATTTTTTGCGCCCATCCAGAAGCAGGCTAACGGGACGATTGCCACCGTCCCTTGCACGTCTACTGTGACCACAAATTGCGTGAACCTCACCGCGGCTGAAGGCTCGCAGAGAGCAGAGCGCGTCTTTGATACCAATACAACTTATTTCTGCCGTGATCTCCTCAACCTCTGGCGGATTACCTATACGATCTTCACCGCCAAAGCGTTCACTCCCCAAGGCCAGAAGATTCTGGCGCCTTTTGCGGCGGCAAATGGAACCAATTCTGACGGAACACCAATCCTGACCAAGACTGTGGATATAGACAACCTGACGTCGCAGGGGCTCGTGCAACAGATCCAGCCGAACGAAGACGGGAGCCAGGGCATCGGATGGATCATCTGCGTCGTGATCGCCGATCCGACACTCGGCGCCATCACCAAGGACGCATTCCTGGTCTCCGTGGTCTTTCCCGGCACAACGACGCCGGTTTCACCGCAGTTCCAGAAACAATTCAATTGCCTGCAAAGCACCGGGCAGTTCTGCACTCCGTAGTACTTCGTCATGAAGTGTTGCTCAGGGGTAACGCAAGTTGCCCCTGACTGTTTCTTTGCCCGACTGTGGTCAGCCAGGATCACGGTACTCGCTCAATTTCATCTACACAGATCAAAGTTTTGGACGATGCCAGCCATATCGACCTGGGGTTCCCCAGGAGCACATGGAAAGAGTTTCCGCGTGCTCTTTGCTACGGCGGGATGCGTTGACCAAATTCTCGCCTGACTCAACGTTTGGAATCCGGCAGCCTGTGGTCGCGGCGCTCGCCATTCGTGCGACTTGGCTTCAACCCCATATCCAGTTAACATCCTCTTAACATTGGTTCTCTAGAATCCCGCGTTGCCGGCAAGTCAGCTCAGAAATCCAGCGAACCAATCGCCAATGAGTTTAGAGATGTTATGACGGCTCCTATTCGATCATTTCCGGATGCGATAGAACTGAGCGATCCTAGTCTCTATGTGAATCGCGAGTTGAGCCTGCTCGCATTTCAACGCCGCGTTCTTGAAGAAGCCCAGGATCGTACCAACCCGCTGCTCGAGCGCATTAAGTTCCTGTCGATCGTCGGTTCAAATCTCGACGAGTTCTTCATGATTCGTGTTGCAGGTTTGATGAGACAGCTTGAGGCCGGCACCACTGACGTCTCTGCTGATGGCATGACGCCTGCCGAACAATTGGAAGCGATTCGTGCTGAAGTGGCCAACATCGTGGCCGCAGCTCATAAAAGTCTGCGGCGCCAACTGATGCCGGCCCTGGAAGAAGCTGGGGTTCGCGTGCGCGAATATCGACAGCTTTCCGCGGCCCAACAGGGAAGAGCGGACAAGTATTTTTCCCACACAGTCTTTCCGGTTTTAACACCTCTCGCCTTTGATCCGGGCAGACCCTTTCCTCATATCTCGAACCTGAGCTTGAATCTCGCGGTTTTGATTCGCGATGCGGAGGGTGAACAACACTTTGCCAGAATCAAGGTCCCTGTCACCCTGCCCCAGTTGGTTTCGGTGGACGCCCCGGTTCGGCCTTCAAAGTCAAACGGAGTGAAGAACCAGACGCTCGTGTGGCTGGAGGATGTGATCGCCAGCAACTTGAATGCGCTCTTTCCCGGCATGGAGATTCTGGAGGCGCATCCATTCCACGTCACCCGAGACGCGGAAATCGCGATTCAGGAGCTGGAAGCAGGAGACCTGCTGGAAAATACCGAAGAAGGGCTTCGGCAGCGGCGCTTTGGTGATGTGGTTCGGCTTCAGGTCAGCGCCGCAATGCCCTCGAATGTTCTGCGGATCCTGGTCAACAACCTGGAAGTGAATCGCAAATATGTGTCGAAACACAGTGGGCCATTGTCGCTGAGCCGCTTGAAATATCTTGCAGCCATCGACAGGCCGGATCTGAAAGACCCGGCTTTTCTTGCGGCGACCGTGCCGGCGTTTGAGAGCGACGGCGACGATGAGGACATCTTTGCTGCAATTCGCGCGCGTGACGTTCTCCTCCATCACCCGTTCGATTCCTTCCAGCCAGTGATTGATTTCCTGAAAAAATCAGCAAAAGACCCTTCTGTGCTTGCGGTGAAGATGACGCTTTATCGGGTTGGCAGAAATTCGCCCGTCGTTGAAGCGCTGCTGGAGGCAATCGAAGAGGAGAAACAGGTAGCTGCTCTGGTTGAACTCAAAGCCCGCTTCGATGAAGAAAGCAATATCGAGTGGGCGAAGGCGATGGAACGTCAGGGTGTGCATGTGGTGTATGGGTTGCTGGGACTGAAGGTACATTCGAAAATAACTTTGGTCGTGCGGGCTGAAGCCGATGCCATTCGGCGCTACGTGCACCTGGGAACTGGCAACTACAATCCCCTCACGGCACACCTGTATACAGATTTAGGTCTTTTCACCGCCGATGAAGAAATCGGCGCTGACGTCACCGACCTGTTCAACTACCTGACCGGTTATTCGTCAAAAAAAGACTACCGCAAGCTGCTGGTGGCGCCGATTAACCTGCGCGAACGCTTTCAAGAACTGATTCACCGGGAGATCGAGCACCATCGACGCTCCGGAAACGGCTATGTGATCTTCAAGATGAATGCGCTCGAGGAACCCGACATGGTGCGTTCTCTGTACCAGGCGTCGCAGGCAGGAGTCAAGGTTGATCTGATTGTCCGCGGCATTTGCTGCCTCCGTCCGGGAGTTCCCGGAGTCAGTGACAATATTCGCGTGCTCAGTATCGTCGGCCGGTTCCTGGAGCACAGTCGAATCTATTATTTTCACAATGGCGGCAACGAAGAGATCTTCCTGGGCAGTGCTGACCTTATGTCCCGCAACCTGATCCGGCGCGTGGAAGTGCTGTTTCCTGTCGAAGACCGGCGGCTTGTGCGTCATCTGCGTGATCATGTGCTCGAAATCTATTTGCGGGATAACGTCAAAACGCGAGACATGCAATCAAACGGCAGTTACACCCGCCGCACTCGCGAGCCGGAAGAGGAAGAGATCAGCAGCCAGGAGTCTCTGCTCTTTCGTCGCAGAACCAAGCTGAACCATCTCCGTATCAATCTGACCGAGGAAAGCTGAAACACCTGACGCCCGACGTGCGCACAGGAATGCTGTGTGCAATCAAGTGTGTTTGTTAATGTCGAGTTAAAACTTGGTTAAGATCAATGGACGGCATGTGCGCGATGCTCCCCTCGCGTTATACAAATCTCTTATCGACTTCGAGCACCCGCTTGGTGTAACCGTCTGGTCTCCCGCAATCCTGCGAATCGATGCATGAGGCATAACAATGGAGAACAACCACTACGATCTGGTCGTCATCGGAAGCGGTCCTGCGGGGCAGAAAGCCGCAATCTGTGCGGCCAAATTGCGAAAGAAAGTGGCCATCGTTGAGCGGACCCGCACGGTTGGCGGGGTCTGCGTTCATACCGGCACAATTCCCAGCAAAACGCTCCGTGAAGCTGTCCTCTATTTAAGCGGACTGCGACAGCGATCGTTTTACGGACGCGGCTATGCGGTGAAAGACCATATCGCCATGCAAGACCTGGTTTTTCGGGCTCAGGCAGTGATGGCGCGCGAAATCGAAGTGATCAAAGCGCAGCTTCGCCGCAATCAGGTGAATACGCTGGAAGGTACGGCACGGTTTCTGGACGAACATTCGGTCGAAGTGGTTCGCGACGATGCATCTTTGGTAGTGCGGGGCGACAATATCCTGATTGCGTGCGGCACCCGGCCGGCGCATGATGCACAGATGCCGGTCGATGGCAAACGCATCTTTGACTCAGATCAGGTCCACTTGCTCGACGAGTTGCCGCGCGAACTGGTTGTGGTGGGAGCCGGCATCATCGGACTGGAATACGCATCAATGTTCGCCGCGGTCGGTGTGCGCGTGACACTGCTGGATCAGCGCCCTGTGCTGCTGGACTTTGCCGATCGCGAGATTGTGGAAAGTCTTTGCTTCCAGCTTCGGCAATTGGGAACGGTTTTCCGCCTGGGCGAAAAAGTTGTTTCGATCGGCATTGACGACGAACGCGACCGCGTCTTCGGGCGTCTGGAAAGCGGAAAGACGGTGCACGGCCAGGCGATGCTGTATTCGATCGGACGCCAGGCCAACAGCGACCAACTCAACCTGCAAGCTGCCGGCCTCACTTCGGATTCGCGAGGCAAGCTTACCGTCAACGAACACTTTCAGACCGCCGTTTCCCACATCTATGCCGCCGGCGATGTTATTGGGTTTCCCGCACTGGCGAGCACCTCCATGGAACAAGGACGTCTGGCCAGCTGCCACATGTTCGGCAAACCGAGCACCATGAACTCGCAGCAGGTGCCTTATGGGATCTACAGCATCCCCGAGATTTCCATGGTGGGCTGGACGGAAGAGCAACTCACCCAGCAAAAGGCGCCGTATGAAGTCGGGCGCGCTCGTTATGCGGAGCTGGCGAAGGGCCAGATGCTGGGCGACGACCAGGGCATGCTAAAGATCCTGTTCAATCCTGACAATCTGCAGTTGCTCGGCGTGCACGCCATCGGTGATCGTGCCGCCGAGATCGTTCATATAGGCCAAGCCGTGCTTGCCCTGAACGGTACGATGGAATACTTTCGCGATGCGATTTTCAATTATCCGACGCTGGCAGAAGCATATAAAGTGGCTGCGCTCGACGGTCTCAACAAGCTCTGAAACGTCCTCTCGCTCCAGCCCGATCAACGACATGCCGCCTACTTGCTTGAACATTAATGATGCAGGTTCAATTCCTGGCGAGGGAAGCTCATCTGAGCCTGACTTTCGGCACCACAGACATTCCCAGCCGCAAAAGATGCTCAGGGTCCTGGCCCTTCTCAAAGACGATCTTGACTGGAATTCGCTGCACCACCTTGACGTAGTTCCCGGTCGCGTTCTCGGGCGGCAGCAGGCTGAAGAGTGATCCGGTCGCACCGGCGATGCTGAGAACATGTCCATTGTAGGTACGACCATAGGCATCGATAGAGATCTTTACCGGCTGTCCTGGCCGCATATGCTTCAGTTGTGTCTCTTTGAAGTTGGCTGTGACCCAAATATTCGAGCTGTCGAGGGGGACTACGGTCATCAACTGCTGGCCGACGGCAACGTTTTGCCCTGGCTGCGCCGACCGTTGCCCGACAATCCCGCTCACCGGCGCCACAATCGTTGTGTATTGCAGGTTCAACTGGGCCTGCTGAAGGTTCGCAGCAGCGCTTTGAACTTGCGCCTCGGCCGCGCGCGCCTTCGACACCTGAGCGGAGATCTGCTGCGGGCGGGTTTCAGCATTTTTTACCCCGGCTGCAGCCTGGTCGACTTTCGCCCGGGCCTGGGCTACCGCCTGCTCCGCCGCTAACGATGAAGAGCGGGCAGAAGCAACTGCCGCCGCGGTTCCTTTCTGGGTAAGCACCGCCTGAGTGTACTGTTGTTGCGAGATCTCATTTTTTTCCGCCAGAGGTTTGTAGCGTTGGACACTGTCTTGAGCATTTAAGTCGGCAGCCTCAGCCTGCCGCAGTGAGGCCTCGGCGGCATCAAACTGCTTTTGCGCGGCTGTCAGACCGGCCTGAGCGTTGACGACGTCAGCTTGTGCAGTCGACAGGGTACTGGATGTGCTTACCGAAGTGATCGGAACATTGACTCCCTGGGCGGCAGCGTTGGCCTGATCATTTGCCAGCGTCGACTTCGCATTCGCTACGGCGACCTCAAAATCCTTGGGGTCAAGCTGGGCCAGCACCGTGCCAGCCTCTACGTATTCATTGTTGTCGACTGTCACCCGCGTAACGTAACCGGCAACGCGCGAGCTGACGGGATGGATATAGCCGTCAATCTGTGCGTCGTCAGTGCTTTCGTACGAGGTGAAGTAGAAATACAACAGAAGCACGCCCACGATGACCGCCAGACCAGCCCCAGCCGCCAGGATTTTCGTTCGCGGGCTCCAGCGCCTCTTCAGCAGCTTTCCCGGACCCACACCGGGATCTTTGGCCTTCGGTTCTGGCTTTTTCGGACTTTCCGGTGTTTCGGTTACGAGGTCTGTCATGATTATTTGACTCCTAGATACTCAAGACCGGACTGCTCGGCAACGCCGATCGCCTGAGCGAGAGAGATCTTTGCTGCGTTGTAGCTGTACAGACTGGCGATGTATGCCTGGTTGGCGGCCGCTACTGCTTGCTGCGCCTGCACCACCTCAAGGTTGTTGGTCACGCCGGCGCGAAAGCGATCCTGCGACTGCGTCAGGGTCTGGTTCGCCAATTCAATGTTGCTCTGTGCTACGGTAACCAGCTCGCCGGACGAATTCAGGTTGAAGAAAGCTGTGCGCACCTCGGTATCGATCTTGCCGCCCAGGTCTGCGAGCTGTGCCTTGCGATTCTGGAGAGTGGCATCTGCTTTGAGTTTGTCCGCACGAACCTGAGTGCCGAGAAATAACGGGACGGTAACTGTCCCTGCCACGGAGAAGGTCCCGTGCGAGCGGTTAAAGTTGGGACTTCCAATGTCACCGTAGTTGGCGTTCACGCCAACCGAGGGATAATTTTCGGCAGCCGCACCTTGCTGCGCCAGTTCTGCCGCGCGAACCTGTGCCTTGGCCGCAAGGTAATCCGAGCGCGTTGTCTGCGCCTGTTGCAGGGCCTGTTCCAAAGTGACGCCGGTGAGCGCAGAGTAAGGAATCGTATCTGTTGCCTGAAATTGCTGGCCGTTGGGCAGGCCGATGATCCGCGCCAGTGTGAGCTTGTCGATCGCCAGCTGATTCTCCACGGCGATCAGCTGCTGCTGTTGGGTCTGCAATTGTACCTTGGCGCGAAGCACGTCGATGTCTGCGATGACACCATGTTTATTCAGATCCAGGTTCTGGTCGTAAATCGCCTGGTTGGTCCGGACTTGAGCGCGATTCGACTCCACGTTGGCCGCGTCAGAAACAACCTGCAGATAGGCTGTAGCCGTAACCAGGACCACCAAATCGCGATCGCTCTTATAGGAGTAGAGCGCGGCCGTTTCGGACTCGGAAGCCGATTTCCAATTCTTGATGTCAGACCAGTTGAAGATTTTCTGGGACAGGTAAGCGCGAGCATCCTGTACGGAGAATGGACCGACCAATGTCGGAATCGGTACACCGGGAATCGTGTTCAACCGCAATCCCTGTGCCTGCAGATTGATCTGTTGCACAGCTCCAGAGAGTTGGCCATAAAGATTGGGCAGCAGTGCGCTCAGGTTACGCAAGCGCTCAGCATGGGCAGCGCGGGTGTTCTGATTGCTCTGAATCGCGCCAAGGTTGTACTGCAGGGCGCGGCTGAATGCATCTTTGAGCGTGAGGGCGAGCGTAGTTCCCGTCGCTTGCCCGGTGGGCACACTACCTTGAAACGGACTTTGCGCCTGACCGCTCGAGGCGGGAGCTGGCAGAGGTGCTGATGGAGTAGACGAAGTAGCCGCGGGTGCGGTGTATACACCTGGCGTAGCGGTACCAGTCGTCTGGCCGCCAGCCTGTGCAGCTGCAAGAAACACGTTCAGGAGGATACTAAGACACACCAGTTGTTTTCGAAGCCGGTGCTCGGTGAACAGCGCAACACCCTGACGCGGCATCATGATGCTGCCACCCGCTGCCGGGAGAGGCCTTCCATCGTGGCAAGAATTGTTTCCACCGCCAGTTCATCTCCCAGGCTGGAATTGACCATCAGATGGAAACGGTGCCTTTCCGGCCATTCCACGTTGAAATACTGCCTGATGAAAGCCGACCGGTTCTCGTCCACGGTCTCGGCCAGCTCGATGGCTCGCTTTTCGCTGTTGCCGGCGGCCTGCAGGCGGCGGACTTTGTCCTGAAACGGAGCGTAGATGAAAACGTGGAATGCATCTGGGCGATCACCCAGGTAGTACGCGGATCCCCGTCCTACAATGACGCAGTTACCCATGTCCGCCACCTGCCGCACGAGCTTTTGCGTCACGTCACGGACACAGTCGGTATCCACCATTCTCAGACGGGGTGCGTTCAAGCTGCCTTCAAAACTGCCGCGCATGAAGTTCTTGAAGATGCGGTAGGCGGCCGAGTCCCGTTGCTCTTCGTGCTCCTCGACCAGTTTCCGGGCACAGTCGAGCTGCCGCGCGATTTCGTCTGTCAGTAACTGGTCCCACAGCTTCCACTTCAGGCGGGATGCAGCCTTCTCAGCAATGACTGCGGCCCCACTGCCGAACTCGCGCTCAATCGTGATGACTCGAATCATGGTATGTACCTCTTATCCGATTGCTACCTCTCCGCCCCCGCCGGGCTCGTTCTTCTTCAGAAGAAAAGACAGCAGAAACATAATCACTGACGCGACGGCCAGGATCATAAACGTGTCGATGTAGGCAAGGGTTGTCGCCTGGGCAATCGTTTCCCGATAAATGCGTCCAAGAGCCTGCTGGTTTGCTGTGTTGCTGTCCAGACCCAGTTTGGTCAGGCGCGTGGCCAGAGCGGCCACCGTCTCGGGCGCGGTCGGGCTGCCGCGGCTAACGTGCGCCACAAGATAAGCCTGATGGACCTGCGCCCGCCGGGCAATCAGAGTGGTAACCATCGAGGTCCCGATGCTGCTCCCAATGTTACGCATGAAGTTGAGCAATCCGGCCACAGCGTTGCTCTTCGCTGCCGGCATTCCAACATAGGAAACCAGGGTGATGGGGACGAACAGGAACCCCAGGCCCAGAACCTGCACCGAGCGCAGCAGGCTGGCGCTGACAAAACTGATCTGCAGATCAAGCCTTTGCGTCGAACGGTACATGCCGAACGCCAGGAGCAGCCAGCCAAAAGCGATCAGATAACGCGCTTGAAATTTGCTGGTCAGAAATCCCACCAGAGGCATCTCCAGCAGCAACAAAGCGGCGCCGCCGGAAAGCACGAGTCCTGCCAAGGTGGACGTATAACCAACCAGTGTCTGCAGGAATTGCGGCATCATGACCAGACTGGCAAACAATAATATGCCGAGAAAGAACATCATCACGTTCGCGCCGAAAAAGTTGAAGTTCTTGAACAGGCGCACTTCGATGATCGGGGCTTTGTTGAACCATTCCCACACTGCCAGCGATATGAGGCACCCAGCGGCGAGGACGGCTAGAATCAAAATGAAGTTGGACGCGAACCAGTCTTCTTCCTGGCCTTTGTCAAGCATCACTTGGAGCGCGGCCACGCCAACGGCGAGCAGACCGAGGCCGATGTAGTCGAAATTCATGCCTGCAGCGGCTTTCCGCTTCGCCCAAGGCGGGTCCTCGATCAAAAGAATAACCAGGAACAAGGCAAGAATGCCTACCGGCAGGTTAATGAAAAAAATCCAACGCCAGCTGTAATTGTCGGTAATCCACCCACCGAGGGTAGGCCCTACCGTAGGCGCGACCACGGTCGTGACCCCAAAGATAGCGAAAGCCACGCCGCGCAACTGGGGAGGAAACGTATCGGCCAAAATGGCCTGCGCCATGGGCTGCAGCCCACCACCGCCAGCGCCTTGCAAAGCACGAAACAGAATGATCGCACCAAGGTTAGGCGCCAGCCCGCACAAGAGGGAACTCGCGGTGAAGACAGCAAGACAGATTAGAAAAAAGCGCTTGCGGCCCAGAAAACCAGCCAGCCATCCGCCAAGGGGCAACACGATCGCGTTCGAAGCCAGGTAGGAGGTGAGTATCCAGGTGCTCTCGTCGTTGCTGGCGCCAAGGCTGCCCGCCATGTAAGGAAGAGCCACATTGGCGATGCTCGTATCGAGAACCTCCATGAAGGCCGCGATTGAGACTACGAAGGCGATCAGCCAAGGGTTGGCCTTGGGCCGCCAGGGCTCTGGAGCCGAGCGAGGTGCGATGTCGTTCACGCCAGAGCGTTCCGTTTGCGAGTCCATTGGGATCTCAGCGCTCCGGTGTGGCGATGCCGGAGCTTCGGTTTCAGCCAGTTTGGTCGATGCCACCGATGCTGCCAGAGTTGTCTATCGAACCGGCATCCCATTCAGGCCGGAATCGGATGAAACAGAGCAAGTAAGGGGTGGCAGTCCCCAGGAAGAGTGTAACTGAAATGTCCGCAAATGAGCGCACGCGCGACATTTAGGGTGCAATCAACCTGATTTTTTCAGAACGCGGACAAGAACACGAGGCGGGCATTGAATTGCCTTCAAGCTGGATGTTGACGGCTACTTCGGCCTCTATGTTGGCTGCCCCCCAGGGATTCGAACCCCGATATGCTGATCCAGAGTCAGCTGTCCTGCCGTTGAACGAGGGGGCAGCAGATTGGCTGCGGAAGCGGCGTCAAGGACGCCATGCATCATTGATTCTATGATGGCTCATAAAGCTGGTCAAATGCTGAGCGCCGTTTGACCTCCACAATTGCCGCGCACCGCGTGCCCGTTGATGTCTAACGACATGGAAAAGATAACTCGCGAAAAAGAAAACACGGCCGGCGAGATGTAATCACTATCAAATCAAGAATCCAAATGGATGCGACTCCTGGCCGAACCGGAAATTAGCCAACCAGGCCCAATTGCTCGATAGCCTCGCTAGGCAAGGCAGGGAAGCTTCCTGTATAGTTTTTTTTCAACTAAAAACAACAAGTCCCAGTAGTTTAGCCGAGATAGAACCTTCAGAACGCACTAGCGCTTAGCCCAGGATAGTGCGATCGAATTACGGCAGTCTATCTGGTTCTTGCCAGCGAAAAGAGAATCGTGCTACGTACAGTTGTGGTCTTTTCATTCCTTTTTTTTGTTGCAATCAGCGCAGCAGCGCAAACCGAGCGGCCTATACCTCCTGCCGATCGAACCGGCGGCGTTCAAATCACCAACACACCGGCGGAGCAGGATCAGCGCTATCCATCGCGCGATCGCGAAAACGAGGAAGTGCAGGCGCCGAAGCGCCAGAACGAACCCGGAACACGCGAATCTCTGCCGCTGCCTCCGGAGCCAGACACCGAGTTTCAGGAATTTGTTGCCAGTTCTTTGGGAAAGCGGCTTCCAATCTTCGGCCAGAACCTCTTTCGTAACGTCCCTTCTACCTTCGCCCCGCTCGACCGTGTGCCAGTCACACCGGATTACCTGATTGGGCCGGGTGATGAGCTGATGATCCGCTCATGGGGCCAGATTGAAATCAACTACAAAACCAGCGTGGATCGAACCGGATCTATTTATCTGCCCCGGGTAGGCGCGATCAGTGTTGCCGGCCTTCGCTATGACCAGCTCAACGATGCAGTCAAGAACGCTGTCGGACGTGTGTTTAAGAACTTTGAGCTGACCGTGACGCTGGGGCAGTTGCGCTCCATCCAGGTTTTTGTCGTCGGCCAGGTCAGGCGGCCGGGTGTTTACACCGTGAGTTCCCTCAGCACGCTGGTGAACGCGTTGTTTGCCTCCGGCGGTCCCTCAAACCATGGATCCATGCGCAATATTCAACTCAAGCGCCAGGGCAAGGAGATCACCAGCTTCGATCTTTATGACCTGATTGTGGGCGGTGACAAGTCCAAAGACGCGCAGTTGTTGCCTGGTGACGTGATTTATGTGGGACCGGTAGGCCATCTGGTGGCGCTTTCCGGTAGCGTCAACGTTCCGGCGATCTTCGAATTGAAAGAGCGTGACACGCTGGGTGACGCCATCAGTTATGCCGGCGGTCTCACCACCACTGCGGCCGGCCAGCGCGCGATTGTTGAACGTATCGACGAACACCATGCCCGCCGCGCGGAAGAGTTTCCCCTTACAGCCGATGGGCTTCACCAGGAGCTGCACGACGGGGACGTTGTGCGCTTTCTGCATATCTCGCCCAGATTTGAAAATGCCGTTACCTTGCGCGGCAACGTCTCGGTGCCCGGCCGGTATCCCTGGCACGAAGGCATGCGAGTCAGGGACCTTATACCCAACCGCGATGTTCTCGTCACCTACGAATACTGGAAGCGGCAGAATCGTCTGGCTCTTGACCTGGAGAGCGAAAGCTTTCAGCTGCGCGAAGACCGCCAGCGCAAAGATCGAATGCAGCCCTATTCCGATCAACGCCCGTCCTCTTCGATGACCAGTGACCAGCAGGAGCAGCAGGGTCAACCGGAACGCAGAAACCGCCAGGATCAGAACACAAACCCAGCTACCGATAACAATCTTGATCGCAACCGGGGCGCCGGCGAAAGGGATCAGGATCTGGAAAGACCTCGCGACAGGATCGAGGCCCAGCGGGCCACAGAAGAAGAGATCAAGAATGAGGTGAAGCGCTCCGCGGCCGAAATAAACTGGGAGTATGCGGGTCACGGGAGCTGATGGGCTCAAGACGAACCTGGAAGACAACAACGAACGCAATTCTGTTCTCTTTAAAGTAGCCAAAGATCCGCGGATCACGCGCGTCGGCCGCGTGCTGCGCAAATTCAGCCTGGACGAAGTGCCGCAGCTCATCAACGTTTTGAAGGGCGACATGAGCCTGGTCGGTCCGCGTCCGCCATTGCCCAGTGAGTTCAAACAATACCGGCTGGACCATCTCCGCCGCCTGGACGTTGTGCCCGGCATTACCGGGCTCTGGCAGATCACCTGCCGGCAGGATCCGTCGTTTGATAACTACATCGCGCTCGATCTCGAGTACATCGAGAACTGGAGTCTCGGACTGGATTTGAAAATCCTGTTGCGCACGATACCGGCGGTGTTCAAAGGCACCGGCGTTTAGGCCAGGTCTTAGTCGCTGAAGTTCTGAGATTGCCTAGTTCCCGCGACACCCACGCTCCCTGCATTCCTGTTTTGGGATGAACAGTTTCAAAAAGGAACTCTTTCGTTATTTTCCAATGAATCTGTAGTCCCGCGGATAACTCCAGCAACACTGAAAACGTCTTACTCACCGCAAGCTTTTCACACCGTGAAAAAGTACGCACGGCTTTTGAAATTTCGGCATGGGTTCTCGACGTTCCATCGCTCATGAGCACGCCATCCGTTTTTTCCGAAGCCGGCCTCACATGCTTCAAATGTAGTCGCTTTCAAACCTGAAAGCCCGGCCCCGTAGTTTCCTGTTCCGAGAAGTCAGATCCCAGTAGATTACGTTGCAAAAGCAGGCTTCCTTAGCTCGATTAGGAGTTGCCATGTCTTTACGCTGGATTCGTCCGACTTTATATGGAATTGATGTCCCGACAGCGCTTGCATCATGGAGACATCCGCGTTCCCAACCCCTTGCTTTCCGCGGCAAGACAGGATGCTTTCAGGTGCAAGTCCCGCCTTAGAAACCGTCAGCACTGGTTAAACCGATCGATTCGCCAGGATTTCTTTGCCAGGTATGGCTGATGGCAGCGCCGGAAAGTCCGGCGTACGCGCATTGCCATGCCGAAGGACTTCCTTGCGCCTTGGCGGCGAAAACCACAAGCAAACCTTTCCACAAAAACCAAATTGAATTTGCCACCAACATGAGGAGGACTGAAAATGTCGAAGCAAGACGCGCGACAAAATGCGCAAGAGTCCCTGATCGTTCACAGGGAAGACGCTGAAGCAAACAACAAAAAAGATTCTAAAAAACCCGTCTCCACTCTGCCGGCCAATCCGAGTCGGCGCTCTTTCATAGGCAAAACCGGAGGTCTGACTGCGATGGCCATGGCAGCAGCCATAGTGCCATTAGAACCCTTGCTGGGTGGGAAGGAGACCACGGCTGAAGCGTCGGTGATAACCTACCAGGAGAACACAAGAGCCAACAGCAGCTTTCAGTACCGCAGGCAGGAGGCTCAGGCTGAAAAGATCAACCCGGGCGTTGCTGCCGACAATGGCGATGCAGCGCTGTACACAGATCACAGCGGCACCTGGAGCAAGACCCTGCAGCATGACAATCTGGAAATCGTCAATCAGGCTTCATATGCCAGTCTTACAAAAGCTCTTACCAGCGGGAACTTCACAGACTTCGAAAGCGTTCTGGTGGGAAATCCCGGTGGAACCAACCCCAACGCGGAACTGAATGGTCCGCAAACGTCGTTGGCTTTTGACCTGGAAGGACTGGACTCGCACGCGACTACCCTGGCGCCGGCACCAACCACGGCAAGCGCCCAGACCGCCGACGAGGAGGTAGAGCACTATTGGGCGGCCATGCTGCGCGATGTAAATTTTACGGACTACGCCACCAACACACTTGCTGCTGCCGCCGCGAGTGAACTCACCAACCTGACCTACATCAAGAGCTCGGCGAACAATGAATATCCGTTTCCGGTTACACCACAGAACTTGTTCCGCGGCCAGATTGCACCCGGCGATGGCAATGTTCAGGGCCCCTATCTTTCGCAACTCATCCTGCAACCAACGTTCTTTGGCGCCCAGCCTATCAACCAGATGTACCAGACGTTCATGCCCAATCAAAACTTCATGACCAGCGTGGCAGAGTTCATGAATGTCCAAAATGGCTTCCCGGCGAGCGCCTCGCTGGCATTCGACACGACGTTCAGGCACATTCGCAATGGCCGTGACCTTACTGCATATACGCACGCGGATGTGCTTCACGAAGCCCACTTTATCGCTTTCCTGGTGCTGGCAGGCATCAACGCGCCACTGAATCCGGGCAATCCTTATGGCACAAAACAAATGGGTGGGCGCGCGATAGGCAACAAGTCAGAACATGGTTTTGGCACACTTGATCCGGCGGACTGTGCGGCAACGCTGCCGGAGATGGCGACGCGAGCCCTCAAAGCAGCGTGGTTTCACAAATGGGTCGTCAACCTGCGCCAGCGTCCAGAGGAGTACGCCGCTCTGGTACAGGCGCGGCTCACCAACAGGACGCCTATGCCGCAGGCGGCACAACACCTGCATGCTGACGTCCTGAATTCGCAGGCGGCTGCGCGAATCTTCTCGCAGTTTGGCACCTATCTGATGCCGGAGGCATTCCCGGAGGGAGCGCCTCCACATCCATGCTATCCCACAGGTCATGGGACCGTTGCCGGGGCTTGCCTGACGGCCTTGAAGTTCTTCTTTGATGGCAGCCAGAAGATCCGGCCGCTGCTATTGGCTGCGGGTAGTGACGTGATGCAGACCAGCGAGGATGGCCTTTCGCTCGTGCCTTATACGGGCGCAGATCGCGACAGCCTGACCGTCAATGGAGAGCTTTCCAAGCTCGCCTTCAACATCTCGTTTGGACACGGCATCCATTCCGGGATCCACTTCCGCAGTTCTACCAACGCTTCCATCCTGCTCGGCGAGCAACTGGGAATCAGCGTGCTCAACGACCGAACCGAGGGCTACAACGAGCCGTTCAACATCAGCATCACGAAGTTTGACGGTACGACCGTTACCTTCAGCAACTCCGGGATGGGTCAATTCGGTGCTCTCGTAGATACGACGTGCCCGGCCGTTTAACCCTAAAAGCTTCTTCACACTAAACCGCCGCTACTGGGTTGATCATGCGATACCCAGTAGCGGTTTCTTCTGCGAATATCGAAATCCGGCCGCAGAAAACAAACTCTCAACATTCGATTCAGCGACTTGGTTTATCCTCACATGTTGGTTTTCCAGGCAACTTCTTTAAGGAGCTTCCATGTCTGAACACATCTCAATTTCCGTCAACAACCGCATTCTTACCCTGCGCATGCAGCGGCCGGAAAAGAAAAATGCGCTGACCCGCGAGATGTATCTGGACATGATTGCAGGGCTGCGGCAAGCTGAGGCCGATGCGAGCGTTCGCGTAGTACTGATCACCGGCACAGAGGATTGCTTTACCGCTGGAAACGACCTGGTGGATTTTGCCAATGCGCGGCCCGGCGAGACCAGCCCGGCCATTGTTTACCTGCAGACACTAGCTGCAGCCAGCAAACCGGTAGTGGCAGCTGTGAGCGGAGTTGCCGTTGGTATCGGCACGACCATGCTGCTGCATTGCGATCTGGTTTATGCAGATTCCACGGCGAGATTCCAGCTTCCGTTTGTGAACCTCGGGCTGTGTCCGGAAGCCGGTTCCAGCGCGATTCTGCCGGGTTTGGTGGGGCAGCGGCGAGCGGCAGAGCTCTTGTTCTTTGGCGAACCTTTTAGCGCCGAGGTTGCGCACGCTCTGGGTGTTGTGAATGAAGTCGTAAGTCAGGGCACATCGCAGACTGCTGCGCTGGGCAAGGCGCAGCAACTCGGGGAAAAGCCTCCTTCGGCGCTGCGGGCCACCAAGGAGTTGCTCAAGCACGCACCCGCGCCGATGATTGCCGATGCCATGGCGCGCGAGACGCAGCAGTTTGCCGCGCTGCTCCAGGGGCCGGAAGCGAAGGAGGCGATGACGGCGTTCTTGCAGCGAAGGAAGCCGGATTTTTCCCGGTTTTAAAAGGAAGCAATCAGCAGTCAGCAATCAGCATTCAGCCCGCGAATATGCCCGGCTAAGATGCGCAGTTCGTAGGTCGTCTTAAAGTGAGAAATGTGTGCGGAAGAAGTCCGAATGGGGATTAGTCACAGCCGGGTCGGCTGATTGCCGGTGGCTGATAGCTGGTGATTAGACTTCCAGGTCTTCGCGCCAGCCATCCTTTTTCATTTCTGACTGGAACCAGCGCTGCAGATGGGTACGAAGTTCGGATGGCATTGTGCCAAACTGGATTCCATGCTGGCCTTCCTTGTTGGCCCAGGCGACACGTCCTGAGAGTTCTGCATGATCTTCGCTTCCAGGAATGGTGAAGCTCAGAATCACCGCCGAATCCTGGCTCAACAGCTTGTGGATAGAGACTGCAGCACCCCCTAAGCTGATGTTCAAGAGCGTTGCTTCCATCCACTCGTCTTCCACTTTCAGGCGGATGGAGTTGTTTGTCTGCTTGCGGTAGTAGCGCTGCTGCTCCGGGCACAGCGTCCCGACAGCAATCTCGGGAGCGGTCTCACGATACGCCTTGAGTTTGCGCAGCAATGTGCGCCGCGAGATTCCCAGGGCCTGGGCGGTCTTGCCCTGATTGCGGCCGCAACGCTCAAGCGCGTCAAGTACAATCTGCCGCTCCACCTGGTCAAGGTCGTGGCTGAGCGCCGGTTTACCGTTGGCTGGCTGGAGGGCCGGGCTCAATTTCAGGTCGGCTGCGGTGATCTGAACGTGAGCATTTCGCGACAGCATGATGGCGCGAAAAAGGCTGTTGCGCAGCTCCCGTACGTTGCCAGGCCAGTCGTATGAGAGCAGGGCGGTAACAGCATCCTGGGCAAAACGGGAGTTGGGATAGTGCTGATGAAGGACCTGTTCAGCGATTGCCAGCAGATCTTCCGGGCGTTCACGCAGCGGCGGAATTTCCAGTTTGAATTCGGCCAGCCGATGATAGAGGTCGTTGCGGAAGCGGCCACTGCGGACGAGTTCTTCCAGGTTCTGGTTAGTGGCGGCCACTACTCTAACGTCAACTTCAACTTTCTTACTTCCACCAAGGCGGTAGTAGGGAACGCCGTCAAGCACGCGCAGGAGCTTTACCTGCACCTTGGGATCAAGGTCGCCAATTTCATCCAGGAAGAGAGTGCCGCCGTCGGCCATTTCAAAGTAGCCGACCTTCTGGGCATCGGCTCCGCTGAAAGCCCCTTTCTCGTAGCCAAAAAGTTCACTTTCGACAAGGTGTTCGGGGATCGCGGCGCAGTTCACGTCGACCCACGGCTTGTTGCAGCGCAGGGAATGGCCATGGATGGAGCGCGCAATCATCTCTTTGCCCGTACCGGTCTCACCCACGATCAGCACGGCCGCCGGATGACACGCCACTTGCTCCACCAGCTTCATCACCCGCTTTAAGGCATCACTGCGGATGATCTGGCTGCTTAGGTCACACGAGTTGTGGACCGCCGTCGACAAATCTCTCCTTATCCGCCGCACCCAGGCCACGGCCGCAACTGCGATAGACCGCAGCGGCGCTGACCGGGCGCCAATACTGCTCTTGTGGGCCATGATGGGACAAGTGAGCTACGCCGGGCAATTAGTAAGCATGTCTGATTGATTACCAAAGTTCTGAACCTTCAGCTTTACCTGGCTACTTTGGACCCAAATAGGAGTACACTCGCGCTCAAAGTTAGATTTTTCCCCCGATTTGGGACCGGTGCCCGGCTCCTGCGTGACAGTTTGGCGCGGACTTGACATCACGGATGTGACAGCTGTGTCACACGCATCTGGGTGATCTCGCCAAGTTCGACGGGGTTCGACTCCGGAACTGCTTGATTCGCAAGGGGTTCCGCGAGCGAATCTGAGAGCCTGATTGGCCCGGCAGTTGCCCAAGGTAGTGTGACGGAGGCGTGTCGAAACGCATGTCAAAGCAGGCCCAGATATTCATCTTTGTCGTCTGTATGGCCGGTCTGGCGACCACCATCTACGGCGGGCTGGTTTGGAATATCGACGACCTGCCGAAGTTCGCGGCCTACCTGCTTGCAGGTGCGCTGGCTTCGCGCCTCAAAGTTGAGCTGCCGGAAATTACCGGCACAATCTCGGTCAGCTTCCTGTTCATTCTCATCGGCATTGCGGAATTGTCGTACAGCGAAACCCTGATTCTGGGCTGCGCAGCCATTTTGATCCAATGCCTATTCACCCGGCGGGGCATGCCGCGGCTGGAACAGGTTTTGTTCAACGTTGCCAGTGCCGCGGTTGCCATCTGGGCGGCTTACTTTACCTACCACGGACCTCTGCAAGCCTATGTGCATGGGAATACCGCGCTGTTGCTGATGTTTTCGGCCGCTGTGTACTTCCTTTTTAACACGCTGCCGGTGGCAACGATCATTTCGCTCACTGAGAACAAGAGCCTGCGCAAGATCTGGACTGACTGCTATTTCTGGTCTTTGCCCTACTATCTGGCCGGTGGCGCAATTACCGCGCTCTTCGGGTGGGTCAACCAGCGAGTAGGATGGCAGCCTACTCTATTGACTCTCCCTGCGATGTTCATCATCTATCGCTCATACCGGCTCTATCTGGGCAAGCTGGCCAATGAAAAAAATCACGTAGCGGAGATGGCAGCCCTGCACATGCGCACCATTGAGGCTTTGGCGCTGGCGATTGAAGCCAAGGACCAGACCACGCATGACCACCTGGAGCGCGTGCGTGTTTACGCCGTAGAGATGGCCAAGAAGCTTAATCTTCCACCGGACGAAGTTGAGGCGCTGCGTGCTGCGGCCCTGCTGCACGATATTGGCAAACTGGCCGTACCGGAGCACATCATCTCCAAGCCCGGCCGCCTGACGCCGGAAGAGTTCGAGAAAATGAAGATTCACCCGATTGTCGGCGCGGAAATCCTGGAGCGAGTGCATTTCCCTTATCCGGTGGTGCCGGTTGTGCGCTACCACCACGAACGTTGGGACGGTACCGGGTATCCAGATGGCCTGAAGGGCGAGGAAATCCCGATCGGCGCAAGGATTCTTTCCGCGGTCGATTGCCTGGACGCGCTGGCCACGGATCGACAGTATCGCAAGGCACTGCCGCTGGACGACGCTATGAATTGGGTCGCCGATCAGGCCGGCAAAGCTTACGATCCGAAAGTGGTCGCGATATTGAAAGCAAGTTATAAGGAATTGGAAGAGATTGTTCATACGCAATCTCTGGTGCCGGACCGGCAGAAGCTTTCCACAGGGTTGAAGGTTGAACGCGGAAGGGCGCCGGCGAGCGGATTTGAAGCGGCCAAGAGCGTGGAGCCCGGGAGCCAGGCGGCATTCCTTTCCTCGATTGCGGCAGCCCGGCAGGAAGCGCAGGCTCTGTTCGAACTCACGCAGGACCTCGGCAATTCTTTGAGTCTGAGCGAGACGCTTTCTGTGCTCAGCGGCCGATTGAAACGGCTTGTGCCTTATGACGCGATTGCTACCTACATCGTGCGCGGCAATGAGTTGCTACCCGAGTATGTGAGCGGCGACAACTTCCGGTTATTTGCTGCGCTGCGTATTCCTCTGGGTGAGGGTTTGTCCGGATGGGTGGCACAGAATCGCAAGCCGATGCTGAACGGGAATCCCACGCTGGAGCACGGTTACGTGCACGATCCCACGCGCTTCAGCCCACTGCGGTCCGCGATTTCGGTTCCGCTCGAAGGGATACAGGGCGTGGTAGGCGTACTCACGCTTTATCACTCGGATCAAGACGCCTATACGCCGGATCACCTGCGCATTCTGTTGGCCATCAGCTCGAAAGTCGCGCTTTCGGTGGAGAATGCACTGGCCTTCCAGGAAGCTGAAAGCTCGGCCACAACCGACTATCTCACGGAGCTGCCCAATGCGCGCTCGCTGTTCCTCCATCTGGATCGCGAATTGGCGCGATGCAAACGCCTGCAAAGCTCGTTGACCGTGATGGTTTGCGATCTCGACGGCTTCAAGAAGATCAACGATCGCTTCGGGCACATCGAAGGGAACCGGATTCTGCGGCACTTCTCCGAAACGCTGCAAGGTTCATGCCGTGAGTACGACTACGTGGCGCGAATGGGTGGAGATGAGTTTGTCATCGTGGCACCGGGACTTAGCGCCTCGGCTGCGGAAGCGCGCGGCATCTGTTTGAGCGAACTGGCCGGGAACGCCGGCCGCGAAATCTGCGGGGTCGAATGGCTGTCGCTGAGCGTTGGCTGCGCTATCTATCCTGAAGATGGCGTGGATGCGGAAAAACTGCTGGCGGAAGCCGATCGCCGCATGTACATCCAGAAGCAGGAACATCACAAAGCCCTCAAAGCTTTTAATGCTGTCAATGAGACGCGCAAGCCCAACGGGGCGCGCGACGCGGTGGCCGGATAATGTTGCGCTTTGTAAGCGGCGCCGTGCTTCGATTGGTGGCGCTCATGCTTATGGCGAGCCTTGCCGGCGCCATGCTCATGCGCATTGCTCCCGGGTTTTCTTCTGACGATCAGGAACTTAACTCCGGGCTTTCTGCAGCAAGCATCCGGGCCGTTCGCCAGGCCCATTTGGCCGACTCAAACATTCCGCGATTTTATGTCCAATACCTTGCGTCGCTGGTCCGAGGCGATTTGGGAACCTCGCGCTCTCTCAATCAGCCGGTGAAGGAGCTTCTTCGTGAGCGGCTTCCGGTGACGCTGTGGAACCTGGCGATTGCCCTGGCCATAGGATGGTTGCTGGGACTGGCATTGGCTGTCGGTGCACAAACCTTGCGCTGGCGCGCGCTAAATTTCCTGGCGAATGGCTTGAGCGGGACATTCATTTCCACCCCGGCCGCCGCGCTTGCTTTGGTCTTCCTGCTATTGCGATTGCCGCCGGCCTTCGCTGCGGCCTTGCTGATCTTTCCCAAGATTTATCGCTATACGGAAAACCTGCTGCAGCAGAGTTCTGAAATGCCGCATGTGCTCACGGCACGAGCGAAGGGTGCGGGTCCTTTGCGAGTCTTAGCCTGGCACGTTGCTCCGATTGCGTTGCCGCAGCTGATTGCATTGGTTGGCGTCTCCATCAGCATCGGCATTGGCGTGCTGTTGCCGATCGAAGTCATAAGCGACGTGGCCGGCATTGGACAACTTGCGTGGCAAGCCGCGCAGGCCCGTGATCTGCCCTTGCTGGTCAACCTCACCATGATTGTGACCTTTGTGACGGTCTGCGCAACATTGATCTCCGATGGCGCGCAGCGCGGTCTGACAAGGAGCGCGGCATGAAGATCGTGCGTTCTACAGCGATCGTGGTGCTGGTGCTCGCTGCTTTTGCGATCCTCTTCGCCAACCATCTTGCGCCTGCAGGCTATGAAAAGCAGTTCAGAGAAATACCGCAGGCCGCAGCGTCCGCTCATCACCTGCTGGGAACCGATGATCTTGGCCGGGATCGCTGGGCCAGACTGCTTTTTGGTATGCGCGTCTCCCTGACGCTGGCGCCGCTGGCGGCGTTCTTCACGACTGTGCTCGCGGGCCTGGTCGGCGGCATTGCCGGATATTGCGGTGGCTGGGTCGAGCGGTTTTGCAAATTGCTGATTGATTTCTTTCTCTCCGTGCCATGGCTGTTTCTCTTGATTACCGTTCGCGCCGTCTTGCCCCTGAACATTTCACCCCAGGCGTCGGTCGCGGTGACATTCACGTCGCTTGGCCTTCTAGGATGGGCGGCTTCCGCGCGCATCATCTGCTCCGGCGCCAAAGAGCTGATGAAATCAGAATTCGTGTGGATGGCGCGAGCTGCGGGCTTTTCCGGCTTCAAACTGATTCGCCTGCATCTGCTGCCCAACCTTCGCGGCGCGTTGTTCGCCCAGTTCTGGATTTCAATTCCAGTATTCATCATTGCTGAAGCTAACCTTGGAGCCTTGGGGCTGGGTGTTTCAGAGCCCTTACCATCGCTGGGAAGCCTATTGCGGGAGCTTCAAGATGCGGTGATGTTACGTCCGGAACCTTGGCGGCTGTTGCCCCTTGCGGTACTTATAGTAGTAATCAGCTCCTTCCAGGTCCTGCTCAACAAACAGGAGGTCCGCGCATGAAGCGCTTGCAGGTTCTTCCCGTAATGCTGCTCCTGGGCTGCACTACGCTCCTGGCGCAGAGCGGGGGAGAACTGCGCTTCTGCCTGCGCTCCGAGCCCAAGACATTCAATCCCCTGCTGGTAGAGGACGATGCTTCTGAAACCGTCCGTTATCTGACCGGCGGAGTACTGGTGCGTGTGAATCGCGTCACGTTGAAGCCGCAGCCGCAATTAGCCAGCGAGTGGAAGGTTTCCGATGGGGGCAAGCGCATCCGCTTCAAACTGCGTGAAGGGTTGAAGTATTCTGACGGCACGCCCTTCTCAACAGCAGACGTCGCCTACACGATAGCGCAGCTCATGGACCCGGCGTTGCATTCGAGCACTGGAGATGCGTTCCGTTCTGGCGAGGGCAAGGCAGAGACCCGGATCGTATCGGCAAACGTGGTGGAGATCAGCTTTCCTGCGCCCGTAGCGAACCTGGTAGATCTGTTCGATACGGTCGCCATCATGTCAGCAAAATCGCCGCAAAAAGAGATGGCCACATTAGGGCCGTTCTATGTGGCTGAGCGCAAAGCTGGATCTTATCTTTTGCTGAAGCGCAATCCTTATTACTGGAAGAAAGATTCTGCGGGAAGGCAGCTGCCTTATCTTGACTCAATCCGTCTCGACATCGAGCAGAACCCGGAAATCGAAGCGATGAGGTACAAGCGCGGCGAAGTGCACCTGATCAATACTGTTTCCCCGGCTATCTTTGAAAAACTCTCCGGCGACAGCGCTTCGGTGCGTGATGCCGGCGCTTCCACTGATACCGAGCAACTCTGGTTCAACCAGGTTCCCAACGCTCCGATCCCGGCTTACAAGCGCGAGTGGTTTAGTTCTACCAATTTCCGGCGGGCAATTTCAGAGGCCATCAATCGTGCGGACCTGGCGCGGATTGTCTTCCATGGCCACGCAATTCCGTCGGTTGGCATTGTTTCACCCAGCAATACGGCCTGGTTCAACAGTAATCTCAAGCCGCATCCATACGATACAGCCAGCGCGCTCCGACGGTTGCAGCAGGACGGTTTCCATCTGCAGGGTGACACGCTGCGCGATAGAGCCGGCAACGCCGTGGAATTCTCCATCGTGACCAACGCGGGCAATCGCGCGCGGGAGAGCATGGCTACCATGATCCAGCAGGACCTCAAAAAAATTGGCATCAAGGTCAACGTGGTTACGCTCGATTTCAATTCTTTGCTGGAGCGGATGACGCAAACCTTCAACTATGAGGCTTGTCTGCTGGGCTTCCAGAAGGTCGATCTGGATCCCAACGGGCAAATGGCGGTGTGGTTGAGTTCGGCAGACAACCACCAGTGGAATCCAAGCCAGAAGACCCCGGCAACCCCCTGGGAGGCGGAGATCGACAAGCTGATGAAGGCGCAAGCCGCGTCCGGCGACCAACACAAGCGCAAACAGTATTGGGACCGTGTGCAGCAAATTGAGTGGGAACAGGAGCCGTTCATCTACCTGGTGAACAAGGATGCGCTGGTTGCGATTGCTCCTACGGTAAAGAACACCGAACCCAGCGTCTTTAGTCCGCAAACCTTTTGGAACGTTGAAACCCTGGCCCTGGCGCAGTCGCACTAGGAATTTTATGAACCTTCTCTCGCTACGATTGACAATCAGTTACAAGGACAAGCCGCCGGTGCTTGAAAACCTGAGCCTTGAGCTGTACCAGGGAGAAGTGTTGGGATTGGTAGGCCACAGCGGCTGCGGGAAGAGCTCTCTGGCGCTGGCTATTCTGGGCTTGTTGAATTTGAAAGGCGGCAAAGCACATGGAACGATTCGCTGGAATGGCCGTGACCTGCTGACGCTGAAGGAACGCGATTGGCGCAAGCTTCGGGGCAAGGAGATTGCCTTTGTGCCGCAGAGTCCCATGTCGTCTTTGAATCCGGCGTTGCGGCTGGGAACGCAGCTGGAAGAAGCGTGGAAGCTACACGGCAACGGCAATCGGAAACATCAAGAGGAAGGCATCTTCCGCGCTCTGATGGATGCAAGCCTGCCGGCAACGGAAGAGTTTCTACGCCGATATCCGTCGGAGATCAGCGTGGGTCAGGCACAGAGGGTATTGATCGCCATGGCTATTCTGCACCGGCCCGCGTTGCTGATTGCCGACGAACCCACCAGCGCACTCGATGCAGTCACCCAGGCTGAGATCCTGGCGCTGTTCTCGGACCTGAATCGCCGGCTAGGCATGAGCCTGCTCTTCATCTCGCACGATCTGCTTTCGGCTTACGGCCTCTGCCACCGTATTGCGCTCATTCACCAAGGTACGATTGTGGAGTGCAACAAGCCGCAAGCCATCTTCTTCAGTCCCCAGCATGAATTCACACAAAAACTGATTGCGTCGCTACCTTCCGTTCCCAGCCCCGCCGAGATCGAAGAAGCGCTGCGCTCTACTTAAGACATCCTGATTATTTTCTGATACTTAGAGTTCCTTTTGTGCTTTGGCCCTGTGTCTGTTTGGCCAAGATGTCTCAAGTTTCCATCTGTCGCATGTGTCACAGGTGGTTCAAGTCTATCTGTTACAACTAGTTACAAGCATCAGCCGCGAATCATCCTGTCACAATTGCGGCCAGTACTGTCACACCGAGGGTCAGATAAGGACAAATAAGGCCATTAGAATCAATAGCTTACTTTCGTAACACTCTGGCTTGCTGGTTGCAATAGAGAGTAGCGGAGGTTCGGCAATGTCTTTCCGATCGAAAGTTGTGATTTTTGTTCTGGGTGCAGCGCTGGCGCTTATCGCTGGCCACACCCTCGCAGTAACAACCCTCCATGGTGCCGTGAATGTAATGGCGTCAGCAGTTTGGGGCTCCTAAAAACTCTCTGTGGTTGAGAACGACTTCCGGGGTTCTACATTTATGAGATTCAACGAGCGAGACCTTGCAAAACGAAGAGTAAGTTGGTTCGTCCATCTCCTTGCAGTGGCCGTAATCCTCGCGCTGTTTCCAGCGGCGGCCCAGGCAAGTGGGGGACATGGCGCGCACGGAAAACTCGCCGCCGATTTGGCCAATTTTCCGGTCAACCCTGACGGAACGGTCGACGTGATCATCCAGTTCAACCAGACGCCCAAAGCGCAGCATTTTGCCGACCTGGCGGCGCGCGGTGGACGCTTGAAGTTTTCGCTGGAGCACATCAACGGGGCGGCCTATCGCATTCCCGTCAAGGTACTGGCGTGGCTGCAGAACCATCCTGACGTAGCGTATGTGACTCCTGACCGTCCGAACAAGGTGGCCTGGTTCGACGGCGGTAACGGGAACGGAAATGGTCCGGATGATGATATTCCTGCAGTGATGGGTGATGTTGCTACGCAGCAATTTGGCCTGGATGGAACAGGAGTCGGTGTAGCCATCATCGACAGCGGTGTCTTCAATCATGACGATCTGCAGAATACCAGCGGCCTGGCCTCGCGCATTGTTTATAGCGAGAGCTTCATTCCCGGCGATGCCAGCACGAATGACGCGTATGGACATGGCACGCACGTTGCCGGAATTCTGGCCGGCAGCGGGCATGACTCGCAGAATGGTTATCCGGCCAAATATATCGGCATTGCGCCGAATGCCAGCATCATCAATTTGCGCGTTCTTGATGCCACAGGCGCCGGCACTGACAGCCAGGTGATCGCCGCGATTCAGCGGGCCATTCAGCTGAAGAGTACTTACAACATTCGCGTCATCAATCTCTCGCTGGGACGGCCGGTGTTTGAATCCTACACGCTTGATCCGGTCTGCCAGGCCGTGGAAGCGGCGTGGCAATCCGGAATCGTGGTGGTTGTAGCTGCGGGCAATTCCGGTCGCGACAATAGCCTTGGAACTCAGGGCTATGCCACTATCAACTCACCCGGCAATGATCCCAACGTGATCACCGTTGGCGCAACCAAGACCAATGGCACGCCCAGCCGCGTCGATGACACGGTGGCCAGCTACAGCTCTAAGGGCCCAACTTTGCTTGACCATGTAGTGAAGCCTGATCTGGTAGCACCGGGTAATCGCATTATTTCCCTGGCGTCTCCAGGCAGCGACCTGGTGGATACATTGACCAGTATGGATATCCTGCCGATTACGACCTGCGTGCAGGGCGTATGCACGACCGGACAATCCGGCAAATATCTGCGTCTCAGTGGCACCAGCATGGCGACACCCATCGTGGCCGGAGCTGCGGCCCTGATGGCCCAAAAAGATCCAACGCTTACGCCTGACACCGTCAAGGCGCGCATGATGAAGACTGCCTGGAAGGGCTACCCGGTTAACAGCTGGGGATACGACAGCAAGGGGCAAGGTCATTTTTCACAATACGACGTGTTTACCATTGGCGCCGGATATCTCGATATTGATGCGGCGTTGAACAGCACTGATGTAGCAAATGGCGGCGCGCCATCACCTATTGTGAACTTTGATTCGACGACGGGGACAGTAACGCTCACCAACAGCCAATCGATTACCTGGGGCAACAGCATCACCTGGGGCAGCTCCATTGTTTGGGGCAACTCAATCGTCTGGGGCAGCAGTGCGGTTCTTTCGGACTCCATAGTCTGGGGCAACTCGATTGTCTGGGGCCAGGCCAATGTCACCGGAAACAGCATTATCTGGGGCAACTCGATTGTGTGGGGCGCAGATTCACTCGCGGGCCTGAACGATTCGGAGGACGGAGAGGACTAGGCATGCCGAAAGCATTATCAGCGCGAATTTTTGTGGCGTTGATCATTGTTTCGGGTTTCCTGCTCGTTGGGAAAGCTGTGCTCAACGTCCAATCGCTGTCGACGCCGCGGTTTGTTGCGATCGTGGTACTGGCGGTGGTGGCAGCAAAGCTTAAAGTCAAGCTGCCGAGTTTAACCGGGACCATGTCAGTGAACCTGCCCTTCATCCTGATGGCGGCTGCGATTCTGGGTACGGCTGAAGCAGTGATCGTAGGGTTTGTCAGTACCTTTGCGCAGTGTCTGTCATGGGACAGGCAAAAACTCAACCCGGTGCAACTGGCATTTAACTGTTGCACCATTACCTTGGCGGTTACGGTCGCGCGGCTTACCTATGTTTCACCGGCGATCGCTCCGTTGATTGCTTCGCCGGCCCTGCGGCTTGCCGTCGCGGCCACCGGCTACTTCCTGGTGAACACAGCGATTGTGGCTGTGGTGATTTCGCTGACGGAAAAAGCTAATTTCGTACTGGTCTGGAAGGAGATGTTCCAGCTGGCATTTGTTTATCTTGTGGCAAGCGCCGGAGTGGCTGGCCTGGCATTGACTGCGGGGCAGGGAATCGACTGGCAAGTTCCGCTGGCCGTGCTGCCGGTGATGATGGGGGTGTTTTATTCCTATCGTCGTTACTTCGGCGTGATAGCACAGGCACAAAACGCTCACGTGGAAGCCGCAGGTGTTGCTGCAGGAGCACGCGTATAGAAAGTTGTTTCAGATCGATGTTGTGCAAATCTTAAATCAGCCGATCAAAAGTGGTAGGTCCAACAAGAGAGGTCAGCCCAAAAGGCTGGCCGCTTTTGCTTTACGATAGAGTTGGGTCATGCTTGCTGGTTTCCAATGCGCAGGGTGCGGGGAGTGGAATGAGACCCAGGTGGATGTCTCCGCCGGGTCGCGCCAGAGCTATGTGGAAGACTGCCAGGTCTGCTGCAAGCCAAATGTTCTGCACGTGATCTGGGATGGCTCCGCCGGCGAGTACACGATCAGCGCTGAACTGGAGTAAGTCACAGGCCCGGGCTAAGTTCAAGATTCCACTACAAATTACTGGGTGGAATTGTCTTTGCTGGGAACTTAGATCATGGTATCTTCTGGCAAAATGTCAGATCAAAACTATTCGAATCCTACGCCGCAGTTCACGACCGCTGAGTATGCTGAAGCGCCGAGTGGGGATCGCTGCGCTGCGTGCAATCAGCACCTGACTGCACGTTACTATCGCGTGAATGGCAGAATGGCGTGCGAGGGTTGTACCGAACAGATCCGCCTCAGATTGCCGCAAGATAGTCACGCATTGTACATTCGCGGGTTGGTTTTCGGCCTCGTTGCGATGGTTATCGGGTTGGTTCTCTACGCCGGCTTCACGATTGTTACTCATTTCTACATCGGATACATCTCTCTGGCCGTCGGCTGGCTGATCGGGAAGGCAATCTTGAAAGGCTCGAACGGCGTCGGCGGCCGCAGATACCAAATCACGGCTGTAATTCTTACCTACGCAGCAGTTTCTTTAGCTGCAATTCCGATAGCTCTTGCAAGCCGATCCGAGCAGACCGCCGCAAATCCCGCAGTCCAAAGCAACTCACAGCCGTCTGGAGAAGGGCAAGCTGCGCCCCACGGCGATTCAGAGACGGAGCCAAACGCCAAAATGAGTCTTGGAACTGCTTTGCTCACCTTGGCGTTACTGGGATTAGCTTCTCCATTCCTCGAACTCCAGGATCCGCTCCATGGCGTAATCGGGTTGGTCATTCTATTCGTGGGCATTCGTATTGCTTGGAGGCTCACGCAGGGGCGCGGAACCGCAAATATCGAGGGCCCTTATGACAACGCGGCGCCTGCTTCTGTTATGAGATGATGCAGGTAGAAACATTGGCAAATTCGTGTCCCAGTCCTCTTTCCAAATAGATCAGAAATGTGCGCGTTGCGCTCTCCCGCTAGCTGCTGGAGCGTTGGAATGCCCACAGTGCTTCACCCTGGTCCATGCCGATCAGATGGAGCAACAGGCGGCCCATGCGCGGGTCCTGGAGGCTGATGGCGACCTGCCGGCCGCCCGTGAGCGCTGGCTAGCCTGTTTACCGCTCTTACCGCCGAAATCAAAGCAAGCGGCCTGGATTCGCGATCATGTGCGCGAGTTGGAAACACGCAACGGAGCACCAGCACCACCGTCGAACCAACCCGCCGCAGCGGCAAAGCCGAAATGGGCCAAATGGCTGGGACCTCTGGCGCCGGTCGCGCTATTTCTAGCCAAATTCAAAACGTTCCTTTTGGCCATCTTCAAATTCAAGTTCCTCTTCAGCTTTGCGGCCTTCATTGCAATCTATTGGGCCGCGTGGGGACCAAAATTTGGTATCGGCTTCGCGGTTTTGATTTTGATCCACGAGATGGGCCACTTTGTTGACGTCAAACGGCGTGGTCTGCCGGCTGAAATGCCTGTGTTTTTGCCCGGGCTGGGCGCCTATGTGCGCTGGAAAGCGATCGGGGTCACGCTGGAGACCCGTGCAGCAGTGAGCCTTGCCGGGCCGCTGGCAGGGTTTCTGTCTGCGGCGGTGTGCGGGGTGCTCTGGTATACAACCGGGAACGGGTTATGGAGTGCCCTGGCCCGAACGGGAGCCTGGCTCAACCTCCTCAACCTGGCGCCGATCTGGATACTTGACGGCGGCAGCGCAGCATATGCTCTCAACAAGATCCAGCGTGGAGTCATTCTGCTGGTAAGCGCGGTGCTTGGTTACGCCCTCCACGACGTGGTGTTTTGGATCGTTGCCGCTTGTACCGGCTTCCGGCTTTTTACTCGTGACGAACCCGAAGAACCCAGCAGCTTTATCATGACGTATTTCATCGTGGTGCTGGTTTGCCTGGCAGTTGTCTTATGGAAGGTGCCGCACGTGGCCGGGCCGCGATAAAACGCGAACTTCATGGAACGCCAATCCACTCGCAATCTTCTAGTCATCTATTCCGCAGCGTGGCTGCGCTCCTTCAATATCGGATTGCTGGGCGTTGTTCTTGGCGTGTTCCTGTCGCGGGAAGGCTTTTCTGCTGCATCGATCGGTCTGGTGATCGCAGCCGGCCTGGCCGGCGCGGCCGCAGGAACGGTCTTCATCACCCTGCGCGCGGATCATCTGGGCCGCAAGCGGACACTGGTGATGTTTGCGCTGCTGAGTGCGCTTGGCGCTACGCCGCTCATTTTTCATTTTGGACTTCTGCCGCTACTGGTGTTGGCCTTTGCCGGCATGATCAACGGTATGGGTTCAGACCGAAGTCCATCCTTCGCGTTGGAGCAGGCGGTCATCCCGGGGCTGGTCAGCGATCGAAAGCGCACATGGACGCTGGCCTGGTATAGCGTGGTGCTGGACGCCAGCGGGGCAGTCGGCGCCCTTGCGGCGGGCTTTCCGTTGCTGGCACAGCGCCTATGGGGCGTGACGCTTGCCGAGGGTTATCGTGCGCTGTTCATCGGTTATGCGGCACTGCATTTGACCAGCGCTATGGTTTACCTGCTGCTCACGCCGGCGGTGGAGATCCCACGGATCAGTCTGCCCGGACGGGCTGTGGCCAACGTCTCGCCGGAGACCAAAGCAACGGTCATCAGGCTCTCCAGCCTTTTTGCGATTGACTCTCTCGGCGGCGGCTTCCTGACTGACGCGCTGGTCTCGTATTGGTTCTTCCGCCGTTTCGGCATCGCGGAGAACAAGCTGGCGTTGCTTTTCTTCACCGTGCATGTCTTGAACGCGCTTTCGCACCTGGGAGCAGCCTGGCTGGCGCGAAGGATCGGGCTGATCAAGACCATGGTTTTCACGCACCTGCCTTCCAGCGTGTTCCTGATCATGGCCGCGTTCATGCCCTCGGCGCGGTGGGCAGTGGTGCTGTTTTTGCTGCGCGAATCCCTGGTGGAGATGGACGTGCCCACGCGGCAATCGTACGTGGCGGCGGTGGTCAGACCGGAGGAGCGAACATTCGCTGCCGGGGTTACCAACCTCACCCGCAATGCGGCGTGGGCTGCCGCATCATCTGTGGCCGGCGTTTTTATGCAACAGGTGGCATTCTCGGCTCCGTTGCTGCTGGGCGGGGGACTGAAGATCGTTTATGACGGTCTGCTGTGGCGGGCTTTCCGCCACGTTCGGCCGCCGGAAGAGAAATAAGTGATTTAGTGTTTCGCAGCCCGCTCCTTTGCCTGAGCCACCAGCTGTTTGAAGCGCGCGTCACCTTGAAGAGGTTTAAGCTCCGGCTCCGTCGCCATGGCGAGTAGAGATCTCGTGGGCAGGCCATGTTCGACCGCATGATTCAAATGCCTAAGAGCGGCCTGAGTCTTGCCGCCAAGGGCCTCGATACAAGCAAGGCCGTACCACACCTCAGCTGTGTCCGGGCTTTCCGGACCCAGAACCTGGACTGCCTTTTCAATCGCTTCGCGCATGCACCTTTCTGCCTCGGCGTAATGGCCTTCGTGTGCCAAAGTGATTCCCAGGTTGGTCAATGTCGTCGGAAGCTCTTTGCTGGAAACGCGGCGCTGGACATCAATTACTTTGAGCAGCACGATCTCCGCATCGCGGTAGTGGCCTTCGTACATCAGCGTGCCCCCCAGGCGTTGCATGGAATGCACTGTATTGGGATGGTCATTACCGAGCATGCGGCTGTTGATATCGGCTGCCTCGCGCAACAATTTCTCCGCCTCGGGGTAACGGCGTTGAAGCATCAGCGTGAGCGCGAGATCGCTCAGGGACGACGCCGTTCCCGGATGGTCATTACCGAGGACGCGGCGCCGGATCTCGAGTGCCTCGCGCAGCAGTCTCTCGGACTCCGGGTAGCGGCCTTCCCGCCTCAGCGTGAACGCCAGGTTGCCCATGAGCGTCAGTGTGTCAGGATGGTCATTGCCGAGCACGCGGCGCCGGATCTCGAGTGCATCGCGCAACAGGTTCTCCGCTTCCTCGGTGCGGCCGGTCATTTCGAGACTGATGGCCAAGTCTCTCATCGACTCTAAAGTGTCCTGGTGTTCTGGCCCGAGGCGGCGGCGCCGAATATCGAAGGCCGACCGTGCTAAGGGCTCCGCCTCGGCGTACCGTAATTGGTCCTGAATGCTCCAGGCAAGATAGGCTATGGATCTCGCTGTGTTGGGATCGTCGTCGCCAAGGACCCGCCGCCGGATAGCCAGCGTCTCCCGCTCCAGCTTCTCAGCTTCTGCGGCTTTGCGCTCTAGATTGAGCGCCCATTCCACCCGGTCCATAGCTTCCAGCGTTTGCGGATGTTCAGGTCCAAGAACGCGAGTACGAATGGCGGCAGCCTGTCTGGCCAACGTTTCTGAGCGGGAATACAAACCCAGTGACTGATAGACTCGCGACATCAGGACCATCATCTGGGCCTGAAGCTCGGGATCCTGAGTCAGTCCGGAATCAATGTCCTTGGACGCTTTGTCTAGAACCTCCCGGGCAGTGATGGTATTGCCGCGCGCCTCGCTTGGGTCGGAGACCTTGAACATATTCGCCATATACTCTGTGACTCGGTCGGCGCGATCGCGCTCGCGGGTGGTGCGCCGCAGCTGTCTCGCCTGCATGAAGGTGAAACCGACTACGACTAGAGCCATGGCTACGGCAAAAGCGGCGCCCACGCGGTGCCTGCGTACATATTTTTTGAGTTGGTAAGCGGCGCTGACCGGACGCGCCACAATGGGCTCATTGTTGAGGAAGCGGCGAATATCCGCGGCCATTTCTAAAGGAGTTTGATAACGCCGGTTGCGGTCCTTTTCCAGCGCCTTCATGGCAATCCAACCCAGATCGCCCTTCAACACGGCGCGAAGTTGTCCTGGACTGGTGCCCCGCGCGCCGGCCTCCGGCGTAGCGTCTTTCTCCGTTTGTATCCTGGTGCTGGGGAGAGGCGGGTCCTGTTCCCGCAGCTGACGCAATACCTCATGCACCGTTTTCCCTTTTACCTCGAACGGCAGAGAACCGGTAAGCAGGACGTATAAGATCACGCCGAGTGAATAGACGTCGGTACGCGTATCTACATCTTCTGCTCCGGAGTCTGCCTGTTCCGGACTCATATATCCCGGAGTTCCCAGAAGACCGCCTGCGTGGGTATGCTGAATTGTCTCGTCGTCGATCAGCGCCAGAGTTTTAGCTAGTCCAAAGTCGATGACTCGCGGCATGGCACTGCCGTCGATTTCCGCCACCAGAATATTTGCCGGCTTCAGGTCACGGTGAACGATGGATTTCTGATGCGCGTGCTGTACGCCTTCGCACGCCCGGATGAAGAGTTCAAGCCGCTCTGGAATCGTTAGCTTTCTGGAGTCGCAATAGTCCGTGATCGGCAGCCCAGGGACATATTCCATGACAAGATAGGGCTCGCCTGCGGGCGTGGAGCCTCCGTCAAACACCTTGGCTATAGCGGGATGGTCCATCAGGGCCAGCGATTGCCGCTCCCATTGAAAACGCTGCAGCAGTGAACCGCTAAAGATCCCCGCACGCAGAAACTTGATGGCCACCTGACGCCGGAAGGGGCTGGTCTGTTCCGCCAGCCAGACTTGCCCCATGCCCCCTTCCCCAAGTTTTCTGATGAGCCGGTAGGGACCAATCTCAGCCGGCACGCTGGCCTCTCCCGCGGCTCGACGTTGCCACGGGCTCTCTGACAGGCTCCCAGGGTCGCGATATGCTGCGAGCAATGAATTGACTTCTGCAAGGAGGCGATCGTCCGCTCCGCACGCATTGCGCAGAAAAGCTTCTTGCTGATCGCTGTCAAGTTCCGAGGCGGCGGTAAACAGTTCTTTAACCTTTGCCCAGTTCTCCGCTTGCTCCATCGTTTCCCTTCCTCAGCTCACGAGTGAGCCATGCCTTTGCGATATTCCATTCGCGCTTCGCCGTGCTGGTGGATATGCCTAAAACCGCCGAGGCCTCTTCCAGCGTCATGCCACCGAAGAACCGCAGCTCCACAAGCAAGGCCTGTTGCGGATCGAGCCGCGAAAGCTGCGTGAGAGCATCGTCCACTGCAAGGACATCGGTGCTACGATCCAGGGCCACGTCGACACCGTCGGCGAGTGACACGAGAAGATCAGCACCTCTTTTGTCGGCACCATGGCTGCGCGCATAGTCGACGAGGATCTGGCGCATCAGGCGTGCTGTGATGGCGATAAGGTGTTGCCGGTCTTGCGTTTGAAACGGCCCTTGCTGAGCCATGCGAATGTACGCTTCATTCACCAGCGCCGTGGTCTGCAAGGTATGGGCGGAGCGCTCTTTGGCCAGATACCAGTGGGCCAGAGAATGCAGTTCCTTATAGATAAGCGGAACCAGCGCGTTGAGCGCCTCCTGGTCGCCTTCTGCCCACTTGGCGATCAATTCGTTCACGGGCTGATGCACCGGCTGAGACATGACCGCTGATGACAACTCCATGGTGCGATTTCCGCTTGCAACGGTTCGCCTCGTGGAGGCGCGCAAAAAATCGTGAACAGCATAGCCAACTTATTTTCCCAAAACAACATTTTGTTGGACCATTTCCTCCCGCCACGCCGCATTTATCAGTAGAAGGCGAAATTCGGGTTCGATGTCGACGGCCTGCTGGTCCTTCCAGTCAGGTGCAGGGGGTTCTGTTGCTAAAACGCCGTCCTACGGCCGGCCAAACGTAATAAGGAGTTGCTATGAAAAGCACCATGATGAAAAACAACATGACGTCCGGTCCAGGATTGCACTTTATTTTGGACGAAAAAAGCGAAGAAACCATCGTGTATTGTTCAGGGCAGATCACCACCAGGTCGGCTCAGTGGTTTGAACAGGAAATACGGTCCCGGGTTATACCGGTTTCTCGGGGCAAGGGGGCTACGGTGACTTCCCGGATCATGTTGGATTTTGCCGAGGTGTTTCATATCGACAGCGCCGGCATGGCATCTCTTTTCGCTCTATGGAGAGCGGGACAGCAAAAATGCTGCGACATCGAAATCCACAATTTTGGAGTGCGCCCAGGTGCTCTGACTCAATGGGTACGGCGCATCGCTGGCCGAATCCAAAGTGCGCTGTGGGCTCGGCGGATGACTGAGTCTCTCAAAGCACAGTAGGAATGCTACCGCTCTTATTGGCGCTCGAGGTGCCTTTAGTTCCACGTCCGCGGGCACAATTGGACTACCGGTCAACGAGTGTAGAGCAATTCGTTGATCCAGTGCGAACCGCGTATTGTTCTCAGGAACCTACGCATGAATGCTGGACTCTGGCTTCAAATCGTCCTATCTTTGTTTCATCATGCGTGCCCGGGCCCTCACCTTGTTGCTTTGCGGACTGCCGAGTCTAGCCGCGCTGCGCGCGCAAACCGCTGTATCAGACCAGCCGGTTTTCCGGCTCGACGTCCGTGTGGTACAGGTGGATGCGCAGGTTGTGAGCAAGAAGACGCGGCACGTTACCCCATCGCTGACGCGAGATGACTTTCAGGTTTTCGAAGATAAAGTTCCTCAGAAAATCAGCTCGTTTAGCCAGGATAAGCTGCCGCTCTCCATCGTTATCCTGTTTGATCTCACTGACAGCGTGCGTCCGGTACTGAAATCCCTGGCAGAAGGAGCAAAGGAGGCGCTCGACCATCTGAAACCGGAAGATGAAGTTACCGTGATGGTTTATGCCGCCTCAACGCAGGTACTTCAGCCGGCGACAACGGACCGCGTGCTGGTCGCAGCCGCAATCGAAAAAGCCAGCGCCATGAAGAGCGACGAAGCTGCCTTTTTCAATGAAGGGATCTATCAGGCTGCGGGGCAGTTGGCGAAAGGGCAGAATCCGTCGAGCCGCCGCGTGATCATCTGGTTGACCGACGATGTGCCAAACATACCATCAGAAGACTCAATCCCCATGCGCTATCGGCGCAGTTTGAAGGGTTCCATGCCGCATTCGCTGCAGGAGGCCCTGATGGAGCTTTCGCGGACCAACACGGTCGTCTGCTCCCTGGTCAAGCAGAGCGACCTTTCCGTGGACGGCGAGCAGTCGCTCATGGCTCATACTGCCGAGCGTATGCTGCATCCCCCGGGCGAAGTGAATAAATACGCCGCAGCCACCGGCGGACAGGTGATCGAGTACAAAAAGAAAGAGCTCGACGACAAGCTGGCTGCTCTGATCGATGACCTGCGCATGCGCTACAGCCTTGGCTATCATCCATCTGCACAAAAGCCGAAGGGGAAGTATTGCGCGATTACCGTGAAGCTTTCACCGGCAGTCAAGAAGGAGCTGGGGAACGTAGTGGTAGAGGCCAGACAAGGATACTACCGCTGAACGATATACCTCTTACTGAGCCAGAGCAGGTTTGAATCGGGGCTTGCGGGCGGACGAGCAAGCTCGCTGATGCCGTGCGAAAATCTGAAAGGCTTCCAAAGGATTGGCGGTCTGGAAATCTCTCTTGCAGACCGAACAAACAAAGCTTCCGCCGCTTCCTTTGGCGCTTTGAAAAACCAAAGTCGGCCCGGCGATCAAGCTCGGAGGCGAATCTCGCATGGGGTCCTCAGAAAAATTGTACTCCCCATGCGACCAATTGCAGCCATCAATTCCAGAGTGTCGCTTTTTATCGCATGATGCGTAACCTTAGGCCTTTTGGACACTTCCAAGCGCTTGCAACAGCAGCCGGTTTCAGGTCATCGAACGTATTTACGTGCATTCTGCTGCTCAGTGTGTTACCTTAGAGCTGCGTTAGAATTGAATTGTTGACCTTCTGCAAGAGCCTCTCCTGCCGAAAATCGATAAATCTTTCCAGCGTCAAAATCAACACATCAGGAAAAAGAAAAATGGAACAAGGAACAGTTAAGTGGTTCAACGCCGCTAAGGGATTTGGTTTTATTTCACGCCAAAACGGGGAAGATGTCTTCGTGCATTTCTCCGCCATTCAGTCTGACGGATACCGCAGCCTGCAAGACGGTCAGGCGGTTGAATTCACTGTGACCAAAGGAAAGAAAGGCTGGCAGGCAGAGAACGTTCGTCCTCTGTAAACGCACAGTTTTTTTCAAACAAAGGCGGCTTCGGCCGCCTTTATTTTTTATGTCGCTTCGCTCCAAACCCGCTGTAGGCCGCTGGTCCCATTGGTTTGAAAGTCCGTTGCTCCAAACCGCACATCCGGCCTCGCCGCTGAACGACTTACTCTGCCCGGAGGGTCGACGCCGGATCAATGCGCGCAATCCGCAACGTCGGCGCGAATACCGACAGCGCAGCGGCCAGCACAAGTAGTCCCAGCACCGCCGCGAAGGTCAAAGGATCGTAGGCTTTTACGCCGTATAGCTCGCTCTTGATAAGCCGGAGCGAGACTGCAGCCAGCCCTAGCCCGCCTGCCAGGCCCAATCCCACGGCAATCATCCCTGAGACGCCGATCTCAACCATGGCTCGACGCACAGTGGCTCCCAGCGCCATCCTGATCCCGATTTCCCGCGTTCTCTGAACCACCATGTTGGAAACCAGCCCGTAGATTCCTACCAGAGACAACAACAGGGCCAGGCCAGCCAACGCGCTGAGGAGCAGCACTTCAAATCGCTGCTTTCGTAGTGCTTCAGCCTGTAGCTCATCCAGGCGATGGAAACCGGCAAAGGGCAGTGAAGGATCGGCTTCCGCCATCGCCTTCTGCATGGCTTCTGTAAGGCCATTCACTGGACCTTGTGTGCGCACTACCCAACTTGGTTGGAACCATACATGGAGAAGTCCCAGAAAAGGACCCGGCACCTGCGCAGCGGGAAAATAATACGTAATCTCCGTGGAAAGAGGGGCCGTTTGGAACAAGCCAGGTTGTTTCGTCACATCACCCACCACGCCCACGATCACCGCAGTGGGCTTGCCTAGACGGATATGGCGGCCAACCACGTCTGTGGTGTGAAAAAACCGTTTCGCGAATGACTCGTTGACGATTGCAACCGGCTCGCTGGTTGCCGTGTCGCCATCGGTGAAGGCGCGCCCCGCCAGCAGCGGAATGCGAAGGACGCGAAAGTACTCGGGCGTCACGTAAACGGAGCTGCTCATGTAGCTTTTACCCGCGTCAGGGCCTTCAACCATGGAGAAGCCGTCATTTAGACCCCGTTCAAAAGGCAGGCTGAGTCCCACGGCTGCCGATTCAACTCCTGGAATGCGCTTCATGGCCCCCTGTGATTGCTGCAGCAACCTCTGGAAAGCCGGAGCGTTATGGTAACGCGCATCATCCAGCGAGAGCTGAGCGGTCATGACGTTCGTGGCATCAAAGCCTGGCGGCAAAGTCTGCAGATGGACAAGCGTCCGAATCAGAAGCCCGGAACCCGACAGCAGCACGACGGTGAGCATAACCTCGGCGGCGGTCAGGGCTTGCCGAGTACGCTGGCGCGTTGCATCGGCGTTGCCTCTTGCCAGAAAGTTCATAGAAGGACGGAGTTCCACTTTGCGAATTTCGAGCGCCGGCAAAATTCCAATCAGGAGACACGCACAAATCGACGCAGCCAGAGCAAACATCAGTACGGTTCCGTCTATGCTCAACCCTCCCACGGGCATCATGGAGTCCGGCAGCAGGCTGGTCAGAAGTTTCATGCCGGCTTCGGCCATCGCTACGCCTGCCACACCGCCGGCTAAGGCAAGGATCAGCGGCTCCATCATGAGCTGGCGCAGAATAGAGGCTGGCGTGGCTCCAAGCGCCAGCCGGGTCGCCAGTTCGCCGCTTCGACGCATAACTCGAACCAGCATGAGGCCGGCTAAGTTGGCCGAAGCAATCAGCAGAATGAAGCCCACTGCCGCCATCAGAATCACCATTGGTGTGTGCGCCTGGCTCGCGAGGGCCTGTTGCAGCGGATGGCTGACAAGAAATTCCTCTTTCTCCGGATTGTCTTTGGCGAATTGTATGAATGACGGCGGCTTCAGCACGGCGAGCTGGGCGTTGACCTGATCCCACGTTGAGCCCTCCTTCAAACGCGCCACAACGTGATAGTTTTCCCCCCCGCCTTCGCCTGTCGGGCTTGGCTGCAGTGGAGTCCAGAGATCTGCCGGTGCGTTCACGTGCGTGTTCGCAGGCAACACGCCCACCACAACCTGAGGTTCGCCTTTGAGCGCAATCACCTTACCCAGAATGTTCCGATCTGAGCCGAACGTGGACCTCCATAGCTCAAAGCTCAGAAGCACGGCCTTAGGACCGTGTGGCCGGTCCTCTTCGGAAGTAAAGGTGCGCCCCAGAATGGGTCGAATGCCAAGCACTTCAAAATAACCGGCTGAGACACGCTGATTTTGAATATAACGGACCGCGGTCTCAGTCTGCAGGTTGACGCCGCTCGAGGCAAAGGAATAGCTCGCAGCCTGCACAGTGGGAACGTTGTCGCCGATGAGTTTCAGGGTTTCTCCATCCACCGCCTCATCTTCGTCAAAGAAGCTCTTGTCGGCGACCTTGCCCCGGTGCCGCATCACGGCGGCCAGGCGATTTGCTTCAGGATAGGGAAGCGGACGCAGCATCAGCCCGTTCACCACGCTGAACACCGCGGTGTTAGCTCCGATAGCGAGCGTAAGCGTTAATAAGACCGCGAGGCTGAATCCGGGATTGCGACGCAACTGCCGAAGAGCGTATTTTGTGTCGCGCAGGATGGCTTCGAGCGTTTTCCACTGCCAGACCTCGCGGCCGCGTTCTTCGATCAAGAGAAAATTGCCGAACTCGCGGCGGGCTGCATTTTCGGCTTCCGCCTGCGACATCCCGCCAGCCACCAGTTCTTCAACTTTCTCTTGAAGATGCTCGGCCATCTCCTCGGAGAGATTGTTCAATTCGCGCCGACGGGAGAGAATCCGCGTAAGCCATGTCATTGCGATTACCTCGCTTTTGCGGGCGCCAGAACACGTGTGATGCCTTCCAGCATGCGCTCAAAGCTGGAGACTTCGCGTTGTACGTGTTTACGCCCTTCCGGAGTCAGCTGATAGGTTCGTACCCGACGGTTGGTTGACGAGATGCCCCACTCCGCTTTTACCCAGCCCGCTTTCAGCATCCGTTGCAGAGCTGGGTAGAGCGAGCCCTCTTCGACCTGCAACAGGTCGTTGGAACTCTGTTTGATGTGCTGGGCCAGCGCATACCCGTGCATGGCCTTGTGCTTGAGTGTCTGGAGAATCATCATTTCCAAAGCGCCGGGAAAGAGATCGCGTTGCTCTTGGGTTTTCACACAGCCATTGTAACAAGGCATTTGTCGAATAGCCATAGAGCAAAATAGGGTACTTCACTTCACGATCCATTGGACTGGGCCAGGCGGAAGAGCGTTAGCTGGAAACGCAATGGAAAGAGAAGCTCTCAAAATGCAAAGGCGCGGCGAAAGCGCGCCTCTTGACGCTTCTGCAGGAATGGACTGGCGGGTTATTTGGTCTGCCGGCGCTCTCGCTGCTCGCTGGGAAGAGCATGTTCGGCCTGGCGCGCGGAGATCATCGGTCCGGGCATGCGGATGCCGAGATAAAGAATCGCAGCCACCACGCCGCCCAGCAGAGGCGCGACGATAAAGAGCCAGAGTTGTGACAAAGCCCAGTCGCCCACCCAGACGGCAGGTCCGATGCTGCGCGCGGGGTTGAACGAACCATTGGTTATCGGAATGCCGGCGAGAATGATCACGGTAAGGATCAAACCAATGGGGATTCCAGCGAAGCCTGCGGGGGCGCGATCATCGGTTGCGCCAAGAACGGTAAGAACCAGGAGCATGGTTAGGAACATCTCGGCCACGAAGCACGCTGCCATGCTGTAGTTTCCCGGGGAGTGGGCACCATATCCAGTAGCTGCGCCAGCCAGGGAAGCGAGGCCTCCTCCGGGAGCGCCTTTGGCGATAAAGAGCACCACGCCTGCGCCGATGATGCCGCCAATGGCTTGCGAGATCCAATATCCAAGTGCGTCTTTGGCGCTCATCCGGCGTGCCACCAGCATGCCCATGGTGACAGCGGGGTTGATGTGGCACCCGGAAATCGGTCCCAGAGTATAGGCCATAGCCAAAAGGGAGAGGCCGAACGCCATAGCCACGCCCACGTTATGAACCTGTCCACCCGCGATGACGGCCGTGGTCAACCCAGCAAATACCAGAACGAATGTGCCCAACAGCTCTGCGGCGTATTTCATGTGCACCCTGCTCCTCGGTTTTTCAAAAAGTTATGCTTTTTCGCGGCCAAAAATGCGTCCCTCAAGACCCGCGGCAAACAGCAACTGCAACGGCTTCAGTTGGTTGATAGTTTCAGCGGGCAATTCTACATGGCAGCCCTAGTTTTGACACGAATAATCCAGACAGCGGACGACTATCAGTTTCTTCAAAAGCAACAAAACCCAAGAGTTTTACTACGGAATCTAAACAGGCCATGGCACCAAAGGCATCTGTTCGGTCCCTGGGCGGGTTTATATATTGCTTAGACCACGCGCAAGAGAAGAAAATTGTAAGCCACTAAAAACAAACGGCTTATAGACACAAGCGTAAAACTTCAACCTCTTGGAGTTTGACCAGTGATCAAGGTAAACGCGAAAGTTTTTAAGATTCTCTACCGGCTTACTCTTCCGGGCAGCCTGTTGCTGATTATTTCCGCCTTGTTGATCCGCGTGGGTGTTCTCTCGGATCCGAAATCCAGCATAGTCCAGTTCTTTCCCATAGTGGTGTTTGGTACCGGATTGGCACTGAGCGCATTTTTTCGCCGTAGTCGTCTGTTCTTCGCTTTGCTGGCTCTAACTCTGGCCCAGGCGACATTCACCTGGGCGATCCCGCGGCTTTCGCCGGAGACGGCGCGCATCACGGCCAATGCTGCGGCGCTTCTCCTGCCGCTCAATCTGCTGGTACTCGCATTCCTTAAGGAGCGCGGCATCATCTCGCCGACCGGACGCAAGCGGCTGGCGATCGTAGCTTTGCAGATTCTTGGCGTCTGGATTCTGTGCATGCCGGCTTTCTCTCCGGCCGCCGAGCAACTGGGACGTGTGTTTGCTCCGCCGGCACTGTCGAACTGGAGCGGGCTTTCTCAGCCGGCGCTGGTGGCGTTTCTTCTGGCAGCCGCGGTGATTATGGTCCCGCTTATTCGCCGCTACAAAGCAGTTGAAAGCAGTCTGCTGTGGAGCCTGGTGGCGGCCTTTGTGGCTCTCACCATGGCCCGGGGCAACCATCTGGAAGGCATTTACTTTGCTGCCGGTGGGCTGACGTTGATCGTGGCTTTGATTGAAACCTCTTATGCCATGGCTTACCTGGACGAACTGACTCAGCTGCCGAGCCGCCGCGCTCTCAATGAGGCGTTGCTCAAGCTGGGCGATTCCTACAGCATCGCCATGATGGACGTGGACCACTTTAAGAAATTCAATGACAGCTACGGGCATGAATCCGGCGATCAGGCTCTGCGGCTGGTGGCGTCGCGCCTGGCGCGCATTGCTGGCGGCGGGCGGGCCTATCGTTACGGCGGCGAAGAGTTTGCTGTGATCTTTCCCGGCAAGTCCCCGGAAGAAGTGTTTGTATATCTGGACAGGATGCGGAAGATCATTGAGCAGTCGACATTCACCGTACGAGGAAAAGATCGCCGGCGCAAAGGCAAAATGGGCATCGGACGCGGCAGCAAGAAGGACACCAACGTGACGGTCAGCATTGGCCTGGCAGCGTGCGTTGGTGACCACCTTACGCCGACGGAGGTAATCCGGATGGCGGACCAGGCACTCTACAAAGCCAAAGCACGCGGCCGCAATTGCACGGTTACCGCCAAACTCAGCAAAGGCCCAGGATCAGTACAACAGTTGAAGACCGCGATGAGTATATAACCGGCTCTGTCGCTTCGTTTCGAACCGCTTAAGAGCTTCTATCGCTTAAGGGCTTCGATCAATGGCGAGAGCAGTTAACGCTCCCGAGGCAAGCGGGTCGGCGCCACACGGCCTTGCCGCCGGTCAGCTTTCAGAACTCATTACGCCAAACCCGCTTCACGCATGCGCTGTGCGTGGTTCGCATACGAAATCTCCTGAATGCGGTTGCGATCCAGGCCGAGTGGGTTCGGTGTAAAGATAATGTCGGTCCGGCGGGGAATGTTCGCGGCTTCACGCATAAACAGCTCGCGAACCGGAGCTGCGTATTCCGGGTGTTGCTCAAGCTGCTCGCGCAGGTAATCCATGCCGTGCACCAGGTGACGGCCCTCATCGGCGCGGATGAGTTTGATTCCTTCCAACAGGCGGGGAAACATGCCGGTCTTGGCCAGCAGATCTTCAAAAAACTCATATCCTGTGAGCGCCATTACGCCTTCAACCACGCCCATATAGTGGGCGGCAAAGAGGGTCAGGGACAGTCCCAAATCGCCGTTCTTGCCGTTGGTGAGGGCAGCGCCGATGGCTTCGCCGCGCTGGCGAAGTTCGTCGAGGAGTACGCCCTTGTATTCCGGCACAAGGTAGGCTGTGGTGTCCACGGTGCCGCAAACTTCCTGAAAGTAGCGCTCAAAGAACTCGGCGTGCTTTACCTCCTCAAAGATCTGGGTGGAAAGAAACATGCGACGCTCCAGCTCCGGCACGGCAAGCATGAACCATGCCAGCGTGTCTGAGACACTTACTTCTCCTTCATAAAACAGCGCACAAACCTTGATGAGCTGCTCGCGCTGCTCGCGATTGAGCCTCTGCCAGTGCCCTGTGTCTTCCGTGAGGTCGATTTTGGCAGGGTCCCATATGCCCAGGCTCTTGGCCATGGAGTAAAGCTGGCGAGGAGATTTGGTGCTGTGAGTAGCCGTCGACAAGAGACACCTCCGAATCCGTTAACGGTAGCAGAACGCAGAGGGGAATGCGAGAGGGGGCCGATCAGGGCTGCGGCGGCATCGCAGAACATTTGAAAATATTTAATGTTGTGCAAGAAAATTTTTGCGTCGCCCGATGAGTACAATCATCTGATCAGCGATGTATGAGGAGGTAACATGGCAGCACAACCCCATTCGTTTCCCCAAGACAGCAAGAACTTCAGCCAGGCACTCCTTCCTGAGTTCGATCATGAGATGGCCAACACACGCAAATCACTGGAGCGGATCCAAGATAACAAGCTAGGTTTCAAGCCGCACCCTAAGTCAACGACGCTGGGCGGGTTGGCTACGCACCTGGCTACCATCAACGGCTGGACGGATGCGATCCTCGGCACGGATTCGTTTGACGTGAGCACCGCGCCGCCTCCAACTGAACTCAAATCGCGGGATGCGGTCCTGGCGGAGTTTGATAAGAATGTTGCCACGGCGCGCAAAAACATTGCCGGCGCAACGGACGTCCAGCTGATGAAGCCGTGGTCATTGCTCTCAAAAGGCCAGAACGTCTTTACCCTGCCGCGCATCGCGGTATTGCGCAGCTTTATCATGAGCCACACGATTCATCATCGCGCGCAACTGGGTGTTTACCTGCGTTTGAATGATATTCCGGTTCCTTCCATCTACGGGCCCTCCGCAGATGAAGGGAATATGTAAGCGCGCGAAAACTAAAACTGATCCCAAAACAACTACAGGCCTCGGCGTTTACCGAGGCCTGTTTAAGAGCCCTTTCTGGCTGGGTGCTTTCCCCCGAAACCACCAGCCAGATTGTTAATGCACAGTGATCATCGCAGGCGCAGGCCACAGCGACAAGAGTACGTAGGTAATCGAGAGGACGGCTTATTTCAACGCATTGCTGCGAACGTCGGAAACACTGCGAACTTGGCTGACTTGAGAGTGAACTGACTCAGCAATTTACCCTAACTTGCGAGTAGGAACTTAGCTTACGGCGTAGTAGTCGTATCTTGGTGGCAATGATGATTGGAGCGCCGAACGGCGAAACAGGCCAGGACGTTGTATGTAGCAGTACGCAAGAACGAAATCCCGTATCGTTCTGAAGAATGATGTCGCAGCGAAAAAGCGATTGGGGGAACGTATGCAGATCCGCGTACTAACGTTGACAACTGGTGCCGTGCTGATGAGTTCATTAATAGGATTTGCGCAGCAGAGCCCGCCTGAGCCTAAGACCATACCTGACTCAATCAATTTCATCTGGAAAGACGTTGAGCATGATTTCATAGCCTTGGCGGATGCCATGCCGGAAGACAAATGGAGCTTTAAGCCGACGCAAGGCGAGTTTAAGAACGTACGCACCTTCGCCGAACAGGTAAAGCACGTGGCTTGTGGCAATGAGGCATGGGCCAAGCAGATATCGGGAGAGAAGCCGCCGAAGCGCTGTGATCTTGGTGGCCCGAACCCCGCTAAGAGCAAGGCAGAGATCATGGCTTATTTGCGCGATTCGTTTGCGCAGATTGATAAGGTTATTGTCGAAACGAACTCTGGAAACCTGTTGCATCCAAACCCTGGACAGTATTGGGGCCCTAACCGGCTCGCGGCGCTAACGGCAACCGTTTGGCACATCTCGGATCATTACGGGCAATTGGTGGAGTATCTGCGCATGAACGGCATTGTGCCACCGGCGAGCAGATAACAGCAGAGGTATTTCGCGAGGGTGCCTGTGGTCGCCGGAAGGGCCACAATCCCTGGCATCAGTGTTCATCAGCGCTGCATGTTTGCTAAAATCGCGCAGGTTTCTGATGGCCCGCAAAGTCTCACTCTTCGTGCCGTGCTTTGTCGATCAACTTCAGCCTGAAGTGGCCGTTGATGCGGTCACAGTGCTGCGGCGCGTCGGCTGCGAGGTTGACTATCCTGACGATCAAACCTGTTGCGGTCAGCCGGCATTTAATTCCGGATTCTGGAACGAAGCGCGGCCGTGCGCGGAGCGTTTTCTCCGCGTATTCAGAGACGCCGAGACCATCGTGTGTCCGTCCGGTTCATGCACCACGATGGTGCGCGTCTTTTACCCCGAGTTGATGGGCGCCGGCCCGGGGCATGATGAGGCAGTCGCGGTCGGAAGGCGCACGTTCGAGTTCTCAGAATTCCTGGCAAAGGTGATGGGGCTGAGCGATGTGGGCGCTACGTTTCCGCATACTGTCACGTATCATGCGTCCTGCCACGGCCTGCGCGAGCTCAGGCTGCGCGATGAGCCCCTGAAGCTCCTGCGCGGTGTGAAGGGCCTAAAACTGGTAGATATGCTGCGCTGTGACGAATGCTGCGGATTTGGTGGAACCTTTGCCATGAAGTTTGAGAACATCTCGGTGGCCATGGGGGAGCAAAAAGCGGACAGCATAGCGGTTACCGGAGCTGAATACGTGACCGCAATCGATCCCAGCTGTCTCATGCACGTGCAGGGAATCATGGGCAGGCGAAAGGATGGGGCCAAGACAATCCACCTGGCAAGTATTCTGGCGAGCGAACGATGACATCGGGCGATTGGATGATCGAGAGATCGGGAGATCGGAGAGCAGCCAGGCAGCGCGTGCCTCAGACAGGGATTCCTGTGGCAGGAGCAATTCGATGAGTTCAGCTGCACAACAATTCCTGCGCGATGCCGCTGCCAAATCCGCTGATCTTGTCCATCGCGAGATCATCCGCAAAAACATGGAGAGCTACGACGCTGCGCACCTGCGCGGCCGCAGCCGTTTTAAGGACTGGGAGACGGCGCGCCGGCGCTGCCAGGAGATCAAGCGTGAAGCGATCAATCACCTGGATCACTACCTGCTGCAGTTCGAAGAGAAGGTCATCGCACATGGCGGCCATGTTTTCTGGGCTGCAAATAGCGCCGAGGCATGTGGCTACATCAGAGATCTCGCAGTAAGCCGCGGCGTGCGCACGGTGGTGAAGTCGAAGTCCATGGTGACCGAAGAGATTCACCTTGCGCCGGTGCTCGAAGAGCAGGGAATCAAGGTCTGGGAGACCGACTTGGGCGAGTTTATCGTGCAGCTTCGCAATGAACCGCCCTACCACATCGTGACCCCGGCGATGCACCTGAACCGGCAGCAGATCCGCGATCTTTTCCGCGACAAGCTGGGCGAAGACGTGGCTGATGCCGATCCGCAAAAGCTGGTGGCGCTGGCGCGCCGGAAGCTGCGCGAGGCATTTTTCGCAGCAGAAATGGGAATCTCCGGTGCGAATTTCATTATTGCCGACAGCGGCGCGGTAGCCATTAGCACGAATGAGGGCAACGGCCGCCTGAGCACAAGCCTGCCGCGTATTCACGTGGCCGTAACCGGGATCGAGAAGGTGATTCCACGCCTGGTTGATCTGGCTACGCTGTGGCCGGTTCTAGCCACCTCCGGCACAGGGCAGCCGATCACGACATACAGCACGCTCATTGCCGGCCCGCGTAAGCCAGGAGAAGCCGATGGTCCGGAAGAATTTCACGTTGTCCTGATAGATAACGGACGGAGCGGTCTTCTGGCCAACGCTGAGGAGCGCGAGGTGCTGCATTGCATTCGTTGCGGCGCTTGCCTGAACATCTGTCCGGTCTACCGCAATATCGGCGGGCACACGTACAACACGACCTACCAGGGTCCGATCGGCAGCGTGCTGACACCGCATCTGCGGGGTAGCGATTTCCAGCATCTTTCCTATGCGTCATCTTTGTGCGGCGCTTGCAGCAGCGTCTGCCCCGTGAACATCAACCTGCATCATCATCTGCTGCATAACCGCCGGGACTTCACGGCTGCTGCCGGCTCGAAGGCAAGTGGACGCTTGCAATTCAGGTTGTGGCGCATCGCCATGGTGCATCCACGGCTGTACGCGGTTGGTGGATGGCTGATGCGCCGGGGTTTACGGCTACTCTACGGTCTAGGCTTGGCCGGATCGGCGCTGGACCCGATGCGCGCCTGGAGCCGGAAACGAGCACCGGTGCCCCTGCCACGACGATCATTTCGGGCTCAATGGAAAAAGGGTATGGCGCTGACCGGCGCGGCAAAAGAGTAAGGAGACGAGTTGGCATCAGCGAATCCAAGCCGGGAACAGATTCTTGAGCGTATCCGCGCGGGACTGCGTGTGCCTGCGGCTGAACTGGAAGATCGCAGGTTTGAAGGGCAGATCTTTGAGCCGGTGCAAAACCCGTTGGAACGCTTTCAGCAGGAGTGCAAAGCGAACCTGATGGAGTGTCATCTGGCAGCCGGTGCTCAGGAGACCTCCGCGAAACTGGCGCAGCTCTTACGGGACTTACCGGGGGGCGAGATCTATGTCCAGGACGAGCCAGCATTGCGGAGGATGATGGACGCGGTGGCGGACGGACGAGCGGTCCGGTGGTCGACCGAGGGAGCGCCAAGGGAAACTTCGCAGGCGACCGTGACGCTCGCGGATGCTCTCATTGCACAGACGGGATCAGTTTTTGTAAGCGCCTCCTGCGGAGGCCGGGGCGCGTCAGTGGTTGCACCCTGCCATATTGTAGTCGCGCGGGTCTCGCAGCTGGTGCCAGACCTGGAGACGGCTTTGCGCAATGCCACGGCAGAACAGCGGCTGGAAAAAAATTCCTTCGCTTGCATTATCAGCGGATCGAGCCGCACTGCCGATATCGAAAAGATACTCGTACAGGGCGCCCACGGACCGATTCGCCTGGTCGTGCTGCTGGATCTTGAATCGTAGCCTTCGAATAATCTCCGTGAGCAAGAGGGCAGGGCCGCAATCGTGGTGCATGGCCATCTGGCCGCATAATTACCTCTAAGTTCCCCCCAGATTTCTCGTAACTTTCCCACGACATAAAACACTACTAAGAAGCTTATGAATGTGAGACCTCGCGCGGGCTGGGACTTCCGGGCCATGCCGGTCCTGCGGGGCTCAATGTGATTTTGTGTCCGAAAGGGGTAAGGGGTTATCAGATGAATGCGCGGATGAAGGCAGTAAGCAGTACTGCCAGCCTGTTTGTTGTTTCGACTGAGGCTGGCGGAAGGTTGAAGACGGGAAGATGGACCAGGGTTCAAAGGGCTGTAGAACGAATCCGTTTGCTTTTGAGATCACCAATAGCTTCCTATCTCTGGGAAGTAGCCAAGCGCAGAGCTCTGGGTCGGAAGAAGAGGAACGTTGCAGGTTGGCAAGGACGACGCAGAAACAACTTTGCCGAGTGTGAACGAGACGGCATCGTGATGGGCTTTTGATATAACTCGCGCCGGGACGGCGCAGCCCGCAATTCGGTCCGCTATAATCCCGGGGTGCCTCATCACGCGGCCGGGAAAATGTTTGCTTCGCGCACCAACTGGAACTTGAAGGCGAATCGCCTGGCAGAAGCGCTGGCTAGCCACCGAGCCAGCGGTCGCAAACTGCTGGACCTCGCCGCCTCCAATCCCACGGAGTGCGGCTTCAAGTACGAGACTCCGGCGATCGTGCGCGCGCTGTGCAATCCGTTGTCGCTGCGGTACCATCCTGAACCGCGCGGCATTGAGTCCGCGCGCCGGGCGGTGAGCCAGTACTATGCGACGAGAGGAGATCAAGTCGGCACTGGGGATCTCTTTCTCACCGTCAGCACCAGTGAAGCCTACTCGCACATCTTCCGCCTGCTCTGTGATCCTCGCGACGAAGTTTTAGTTCCCACGCCCAGTTATCCGCTGTTTGATTTTCTGGCGGATGTGAACGATGTGAAGCTGCTACGCTATCCGCTCTTCTACGATCACGGCTGGCATATCGATCTTCACGCTATGGAGCAGGCGATTACGCCCAGGACGCGCGGGGTGATCGTTGTCCACCCTAACAACCCAACCGGACATTACACCAAGGTGGCAGAGATAGCCCGGCTAAATCAGATTTGCGGCGCTCGAAAGATTGCCATCATTGCTGATGAAGTATTTCTTGACTTCTCGCTTGCCGGTGGACCGCAGCCGAGCTTTGTGGGCAACCCAGACGCGCTCACTTTTACGCTGAGCGGGATCTCCAAGATTTCCGGCCTGCCGCAGATGAAGTTTGCGTGGTTGGCCGTAAGTGGTCCCCAGGATTCGAAAAGGGAAGCGTGCGAACGGTTGGAATTGATCGCCGATACCTTTCTTTCCATGAGCACGCCGATTCAGTTGGCTGCGCCTGCACTGCTGCAGCAGGGCGTGCCGTTTCAGCAACAGCTCATGAAGCGGCTGGAGGCAAACCTCAGTGGACTCGATTCCCAGCTTGCGACTCAGGGTCAGGTAGCGCGGTTGGAGATCGAGGGCGGCTGGTACGCCGTGCTGCGAGCGCCCGCGACGCGTGCGGACGAAGATTTGGCAATCGATTTACTGGAAAAGCATGACGTGTACGTGCACCCGGGCCACTTCTATGACTTTCCGGGAGACGGCTATTTAGTGCTGAGCCTGATTACCCCCGAGCGGGATTTTGCCGAGGGTGTGCGCCGTCTGCTTAGTGTTTGCTGAAATCTGGTCCAGGTTTCGGGAAGAGCCGACGCAGGTCCTGGCAAGACAGCTCAGATCTTATTCGTCCTCAGAGTGAGGCCGCCCACGCCCACGAAAGCGTGCAGCCGGTATTTTCCCGGACCGTGGGTTTGCAACGAGCGAAACACGCCGCTCTTGATGCTGGGAGCGTTCAGATCCCCGACCCGCACCGAAAAATCGGCTTTTGCATAATCCTGAGGCCTTATCGAGGTCAGTTCCAGATTGCCCGTACGCATCTCGATGTCTTTATTGCCCTCAACTTCGCCCACGTGCAGATCGCCGCCCTGCATGCGCACGCGCAGATCAGTCTTGCGGGGAACTTCAATCACGGCATGAAAGTTTGATTTGGGCGCCGCAATCTTCAGCGTATTCTGCCCATGGCCGGACGCGATCTGAACCTCGATCTTGCGCGGCTCGTCGGGTGCGTTTTCCTGGTAGACCACGGCAATGCAATCGGATTCGCTGGGAATGATCTGGTAATCCCCGGAACTCAGTTCGATCGCCAGAGGCCAGTTAGGATCAGGCCGTAGCTCGTAGCGACGCTCATGGTTGTTCTGGGCACAGGCAACTACAACCGGCAGAGCGAGCAACAAAGGCAGGAGTCTCCGCATAGATTTCTCCTTGCTTCTTATATACGCCGGTTGGACTACGAAGGTTCCTGGAAGTCTTCAATTAATTTTTTTCTTATTTTGGTGCGGCGGTTTGATCTGATGCCAGTTGCCTTAGCTTGTAGCGTTGGATCTTTCCAGTGGCAGTCTTGGGCAGGTCTTTTACCACTTCAAATCTTTGCGGGCATTTATGCGCGGCTAACCTGGAGAGGACGTGTTGCCGCACTTCTTCAATCAGTTGTGGTGTTTCATTCACGCCTTGCCTGAGCACCAGGTAGGCGGCAGGTTTTATCAGCTGGTTGCCGTCAGCATTTCCGATCGCCGCTGCCTCCTGCACCATTGGATGCTCCAGTAGAACACCTTCAATCTCAATCGGGCTTACCCACATGCCCTTGACCTTCATCATGTCGTCATTGCGGCCGACGTACCAGTAGTAGCCGTCCTTATCGCGATAGTACTTGTCCCCGGTGCGGATCCAGTGCCCCTGGATCGTTTCTTTGGTCTTCTCATGCTGGTTCCAGTAGGAGGCGCAGACGGAGTCGCCCTTGATCAGCAGGCTGCCCACCTCGCCATCAGGAACGTCGTCGCCATTTTCATCCACGATGCGTGCTTCGTAGCCGGGCATGATCTCGCCGCTCGATCCTGGGCGTGCGGCGCCCGGACGGTTGGCGATGAACATGTGCAGCGCTTCGGTGGACCCAATGGCATCCAGAAGCTCCACCCCGAAGCGCTCCTGGAAACGGTGAAAGAGCGTTGCCGGCAGCGCTTCGCCCGCGGAAACGCCATAGCGCACGGTCGAGAGATCAAATTCCCGGCCGCTTTCATGCTTGTAAGAAAGCAGGCTGGCGTAGTTTGAAGGCACGGAGAAGAAAAGCGTCGGCTTATGCTTCTCAATCACGGAAAAGATGTTTGGGGGCGAGGGCGACCCTGGCCACAGAATACTGGTGGCGCCGGCACTGAGCGCGAAGTAAAGGCCATTTCCCAGGCCGTAGGCGAAGAACAGCTTGGCTACGCTGAAGAAGCGGTCCTTCTCGGTGATCTGCAAAATGTTCTTGGCATACAGCTCGGAGCAGACCACCATGTCGTGGTGCAGATGCACGCAGCCTTTGGGAAAGCCGGTGCTGCCGGAAGAGTAGAGCCAGAATGCAGCTTCGTCTTTAGAAGTCGGCTCGGGGGCGAGTTCCGGAGAGCTTTCCTCCATAAGCTGCTGCAGGGAATGCGAGCCTTCCGGCGCTTTTCCAAAGACCACGATCGTCTTGAGACAACGGAGCTTTTCTTTGGGGATGGCTTGTATTTGCGGCAGCAGAGATTCGCTCACGATCAGCACGCGCGTGCGGGAATCGTTCAGGATGTATTCGTACTCCAGCGGCTTGAGCATGGTGTTGATGGGAATCGGCACGGCGCCGATCTTGATCCCGCCGAAAAAGCAGTAAGCGAACTCTGGTGTGTCGAGCAACAGAAGCCCGACCCGCTCTTCCGGCCGCACGCCCAGCTTCTTCAGGGCGTTGCCGGCGCGGTTCACCCGCTCATAAAGCTGTCGATAGCTGACCCGTTCATCGCCGCATTCAAAAGCAATCCTCTGCTCGCGGCCTTCGTGGATGTGGCGATCCACGAAATGGGCGGCAACATTAAAAATCGCCGGTAGCTGGATCGATTTCATGGCTGCAATGAACTGATTCTAAAGCAAAAATCCCGACAAATCTCTGGAACTTACCTTCCGCTTCGGACGTAACTACTTCCATGGCGGAACGCAAATGCATGATAATTTTGCCGTTCTGTTAATAAGCGGCTTCCTCTCGCGTCCTTGGTATTGAGAGGAGCACCGTACTAAATTGCAGGCCACAATGCAAATAGCGCAGGCGAATATGGCAGCCATGGCCGGAGAAGATTTCAGGCCGGGGCTGGAGCAGATTTTCCTTGAGCACAAAGATCTGGTTTACCGGGCCGCATATCGCGTGACCGGAAACTCGAACGACGCAGAAGACGTGCTGCAGACCGTCTTTCTGCGTCTGGTGCGATTGGAAAAGTTTCCTGAGATCTCCAACCTACCGGGATATCTGCACCGCTCCGCAGTGAATGCCTCTCTGGACCTGCTGCGTGGACGAAAAGATTCACAAACTCTCTCTCTCGATGAAGAGCCGAACCAGCCGGAAGCGGCCACGACAGACCATGGGCCACATTCGGCGGAACTGCGGGACTGGCTGCGACATGCCCTGGCGCGGCTCAACTCGCGCTGGGCGGAGATGTTTGTGCTTCGATTTATAGAGGACTACAGCAATCGGGAAATTGCCGCAATTATGAATACCTCGCCGGCGGTAGTTGCTGTGATACTGCATCGTACGCGTGCTTTGTTAAAGAAGGACTTTCAAGGACTGAAGAGGCCAAGCCGATGAAGCGCGAGACCAACACCCCCCAAATAAATGCAAAAGATGCCCTGGAGCAGGCGACTGCAGCCCTGCGCAGCGAACATCCTGACAGCGCCGCGATGAGCGCGGCTTCGGAGCGCGTTTGGCAGCGATTGAGCCAGGAAGCCGTCTCAGCCGCCAGCGTGCACGTGGAATCGATCCGTGGCTGCGAAGACGTAAGAAAACTTTTGGTCCAATATCGTGGCGGCAAGCTCCTTCCCGCCCGCGCTTTGCTGGTGGAAGCTCACCTGCACGATTGCGTTGGCTGCCGCCGCGAATTGGAAACCGGCCAGCGTGAGCGCAGCGCATTGCTTCCCTGGAAGCAGGAGCTTCCCCAGGTCAGAAATACCGGCTTCCGCTGGGTCGCAGCCGCTGCAGCCGTAGTGGTTTTCGGAGTGGCCACATATTTTGCTCAAGCCTGGTATTTCAGCGGACCCTCGGGCATGCGGGCGCGCGTGGAGTCGCTGAATGGCGGGCTCTTTCGCGTTGGCGTGGGCGGGGAGCGGCCGCTGAAGATCGGCGACGAACTGGCTGAGGGTGAACACGTTCGCTCGGCGGGCGGCGCACACGCCATGCTTCGCCTGCGCGACGGCTCGCTGGTCGAGATGAACGAACGGGCTGAGTTCGGCGTCGATATGAGCCGCAAAGACACGACAGTTCAACTCACACGCGGCAACATCATCATTCAGGCGGCCAAGCGCACGAACGGACATCTCTACGTGAACGCACAGGACTGCCGCGTTTCCGTCACGGGAACCGTGTTTTCCGTGAATGCCGGCATGAAGGGTTCGCGCGTTTCTGTGATTGAAGGCGAGGTGCGCGTCGCCGAAGCAGGCGCGGAGAAGGTCCTGCACCCGGGTGACCAGCTTTCCACCAACGTCAGCCTGGGAACCGTGCCGGTGAAGCAGGAGATCGCATGGAGCCAGGACCTGGACAAGCATCTGGCGTTGCTGGCGGAGTTCGCTCACCTGAGCAACAAGCTGGAAGCGGTGCAATTGCCGGGGCTTCGCTACCAGAGCCACGTGCTGCCGACTCTTCCGGCAAATACCATCGTGTATGGCGGAATTCCCAACCTGGGTGACGCCGTACAACAGGCCAACAAGCTTTTCCAGCAGGAGCTTCAGGAATCGGAAGTACTGCGTGAGTGGTGGGACCAGGCGCAATCCAAGCACAATGGGCCCGACTTCAACGAACTCATCGACTACGTTCACGATCTCAGCCAGTATCTCGGCGACGAGATTGTCTTCTCGGTGGCGTTCAACGGGCATGACGGTGAGCCGCTGGTGGTAGCGCAGGTCCAGCATGATGGACTGAAGCAGTTCATTGAGCAGGAAGCGGCCAAGTATGCCGACGCGAAAGACCATGTGCGGGTGCTGGATGATCAGTCGCTGAACCAGCTCTCGTCAAACCAGAAAGACCTTCTGATTCTGGTTCGTCCCGATTTTGTCGCAGCGGCGTGCGATCCAGCGACGCTGAAACAGTTCGTTGCCGGCCTGAACCATGGCGGTGGAGGCTTTGCCGCGACACCGTTTGGCCAGCGGATAGCGGCTCAGTACAAGAATGGCACCGAGATACTCTTTGGCGCCGATCTTGCGACCATGGCGGCAAATCACCGGCCTACCGGCAAAGCGGGACACGAAAGCGTCAACTATGAGCTCACAGGGTTGGCCGATGTCGAATACCTGATTGCCGAACGCAAGGGCAGCGGAGCACAGCTGCAGAATCGAGCTCAGATCACGTTCAAGAACCAGCGGCGCGGCCTGGCATCGTGGCTGGCGGCGCCGGCGCCGATCGGGGGGCTGGACTTTGTATCGAGGGACGCCGGAGCGGCGGCAGCGTTCATCTCCAAGAGTCCATCGGCCATGCTGGACGACATCCTGCACCTCGTGAACAGCGCCGGCGGCAATGCCACAGGGAACGTTGAGCGCGAAGAGTCGGAGCTGAAAGTCCGATTCCATCAGGATCTGGCGGATACGCTCGGCGGTGAAGTCACCTTCGCCTTGGATGGCCCGATCCTTCCTACGCCCTCGTGGAAGCTAATTGTTGAAGTTCACGATCCAAACCGTTTGCAATCCACGATCGAGCAGCTGATTACGGATATGAATTCCCACGTAAAAGGTGAGCACCCGGGGCTTGCGGAGGACCAGGAAACCACGAATGGGCAGACTTTTTATACCATCCGCACGCTGGATGCAACAAAACCGTTCGAGGTTACGTATACGTTTACTGACGGCTACATGATCCTGGGGCCGAGCAAGGCGATGGTGATGAACGCAATTGCAATCCACCAAAACGGAAACTCGCTCGTACATTCGGCTGATTTCCGCGCGCTCTTGCCGCAAGATGAGCACCCTGACGTATCTGCGGTGCTTTACCAGAACCTGGCGCCGGTGATTGGGCCGATCGCGCCACAGCTTTCGCCTTCGCAGTTGCAGTCGCTGCAGCAGCTTGCGGCGGAGACCAAACCCAGCGTGGTATGCGCCTATGGCGAAGACAATGCCATTCGCGTCTCCACCAGCAGCCGGCTCTTTGGCTTTGATTTGAATACCCTGGCTCTCTCCGCTTTGATGAAGGTGGCGAGACCCATGCAGGGACACCGGTTAGAGTAAAGGAACGATGCCGCCGATTATCGAGATGCAAAACCTGACAGTTCGTCTGGGCAACCGGATCATTCTTGACCGGCTGAACGGCGCGCTGTCAGGTCGTTGTATTGGCTTGCTGGGGCCAAACGGCTCGGGCAAATCCACGCTCATCAACACACTGTTGGGTTTCTATCAGCCGGTCGCCGGCGCGGCGCGTATTTTTGGAAAAGAAGTCCGTGGCAATCTGCGCGAACTGCGGGCACAGATCGGGTACATGCCGGAAAGCGATGCTTTCATTGCCGACATGAGCGGCGTGCGCTTCGTCCGCTACATGGCGGAACTTTCCGGGCTGCCGAAGAGCGAGGCCATGGAGCGCGCGCATGAAGCCTTCTTCTATGTCGGCCTGGGTGAGGCGCGCTATCGCAAGGTGGGGACCTATTCCCTGGGCATGAAGCAGCTGGCCAAGCTGGCCCAGGCTATCGCGCACGGGCCGCGGCTGGTGCTTCTCGACGAGCCCACCAACGGCCTTGATCCTGAGGCGCGCCAGCGCATGCTGCAACTGGTACGGGAGATTCGCGATACGGGCGAGGTCTGCGTGCTGATTTCATCCCACCTGCTGCGCGACGTGGAAGAGTGCTGCGACCAGGTGCTGATCCTGAAAGAGGGCAGGATTGCCGCGATCTGTAATCTGGAAGAGGAGCGCAAGGCCAACCTGAAGTTTTTGGAGCTTGAAGTCACCGAAGGCAACGGCTTTCTGGAGTCGGTGCGCGGACTAGGCTGCGAGTGCGCCAGCTTCGGCGCTGGAAGAGTGCGGGTGATCCTTCCGGACAATATCGATCTGCGGCAGATTTACCGCGTTGCCGCGGAGCACGACGTGCAGATTCGCCGCATGAACTATCGCAGAGATACGCTGGAAGACATCTTCCTGAAAGCCATGTCGGGACCACAGGCGGCTGCGGCGCCGCAGGGGAGTGCGAATGGCAGTCTATAGACGCACCTACAAGGCTTACAAAGGCTCGCTGACGCCGGCATGGTCGCGGTTCACCGTGCTCTCGCGCTATGGATTGCAAACGCTATTCAGCTCGCGACCGTTTACGGCATACACGGTCTTATGTTTCATTCCTTTTCTGCTTGGGCTGGGATACATCTATCTGGTCCATAGTGCCGCCATCCAGACTCTGCTGGATATCCGCCTTGGCAATGCGATGCCGGGAACGGTCAATAACGTATGGTTCTTCAGTTTTCTTGGCTGGGAAGTCATCATGGGTTTCATTGCGGCGGCATGGGTGGGACCGGGAATGATTACCAAAGATTTTGCCAATCATTCCGTGCAACTTTACCTGAGCCGTCCGCTTTCGCGCGCCGAATACCTGCTGGGCAAGGTCTCAGTGCTGGCCGCGCTGCTCTCGTGCACCACCTGGATCCCCGCGCTCGTGCTGTTTTTCATCAAAGCTGAACTCTATGGGCATGGCTGGCTTTGGGAGAACCTGTGGATGGTGGGCTCGATCATACTGAGCTGCCTGCTGTGGATCGCCGTGGTTGCGCTGATCTCGATGGCCGTGGCCGTGTGGGTGAGGTGGCGTATTGCCGCAACCGCCCTCATGCTGGGTGTCTTCTTCCTGCTGCCCGCATTGGGAGCAGTGATTAGTCTGATTTTGCGTACACAGTGGGGGCACGTCATCAATTTCCCGATGATGATTACGATCGTCTGGACGCATCTCTTCCGGCTCACCGCAGTCAATCGTCATAACGCCGGTGTCGACATAGTCCCGCTCTGGGCAGCCTGGGCATCGTTGCTGAGCGTATGCACGTTCTGCGTGTGGCTGCTTGATCGCAAACTCCGCGCCCGGGAGGTGGAGCGCGCATGAGCTGCGTCGATAACAGCATCGTCTTTGAGAACGTCTCCAAGTTTTATGGCGAGGTGCTTGGCGTGAACCGGGTAAACCTTGCGCTTCCTCCAGGCCTCACAAGTTTGGTCGGACCAAACGGCTCCGGCAAAACCACGCTGATGAACCTGATGACCGGCCTGGTTCGCCCTACGCAGGGACGCATCAGCGTGCTGGGCCTGACGCCGGACCAGCCGGAAGAGTTTTTCCGCCACGTCGGCTATTGCACGCAATTCGATTCTTTCCCCAAAGGCCTGACCGGCTTTGAGTTCATCTATCAATTTTTGCGACTACGCGGTTTGACCTCGGCCGAGGCAGCCCGGCTGGCGGGGGAAGCCATTGAACGCGTGAACATGGGGCCGGCGGCGCATCGCCGCGTGGCTGGATACAGCAAGGGAATGCGCCAGCGCATCCGCCTCGCCCAGGCAATCGCCCACCATCCTACGGTCCTGGTGCTCGACGAGCCGTTGAATGGCCTTGATCCAATGGCGCGCGCCGAGTCCATCGCCTTGTTCGAAGCGCTGGCCAAGCAGGGCATGCATGTGGTGATCTCCAGCCATGTTCTTCATGAGGTCGACAAGATCTCTGACCAGGTTGTGCTCATGAGCTATGGCTACGTGGTCGCCGAGGGCCAGATTCATGGCGTGCGGACGGAAGTGAAAGAGCATCCCATGCAGATTCTTGTTCGCTGTCCGAAGCCCGGCTTGCTGGCTTCAAGGCTCTTTTCCCAGGACCACGTTGTGGAGGCCAAGCTGAACAACGACGGCAAAGGCGTGCTGGTACGGACGAAAGACGCAGAGCAGTTCTATCAACTTCTGAATCGGATCGTGGTGGAAGAAAACTTCCCGCTGGAAGCCGTTGCTCCTAATGACGACGATGTGAATTCCGTCTACCAGTATCTGATTGGCAGCGGCGGAGGCACGGTATGAGCACAGCAGTCATCGCTCGCGCGCGCAAATCTTTGGTGGAAGCTCCGTGGCAGCTCTGGACTTCACAGTTCATGGCCATTCTCCGCACCGAGGTCAAGAAGAATCTCTGGATGCGGCGGAGCATATGGATCTACCTGCTGGCCTTTGCTCCCGCGGTGATGTTCGGTATCCATGCGCTTACCAGCCCCATGGGACGCAACTGCAGCATTGCTGAAGATACGCGCATCTTTGCTTATGTTTTCCAGATCTTCTATCTGCGTGTCGGAATCTTCTTTTGCTGCATGGGACTCTTCACCTGGCTGTTTCGCGGCGAAGTGGTGGAGAAGAGCCTGCATTACTACTTTCTCTCGCCGGTGCGCAGGCAGGTGCTGGTGGCGGCCAAATTTGTGGCCGGTTTGATCACCACGTCCCTGGTCTTCGGTACTTCGGTCCTGGTCTGTTTCACTTTTGCTTACGGTCATTTCGGCAAGGCGGGCAACGACTTTGTGTTCAATGGCCCGGGCTTCGGCCAATTGATGTCTTACCTGCTGGTTACCGTGCTGGCTTGCCTGGGCTTTGGATCGCTTTTTCTGGCGTTGAGCCTCGTCTTTAAGAATCCGATTCTGCCCGGTATCGTTATCTTGTTGTGGGAGACCTTTCACGCCGTAGCGCCGGCATTGCTGCAAAAGCTGAGCGTGACGTTTTACCTCAAACAATTGTGCCCGGTGACAATTCCGCCTGACGGCATCATGGCCCTGTTTACGGTGGTTGCTGAGCCGGTGTCACCGTGGCTGGCGATACCAGGTTTGCTGTGCCTTAGCATTGCCATCCTTATCTTTGCCTGCCTGCGAATCCGGCAAACGGAGATCAGCTATCTGGCTGATTGAACCCAAAGTCTATGAACCTTGGTTACTAGATAGCAACTAGATTGCTGGTAGGTTGGAGATGGATTAATCTATCTGAGCAGCTTCTCGCGAGGTACGTTATGAGACTCCGTGCCGCTTTTCTTTTCCCCGCGATTCTTTCTTCCACACTGTTTGCTCAAAGACAAGCTCCGGCACCGCCGCCGCAAAGCGCTCGCCAGGCGTTGATCGAGATACTTACCGGCGGCCAGAAGGCAGTCGGGAAGCACCTGACGGTCGAGGTCCAGCAACTTTTGGCCAAGTCAGGCGCCAAGAGCGCCGCTGTGCTTGGTGTGTTCGATCAAATCCGGCAGGCTGGTCCTGAGACCCAGGCATTCGAGTCGGGGCCGCTGCTGCTGGTCATCAACAATCCCGCGCAGCATCAGAAGCTGGAAGTTCACGTCGAAAATGACGACCTGAGCGGCGATGAAGACACACTGGAACTCTCGCTTCACGTAGCGAGAGAAAACGCCGATCAACAGCCGGAGGAGTGGGAGTCATTCCTTTCACGGATCAGTGTCAACATGAAGAAGCAAGCCGGTATCTGGCGCCTGAACAAAGTTGGCGCCGGCGTGGAGTTTCCGCTTGGCGATCCTGAATTCCTGCAGAAAATGTTCTTGAAGGGGATGGATCAGGCGACCGGTTCGGGCGTTGTGGCTTCAGGCAGCCAGGTTGAGCTGAACACGACACCCGAGGCTCAGGAGAAGAAAATGCCTCCGGAGCAGCTGCTGAAGATGATGGCTTTTGCCGAATACTCATATGCCCAGACGCATCCGGATGTCGGATTCAGTTGTTCAATGGGAGACCTCACGGAATCTGCCAAGCCTTTCGGTATTGACCAGCAAGTTTCGACCGGCATCGTCCAAGGGTACAAACTGAGCGTCACCGGTTGCCAGGGGCATCCAGCGGGCAGTTTCCAGATCGTTGCCGAGCCGCTGCAGGGCACCGGCGGCAAGGCCTTTTGCACGGATGCGACACAGAATGTGCGCGTAGCAGATGATGGAAGTGGTGCTACGTGCCTCGCTTTTGGCAGAGTTCCCACCGAAACGCAGAATGACCACTTGGGATTCTACTCCGCAACTACTGACGTAGTGGTAACTGCACCACGCAAGGACCAGAAGTAGCCTGGTTACTTTTGCAAGAACGGATTCGTCTCCCGCTCTTCGCCAATCGTGGTTAGTGGTCCGTGTCCGGGGATGACCTCAGTTTCATCGGGCAGCGCCAGCACCTGGGTGTGCAGTGAGCGAATGATCTTCTCCATTGAACCTCCAGGCAGATCGGTGCGGCCGATGCTGCCGGCGAAGAGCGTATCACCCGCGACCAGTTTCTTCTCAGCAGGGAAGTAAACGCAGATGCTACCTTCCGTGTGGCCGGGCGTGTGGATCACGGTCGACGAGATGCTGCCTATTTTCAGAATTCGTCCCTGAGCGGCAGCCTCATCCACCTGCACCGTTCCGGGCGAACGCATACCTACCCAGGCGGCTTGCATGTCGAGCATTTTGAGCAGGGCATGGTCATGCTGGTTCATCAGGATGGGCGCGCCAGTGGCAGCCTTCAATTTCATGGCGCCGCCAACGTGATCGATGTGCGCGTGCGTGATGACAATCTGTTTCAAGGCGAGCTTTTCCTCGCGTAAAATCTGCAGAATTTCATCAACCTGGTCGCCTGGGTCGATCACCATGGCTTCATGCGTCTGCTCGTCGCCAATGACAGAGCAGTTGCATTGCAATGGGCCAACCGGAAAGATTCTGTGGATCATTAGAATATGCTACTAGCTGCGAGTCGCCGGATGTCAATCCTTCCGTCGGGGTTCAAGTATCCGGCGGCTCTGGCGGCCTGGAAATGACAATGTTTCAGATACCTCCTGCCCTCGACTGGCTCCAAGGATCGACCGAAGGCCGGACATGGCTGCAGGATCTTCCGGTGCGGGTGAAGGCATGTGTCGACCAATGGCAACTGAGCCTGGAGGTGCCATATCAGCGCTCGTTTGTCTCGATTGTTTTTCCTGCCACGTCAGCGGATGGATCGCCGCGGGTTCTGAAGATCCAGTATGCACATCCGGAATCAGATCATGAAGAAGAGGCGCTACGGCTCTGGAACGGAAAAGGCGCAGTGCGGCTCTTTGACTATGATCCAGGGCAACATGCGTTGTTGCTCGAGCGATGCGAACCGGGTGACCATCTTTCCCGCGCCGGAGCTGAGGAGGCGCTCAGGTTTTTCACCGCAACTTTGCCGAGGCTTTGGGTCAGCGCAGGGAAACCCTTTAGGTCGGTGATGGATGAAGCATCCGGTTGGCTGGCTGAGTTGCCGTTGGTATGGGAGCGCGCCGGCCGTCCGTTTGAGCCCGCGTTGCTTGAAGCCGCTCTGGAAGCCCTGGACACGCTTCGCAGCACCCAGGGCGAGCAGGTTCTGGTTCATCAGGATTTGCATGGCGACAACGTTCTACGGGCCACGCGCGAACCATGGCTCGTGATCGATCCAAAACCTTTGGTTGGAGAAAGAGAGTTCTCACTGGCGCCGATCATCCGTGACTACGATTTTGGACACAGCCGCGACGCCGTCATCTCTCGTTTAGATAGGCTTACAGCCGCGTTAGGGCTTAACCGTGAACGCGCCCGACTGTGGGCCATGGGACAAACCCTTGCCTGGGCCTCAGATGGCAGCAAGACTTCGAAGGAACACGTGGAAACCGCAAGATGGTTGTGGCAGGCTTGAGCCAGTCAAATGGGCCGTCCGCAGACGGCCCTAAACTTACTCGAGCGAGAGGCTATTTCTTCGGGCTGGCTGGAGTCTGAGTCTGCACCCTATCCATCACTGACGATCCGCCGCGCCGGCTGGCGAGGTAGGTGAGCGACATGGAAGTAATCATGAAAATGATCGCGCACCATGTGGTCACGCGGGAAAATGCGGTGGCTGTGCCCCGCGGACCAAAAGCGGTCTGGCTGCCCATGCCGCCGAAGGTGGCGGCGATATCGGCGCTCTTGCCGTGCTGCAGCAAGACCACCACGATTAGCACCATGCAAACGATCACGTGAACAAGCGTAATAAATGCGATCAGCATCCTGTTATCAAAATCCTTTCAAGATCCAGGGCTTTTACCCTGATCTTGCAAAATCTGGTGCGGAAGGGGGGATTTGAACCCCCACGCCTTTCGGCGCCACCCCCTCAAGATGGTGTGTCTGCCAGTTCCACCACTTCCGCTCTGGTCTTAAATGCCTCACTGAAGCGATGCAACGCCGAGGATGAGGGCTTATTTACAGCGAGGAGAATTTACATTATAGCAAATCTGGAGCGGCTCCGGACCCTAAGCAGGCGTAAAGTCGGGACGTCTGCACTGCTGGTGGGCGCTTAGGACCCGACAAACGGGAACTCGGGCGAAGCCAGCAGTTTCAGTATCGCACCCCGATCGTGATGGGAATGAAGCGCAGAGGGAAAGTGCTGCTCGGGGCGTAGTGATAACGCCCTTCGATATACATCCGGTAGCGAGACTCGCCGGAAGGAGCAAAGGTAAATCCCACGCCGGCATTGCCTCCGAAAAGGCCGCCGGGAAAACTCGAAGTGGTCTGACTGACGATGACTGTGCCGCCAGAGCACCGGAAGCCCCACCATTGCCAGACAGCCGTACATGGGGTTCCCGCGGCAGGTGTGACCACCTCAGTGCGACTGGCATTGCGGTAATAGTAACCGCCGCCGCCGATCAAGTAGCCTCCAAAACGCCGGCGGTGAAATTCGAGACGGTAATTGGCGGTCAGCACGAAGAGATTGCTGTGACCGTTCAGGTCGCCGGTGGGCGTGCCCGGCCGCAAAGGCTCCAGCGATTCCTCTGTCGGGTAGAGCCAACTCCAGAGGAACTCGCCCACAAATGCGTGATGTTGGTTGAAGTTATATCCTGCGCCCACAACCATTCCGGTTCCCAGGTGCGCGAAGTCAGAGGTGGAGCCTACAGGGACGATGACAGGAAAAGCGAGATTCGTGTTGAGCTTGGCATCGGGATCATATTCCTGGGCAGATAGTGCGTTGAATGAAAGGCCGATCAGGGCGGTAAAAATGAACGCAACTCGAGAGGGGCGAAACATGCGCTTTCTCCTCTTCGAGTGGAGTTTCGAAGCGAGGTGAGCAGTTGCCTTTCGCCGGCAGCCAGAGCCGATGTAGTTGCATAAGAGGAAAAATCCGGCATTGTTGCATACTTTCGCGATGAGCCAAAGCGCTAGGAACGATGGCGGCCTTTGATGTGACGCAGTTTTTTCAAACCCTATCTTGTTGCCGCAGATGCGCAGGTCTTAACCACGATCGCCATGGTCTTTAAACCAAAGGGATCCGCAGCAAGAGCGGCGTAATACAGGCGCAGGCGGGTCAAGAGTTCCGGCTTGGTTTCGCCGCAGAGGACGACGATGATCCTGTGCTTTCGCGGGTTCAGGCTCTCCAGTTGTCCGACCAGGCGATCGAGTTGATTCTTTTGCAGCATGTTGCGCTTGAGCTCGATAAAAACTTCGCTGGTGCGCAGAAAGCCGCTGCATTCCACATAAAGATCAGAGGTTGTACCGCTGTGGCGATATTCCTTTTCAATGATTGCTCGGGGCAGCCGCTCACGAAGAAAACTGGCCAGCGAGTCGCGATATTTAAGTTCCTTGGGAAGTCTTTCCGGCTGCCATTCCTGAATGAGATTAACGACGGTATCCAGCGCTTGCATACGGGTCACCTGACAAATACTATGCACAAATATAGCACCGCATAATAAGTTTTCTAAGTAGTTTGTAGTTTTGGATATAGGTCACAAACTATAAAGCTATAGATAATGTCCTAATAAACTATTGCAGATGGGATGGGGCACTTCGGCGAACAGAAGCATGAACCAGCACACTGCCGGGTGCTGACAATCAGATTCCGTTTTTGGGAAGAAGTACTTAGGGTTGCGGCGTGTTATGAACCCGAATTCGAAAACAAAATAAATCTCGGCGCTCAATACTTCACGATCGCGGCAAAGCTTTTGGGATCCAAACTGGCGCCACCAACCAGCGCGCCGTCAATTTCCTGCTGCGACATGAGCGCTTTGGCATTTTCCGGCTTCACGCTGCCACCGTAAAGAATGCGAGTTTGTGTGGCTACGCCTTCGCCGAAGGCTTCGGCAAGTTCGGTGCGAATAGTGCGATGCGCTTCGGCGGCCAGTTCAGGTGTTGCCGTCTTGCCCGTGCCGATGGCCCAGACGGGTTCGTAAGCCACGACGATCGGAATGGCCTCACCGCCGGAAATTTCACGGAAAGCGATGCTGCATTGACGGCGCAGGACATCGTCGGTGATGCCGGCTTCCCGCTCCTGCAACAGTTCGCCCACGCAGACAATCGGGGCAAGCCCTGCAGCCAGCGCGGCGCGAAGCTTGCGGTTGACCATGTCATCAGTTTCGCCGAAATATTGGCGGCGCTCAGAGTGGCCGATGATTACATGTGAGCAGCCAATCGCACGCAACATGTGGCCGGAAACCGCGCCGGTATAGGCGCCTTCTTTTTCCCAGAACATGTCCTGCCCGCCCACGCCGATCTGACTGCCTCGCGTCGCTTCTACAACTGCAGGAATGTCGATGTAAGGAGGGCAGAGCACGACCTCATCGCGCGCGTGGTCCCACACGTGAGGCAGCAGCGCGGAAACAAACGCGGTCGCCTTTTCCGGCGTCTTATACATCTTCCAGTTGGCGGCGATGAGCTTCTTTCTCATGATGCGGCAGGCTCTGGCGTGATCTGAAGGTGCGGGAAGTTGCGGCCGAGTTGTTCGATGGCCCGAGCGTAAGCTTTGTGCGTACGCTGATCAAACAGAACGAAGCGCACCAGTCTTACAGATTTTGGCGTGTGCAGAAGATCCGCCACGGTGCGGATCGCGATCTCCGCTGCAGCGTCAACCGGGTAGCCGAAAGCCCCGGTTGAAACCGAAGGGAAACTGATGCTGGCGCATAATTTGCGATCGGCTTCCTCCATGGCGTGGCAATAACAACTCTCCAACACCTGGGGTTCATTGCGATTGCCCCCTTGCCATACCGGGCCGACGGTGTGGATCACGTATCGTGCTTTCAGATTCGCGCCGGAGGTGGCGATAGCCTGACCTGCCGGGAGGGTTCCGCGTTGCTCGCGGATTTTCTTGCACTCAGTCAGCAGAGCAGGGCCGGCCGCCTTGTGAATTGCGCCATCCACACCGCCTCCACCGAGCAGGGAAGAGTTGGCGGCGTTGACAATGGCATCAGTGGATTCGTCGGTAATGTCGCCCATGACCAGTTCAAGGGCCGCTCTGGTGCCGATGCGATATCGCAAAGCTGACGCCATGCTATTTGTCTGTAAGCGCCTCTACTCCCGGCAATTTTTTCCCTTCCAGAAACTCCAATGACGCGCCGCCACCGGTGGAGATATGACTGATTTTATCCGCAACACCGGACTGATGCACCGCGGCAACTGAATCACCACCGCCGACAATCGATGTTGCCGCACGATTACCGGCGATCGCCTCGGCGATCTTCATCGTACCCTTCGCAAACGGCGAAACTTCAAAGACGCCCATCGGCCCATTCCATACAATGGTTTTCGCTCCGGCAATCTCCCGAGCAAAGGCCGCGGTTGTCTCGGGGCCGATGTCCAGTCCCATCTTGCCTTCAGGAATGCCGGCATGGCTCGCGATCACCTGGGTGCTGGCGAAAGCGTCAATCTTTTCCGCAACAACATTGTCAGTGGGAAGCAGGAAGCGCACGTTCTTGCTCTGCGCTTCCTGCAAGAGAGATTTGGCCAGCTCAAGCTTGTCGTCTTCCACCAGCGACTTGCCAACCTTCAGGCCCTGGGCCTTGAGGAATGTATAAGCCATGGCGCCGCCGACCAACAGGGCATCGACTTTATTCAGCAGATTGCGGATCACGTCAATCTTATCGGACACCTTGGCCCCGCCGATGATCGCCACGAACGGCTTTTCCGGATTCGTAGTCGCCTTGCTCAGGTATTCCAACTCTTTTTGCATCAGCAGACCGGCGGCGCACTTCTCAATAAATTTCGTAATGCCTGCAGTGGAAGCGTGCGCGCGATGCGCCGAGCCAAACGCGTCATTAACGTAGATATCGGCCAGCGCGGCGAGCTGGCGAGCAAAATTCTCATTGTTGGCTTCTTCTTCCGGGTGAAAGCGGAGGTTTTCCAGGAGCAGGGTCTGGCCTTTTTCCAGCTTCTGCGACATCTCTTCCGCCGCCAGGCCAATGCAGTCAGGCGAGAACCCGACGTTGCAGCCACGAGCAAGCTTTTCATCCAGCAAAATGCGCAGGCGCTCCCCGACAGGCTTGAGGCTCATCTTGGCGTTGAACTTGCCTTTGGGACGGCCAAGGTGCGAAGCCAGAATCAGCCGCGCGCCCTTGCGCAGCGCGTATTCGACGGTCGGCAGGGTTTCACGGATACGCGTGTCGTCGGCAACACGGCCGTCTTCGGTGAGAGGAACGTTGAAGTCTACGCGCATAAAGACACGATGGCCGTCGAGATTCAGATCCTGTATGGAGAGCTTGGCCATGGTCTTATCGGTTGCTACCGCCATCAGAACCCTTTCTTTGCCATGAAATGGACCAGGTCACGCACACGGCAGGAGTATCCCCACTCATTGTCATACCAGGCGATAACCTTCACGCAGTTGCCGGCTACCACGCGCGTGAGCGGTGCGTCCACGATGGAGGATCGCTCGTCGCCGCGGTAGTCGACCGAAACCAGCTCCTCAGTCTGGACCCCAAGGATGCCTTTCATCGATCCCCCGGCAGCTGTTCCCATGGCTTTGTTTACCTCCTCCACGGTGGTGCTCTTTTCGACGAAAGCCACCAGGTCCACAACCGAAACGTTGGGCGTGGGCACGCGCATGGCAAAGCCATCGAGCTTGCCTTTGAGATCAGGGATCACCAGGTGAAGCGCTTTCGCCGCGCCGGTAGAAGTCGGGATCATGGAGAGCGCAGCGGCACGGGCGCGCCGGAGATCTTTATGCGGGAAGTCGAGGATCACCTGGTCATTGGTGTAGGAGTGGATTGTGGTCATGGTGCCGCTCTGGATCTTGAAGCTGTCATGCAGCACTTTGGCTACGGGCGCCAGGCAGTTGGTAGTGCAAGAGGCGTTGGAAACGATATGGTGCTTTGCCGGATCATACTTGTTTTCGTTGACGCCCAAGACAATCGTGATGTCTTCATTCTTGGCCGGCGCCGAGATGATCACTTTCTTGACTGGCCCGCGCAGATGCTTCCTGGCCTGCTCGGCATCCGTAAACTTCCCTGTGGATTCAATCACCAGCTGCGCGCCGACAGACTCCCAGTTGATGGCGGCAGGATCTTTCTCGGAAAAGACCTTGATGCTTTTTCCGCAGATGCTGATGGAATCGCCGGCAGCTTTGATCTCCTGCTTCAGATTGCCGAGGATGGAGTCATATTTGAGCAAATGGGCCAGCGTTGCCGGACTGGTGAGGTCATTCACGGCCACAAATTCAATATTGGGGTCATCGATGGCTGTACGGAGCACGTTGCGTCCGATACGGCCAAAGCCGTTAATGCCAACTTTAATTGCCATGGATTTACCTTACCTCCGACTGAAGAGCCCAAGCCTGTCCAGAAACGATTTGATGCAGAAAGACAGACACAGGCGCGACGATACAGGATTGAAACAAATCAGGTTAGCAGAGGATGTTAACGGCGCGCAATCCAGCCTGAGCTGAAGAACGCTTCGGAGTCGCCGGTCGTTGCTGCTACGGGGTTCAGCGCTCGAGATCATCGAGCAAAACAAGAAACCGCGGGTCGCAAGCCCCGCGGCTTTTTGTTGCTATATCGCTTGGTTGGTCCAAACGCTGGCTACAGTTTTTCCTTCGTGCTTTGCAGACACGTCTCCTCAACCCATTGCTGTCCGGGCTGCTATTGGAGTGCGCCGACTTGCTTTTACGCCTGAACACCAGTTGCCAAGAACCGGATCCGGGGGTTCTGGCTTCCTCAAACTGGTCTTCGGATGTCAGCGACGTACTTGTTCTTTTTTAGAGTGCTGCTCGTCCGCCGCACTGTGTGCTGCCTGGCCCTCTACCTACCGTTTTTCTTGCTTTGGTCTTGAAAAGTGTTTGCTTTTGTCCCTGTTGCTTAGTCCCTGTTTTTGCGAGCTGTTTTTCTTGTCTTTGTTGCACGTTTCAACCAGCGCTCATTTGGGGTCCTTCAACATGCAGGCCTAGGCAGGAACATTCGAGCCTTCAAGTCTGATTGTTCAAGGAGAAACCTAAACAGCTTCTGAGCATTCACGCTTGCGCAATCCGCCGCCGTCATCGGCAGGGACTGTCCTGCCTGGAGTATCAATAATGTCTTTAGCTGATTGCGGGCCGCAATTATAGCAATTTGCACCAGAAGTACAACAAAAGAATGGCGCGATGTGAAATTTTGTTACCTTTCTTGGTTCCCCGCGCCCCACTTTTAGGTTGGATCTTGCTGCTCATTCTCGATTTTCGGGTTCATTTAACCTGGAACAGGTCGGGCTTCTGGGGCTGACCAAGCCGCGATTGCGCCCCACTGCGCCAAAAGCGGGCGCGTCGGGTACCTCGCGCGATTTGTAAGCAAATCCCCAGCTGATGCTGATAATGGGTCGGTTTTTCACACTAACCCACTACCGAAAAGCTCCTTTGCTTGCACACAGTTACTTTCTTGTGTTACACACGAAGCATGCGCAACTGGATGCGCGAGCGCATGAAGCGCCGTAAAAAAAAGACGGAGAATGAGTCGGAGGCCACAGGCAAAGTAGGCCAGGCGAAGCCGCCCGTGGACGAAAGACATCCGGAACCTATTGTTCCCACATACGACGATCAACCTCGTGAGGCTACTGACGCTGCCACTTCAGAGCCCGCCCGAGTGGAGGAACGCCGGATGGAGACCGAGGTTCAGCCGGAATCGCCCTCCATGCCGCCTCCAGGACCGCCGGAACAGAGGCCTGCCCCGCAGAGCGGCCGCGCTACGACGAAGGCTCCCAAGGGTGTAGTTGTTTTGGCGATCGGCCTGCCAGGATCAGGCAAGACCACCTGGTTCAAGCGTCGCGGTGTTACACCGTTATCCAGCGACCTGCTGCGCTCAATCCTGTTCGACGACATCACCGAGCAGCGCTATCAAGGCTTGGTGTTTTCCACCCTCAGATCATTATTGCGGGCCCGGCTCATCGCCCGTATGCCATGGAATTACGTGGATGCCAGCAATCTTGCGCCACATGAGCGCAGGCAATGGATCAAGATGGCTAAAGGCTTTGGCTACGAGGTACATGCAGTATTTTTTGATGTGCCACTTGAGGTCTGCCTGGAGCGCAATCGCAAGCGTGAGCGGCAGGTCAAAGAAGACGTGGTAACGCGCATGGCCGCCAAGCTCAAGCCGCCGGCTTTCGAAGAAGGGTTCGCCAAGATTACAGTTGTTCGCGTGAAGCGTTCGGGCGAAGCTTAGCTATTTCCATCATCATCCCCGGGCGAAGTACACCAGGGCGAAGATCCCAAACCATAAAAAAGCCAGATAGTGCCAATACCAGCTGGTGACCTCGACGGCGATCCTTTGTGACTCAAACCTGAGGGAAAGCAACCGGCCCGCAGCGGCAAAGAGCAAGGCCAGTAATCCTCCGGCAAGGTGGACCGCGTGGGCGCCGGTCAGCAGGTAAAAGTAAGATCGGCTGGGATTAGTGGCTTGATACACGCCTTGAGCGCTCAGGTTTTGCCATACCAGGAACTGTCCGGCCAGGAAACCAAAGCCAAACAGCAAGGTAATACCAAGCCACGGCAGTTCACGCCCGATGCGCGGGGGGACAATCCCCATGACGGCGAACTCTTCTTTGCGGTCCATCGCGCGCCGGGCAAGTTCAAGCGTGCCGCTGCTCAGGACCAGCACAAGGGAATTTACCCACAACTGAAGGTAGGGAAGCTTGAGCACAATCCAGTCCTGAACCCAGCGGTGCGCGTCTTCGTCGTATCGTCCCTTACCGAGGCGGAAGACGTATAGCAACGTGAGGGCCATGAAGACGACTGTTACTGATACCAGGCAGAGCGTCATTGCGATGCGATAACGGCGCATGCGCTGCTTGCGCGAGCGGAAATCCTCAGGAGGTTTGTGGTCGCCGTCATCGCCGCCGCCGAAGCCGCGACGATGCGGGATTTTTCCGGGGCCTCCGCCGCCCAGCTTAGGCTTCCGTTCAATCTCAACGCGATCGCTGATGATCGGCATGACTACTAACTCAGATGGTATTTCGCCTTGCTTTAGCTGGCCGGGTCATTCTGCCGCAAAAAGTCATTTTCGGCCACGGAAACGCCATATTCGTATGGGCCGTGAGCGACTAGCGGTTGCCGCTTGCCAAACCCCTCATCCGGCGCCGGCGAGGGCAAAATCCACTCCAGCGTGGTGCATTGCCAGGGGTTTGCTTCTGCGGCTGGCCCCTTCACCATGCTTCGGAACAGATTGACCAGAAAGATCAGCTGTCCGGCCATGGTGACGATGGCTGCGACCGTAATAAATTTCTGCAGCGGCAGCATCGCCGCTACATATTGTACGCCCGTTAGCTCGGAATATCGCCGTGGATGCCCAGCAATTCCCAGCAGGTGCATGGGGACAAAAGTGGCGTAAGAGCCAGCCAGGGTGATCCAGAAATGAAACCGGCCCAGGCGCTCGTTCATCATGCGGCCGAACATCTTGGGAAACCAGAAATAAGTAGCGGAAAACACAGCAAATAGGCCCGCCATGGCCATGATCAGGTGAAAATGCGCGACGACGAAGTATGTATCGTGCAGATAGACATCCAGGGCGGGCTGGGCGAGCAGCGGGCCGGTGAGGCCACCCGTGATGAACAATGAGACAAAGCCGACAGAAAACAAGAGCGGCGTGGTGTAACGAATTTTCCCGCCATAGAGTGTGCCTGCCCAGTTGAAGGTCTTGACCGCTGAAGGCACCGCGATCGCGGTGGTCAGCGCGGAGAAAGCAAAGCCGGCATGGGGGTCCATGCCGCTGGCAAACATGTGATGTCCCCAGACCATGAATCCCAAGGCGCCGATGGCAATGGTGGCGCCGACCATCGCCTTGTATCCGAACACCGGCTTACGCGCGAAGACCGAGAGTAGATGTGAGGTGACCCCCATCGCGGGAAGAATGGCGATGTAAACCTCGGGATGGCCGAAGAACCAGAACAGATGTTGCCATAGCAAAGGCGATCCGCCGGCGTGTTCGACTGGTTTGCCGCTTACCAGGAGGCCTCCGGGTACAAAGAAGTTGGTTCCGGCATGGCGGTCGAGCAGCAGCATGATGGCTGCGGCGGTAAGAACGCTGAAGGCCAGCAAACTCAAGATCGCGGTTACAAACCAGGCCCAGCAGGTGAGCGGCATGCGCATCATTGTCATTCCCGGTGCGCGGCGCTTGACCGTGGTGGTGACAAAGTTGATCGAACTCATGATCGTAGCCAGGCAGAAGAGCCCGATACTGATGAGCCAAAGGTCGGTGCCGAGGGCTTGCCCCGGGCCGGAAGCCGCCAAGGCACTGAGCGGAGCGTACTGCGTCCAACCGGCGCCGGAAGGGCCACCGGGAACGAAGAAGGCGGCCAGAAGAATGAGGAACGAGGTCAGGGTGGTCCAGAATCCGGCCATGTTGAGCCGGGGAAACGCCATTTCGGATGAACCCAGCTGAAGCGGCAGGAAAAATGTTCCAAAGCCATTCTGCGGCACCGTGGAGAGTACGAAGAAGACCATCAGCGTGCCATGGATGGTCAGGTAGGCGAGGTAGTTTTCCGGCTTGATCTCCCCCAGAAAGGGAATTGCCAGCCTGGGCCAGACCAGGTGAAGACGCATCAGGAGTGAAAGCCATGCGCCAACGAGCACCGCAGCCAAAGACAGAAAGAAGTATTGGCGGCCGATCATCTTGTGATCGGAGGTGAAGAGATAGCGGCTTTTCTGAAATCCCGAGCGCACCGGAGGTCGCCGCAAACCCTGCTTTAAGCTTTGCGGGGCGGGAAGCGAGGGATCCCAATTCTCACCAGAAGCCATAAAGAAATATCGTCTGTTCGTTATCCCTAACCAGCTTTTTGCCGCTGATCAGATTTTCGGCCCACAATCAATTTAAGCCGATAGGGTTCCCTCACCCGCATCGCTGGGTTCGGGGTTTAAAAAAAAGATCAATGCGACTGCAACCACTTCTGAAATTCCTCTTCGCTCACGACGCGCGCAACGGCCCGCATGCGATAGTGTCCAATTCCGCATAACTCGGCGCACGAAATCTCATAGGTTCCTGGTTGCGTCGGCGTGAAATGCGTTTCGATCGCCATTCCCGGCACAGCGTCCTGCTTGAAGCGCATGGCAGGGATAAAGAGGCTGTGAATCACGTCCTGCGCGCGCAATTGAAGCTGGACTGGCCGGCCGACCGGCACGACTAAAGAAGTTGAGACAATATCGTCGCGCCCCGCTGGGTCATTAGGGTCGATGCCGAGCGGGTTACCTTCATCCGGGCGGGCAAACTTTGGCGCGTCGGTGCGACCAAAGACTCCGTCGGGCCCGGGATAGCGGAAGTACCACTGGAACTGGGCGCCGGTGACCTCGATCGTGAGATGGTTGGCATGCTCATCCGGCTGGTGCAGTTTCGACCACAGATGCCCGCCGGAAATGTGGAATCCGAAGAAAATGATGGCAATGGCCAGCGTCCAGGCAATCTCGAAACCAAAGTTGCCGCGCCAGTTCCTGGATTGTCCGTCGACGGCGGGCCGGCGAATCAGCACGAAAACCAGCACCGCCTGTCCGAGAATGAAGAGCGTTCCCAGAATCCAGAAGGCTACGGAAAAATCATGGTCGATCAGTCCCGCCTCAGTAGAGGCAGCGGTGGGGAACCACAGAGGATGGACAATAAACAGATAGAGGCAGCCCAGAGTGATGACAACCAGCGCGATGCGAAGCGCGACCGACATTATGGTTTCTGCTCGCCGGTTCCGTTCTTGACCAGCTTGAGAAATTCCTCGTGCACCCGCGTGTCTTGCGACAGCTCAGGATGGAAGGTTGCGGCCATGATCTTCCCCTGGCGGACCAATACAGGATCGCCGCCGTCCGAGGCCAGTACTTCAACGGTCTTTCCTGTGGCCACGATTTTTGGCGCGCGAATGAAGACCATCTCCAGCGGCTTGGAGCCCAGCCGGGTTGCCGTTTCCTTGATGGAGCTTTCATTCTGCCGGCCATAGGCGTTGCGGCGGATGCGAATATCGAGCGCGCCCAGCGATTGTTGCGGTGGATTTTCAACCTCTGTGGCCAGAAGAATGGCGCCGGCGCAGGTGCCGAAGGTGGGCTTGGCGCTGACGAAGTCGCGCAGCTTTTCCAGAAAGCCGCGCTCGACGAGAAAATTCAGGAAGGTGCTGGATTCTCCGCCGGGGATGACGATGGCGTCGATGGAATCAAGCTGTTCGGGTTTGCGCACCAGCGTGACGGAAGCGCCAAGCTGTTCGAGCCGATGCTTGTGGGCCTCATAATCACCCTGGATTGCAAGAACGCCTACTGTCATTGTTTTCTGAAATCCTGAATCCCGCGAAGCGGGTGAGGGAACCCTATCGTCTAACTCGCTCTTGAGGTACAGATTCTGTACCAGAGGAACACGGCTCAATCTTTCCTAGCCAAAAGGTCATCGTGGTTCTATGGATCCCTCACCAGCCCGCAAGAATTCTCGCGAACTAAACAGTTTGGCTGCGGCTGGTTCGGGATTTCAGAAGAAGCTACCAGCCCCGCGTCTGCAGCATGTCTGCCTCAGACATCGCGGCCACTGCCAGGCCTTTCATAGCGCCGACCAGGTCCTCACTCACTTCAAGTAATACCTTAGGATCGTCAAAGTGGGTGGTGGCACGTACGATCGCGCGGGCACGCTTCTCGGCTTCGGCGGGTTCGCAGAAGTTGATGCTGTCAGCCATGAAAATTCCCGAGCCGACGAAGACTGCTTCGGCTCCCAGTTGGCGAACCAGGGCTGCGTCTGCCGGTGTGGCAATGCCGCCGGCGGAGAAGTTAGGCACGGGCAGCTTGCCGGCCTTCGCCACCAGCCGAACCAGCTCTACCGGAGCCTGCAACTCTTTTGCCTGAGAGTAAAGCTCTGCTTCAGAAAGAACTGTTAAAACATTCATTTCACGGACGATCTGCCGCATATGCTTTACGGCGTGAACCACGTCGCCGGTTCCCGCCTCGCCCTTGGTGCGGATCATCGCCGCGCCCTCGGCGATGCGCCGCAGGGCTTCTCCCAGGTTGCGTGCGCCGCACACGAAGGGTGTCTTAAAGGCGTGCTTGTCGACGTGATGGGCTTCGTCGGCCGGGGTGAGAACTTCTGATTCGTCGATGTAATCGACGCCCAATTCCTGCAGGATCTGCGCCTCAGCAAAGTGGCCGATACGGCACTTGGCCATCACGGGGATGGAGACGGATTGCATGATCTCGCGGATCTTCTTGGGTGACGCCATGCGGGCGACGCCGCCCTGGGCGCGAATCTGCGCCGGTACGCGCTCCAGCGCCATGACGGCGGCTGCGCCTGCTTTTTCTGCGATTTCGGCTTGCGCGGCATCGGTGACGTCCATGATCACGCCGCCCTTGAGCATCTCTGCCAGGCCGGTTTTTAGCCGCAAACCCGTGTTGCCATTCTTCTCAGACATACGCAAACTCCCGCTCGTGCGCGAGCACGACCACTTGTGAGGGGTAACAATCTATTTTACTCGTTTGTGGAGCTTTCTGCTTGTAGCGATTACGCGTTGGGCGCGGCCGCTCCGGCACTGGCCGCAGGCTTTTTAGCCAGACCCGGGAACATCTTTTCCGGATCAATAGCGATAAAGGTTCCCGTGCTACGGGCCAATACGTCGCCCGCTTCGTTGCTGATCTCGGCTACGTTGGTGTGCTTGCGGCCTTCCACCGTCTGTTCATAGCCGGTGACGGTCAGCGGTTTGCCCAGCGGGACCGGTTTGAGGTAGCGAATCTCCATAGCGCTGGTAAGGGCCAGCACGTTGCGGAAGCGATTCACTTTGCCCATGGCTTCGTCGAGAATCGTGGCAATGATGCCGCCATGCGCGTATCCCGGCGGTCCGGTGTATCTGCGCGAAAGCTTGAAGTTGCAGATGGCTTGACGGGCGTCATGGTCCAAATAGAATTTCAGCTTCATGCCGTCGGCGTTGTCTTTGCCGCAGGCGAAGCAGAGGTTCTTGCGGGGCTTGGGTTTTCCGTGGACCGCGTGTCCGTGCGAGGGTTTGGGCTTGGCCATGGGTGAAGCGTGATTTTAACATCCGGCGTGAATGAGATTAAGGGAGCGAACGGATTTAACTGGTGCAAACTGAAGACAAAAAGCTAAAATCAGTGTGAAATCAAAAGCGATTGAATGGCAAAGAAAAGGACGACACTGCCCGGTTTTTTTGTTTCGTATTCCAGCAGGGAACCCTACTTACAAGTACTGTTCCTGTGTTTTTGGATACTGTTCAGGGACAAGTTCCAAATGCATCGAACGCCGAGCGTGCTGCAGAGCGGTGTCAGTCAACTCAGTCAAATCACGGAAGCGATCAAGAGCAGCGAATTTGCGATCGTGGTTCTGGACGGCCTTCGCCCCAATGTCGTGTTTGAATACGGGCTCCTTCGTGCCATGGAAAAACCCGTGATTGTATTGAAAGAAAGGAACGCTCGAGTCGATCTAGAGGGCTATTCCACAGCTGCTGGCACTGTGACTCCTGAGTTGAAACTGAACGTAGATATGCACTTGTCGAACATAAAAGATATCAACTATGCCGAGTGGGATCGGCTAGATCCCCAAAGTTCACTGGAGACAATTGCATCTGAATATGAGAAGAAGAGGTCGGCAATCCCAAGTTATTCGTCCATTTTGGTCCCGCAGCTATGGAAGTGAGCTTCGTATGAATATGGCCGCCCCAGACAGAAAACCGTTTGTTTATGGCGATTTTTATCCGGAAGGTCGCGTTGGTATGCCCCGCCCGCCTGTTCCGGTGGGTTATGCTCCCTACGCTCTGGAGATATTGAGAGAGTTCTCCGCTTCAGAGTTCATTGCAAAGGTCTATCAACTGAACCCGTCATTGCAATGGTCCGTGCTAAGACCAGAAGACGCATCCAGAATGCTGTGGTATAGCCTAGCTCTTAAGACTCCACGTATGGTTGGTTTTAACATGCAGGGATCTGCTCGCTGGAAAATACAAAATGTGAGAACCGAGAGTGATGAGCAGGGCCAATACGTCGCCGTGGCTCTTTCAAGCGAAAAATAAGATCATGCTGCAAATTGCTGCTGACTATTCAAGCCAGCTATTCTCTAACTATGTCCACACTGATTGAATGCGTTCCTAATTTCTCTGAAGGCCGCAACAAAGCGGTGGTTGACGCGATTGTTGATGCAATGAAGATTCCCGGTGTCTCGCTGCTGGATCGCGAGATGGATGCCGACCACAACCGCTGCGTGATCACCATCGTTGGGGATCGCGAATCGATCGCTGAGGCAGCGATTCGCGGCGTCGGCAAGGCTGCAGAGCTGATCGATCTCACCCGGCATCAGGGGGCGCATCCGCGCATCGGGGCCGCGGACGTGATTCCGTTTATTCCGATTGAGGGCGTGACGATTGAGGATTGCGTGGCTATCGCCCGCAAGGTGGGAGAAGAGATCTGGAAGCGCTTCAAGATTCCGGTGTATCTCTATGAATCAGCGGCAACAAACCAGGATCGACAGAATCTGGAAAACATACGGCGCGGACAGTTTGAAGGGCTCAAAGAAGATGTCCGGGTGAACCCGGCCCGCAAGCCGGACTTTGGCAATGCCGAACTCCATGCCACGGCGGGCGCAACCGTGGTTGGGGCGCGCAAGGCGCTGATTGCCTACAACGTCTTTCTCAACACCAAGGATGTAGATATCGCCAAGAAGATTGCCAAGGCTGTGCGTTATTCAACCGGCGGACTGCGTTTTGTAAAAGGCGCGGGCTTCGAGGTGCGGGGCATGGCGCAGGTGTCGATGAACCTGACCGACTTTGAGCAGACACCGATTGCGCGGGTCTTCGAGTTCGTGAAGCGCGAAGCTGCCCGCTATGGCGTGCAGCCGGTAAGCAGTGAGATTGTCGGCCTGATCCCCAAGAAAGCGCTGGAGCAGGCGGCGGAATGGTTCCTGCAGGTGGAGAACTTTGATTCGTCGATGATCCTGGAGAACCGGCTGGCGGCGGTTACCAGCGGCAAGCTGGCTGTCGGCGGTATTCGTGCCGGAGTAGAGCCGTTCATCGAACAGGTAGCCGCGCCTACTGCGACGCCTGGCGGCGGGAGCGCGGCGGCGGCGACTGCGGCAATGGCCGCGGCGCTGGGGGCGATGGTTGCATCGATGTCTCGGACAAAGAAGGCGTTTGTGCAGTATGAGCCGCAGTTAAGCCAGGCGCTGGCGCGATTGGCCCAGCTTCGTGAAGAGTTGAAGGCCGGGATCGATGCTGACGCGGAGAGTTACAATCACGTGCTGGCTGCCTACAAGCTGGCCAAGACCTCAAGCGACGGGGAAGCGGCGATTGAAGCCGCAATGAAGGTGGCAACCAGCGTTCCGATGGAGACGGCGCAAAGGGCTCGCGAGGTCAGCGACATCATTACCAGCCTGAAACCGATTACCAGTCCGATTATGGCATCCGATCTTACGGTGGCTTCGTCGCTGGCGAGTGCGGCGATCGTGGGTGCGCTGGCCAACGTGGAAATCAATCTGGGTTCGCTAAAAGATGCAGGTTTCGTGGAGCAGATACGTTCTAAAGTTACCGAGCTCCAGAGGTGAATACCTTAAGTAATGTGAATTTAGCATCCTGAGCTGCTGGCGGACGCATCAGACCAAGTAAAACCGGATTAGAATATGACCATGAAACGCATCTTAGTTTTACTGCTCGCTTTCCTGGTGAGCGGACTTCCCGGCTTCGCCGCATCGCTGGGGACGGCCGCGCGCACTGTGATCCCGGTTGAAGTTCAACAGATCATCAACGTGGATTACCGGCGCATGAAGAACTCTGACACGGCCATGGATATGAAGGCCAAACTGCTGCCGCCCAACATGAAGCAGTTTGAAGATGCGTTGAAAGAGATCGGCGTGAACCCCGACAAGGATATCGACCAGATCACCCTGGCGTCCTTCCGGCAGAAGGATCACGGGCTGCAGATGATCGGGATCGCGCAGGGACAGTTCCCGCGCAAAAAGCTGATGCTCAAGATCTCCAAACAGAACATCAAGGGCACGAAGAAGAATGGCTCGATGATCTATCCCATGGCCGGCGGGATGCAGATGACGTTTCTTGATGACTGGACCATGCTCTTCGGCGACATCTCCGCGGTGAAAGCCGCTTTGGATGCGCGCGACGATTCCAGCCAGAGCCTGAATGCCAATCGCGACATCACCGACATGATTCCGTCGGTGGAGCAGGGAACGGTGTGGAGCGTGCTTGATTCTACCGGCACGCAGACCATGCTGAAGTCGGCACTGGGCAGCGCCGCCGACCTGGGTGAGTTCGATACGGTCAAGAAAAAGCTCCTCGGATCACGCTATACGATGGACTTTGATCACGGCGTCGATTTCAATCTGAACGTGGTCACTTCCGACAACACGACCGCGGCCACCCTCTCGTCTGTGTTGAAGGCCGGAATGCTGTTCAAGAAGATGGATGCCACACCGACGGAGAAGACGGCGATCGACGGCACTACCGTTGATTCCGACTCCAACAAACTGGTGGTCCACTTCAAGGCCGATGATAAGAATTTTCAGCAATTGATCGAGTCGCCGATGTTCGCTTCGGTAGTTCGGTAAAGCTTCTTACCACAGAGGGCCCGGAGAAGCACAGAGGAAAGCAAAGTATCACTCTCTGTGTTCCTCGGTACCCTCTGTGGTTCTATCTTTTATAGCTCCGCGCTCATCACCTGCCCCAGCGCGTGCAAGTGCTTCTCGTTTCTCCGATACCACATCCAGAGGCCATGTTTTTCCGCCAACACCAGTCCCGCTTTGCGCAGGATGGCCATATGGTGGGAGATGGTGGGCTGAGAGAGCTTGACGTGCTCCTGCACGTCGCACGCGCACATGCCGACGCCCTTGCCGATCGAGCATTGTCCTTTCTGCTTGAGCAGCCGCAGGATCTTGAGGCGCGCGGGGTCGGCAACGGCCTTCAGGGCGGTGACCAGTTGCTTATCGGTGAAGGGCATCGAGGGCTGCTCCCGGAAGATCGATGTGAATCAATATGTAATCTACCACGGAGACACGGAGACACGGAGAACTGCCAGAAGAGCTGATTTGAAACGTTTTGCTAAGTGATCCAATTCTTTTCAGTGTCTCCGTGCTTCCGTGGTGAGTTTGACTGAGCCGAACTAGAATGGAGCCATGGATGATTCCAGCATCTTCTCCGGCAATGAGCGCAAGGAAAAAGAACAGCAGATGAAGAGCGAGGGACGGCTTCCGCCGGGGCAATCGCTGACCTTGAAGTGGCCGGTGCTGCATTACGGTTCGGTGCCGCGGTTTGATCCGGCGCGGTGGGACTTTAGTATTCGGGGGCTGGTAGAGCAACCGGTGCGGCTGAGCTGGGAGGAATTCAACCGTCTGCCGAAGGTCACTACACATAGCGATTTCCATTGCGTCACGCGTTGGAGCCGCTTTGATAACGATTGGGACGGTGTGGCTTTCCAGGAAGTGCTGAAGCTGGTGAAGTTGAAGCCGGAAGCGCAATTTGTTCTGGTGCACGCGGAACAGGGGTTTACGGCGAATGTGCCGCTCGCGGATCTTGATCGTGGGGAGGTTTTGCTCGCCACGCATCACGACGGCCAGCCGCTGACCCCGGACCACGGGTATCCTTTGCGCCTGATAGTGCCGCATCTGTATGCCTGGAAATCAGTGAAGTGGGCACGCGGGCTGGAGTTTACGGAACGTGATGTCCCCGGCTTCTGGGAGCAGAACGGATATCACATGTATGGGGATCCGTTCCGGGAGCAGAGATTTGAGACTGACTAGCTTTTTCCGAAGTCCCGAGCGGAGCGAGGGAACCCTATAGCTACGATGAACTGCGGTAGGAGTATGAATTTGCCGGGGCTGCGGTTCCTGCCTCGCGCGCCCGGAGCATTATCAATCCGAAAGGGTTCCCTCGCTACGCTCGGGATTTCAGAAACCTACTTCACAATCGCGTTATATCCGTCGCCGGCCAGGCGGGTGCGCATGGCGTCGGCGTCTTTCTTGTCGGTGAAGGGGCCAACCTGCACGTGGAAGAGCGGGTCGCCGGCGCTGCTGGAGATGAAAGCCGGATACTGCTTCTTCTGCAAAGCGGTCCGCAGGATATCGGCATCTTCCTGCTTGGAGACGGCCGCTACCTGCACCATGTATGATCCGCCGGCGCCGGTTTTCACTTCTGTTCCAGCTTGGTCTGGAGATTTACCGCTCGAGGCCGCCGACGATGAGTTCTGCTGATCGGGCGTCTTTCCAGAGGCTGAGGCGGGGTTGGCTGTAGCTGTAGCTGGAGCGCAATCGGAGGAGCCGGGAGGACAGGTTTGAGTGATGGTTTCCGGCGTTTTATTGGCGGCGGAAGGCTTGCCAGCCGAGCTGCCGCCTGTGGGAACAGCGCCGACAATCTCCGTATGGCCGCCCGCTGTAGTGCTCTTGCCGAGCAGATAACCCATGGTGAAAAACACGCCACAGACGATGGCCAGGGCAAAGAATATGCCCAGCAGTTTGCCTGTACTTAGAGTTATTTCCCGATCCTGGATCTGATCGCTTTCTTTTTCGGTTATTTGTGTGCCAGCGGCCATGTGTTATCCCCCGTTTTTTACGGTTCGCTGGCCCCAGTGTACCCCGAATTTTGCCTTGCGCTATTTACCACTTTGGTTGAGGGCCTTGGTCAGGGCAGAGATCATGTCCACTGGTAACGGGAAGACAATGGTGGTGTTTTTCTCCACACCGATCTCGGTCAAGGTCTGCAGATAGCGCAGCTGGATGGCGATGGGCTCACTGGAGAGGATGTGCGCGGCCTCCTGCAGGCGTTGCGAAGCGGAGAACTCACCCTCCGCATGGATGATCTTGGCACGCTTTTCGCGCTCGGCCTCAGCCTGCTTGGCCATGGCGCGCAGCATGGATTCCGGAAGATCGACCTGTTTGACCTCGACATTGGCGACTTTGACGCCGTAAGGAGCAGTGTGCTGGTCCAGGATGCTCTGGATGCGCGTGTTGAGCTTGTCACGATGCGCCAAGAGTTCGTCCAGTTCGACTTCACCGAGGACCGAGCGGAGCGTGGTCTGAGCGAATTGCTGGGTCTGCCAATAGTAGTTCTGCACCTGCACCACGGCCTGAGGAGCGTTCATCACGCGCCAGTAGACGACAGCATTCACCTTCAGGGTGACGTTGTCGCGGGTGATGATGTCCTGAGGCGGGACTTCCAAAGCCTGCTGGCGCAGATCAATGCGGACCATCTTCTGTACCGGCGCAAAGACAAAGATCAGGCCGGGGCCTTTGGCGTCCTGCTGCAGACGGCCGAGAGAAAAGATGACGCCGCGTTCGTACTCGCGCAGGATCTTGATGCAGTTGAGCAGGTACAGCAGAACGATGACGATAGCAGCAAGTAGAGGAATGCCCACGAAGCCTCCCATAACGGTATGAGTCGGAGTCGAAACGGATTCTATGGTACTAGGCCCGATTGCGAAAGCAAAAAATCACCCAGCCGCGGTAGGCTGCAGAGCCGGTTCACGCAGCGGTTCCACCTGCAGCACCAGGTTTTCGACGCGACGAACAACAACGCGGCGGCCGGCTTCAACGCTTTGTGTTGCGACGGCGTCCCAAAGCGTACCTTGCACAAAGACCTTGCCGGCCGGCATGAGTGGCGAGGTGACCAGGCCGATTTCGCCGATCAGGCCCTGTTCGCCGGTGACGACTTTGCTTTTACGCGCTTTCAGCGCAACCGACATCAGGAAAACCGTGATCAACCCCATGGGGATCGCGACGGCCAGAGCAGCCCAGAGCTGCACCCGCATTTGCGGAATCGGCCCATTGACGAGCAGAAGCGCGCCCAGAACCATCAACAGGACACCGCCGGCGCCGATGATGCCATGCGATTGAATCTTGGCCTCTGCGATGAACATGGCAAAGGCGGCGATGATCAGCACCAGGCCGATGGAGCGCAGGGGCAGAAGATCGAGCGTATAAAGCGAAAGCAGAACGCAGACGAATCCCACGACGCCGGGAATGATCGCGCCGGGATGATTGAACTCAATAAAGATCGCCAGTATGCCGATGACAAGAATGATAAAGGCGATACTCGGATCCATCAGCACAGACAGGGTGTGCTCCTTGAGCGTCATCTCCTGGACGTGGACTGGCTTTCCCACGAGATGAAGCTGAACTTTCGAGCCGTCAAAGCGGGTGATGGTCTTGCCATCGAGTTGGCGAAAGAGGTCTTGCTCATCCTTGGCGATATAGTCGATCAGATGCTGGGATAGTGCCTCATCAGCAGTGAATGACTTCGATTGTCGCACCGCGCTTTCCGCAACCTCAACGTTGCGTCCGTGTTTGGTGGTGTATGAGCGCAGAAGGGAAGCGGCGTAGTTTTCGATTTTCTCCTTCATGATCGGATCCATGACTTGTCCACCGCCCCAAACGGGATGGGCCGCTCCAGTGTTGGTCCCGGGCGCCATGGCAGCCACGTCAGCGGCTTCAAGGATGAAGAAGCCTGCGGAAGACGCGTCACTGCCGGCGGGGGTCACATAAATAATGGTGGGGACCTTGGCGGCAAGCAGCTTCTGGATGATGTCTTCCATGGAAGACATGAGGCCACCCGGCGTATGCAGTTCAATCAGGACGGCGTCAGCGTGGGTCGCTTCCGCTTCCTGGATCGCGCGCTCAAAGCGCTGCTCTGACAGCGGCTGGATGGTGTCATCGACAACAATTTTCAGAACGTCGGCCGATGCGACGCGCGAAAAAAGAAAAACCAGCGCAAGAATGGCAAACTTGCATCCGGTGTGAGAAGCGAAATAGCGACGCATAGCTTTGCACCTCAGGGTTTCCGAAACCCGCCCTGCTGGTGGAGAGCAATATCAGCAGTTATTCTCAAGATAATACGATTATAGAAGAGTTAAAGTTCAAGGAAGAGGTCTTGTTGCAGGTAAAAAGGGGTAACCACGTGTTTGTCCTGACCGGCGCGGGGATCAGCGCCGAGAGCGGAATTCCAGTGTTTCAGGGGACTAAGTGGCGCGGACACAGCCATTATGACCTGGCGGATATCGAGACCTGGGAGCGCGATCCGGCGCTGGTTTGGCAGTACTACTCTGATCGTCGCGCTGCGGCGGGCAAGGCTCAGCCGAATGCGGCGCACCTGGCGCTGGCTGATTTTGAGAAATCTGTTGCTCCTGACCAATTTCTGCTTTGTACGCAGAATGTGGACGGTTTGCATGAGGCCGCGGGCTCAAAGAACGTCATTCACATCCATGGCAAGCTGTTTGAAAGCCGCTGCGCGGAGGATTGTGGAAGGCCGGCAGTCGCAGATCGCAAGAGCTACCCGGCCGATGATTTGCCTTGTTGTGAGTGCGGAGCGCTGCTGCGTCCGAATGTCTGCTGGTTCGGCGAACAGCCTTACCAGCTGGATCGCGTGTACCAGGCGTTGGATCGATGCGATGTGTTTGTGGCGATCGGGACCTCTGGATCGGTGCAGCCGGTGGCAAGTTTTGTGGCGCTGCTCAAGCAGAGGCGGCAGCCGGCAACAACGATTTTTCTCGGGCTCGAGAAGCCTGCCAACGCCCTCTACTTCGATGAAGTGCGGCTCGGGCCGGCGGTTGAAGTCGTGCGGCAAGTTTTCTGCAATCTTTGAGCAAGTGACCGCAAGCACCAAGGCGAGAGAGATCCCGCGTTGGGTTTCTTAGATTTTTTAATCTTCCTCCAATACTCCTCTAATTCTCTCCCGTCAGTCTTACTGGCAAGTACGAACCTTCGCGAGTTTTTGCGCCGCCGTCCGATCTTCCGGTTTTACGGGCACTTGGCGCGGTCTGAAGGTTGCAACTGACACGCATCCGGCAGCAGTTGGCACGGAGCGGCGGTTGAACAAGCGGATGAAGCCTTTACCTATTTAGGAGAAAAGTTCATGGAGCTCAAGCTCCATGACGGGAAAGGCAAAAATGAGACCCTCTACTCGGACAGCTGCCGCGAGCGCGGTAGGCTGCGGGCGCCAGGTGATTGCCCGTGTTCTGTTCTGCTCCATTCTTTTCGCGTTTGCCACACTGACCGCGATTGCTCAAACCAATATCAGCCCTGCGACTACCACAGTACAGTTTGGCGGGATGCCGAATGCCGATGGTGTCGTGAGCCCGTTTACCGCACCCGGAGGCGGGGTGGTATTGACCGGCAGCGCGATCAGCGCCTTTACCGGTAAACCGATCCGCTACCTGTGGGTTGGTGATGGCAATTTTGGTTTGTGCCGCGTAGATCCTGAGATCGACGTTCCGGGAACGCACACGATCAATGTGAATACCTGTCCGTTCAAGCTGAACGGCGCCTCGATCACCGGCGGACCGCTGGCTTTCGATTCCACTACAAATTTCCTCTATCTGGCGGACATGAGAAATTCCCAGGGCGTTTTCCGGATGAAATACGATCCCACTGCAGACAGTGGAAACGGCGGCATCGATTTCACCAGCATCTTTGCCATGGCCGGCAATCCAACCAACGCGCGCTTCCAGGGCGGACAGACCGGCTGCTCACTACCCCTGAATACCACGTTGGCTGCGCCCCCGCCAACCGGAGCGGTGGACTACGTCGCTTTGGCGCCGGACGGCAACCTGTGGGTGGGCTTCAAGAAGAGCGGCGCGATCATGCGCATCAACAATCCGGCCACTGCGACTTCCACCGGTTTTGGCACCTGCGCTGACTTCATTCAAGTGGTTGCAACCACGCCTGACAACAAGAAGACCAGCGGCCTGGTATGGCTGGGCCACGATCTGTGGGGCGTAGACGGAACCGGGCCATACGTGATCCGAAATGCCGATACAACCTGCCAGGCGGTGGGATCGACTCCAACCACAACTCCTATCTGCGTCGCGGACCAGACGCAATTGCAAGCCGCAGCCGGCGCCAACAGCGTGGACGGCGATCAGAACTATCCGGCGCTGGACGGCGACAATCTCTACTTCGGTATGGGAGCGCCTGGAAACGATTTCTGGGCCACCAACGTGAGTGAAGGGCCGGCGGCGCAGCAAGTGGATCCGACGTTCATGAGCTTTGCCCAGCTTGCGCTGGTCCTGCCCAGCACTCCTGCCTTTGGCAACGAGAGCGCGATGGGGGTAGACCGCACCGATCACGCAAACCTGGTGGTATTTACCGGCGACGATCCCAGCCTGGTCGGTGCGCTGGGCCAGGGGCGTTGGTTTGAAGCCTGCCAGGGCAATCCGCCTGCTCCAGGAACGTTCAATTGTCCAACGCCTTTCGCTACCGCATTGCCGGGAATCCCGAGCGTAGTGCGAGCGGATGCAAAAGACACTTCGATCCTGGTAAGTTGGACGCCAGCCCAGGCAGCACAGCCGGTTACGGCTTACATTGTCCGCAACACGTTCGCCTCGAATGGAATTACGCTCGCTGATCGCGTGATTACTCCGGGAGCCAGCGGCTTCCCGGCAACCTCAGCCTCCATCAGCGGCGACCCGGTTGCCGGTGTTTCCTACGCTTTCTCTGTGGCGGAGATCAATGGATTCGGAATTGCGCCGTTCTCGAACCAGAGCAACGTAACGCCGTATCCCCAGATCACGCGGCCCGGTATTCCCACGAATGTGCAAGCGCAAGCCGGTGATCAGGCGGCGTTTGTCACGTGGATGGCGCCGGCAAACCAGGGTGGAGCACCGATTGTCAGCTACACGGTCACGGCCCGTGCCAACAACGTGATTACCGCCATACAGCAGACCGTGGGATCACAAGGCGCCGGTCTCAACAGCGCGACGGTGCCTGGACTTACCAACGGTGTGAATTACACCTTCACGGTGCATGCGGATAACGGCTTTGGCCCCGGCCACAGTGGAATGGAGTCCACTCCGTCCAACGTGGTGGTGCCTTCGGCTGGTCCGGTGCTGGTTGTGAAAGGAACCGGGCCGTCGACGTTCACGACTTCGCCCACGCAGCTGACTTACAGCTTCACGATCCAGAACACGTCGATCTTCGCGATCAACAGCGTAACGGCGACCGACAACCTGCTTACGGGTGACGGCGCTTTCATTATCCTGGCGCAACCCAGCCAGGGTAGCTGCGCGACCGGCGGAACTGGTGTAGTCACGCTGGTGTGCAACCTGGGAAGCATGAATTCGGGAGCTACGGCGACGGTGAACGTGATCGTGCAGATTCAGGGCGGCGTCGTTACCGACACGCTGAATGTGACCGCTCTGGACAACGCCTCGGTGACGCAAAGCGGAAGCGCAGCCGTTACGACAGTGCCTCCGCCGCCTCCGTCTCAGAACATTACCGCAACCGTCTCTGTGACCGGAAACGCGCAGGTGCCGAACCCGAACATCGGCCAGGCCGGCAACATCGTGTGGACGGTAAGCAATACCACGCAGAGTGCGGCGCAGAATGTTGTTTTCACCAACAACATTCCGGCGGGGTTGCAGCTCAACAGCATCGCGCTGACGATCAACAATGGCGGCAATTTCGTCTGCACCTTCACTCCGACCGGCGGAGTGGCGGCTGTCTGTCCTGGTAACTTCAACAGCACGCTGGGCGGCACGATCGTGGTGACTACGCCGAGCCTTGGCGGGTCGACCAAGAACGGCGCCAAACCGCCGCAAACCATGATTATGACTGTGAACCTGACGCCTCCGGCCACGACGCCTCACGGCGCAGTGTTCAACTCCACCGGAACCATGACGTTCGGTCCCGGCGGAACGGACACGCTGCCCAACAGCGCCACGGTGAAAATCACGGTGAGGTAATCAGATCCAGGGAAGATGCTGCCGGCAATCGAAAAGATGCCGGCAGCCTCATGACCTGACTGAGATCCCGGAGAAATCAGAAAGAGCTCTTCTCCAAAAAAATCATGCTGCCAACGCCAGGGTGAAGCGATGCCTCGGCCGCTTTTTTGGCATCCAGATAGCTGAGGTACTGTTACTCCAGTTGCCTTACGTGCGGCTCGGCTTTCGAAAGGCGCGTGTGATCCAATTGGGCAAAACCTCGTTCCAGATGAACCTGGAGTTAGCTATGCCGGTGCCGCCGCAGAAAGGACACATGCCAGAGCCGCGACATACAGAGCACAATCGGGAATCAGAGTTGAGGTGGACGTTGCTGCCAGTTCCGTAACACGCGCGGCACTTGCCATTTCCAATACTGTCGCACTCTTCGCAAAAGGTGTTGTTTGGCATTGTCTGAATGCCCCTTACACAAAGCAGATGGAGCGGGAGACCGGGATCGAACCGGCGACGTCCAGCTTGGGAAGCTGGCATTCTACCACTGAATTACTCCCGCCCATGAAAGCGCCGACAGCACTAGTGTAGCACCGCGTGCGGGCTTTACGATTACTGTTAAACTCCGTCGAGCAACAGTTCACTCGTGCCGCAACGCAACCATGGGGTCGATGCGCGAGGCCTTCCAGGCGGGGAAGTAGCCGGCCACTAACGCAGCGCTCAAAAGGATCATCACAGCCACCGCCAGTGATCCTGGGTCGTTGGGTTTGATCTCGAAAAGGAAAGATCGGACAAATCTCGAAGTGCCGAGCGCAATAGGAACGCCGATGACGAGGCCGACGGCCGCCATGATCAGGACTTCGCGCAGCACCATCCAGACGACGTTGCCGCGCCGTGCTCCCAGAGCCATGCGGATGCCGATCTCGCCAGTGCGGCGCGCAACGGTGTATGACATGGTTCCGTACAAACCCACGCAGGCAATCACCAATGCGAGCAGGGCGAAGCCGGTGCAGAGGCGGGCGAAAAGAATTTCTTGGCTCATTTCGCCATTGATCTCGAGAACTTGCGTGGTGAGATTGGTTACCGGAATGCGCGCATCGGCCTGATGAACGACCTCGCGCACCATGCTCGCGTAGCTCAACGGATTGCCGGTGGTGCGCAGAAAGAAAGTTATGTCCTCGACTCGAGGATAGAGGTTTTGCTCGAACGACAGGTAAACGGTTGCCGGGAAATCGCCGGAAACGTCATCGTAGCGCGCGTCGCGGGCCACGCCGATGATCTCCATATCGAGCGGCTTCATCCCTCCAAACGGGTAGCTCATGACGTGCTGGCCAATCGGATTGCGATCCGGAAGGTTGGTCTTTAGCCACGCCTCGTTCACAATGACCACCGGAGGAGAGCCCAGACGGTCGCGGTCGTCGAATTCACGCCCGAGCAGAATGGGAATCTGCATGGTGCTGAAGAAGCCGGGTCCGGCAGCCAGAATGTGAGTTGCTGTGGCGGGAGCGCCAGAGCCATGTCCGGTGGGCGCTTTCTCCGGCCGCAGTTTCCCCATTGGCACCACCGGCCAACCCCAGGCGCCGTCGCCGATCAGCGGGGAATCAGCCAGGGTTGCGCTGCGCACACCCGGAAGCGCGGCGAAACGCTTCTGCAAATCACCAAAGAACGAGATAGCTTCGGGGTTGCGATGTCCGGCCTGCAACGCATTCAGCCTGAACAACAGGACATTTTCGCGGTTGAAGCCCATTTCAAGCGATTGCAGATTGGAAAGCGTGCGCACGAACAATCCTGCGGCAACCAACAGCAGAAGGGAAATTGCGATTTGTGAAACCACGAGAATGCGACCCAAACCGAAGCGCCGCAGCGAGATGGGGCGACGTTCGCCGGCGCGCGCTTCCTTGAGCGTCGGCAAGACATCCACTTTCGTTGCTTCCAGGGCCGGGGCCAGACCGAACAGGAGTCCGGTGAGCATGGTGAGCGTCGCAGCGGCCGCAAGGACGTGCCAGTTCAGTTCGGCGTGCAGAGTGAAGTGATCGTTTCCACCGGCAAAGAGCACGGTGAGCGCGCGAATCCCCCAGATCGCAAACAACACCCCTGCTGCGCCGCCGACTGAGGAGAGCAGCAGGCTCTCGGTCAGCAGCTGGCGGATCACTCGGCCGCGTCCGGCGCCCAGGCTGAGACGCACGGCCAGCTCGCGCCGGCGTGCTGTCGCTCTTGCCAGAAGAAGATTGGCGATATTGGCGCACGCGATGGCGAGGATAAGTCCGACCATCGCCCCCAGAATGAAGAACGGCTGTGAATAGTTGCGGCGCAAGTTGTCCAAACCGCCGGCGCCTTCCCGAAGCAGAAATTCCGGCAGGTTCTGGCGCTCGGTGTCGTTTCTCGCGGTGCTGGCTACCCACTGTTCAAAAACAGGCGCCATGGCCGCCTGCGCGTGCGCCAGTGTGACGTCTGGGCGGAGACGACCCATCATCTCGATCCAGTAGTGATTTTGGTCGAGATACCATGATTCATTCGGATGCTCACTGAACAAGAGATCGGTGTGCAGGGGAAGATAGAAATCCGGCGCCTTCGATGGATCAACGCCGAAAAACCCGGGTGGTGTCACGCCGATCACGGTGAAGGGACGGTTGTTGACCGTTACCTGTTGCCCCGCCGCGGCTGTCGGATCACTGAATCGCTTTTGCGCGAAGGCATAGCTGAGCACAATGACAGGCGCTCCGCCGATGCGATCGTCATCGTCGATCATCAAACGACCCGCGGCCGGAACCAGCCCCAGCCCGCGAAAGTAGTTGCCGGAAACGTACTCGGCGCTGGCCGCTTCGGCCTGACCCTCCAGCTGTAAGGTCATCTTGCCGCCTGGGTAATATGCGAAGAGATCAGAGAAGACGGTTCCGGACTGGCGGAGAAGCTCGTACGCCGGGTAAGGGAAGATCCCCGTGATGGTTCCGTACTTAGGGTCATGATGGAAGTAGCCGTCTTCGCCGTGCACAGTGGAGTTGTCGATATCCTTCTTGCCGGAAAGGTGCCAGTTGATTACAGCGAGCGATTGCGGGTCAGCTACAGGTAGGGAACGCACCAGCAGCGCGTCCAGGAAGCTGTAAATGGCGGTGTTGGCTCCGATCCCAAGCGCAAGCAGCAGCGCAGCCAGGAGGGCGAAAGCAGGGTTTTTGCGCATCATGCGCAGCGCATAGCGCACGTCTTGAATCGTTTGCTCCCAAAGCTTCCACATCCAGACAGAACGGATGTTCTCCTCCAACAGGGTGACGTTGCCCAGCTCGCGACGCGCAGCCCATTTCGCCTGTTCGCGAGGCGCGCCTTCTTCCTGCCGCTCTTCAGTTTCTTCTTCCAGATGGAACTGGAGTTCTTCGTGGACTTCCGCTTCTCTGCGGCGGCGTTGCGTCAACCAAATCAGCTTGCGGATGAACGATCGCATCACCCCTCCTGATTCTCCGGTTTCAAAACCAGTCCCATGGCGCGGGAAAATGCTTCCCACTTCGATTGCTCGCTCGAGAGCTGCTTGCGCCCCAGCGGCGTGAGGCGATAAAACCTGGCCCGTTTTCCCTTATCGGAGAGCTCCCAGGAAGCGGCGATCCACCCTTTGGCCTCCAGCCGGTGAAGAGCCGGATATAAAGAGCCGGTTTCCACCTGGAGCAGCTCTTCCGAAGTCCGCTGAATATGCTTGGCGATGGCATGACCGTGCGTGGGACCGGTCAGCAGCGTGCGCAGGATGAGAAGGTCAAGCGTGCCTTGCAGGAGCTCGAGGCGGGATTGCGGTTTTGGGCTCATTGTGTAGACATACTACTATTAATTGTGTAGAGTGTCTACTGTCAAGATCGAGCCAGGCAAAAACTCTGCTGTGTTACAGTCATTTTTAGCTCCCTATGAAGGAACGCGCTACTCCGCGCTGGCTTGACGTTCTTTGGCTGCTCTTTCTCGCCGGACTTGCGCTTCTGCCGCCCATCAGCGAGATACACAAGCAGGCGACCCTGTTCATCATCGGGGCTTTTCAGCTGCTGGAGAACAGGTTTGTCCGGGCGACGGGCCGGTGGGGACCGGCATGCGCAGTGGCGATCAAGCTGGCGCTGGCAACCTTCCTCATCAATCACACGAATGAGCCGGTCGCGATCAACAGCGACTACTATCCGATCTACTATCTGCCGGTGATGACGGCGGCGATGTACTACGGGCCCGTGGGGACGCTGCTGTGGACGTTGGCGGCATCGGGGGCTTACAGCTCGTACCTCTACCAGGCAGGCAAGCACTTTACCATCACGGCGGACAGCATTTCCCAGCTGGCGATGCGCCTCCTCTTCTTTTTCTTTGTCGCCATGACGGTCAACCGCTTTGTCATGCAATACCGGTTGCAGGCGCAACGATACCAGGAGCTCTCAGAGAGCCTGGCTGAGGCGAATCGCAACCTGAAGCTGGCGCAGGAGGAGGCGAGGCGCGCGGAACGTTTGGCGGCGCTGGGGCAGCTTTCGGCCGGCCTGGCGCATGAGATACGCAATCCGCTGGGAGTGATCAAGGGGTCGGCGGAGATACTCACGCAGAAGCTCAAGGGCGCCGATCCGCTGGCCCAGGAGCTGAGCGGCTACATTTACACTGAGGTCAATCGGGTGAGCGCGCTGGTGGGCCGTTTTCTTGATTTTGCCCGGCCTTCACAGCTGGACCTGGCTCCGATCGACGTGGAGCCATTGGTCGAACGGTGTTTGAAGATCGTTTCCGAGCAGGAAGCGTGTGAGGGCGTGAAATTCCGGCGGGAGTTTGCGCCAGGATTGCCCCAAATAATGCTCGACCAGGATCTCTGCGAGCAGGTTTTTGTCAACTTATTGATGAATGCCTGCGAAGCCATGAGCGGGCCCAGCGGGGAAGTCAATGTACGGGTCCAGCCGGCGCCGGAAGCCGCCGGCGTGATGGTGGAGATTGAAGATAACGGTCCGGGAGTGCCGCTGGAGTTGAAAGAGCAGATTTTCAACCCGTTTGTCACTACGAAGAAGAGCGGGGTTGGGCTGGGGCTGGCGATCGTCTCAAAGATCGTGGATGCGCATGGAGGATCGGTGAAGCTGATCAGCCCGGCGCATCAAGGCGCCTGTTTTCGGGTTACATTTCCTGTACCCGTGGAGGCAGGGATAACGGAGAAGAATCAGAACGTCACCACGGAGACACGGAAGCACGGAGAGGGCTCTGAATCCCGAGCGTAGCGAGGGATCCCTATGGCTCGCGATGCTCTGTCGGGGGAATGATGACCGTTCGTTTTCACAGCGTGGAAGGGAATAGTGATCCCTCACCCGCAACGCCAGCGGATTCGGGATTCCAGAAAAATCATGGCAAATATCCTCATTATTGAAGACGAACCGCGCATGCGCCGGCTGCTGGAGATCAGCCTGGGTGAAGACGGGCATAGTGTTTCTGCGCTGGAAGACGCCGAGAAGGGGTTGATCCATCTGCGCAAGGAGATAGTGGACCTGGTTGTAACCGACTTGAAACTTCCAGGCATGAACGGTCTCGAGTTCCTGCAGGAAGGGAAGCGGTTGAACGGCGCGCTGCCATTTATCGTGATGACCGCATATGGCTCGGTGGAGACTGCGGTGGACGCGATGAAGGCCGGCGCCAGTGACTACGTGCTGAAGCCTTTCACGATGGCAGAGATGAAGCTGGTCATCAACAAGGAGCTTGATGTCCAGCAGGTGCGCGATGAAAACCGGCGGCTGAAGGAAGCCCTGGGCAAACGCTACCACTTCCAGAATATTGTCGGCCGCAGCAGGAAGATGCAGGAGGTCCTGGCGCTGGTGGAGCGGGTGGCGCCTACGAACTCCACGGTGCTGATCGGAGGCGAGAGTGGTGTGGGCAAAGACCTGGTTGCTCGGGCGATCCACCAGAATTCGCGCAGAGCCTCAGGGCCGTTCGTCAAGATCAACAGCACGGCCATACCCGACACTCTTTTTGAAAGCGAGTTGTTTGGTTTTGAGCGTGGCGCGTTCACCGGAGCACTCGCCAGCAAGCCAGGGAAGTTCGAACTGGCGGACAAGGGAACGCTGTTTCTGGATGAAATCGGCGATGTGCCGGCGCCGATCCAGGTGAAGCTGCTGCGCGTGCTGCAGGAGCGTGAGTTCGAGCGCCTGGGCGGGACCAAGACGCTCAAGGTCGATGTGCGCATGATCGCGGCTACGAATCGAGACTTGCGGGCGGCGCTGGAGGAGGGCAGTTTTCGCGAGGACCTCTACTATCGGCTGAACGTAGTGCCGGTTGATATTCCGCCTCTGCGCGAACACAAGGAAGATATCCCCGATCTGGTGAATCATTTCCTCGGCCGCTTTGCCGCCGACAATGAAAAGGAAATTGAGGGCATTACGCCTGCGGCGCTGGCCGCGCTGATGGATTATCACTGGCCGGGAAATGTCCGGCAGTTGGAGAATATGGTCGAGCGGGCAGTTGCGCTGGCGGCGGGGCAGGTGATCGACGTAGGAGATATTCATTTGGACTCTGGACTGGGCAAGGCAGCGACGGCAGCGGCGGCGTCAGATCATTTTTTGCCCGAAGGCATGACCCTGGAGCAGTGGGAAGACAACATGATTCGCGAAGCCCTTCGGCGCGCCAACGGCAACAAGAGCCAGGCAGCGCGGCTTCTGGGATTGTCACGGAATGCACTGCGATACCGGCTGGGGAAGATTGGCGTGCCGGACGAAGCAGAGTAGGCTCTTACGGAGGATTTAGCGATTACGGGCTTGCGCGCTCGCGATCGGCGGTTCTTGATCGTACAAAAGCGCCAGGGCCTTGATGATCGAGTGCTTGTCGGTGCTTACGGCATTGCGTTGCACCGCAAGTTCGGCCTGAAGTTCGAAGATATCGATCGCTCGTTCACGCGGGATATAGAAGCGCTGCTCCGGATCAGAGATTACCCAGACGCCATCCCGCAGGCTGAGGTTGAACTCCCGCTCGACCGTACGCCCCTGAAGCACAGCTCCCTGTTCCAGGGCAAGTGTCTCACTGAACTTCACCCGGATGGTTCCTGTACCGTGCGCGACCTCGATCCGGGTGACTTCGAGATGCTCAACGACGGATAACGGACGGGTGGAGTCCACCCGCTCTCCTCCGAGCAGCCGGCTTGCGAGATCAAGCTGGTCCTGGCGAAGCGCGGCAGCAACGTCACTCTTGTTTGCCTTGCCGCGCTGCCGCATTACGATGACAGATTCGGTAGCACCTGTGTTCGAAGGAGAAGGCGCGGGCGAATCCGCGTCGTCCATAGGTAATCGAGCTTCTGCCGGATGCTGCGGTCGTACCAGCCTGGATACGATTTGCCGGTTCGGTTGCTGTGCTACTTCTGTCAGCAACGTGAGGTCGGCTTTCGGGCCCACGACATAACGAAAGAAGCGCGGTCGGCCGCGGGCCGTCCAGTAGTCGTTGGTCCAGGATTCAGTAATGATTCCTGAGCGAACTGAGCTGAGGAACGTAGTGTCTTTCGCGGAGAGCACAATTCCGACGTGGCCCATCCACACGATCAGGTCTCCCGGATGCGGATGTTTGACCCGCACAAAGCCAGGCGCGCCTCGATGCAGGACACGCGAGCCCTGATAAGAGTAAGGAAGACCGGCCTGCGTATAAAGCATATGCACCAGGTGAGAGCAGTCCGGTTGCGGATCAACGGCGGGACCTGAGCGCAAGGCGAAATCCGCCAGAGCCTGTCCCTGATCAGCAGAGAGCAACGCCGGCGCCGCATTGTCACGTGCACGAGCACTGGCTCGAGTGCCGAGCAGAGCGATGCAAAGGCAAAGATAAAACGCAACGAAATTGCGAGCCGGTCTCATGGCGATCAAAAGCTACTGTTGCCATTGTCTGATGAGTTAGCAGGTTTGCGGGGGCCAAAATCGGGCGGGGTTGGCCCCAAAGGTACATGAGCGCCCGTGGGCGAGAAGTAGAACCAGCGGCCACTTTGGTGGATGGGCAGCCACACTCCGCGTGCAGAGATAAATGCGGCCATCCGCCTTGCTGTGAGAGAAAGCGGATGGCCGTTGTTTCCGAAAAGAAGAATCGTTTAGTGCTGACCGAAGAGTGACAACTCGGGCCGGCCTGAGGCAGGATTGGCTTTGCCATACCACAGCTCAAAGCTCTTCACGAACCGATCGCCTTGCAGGGGAATAGCGCGGCTGCGGCCGCCGGCGCGGATGACGTCGCGGACTTCGAGCGTCTGCGGCTCGCCATCACCGTAGTGAACGATGATGTGATCGAACTCGATCGGCGCGTTGTTCACACGGATCTGCAGAAAGCGGTAACGGCCGGCATACTTGCCGACCTCGATATTGTCATGATCATGCTGGCCGTCAACGTGTGACTGGCCCAGGTAAACCCAATTCGCCGCGCTGGCAGAAGGGGCTACGTAAAGAAGCAGGGCTACAGCAAAAAATAAAACAACAAGTTTCTTCATTTTTGTGGTTGCTCTCCTCTTGGACTGCCTTTCCTTTAGGGAAACCGTGCTCATGATGAGGCCGTATCGGTGACCGGTCAAGTCAAGAGATTGGTTCCGGAGGATGAAACCCGAGTACGAAAGGGAAGTTTTTGTTGACAACCATCGTTCTGATATTTCCGGCAGTTCGATCTATTTCGACTTGACTCTGTAAGACCTGACCCTGTAATGCTTTAGACCGAATTCCCCGCGAAAGGCATTTATCATTTACGAAGCCCTGTGAGGATGGCTTCCGGTGGCTGATCCATGTAGAGGAAACTTGAGCAAGCTGGAGCGTATGAACTGAGATGGAACAGGTGCGCGTGTGCCCTCCCACTTTCCGGCACCCAACTGTATGGGCCCTTTACGGGTCGATCGCCATGCCCTTGATCTATTTTGGAACGCAGCTGATCGCCGCACCCTTTTACCCGGGCTATAGCTTCGTGCAGGACACAGCGAGCATGCTGGGAACGGCGACCTCTCGCCAACCATGGATCTTCAACTTAGGAGCCGTGCTGACCGGAGTAGCGGGGCTTATCGGCGCATTTGGACTATTTCGTGCTCTGCGGACAGTAACCTGGACGGCGCTGGCACTCCTCGTGGGACTCTGCGTGGTGGCTAGCGGTGTGCTTTCTTTGAAGGCCGGCATATTTCCGGCGCCCGATCCGCGCCATGCTTCGTGGCAATTTCTGTTGTTTCCAACTCTGGCTGCGCCGGTGCTTTTGTTGATTGCCCTATGGCGACAAAGCGTCACTTTGAGGATGTATCTCCTTTGTAATGCGGTTGGGCTGCTGTTGATGGCGCCCATGCATAGGACTGCCCCCGTGTTTGCAGCCGGAACGATGCAGCGGCTGTTTGCATTCGTATTGTTTGTGCCGGTCGGAGTGACCGGATATGCGCTGGTCAGGCGAGTTGTTAGGGGACCTGTCACTTCAACGGACAGGTGATGCCCATCTGACGAGCCAATGCGTCTTATACGAAAGGGAAGTTGCCCCCGCAATCTTCAAAGCAATTTTCGACTTAGCAAGGTGCTTGATGTGCAGGGTTTTGTGGGCCGGCTGGAGCGGCGGTTTTTGCGCGGAACGTGGCTACGACTTCTTCTTGGTGGCCTTGGGTTTTAGCGTCTTCGCGTAATCGTAGCTGATCTGCAAATATTTTTGCAGCTCTTTGGTGTTCTTCAGCAGTGAATCAGGAACAGCGACGTACTCGGGCATCACCGCGCCGTAGGCCTCGAAAAGCCTGGTTTTGTGTTTCTTGAGAAACCCTTCGCGCTCGGCTTTGGGGAGGCGGATGGCCAATGATTTGGATTGCAACAACAGCGTGAACATATTGCCGTTGAGCGCAGTGTAAGGATTGGCGGCGCCTTTGCGCTCGATTTCAGGGATGGTCTGGAGAAGCTTTTCATAAAGCTCGACCTGCGGGGATGCGGCTGTCTTTTTCTGTGGGTTCATACGGCGAGAATTCTACTCTGATTTGAGGTTGAGCGGCGAATGGACAACTATGCCCATTCACACCAGAGCAGGCATGAATGGGCACAGTCTGTGAAGGCTAATTGATGGCCGGGACGTTGCGCAGGATGACACGAACGTTGCGCGCGGCGTTGAGCCTGGTGGTCGCGCTCCAGTCGATGTCATGCAGGGAAACGGTGCCTTTGTCGTTGTCAGAGACGTACAGAAGCTGGTCTTGATTGCGCCAGTACTGGGTGGCGGGGAAGACCGTGCCATCGGCCAGGGCAAAGAGCGTGACATTCGGCGCCCAGGCGTCGCGTGGAGAAGGATCGACAGCAGGCCTGTCCGATGAGACCGCGGCTGCAGGCGCCAGGGCCGGAGGCTGACAACTCGCCACGGCCGGCGTGATTGGCTGGCTTTCAGGAAGCAAGTCTGCTGGAACAGCGGAGACAGTCTCATTGTCGGATACAGCAACCTGCCGTGCTGCGGCCGTTACCGTTGGAATGGGCTGATAATTCACGGCGGCGACAGCGCGCGGCTGGGTAAGTTGCGAGCGTTGCATCGGATAGGAGCTTGGTTGCTCACCAAAACGATGCCAGCCCGGCGTTGTCAGCTGAGGCACGAAGATATCGTCCATCACGCGCAGGGTAACGCGCACTTCGCCCTTGAGCGTGGGACGCGGACCGCGTGCGGGCAGAGTGAGGACCTTCCAGGGCCACAGCGGAGGCAGCATCCACTCAACGACGTCGCGCGTGGCGTGACCGTGGCCGATAACCTTGCCTTCTTTGTTCACGTTGAAACCGGCCACGGCAACCACCTTGGCCGTGAGAGGTATGTCGCCTTCAGGGAGGCCTATGCGATCGAAGGCCAGCTTGAGGTAGCCCTTGCCCACAAAATGGCCGGGTTCCTTGTCGGACTCAAGATGTCCGACCATGTAGGTGCCGCGAGGGAAGACGATCTGGCCGAACTGCTGCATGGTCCGCGGATAGCAGAGAAAGGGATCGCCGACACTGACGGTGGCGGAAGAGAACTTGGGTTCGTCGAGCGTGCAGGTCATGAGCGTTCCCGCCGGCACGACGATGTCGCGGGCCTGGACTGTTGCCGCTGTGCCCAGACAAAACAGAACAAGCATGAAGTAGAGTGAGCTGGATTTCATTCTGGATTCCTCCCGTGTGAAGCGCATGTGCCAAACTTGCAGGTGTAGACACGCTGGAAACGTCGTGGCCAGCTTCGATTCCCGAGACGTGCCTTCACGCGCCCGCGCTCGTGAAAAGCAGCCAAAGACGGAAATGGAAGAGGTCTTTCGACTTGAGACGCAAGCGGGGGAGACGGGTCGCTTCACCAAGGAGCTTCATTTCAGGAAAGGTTACGAACGACGAGAAGACGCATACCCCGAACCCCTGTCCACGTCGCCGGAACTGATCCCTGGGCGAGCCGGATTGGGACAAGCAGAAGGCGACCTGCGACCGTTCTCGCGAACGATTGATCAGACGCGCCACTCGCATGTACCAAGCCGGGTAACGGCTCGAAAGTCCGCTTGTGGCTGTCTAGAAGACGCCACCATGCGTTGGGAGATTCAGAGTACAAGTCGAATGCCAAACGACAGCAAATCCCGCACTGTTGAATCTTCAGAAGTTAATTCCACAGGGTGGAGCAAGAAGAAGCAGAGCTGGTGGATTTCAGCCACCGCGAATGGTGATTTTCAGCCAAGAAACTCGCGGCGGTTGCCGGGCGATCTGTTTGGATTGAGAAGAATTAAGAGAAATCTTAAAGGCCCGCGGTCGGAAAGAGTAGGCCTGAGCCTGAGGAAGAGCGCAAGGTCCCTCCGTCCTACTCGCGCGCTGAAGACGGCGCGCACTCGCTAAACGGCCGTCGGGATGACGATCTAAAAAAATCTGGCGGAAGCTATTTCTGCTGCACCGTGACGGTGATCTCGCCTTTGAAACCGATCTTGCCCAGCGGCACGCCAGGGTTGGGACGCTCGTAGTCATCGATCTTGTCGCCTCCTGCTTCGGTTACGGCAACATGGCGGGCAGAGACGTCAAAGGTGAAATGGAAATCTCCCGGATATTTGGAGAGATCCTTGGCCTGGTCTGAGACAGGGGAGTCACCGTGATAAGCAAGCCGGTGGAAAGCGTTGTCATTGATGGAGTAGACGATTCGGTCGCCGCTGGCGTAGTCGATGGTCCACTCAATCCTCTTGGGCGTGCGGAACAATCCCTTTTTGGGGCGCTGTATGGTCACATCAAATACACCATGGCTGGGGCGGAGCCAGGCGTATGTCGAGCCCTTCCAGACCCACCATTCGCCTTCGTGCTTCCACTGCTGCATGTTTTCAAATATGCCAGTACCTTCGGGTGAAGCTGTGGTGGATGATGGCGCAGGAGTGTCCGCCGCAACAGCCTTCAAGCTTCGCTTTAGCTCGAAGGGCGCGGAGCCGGCTTTAATTTCGAAATCAGATTGGTCGCCGGCATAGCCCGGAGCGTCAAGTTTTGCCGTGTACTTGCCCGGCTTTAGCCAAACGATGTCGCCGGCCCTGGCTTTGCGGGGCACCGCTCCGGACTTTGGATCCTGCGAGCTGTAAGTCACGGTGGCTGCAGACGGCGTGATCTTGAATGACACCGCGCCCTGAGGTTGCAGAACGAAGTCAGCGGCGGAGATCTTCTCCGTGGCGCCAGGCTTGAGGTGGATCACCTTGGCTGCGGAATCCTCAAAATGCGGACGGCTCAGATAGATCTTGTGAACACCGGCGCGCAGTGGAACCTGGGCTGTGCCGGCGCCCGCCGGCTGGGAGTCACCGTCGATATGGAGGACGGAATCTGGCGGCAACGAGGAAAGGAGGAGGTGCGCCATAGCGTTGGTTGCATGCGCCTGGCTTTCTTCCAGCGCGCTCAGCAGCACGATCAGATGGGGCTGGTTGCTGGGCTCCAGATTCAATGTTTGATCGTTACTTAAAGTAAAGGTTGAGGTAGCGGACTGAATCTGCGCTTCCAGGCCTTCGGCCGGGATTGGCTGCGGGTCTTGTCCCGTGACATTGGCCTTGAGATCGGAGGTGGCAAACATTCTGGCGCGCTCACCCAGGATGCTGGCGACGGCAACGGAATAGCCATTGGCCTGGAGAGGCCCGGCGAGTTCGACCACTTTGCCCGGTTCAACTTTGAGCGGAAGGATCAGGATGGTGGAGGAGCCATTGAAGATCCTGATAACCGGCGCGCCGGGAGCGATCTGATCGACAGCGAGGCTTCCGGTGGTAAGCGGCGTTTCCGGCTGTTCGCCAATGGCGACCGTGGCGTTCTTGATGTCGGAAAGAATCTCCATGCGCGGCAGCAACGGAGTGAGCGTGAATTGGACAGGCGCAGTGGCCTGGCCAGCGACGGTGGTCACGCGCTGCACGCTTGCCTGGTAGCCTGCATGCGTAGCCTGGATCACATGCTCCTGTCCGGGCTCAAGAACCACAGGCGAGGTTGCGGGATTTCCGTCGACGGAGAACGTGGTGTCGGGGATATTCGCGGTTAGCGCTACAGATAGAGGCGCCGACGGCGGCTGCGGTGCGCGACGTTTGGCAAATTTGTAGCCCACGAATGCCGCCACAGCCAGAATAGGTACCAGCACGATAGCCGCCCAGAGTTTGATGGAAGACGCAAGCTTGCTCTTGGCGGAAGCCTGCCTTTGGGCTTGCGCGGGAGCTGGAGCGACCGTCAGTGGGCTTGTAGGCGCAATTGCCGCAGACGGCTGCGCTATCGGAGCGGGTGATGCGGTTCCGGCCGGAGAGGTAGTCGAAGGCGTTTTATCTGTTCGGACCAGGGAAGCGGTGAGAGCTTCTGAAAGTTGCGAGCTTCCAGTAACCGGAGCAGGCGCGGCGGCGGCCGCGGATTTGTCGCTCCGAATGAGCGAAGCGGTTGCGGCTTCGGACGGCTGCAGGCCTGAAGTATTGGTTGAGCGTCCGCGCTGTGGCGATGACGGGGGTGACTGAGGATCAGTAAAGCGCGAACGGGTCTTGCTGTCCATGCTGTTCAGCAGAGTGGTTTCGAGCTGAGCCAGGCGGGATTCGCGCGGGTGGCGAGCCATGGCTTCGCGAACTTTATCGAGAGCGCCGGCCAGGTTGCCGGCGGCCTGGAGCTCACGGGCTTCGAGGACCGTGGCATCGACCAGGGCCTGGCGTTCGCGGTCCTGAATCTGGGCGGAGAGGCTGCGAGCGACGGGGTTGGTAGCATCGAGCTTGAGAGCCTCTTCTACCAGTGACTGGGATTCACGCCAGTCGGCATTGAGACGGAGGCGAGCCTGCTCCAGCAGGGCGCTGAGAAAGGCGCCGCGGAGAGTGCGATCGCGGCCGTCGAGTTCGACGGCGTTGCGGAGTAGATTGAGGCCGGTCGATGTGTCGCCGGAGGCAAGAGACTGGCGGCCTTCGGCCAGGAACTCGTGCGCCTGCTGATGCTTCTCCGCGCCCTGGATGGCGAGTTTATCGAGGCTGGCGAGTTCGCGATCCTCGGGGAACTCGGCCAGGCCGTCGCGAACGGCTTGCTGGGCTTTGTCATATTCGCCGGCTTCGAGGTGCTGATCGATCTGGCGGACCCAGCGGGAGCGGGATTCTTCACGCAACTGGGCTTCACGCTTGAGCTTCAAGCGCTGCACTTCAGCGTCAAAGCCGGGATATTGCGGGTAAATGTTGTGCAGGATGTCCCACTGTCCCAGCGCTTCGTTGAATTGCGAGTTCTGCTCATACTGCTTGGCGCGGCTGACGATGGAGTCGAGCAGGTCGCGGCGTCCACGGACGAGCTTGAGCGACTCCTTGAAATGCGCTTCGTTGGGGAAATTGTCGACCGCCTCGCGCAGGATATTGATCTTGCGATCCAGATCCGCCTCGGTCTCGACCTTCTGATCGATATCTGCGACGGCGGCGCTCCGCTCCTGGCGGTCACGCTCGTCCACTTCCAGCTTCAGGGCCTGGAACATAGGATCGTTGGGATTCTTGGTGAGGAACTCATTGCAGAGAGCGGCGGCCTTGGAAAAATTCTTGTCTTCAAGGCAGCGGCGCGCTTCCGCATAACCGGCACGCAAGGCTTCACGCTCAGAACGAATTTGATTGTAGAGAGATTGATATTGGGCATCCTTCTCGGGCGTCGATGTACGGCTGGCGTTGCGCGAAATTTCGAGCAGGCGTTCGAGCTTGTCGAGCGCGGTAGAGACTTCGCCGCACTGATAAGCCTTCAGCGCCGACTGGTAGAGTTGCTCTTTCTCTGCTCGGGCTTTGCTGGCGTCTTTTTCCAGGCGATCGACCTGGTCAAGCAGGCTGTGCGCCTTGGCGTCAGCGGGATTGACGCGGAGAATCTCCTCCAGGCCCATGCGCGCCTGGCTGAAGTACTGGTTTTCAATGTGCTGCTGCACGAGGCGGTACCAGTTGTCGATCTGTTTTTCATTGCGCTGGCGCTCGATCTGCGTCTTCAGACGCAGCGCGTCAGTGTTGTTGGGATCGATTTCCAACACTTCCTGAACCTTCTGCAGCGCGAGAGGATATTCCTCTTCTTCCACGCGAGTGCGCGCGCTCTCCATGAGCTGGCGGATTGTCTTCTGCTTGATGGCCTGGTCCAGCTGCATGCGCAGCAGAGAGATCTGCAAATCTATATGGCCTTCGGCTTCGAGCTCGCTGAGTATTTCGCGGGCAAACTGGAAGTCGCCTTCCGCCTGGGCCTTTTTCACTCGCTCAATGCGCGGCTGAATCTTGGCGGAGTCAAAGTATTCGATCGGCTCATTGCGCAGAGCTTTTTTGAGGACCTCGGCATACTCGCGCGAACTGGAGAAGCGGTGCCAGGGCTGCTTTGCCATGGCTTTTGCGATCGTACGGCTCAGCGCTTCGTTGACCGAGCTGTTGATGTCGGAAACCGGCGGCGGAATGTAGCTGCGAATCGCTTCAAACACCTCGGCTTCCGTGGGCAGATCAAAAGGCTTGCGCCGCGTGAGCGCTTCATATGTGACCACGCCCAGGGCAAAGACATCCGACAGCACCGACGGCGCTTTATGATCGAGCAGCTCCGGCGCCAGGAAGTGCAACGTGCCTTTGATGCCGGTCATGCTGTGGGTGTCGGAAAGGTGGACCACGCCAAAGTCGATCAGCTTGACCGAATCGTCGTCCATCACAAAGATGTTCGAAGGCTTCAGATCGCGATGCACCAGACCGTGATCGTGCGCCGCCTGCAGGCCGCGGCAGGCTTGCACCATGATGTCAACCGTGCGTTCAACGGTCAGCCGCGTGCTCGCCTTCTTGATGAGATGGTCTAACGTGGCGCCGGGCAGCAGCGGCATGACAAAGTAAGGTTTGTGCTGGCCGGCCTCCTCAAATTCGCCGGTTTCCAGAATGTCAACGATGTTGGGATGGCTCAGCCGCGCCAGCACGCTCCACTCTTTTTCAAAGAGCTCCAGCGCCTGTGAACTCAGGCCTCCCCAGATGGTTTTGAGCGCGACAAAGCGCCGGGTCACCGTGTCATAGGCCTTGTACACCACGCCCATGCCACCTTGTCCGATGGGAGGGTCTTTAATTTCGTATCGGCCAGCAACCACGAACGCATCTTGTGGTTGACGCTTCATATGCATAGCAATGCCTACCTGGGGGTACGGTAAAACACTTACTTTGGGGCGCGGGTAAGGAATTGTAACCTAAGACACACGAATCCGAACCCGCCTTGCTACGGATTAGTGCTTTTAATTTTGCGAGCGTTTCAGCCAAGTGAAAAAGTTTGCAGCTGCCAGCCATCGCACGGCCGAAAACTGGCGGCAATCGCCAAGAAGCCAGGAACTGAAAGCAAAAACCTGTTGCGGATTCATACAGCATGAACGGGATCGAAGCATGGCCACGGCGAGACGCGGGGCCGCATGTGAAAAATAATTCAACAATCGTTTGATCGCGCGTTGGAATGGCGCTATTGTCTGGGGACCGGTACAAGCTCGCGAATTCCTGGCTGTACGAGAGGCCTGCATGGCAACTATCAATGGCATCGAAGGCATGACCGCGGAGCAACTGGTGTTCGAGCTCGAGAACGGAGCCCGCTTCGTTCAATATCAGTACTGCATCTCGGCAGCTGTCATCACGTTCAAGCAGTTCACGAACATCTACTTCATGCGGCCCGGGCGGGGCGAGTCAGTACGCGGACTTCAATGGACGCTGCTGAGCCTGGTCGCGGGCTGGTGGGGTATTCCCTGGGGACCGATCTATACCATCCAGTCCATCTGGGTGAACCTGCGGGGCGGCAATGACGTGACACCGGAAGTCGCGACCGCGCTGAATCTGCCGATCGACAAGAGCACCTTGTATAGGGAAGAAAAGGGAAGAGCGGCGGGCGCAAGCTGATTGCGGCGGTGCGAACTTCTTCGCCCAAAGGCGCCTGGGCATTCTGCGCCGCCATCGCAGCGTGCTTCTGGCTACTCGGGTGCTTCCAGCTACTGCGCTAGCGGCACGCTGTACTGCGAGGCGAAGAGCTGCCACTCGCCATCATTCTTCATCCAGACATCGGTGAGCCGGTCGCGATATTCATAGCGTTTGCCCTTCGAGGTTCCCATCTCATGGTAAGCGCCAATCACCACGGCTACGTTCCCGTGGACGACTACTCTCAGGTCTGACTCTTCCGCCAAATCGACCTGTGTTGCGGTGTCGGCGGTGTGCGACATATATCCCATTTTTCCGAAGACGCTGCCGTCTTCCACGGTTATCACGAAGTCTTCGGCCAGCATTGAGGTCATGATTTTGATGTTGCGCAGCTTGTAGGCGTCAGTCCACTTCTTTTCCAGGGCAAGGACTTTGGACACCTCGGGCGACGCCTGGGCAGAGGCGGCTATCGGCAGAAGGCAAAGCGTGCAAATTGCAAGCAGTTGAGACAGTTTCATTGCGCTTTTATGGCACAGCTCTGGCGGCGGGGCAAGTTACTTGCAGGCTACCCGGTATCCAATTGGAAAAGCGGGGCCTTCCGGGATACTATTCTGATCAAGCCGGAACCGGAGGCCCCATGCTTCTAACCCACCATCTTCAGAACGGCATCTCTGATCTGCGTTACGGTGCACGGACGCTGCTCAAGCATCCCGGCTTTGCCTGCATTGTTGTGCTGACTCTGGCCCTGGGGATCGGGATTAATACAGCAGTTTTCAGCCTGGTGCACGGAATTCTTCTTCAGCCTTTGCCTTATGCGCAGCCAGAAGAGCTGGTGGCGGTAGGGAAGAGCAATCTCACTAAAGCCATGCTGGTGGGATTTCAGCAAAGGCTCACGCAGACTGAAGTCGCTACCGCCTCGGTCAACAAGATTTTTATTTACAGCGGCAATGGACAGGCGGTCCGGCTTGCTGGCAATGAGATTTCTTCGAACATGTTTTCCATGTTGCGGGTCACACCCAAGCTGGGCCGCATGTTCGGCCGGGACGATCAGGCTCCGGGACAGGACCATTTTGTCATCCTGAGCTATTCGTTGTGGCAAACCCGATTTGGCGGCGACCCGAAAATTCTTGGCCGCACCATCATGCTGAATGATGTTGGCCATGAAGTCGTGGGCGTCATGCCTTTTGACTTTGAGTTTCCTGCCGCAACTTCGCAGCTCTGGGTGCCTGCGGAGATCAATCTTTCCAGCAGCGAGGGCATGTGGGAGTTTGGCTACAACATCTATGGACGGCTTCGCCCTGGCGCTACTATGACCGCTGCACACGCTGAATTTGACGCCGTCTATCCCCAGATTTGGAAGACCTGTCCGTTTCCGTTGGGGGATTATTTTGTGAAGCAGGCTGGTTTTCAATCGCTACGCGACTTTGGCGTTTCCAGCGCGCGAACGACTCTGCTGATGCTGCTGGGCGCCGTAGCGATGATCCTGCTGATCGCCTGCGTGAACGTTGCCAGCCTTCTGCTTTCACGCTCCACCAGCCGCGAAAAAGAGATTGCCGTCCGCACTGCGCTGGGCGCGAGCCGCAGCCGCATTACAACTCAGTTGCTGACAGAAAGCGTTTTGCTGGGGGTTGTTGCAGGAGCGGTAGGTTGTGGTCTGGCATATTTTTCTTTGCTGGCGTTAAAAGCGGTGTTGCCGGCAGACACGCCACGCCTTGCAAATGCCACAATTGATCTCTCAGTGCTGCTTTTTTCCGCAGCACTGTCTGTCGTATCCAGCGTGCTCTTTGGCTTGGCGCCGGCATTGCAGACATCAAAGCCTGACATCGAGCAGACGCTCCGCGCCAATGCTCAGTCTGCTGGTGTTAGCCGTGGCCGAAGAAAGCTCTCGGCTGCGTTGGTGGTGGCTGAGATTTCCATGGCGGTGATTCTGGCCAGCGGCGCAGGACTGCTGATCAAAAATCTCTGGATTCTCAGCCATACGCATACCGGTTTTAGCGAAGAGCATCTTCTCTTTGCCGATGTGACGCCTACTGATGAATTCTGCAAACAGCATGATGGATGCCGTGCCTTCTACCGCAGCCTGCTGGACCGCGCTGAGGCCCTGCCCGGAGTAAAGAGTGCAGCGTACACCGCCGTGGTGCCGATGGAGTGGTTCGCTGAGGTGCCGCTGGTTGCACAGGACCGGCCGGAGACGAAAACCACGCCGCATATTGTCTGGTACTTCCATATCAGCCCCGGCTATTTCAGGACCATGGAAATCCCTTTATTGTCCGGCCGCGATTTCAATTCATCAGACCGGAATAATACCGGCAGGGTAGCAATCATCAGCAAAAGTGTGGCGGAAGGGTTGTGGCCGAATGAAAGCGCGCTGGGCAAACACGTAACTTTTGCGGACGTGCCCGCTCCCGGCGGTCCGCAATGGGCCACCATTATTGGCGTGGTCAATGACGTGCGCCACTCCAAGATCAAACTTGCAGGCTTTCGGGCCCAAGTAAAAGGCGATATCTATTTCCCGTACACGCAGCAACCGCTCTCAAACATGACATTGGTGTTGCATGCGTCAGGAGACATGGGCGCGCTGAGCAGCGCTTTGCCGGGCACGATTGCCGCAGTTGACAGCGCAGTACCGATCAGCCATTTCCGTACGGTCCACGAAATCATCGCCAACCAGGAATCTGCGCCTCGTTCCACCATGTGGCTGTTCTCCATCTTTGCCGGGCTCGCGCTGTTTCTGGGCGTGATCGGCATCTACAGCGTGATCTCGTATTCGGTGGCACAGCGGACGCGGGAGATCGGTATTCGTATGGCGATGGGTGCCAGCAAGGAGCAGGTGCTGGCGATGATCCTTGGGCAGGGAAGCCGCTTGATTCTCGGCGGCATTGTAGCGGGAATTGCCGGAACGCTGGCCCTGACGCGGGTGATCTCAAGCTTGCTTTATGGCGTCAGCCCCAGTGATCCGTTGACTCTTGGTCTGGTTGCTCTTGTTGTGACTGCCGCTGCGATCTTAGCGACATCCATTCCTTCTCTCCGAGCTACACGAGTGAACCCGACTGTGTGTCTGAAGTATGAATAGAACTTAAGAGGCAAGACTCGGACGTGGCTTTCTCTTTCCCGGGGCTCATCGCGTCTTTACTTCCAGTGCGCCATCGCTTCTCAGGTCATCAAGAATCACGGCTGTGGTGTCACGGTTGGCAGTTGCAGCGGCCACGTGCTTGAGCAGCGCTTCATAATTCTTTCTCTGGTCTTTCTTTGCGCTGATCAGTCCGGCCATAAAAAACACCAGGCCGGCAAAGCTGGACAACGGCAAAATGGCCTGGACCAGCGCCGTGAGGTCATAGCGCAGCCACTGAATCGCACTCGCGGCATGGATGGCCGAAGGAAGCACGACACCGGCAATGATCAGGCGATAACCTGCCGGCCATTTCACGTTATGAAAATAGAGAAGGCTAAGCAGCACCAGCGATGAAATGAAGTCGCCGGCCAGGGTTACGTTTAATACGGCAGTATCGGTCCGGGCCGGCAATGAGCTTCCAATCGAGAGGATCGCGAGCAACGCCAGCGCGGTGGTCCATGCCTGAGCCAGTCTTTTGGCGGGCAGGATCGCGCACGTGATCTCAATCGCCAGCAGGATGAGAAGGAAATTTTCCGCAATCGAGCCATAGCTGTAGACGTACCAATACCCGTAGTTGGGTACGGGCCACAGCGCAACTACAAAGAGCATCAGATTCAGCAGAGCTTCATAGAGCGCGAAGATCGGCACCAGTACCAACCGCGGCCACAGCGCTCGCCCAGAAAGCCATATGACGAAGCCGAGGGCCACCGTGGCGAACAGTACTGCTATCTCACGCCCGCTCCAATAACTCACAAGGCGTTTCACCAGGAAACCGCCGACGAGATATAGAGGTCCAAACATGAGAACGACCCTTCGCTTCACCGCTGCATTTGCCATGCTGCTGCTGGTGGCCGGCAGCTACGAGATGCTTCACGTCCCGGCAAGCCCGAGTATCCACGCCCTTGATGGCCCACCGTGTCCACGCAACATTTGTCCGCCTCCGCCCAACCCAGCAAATTAGGTGAGCGAGGTTTCTAAACCCGTGGCCGCTTTCTTGCCGAGACGAAAAGCCAGGCCACCGAAGGCGCCCACCAGCAGAAGAGCTGCCAGCAGTTGCCAGAGCGGCATGTGATCTGAAACCAGGACCCAGATCAGGGCAGCAACGCAAATTCCTGCCACGATCGCCAGGTGGCTGCTTGCCTCGCGATCGAAATGCTGGGCTGCCGGGGCGGCCGCGCCAGCATACACAAGAGAGCTGCGCAGATGGCGCAACTGTATGAGGACCAGGTAAGCATCGTGGTTCTCGTCGTTATATGAGGACGTAAAATGGCCGATTGCCAGATCGAAAACTTTCGCGACATCGCCCATGAATTCCTGGAAGCCAAACTCGCTGACCTGCCGAAAAACCACCCCGAGCGTGTGGGCCGAATCGGTTGCCTCGTGGAGCTGGTCGGCGAATTCCGCCGGCGCGCCAGGGTCAATTACCGGGTAAAACTGGTATCCAAATTCTGCAATGGCCCAGAGGATATGGCGAATGTCTGCTGGGTGAAGAGAGGAGAGCCTGTCTGCGAAGGCTCTTAGCTGCGCGCTGGCTGGACGCGCAACGGAACTGGCGAATTCATTTCCTTGCATGACGCCTTTCTTTCTTCCCGGAGGGATTGCGACACGCGTGTCTCTTTATATCCACAAGCACCGGAACGCGCGCGTACAATACGCTCCTGGCGCTTTGGCCTGCCGCAAGTATTCGCTGCACCGCGGCGACGGCCGCTGATTGCGACCTTCTCCCTCGCCAAGCTGGCCTGAGCAGCCTTTGTGGTTTGTTCCTTCTCTGAGTAGCTGTTGATGCTTTACTAGTTCGGGCGGCTAGCTTTTTGAAATTCCGCCTTACAGTCTCCGGAATCTCAGCAAGAAGAAATAATATGCTGATGGGGTGGTCATCAGTCAAATGAAGAATGAGTTCCCGTGGTGGTTTGGTTTCAAAACGGAACTACTACCGGGCGTGCCATGAGGTAGTGCGAAAAATCCGGTAGTAGGACAGATTCGGATTCAGAGAGAGAAGCACGTGCGGGACCCTGAACTGCTGCGCTCGCTAAACGGCCCTCAGGATAACGGGCCAAAGCTTTAAGTTGATTCGAGCGATTTTTTCGCTAATTGAATAACCCACCCTTTGCGTCCGCCTGCAGAGTTGAGGGTCGGCATGAGTTGCGGAACGCAAAGGATGGGTACCCACCGAGTCGTCAAATCAAAGTCGTCAGATCGAAATTTCAGAATCCCGGTTTTTGAGAGTCCAGATCTTCAGAGTCCAGGTCCCGGATGCATGTTCGGATTGACCCTGATATGGTTGTCGACCTTTCTGCTTCCGGCGTGCTCGCCCGCGATCTTAGCCGCCTGCTGCTTGGCGGTGCCCGTCTTCACGGTTCCGGTGAGCTTGACTTCCGTGTCGGTGACGTGCACGGCAACGCTCGAGTAAACCATGTGTGGATCTTTCTTCAGCTCGTCCTTGATGGACTGCTCTAGGGCGCGGTCTTCAGGGTTGGGTTCGGCGTCGACGTGCGGAGGCGCCTCAGCCGGGTGCGCCTGCTGTGACTGGTCAGAGGCAGGGGGTGGCGACTGCGACTGTGGCTGCTGGCTGTTGGCCTGAATGGCAGCCAGAGCAAGTATGGCCAGAATTGCGAGTTTGACAGGAAAATGCTTCATCGTCTGTGGCCCTCCTGAACTTAGGGTATGGAGCCGAGCGAAAACAGCGCAAGGCTCAGAAAGGTGTGATGCGCGTTCGTTTGAACACGGAGAGAGGGACTGGGTGATCGTTGAGCCGGGTTCAAGGCAGATTCTGCGCCGAGTTCGGCTGTACGTAATCCGGCCCAAATCCACCGTTCCCGCTGGTTGAAAACCACCATCCACCAGGGCTACACAACTCAATGTTGGCTAAAAGAGGCAAAATCAGTCAGATATCCGCTACGGCGGTTTGGCATGCTGGTTGCCTTACCTTAGGCAACGGTTGAAGTCTCTATAAAGGGAAGAAGTGTTAGCGCGGCGTTTCACCCCGGGAAGCTGAAGAGGGCTTGCCCGGGGGCCGGGGCTGCCGGTTGAGGTGAAGAGACGCCGCGCTTTGAGGAATCCATAAGGGGAATCATGAGCAAGAAGTTCTTAGTATTGGTGATGTTTGCGGTGACGGGATTGGGGGCGGCGTGGGCGCAGTCGGATGACTACCCACAGCAACCGCCGAGTCAGAACGATCCGCCTGCGGCACAGGGGCCGAGCGCTCCAGGACCGGACGATCAGTCGCAGCGGGGTGAAGGTCCGGCGCCGGATGTGGCGAGAATCAGCCTGGTCAAAGGTGATGTCTCACAGCAGCGCGGTGATACCGGCGACTGGACAGCAACCACGGTCAACGCACCCGTGATGCAAGGAGATCAGGTAGCTACCGGCGACAACGCACGCACGGAAATTCAGCTTGATTCCGGGAACCTGGTGCGGCTGGCGGGACATAGCCAGGTGAAGCTGGCCGATCTCTCGCGCTCGCGCATACAGATTCAGGTCGCGCAGGGATATGCCAACTACTCGATGTTCAGGACCGGCGAAGCGGATGTGGAGATCGATACGCCGAACGTCGCTGTGCACCCGGTGAAGGCAGGAAGGTATCGCGTACAGGTGATGTCGGATGAGGAGACGGATGTGATTGTCCGCGAAGGCGAAGCGGAGATCACGACGCAGCAGGGCAGCACTCGGGTGAAAGAAGGCGAGCTGATTACGATTCGTGGATGCGACAACCCGGAGTATCGCGTGGACAGCGCCCCGGTGAGGGATGATTGGGATCAGTGGAATCGAGATCGCGACAACGTGATTAACAACTCGCAGAGCGTGAGCCGCACCAACCGCTATTACACCGGCGTGAATGATCTCGATGGCAACGGCCGTTGGGTCTACGTTCCAGGATACGGAAACGTTTGGCAGCCGTACCAGCAAGCTAACTGGGCGCCATATCAGGCTGGCCGCTGGGTTTGGGAACCGTACTACGGTTGGACCTGGGTTTCTTACGAACCCTGGGGATGGGCTCCTTATCACTATGGGCGTTGGTTTTTCTATAGCGGAAGCTGGTGCTGGTGGCCCGGACCTGTGTACGTCAGCTATCGTCCAGTGTGGTCGCCGGCATTTGTGTTCTTCGTCGGCTTTGGGGCGCACGCGGGATTCGGCTTCGGCTCCATCGGATGGTTCCCGGTGGGCCCGCATGATTTCTTTTACCCCTGGTACGGACGCGGCTTCAACCACGTGACCGTGGTCAACGTCACGAACATCAACATCATCAACCGCGGGGGATTTGTCGCGCCTCTGGCCGTCCGTGGACGCCAGCCATTTTTCTCCAACGCGCGCCTGGTTGAGACCAATGCCCGTGTTCGCGGTTCCATCACCACGGTCTCCAGCGCAGACTTCGGCCGCGGCGACTTCCACAACCGCCGCTTCGGCGTCGATGAGCGCGAGTGGCGTGAAGGCCGCGTGATGACGGCGAACCTCCCGGTGGTTCCTTCGCGTGAAAACCTGCGCGTCACCTCTGAAGGCCGAGCCGGCATGCCGGCTTCAGTGCGGCCGCGCAGTGACGAGCACTTTTATGCTCAGCACCGCCCGCCGGCCGGACCTGAGTCTTTCCACAACCAGATCGAGCACGTTCAGCGTGTGGTCGGGTCGCAGGGCATGAACGCCCGAACCGGAATTGCCGAGGTTCCGCGGAATGATCGGCCTGCAGGAAGCTTTGGCAATCAACCTCGCACCGAAAGCAACAGCCGCTTCAGCCGTCCTGAAGGCGGCAACAGCACCGGCGGAAGTGAGGGTTCTCGCGGCGGGTGGAGCAGATTCGGGCCGCCTGCGAACCGTTCCGGCGGCGAATCCATGAATAACGGTCGTCGGTCTGAAAGCGGGCCCATGGTTCGCTCCAACGATCAGGGGCGTGTGCTTCGAACTGACAGTTCCGCTCGCGGACCGCAGGATGATCACGGCTGGCAGCGCTTTCCGACCAACACCGATCGGGAGAACAACGATCGCGGCAACAACGATCGTCAAAATAACGATCGTCAAAATAACGATCGCGGCGCTCGTTCCAATGATTCGCCGGCGAACCGTGGAGACTACGGTGGCAAGCCTCCACTCGATTTGCACCGGCCGATCGTGACCACGCGTGACGATTCGCGCTCCGGCTCGCGCAACGATCAAGGATACAGACCTTCGCCCTCGCGGACGCCTGACATGCGCAATGATCAGGGTTACCGGCCGCCGCCGGAATCGCGGAGCACTCCGTACTCACCTTCGCGCTCGGGCGGTTATGGCCCGCCGCCGTCGCGGTCAGGTGGCTATGCTCCGCCGTCGCGCTCGGAATCACGTTACGACTCCAGGTCAGGACGTGGTAGTTCATCCTCCTCGCATGGCTCAGGCGAGCGAGGCGGTCATAGTGAGTCGAGATCGTCCGGCCCCAAGCAGCGTTAACAAGCGCTTACAGGTCTCCTTCCTGACAGCGGTGACTGGACGACAACAGAAAGGGCGATCCCAACCACGATCGCCCTTTTTGATTTTCTGTCTCTTACAGCTACCAGACACCTTTATCGCTGCCTGTGATCTTGAAAGCCACCGCAGCAGCGGAAGCCAGCGGCGGCAGCAGGCTCAAGCGGAAGGTTGCCGGAACATTCCCGCGGAAGGCTGCCTGGGTGATCTGTTGCGTGTACAGCCGCGCGCCATAGGGCATGATCGGCAGGCGGAGGAAGCGCGCTCGGGTGTAGATCTTGTCTCCGCCCACGGTGGCATCGGCAACCACCCATGCCGGCAGATTCAGTCCCATACCGCGATACCGTTGCACGTAGTCGGAAACAATCTTCAGAAAACCGGCTACGCCTGGCCATATGCCCGCAGCGATCGCCGCGGCGCGCAGTTCGGGAAAATCGACTTTGCCGGATTCCACCAGCGTCGCCGCGTTCAGAATGTCGCACACGCGGAAATAGAAATGGCGATACATGCGTTGCAGGGTGGCGGCAAAAATGCGCTCTTCCGGCGCCGGCGCAAAGAAATGATGTCCTCCAACACTCACCTTGACCCGCCGATCGACAAACCGGGTTGCCAGCGCAATGTGCTCGCCGGTCTGGCCCAACCGTCCAATGTGTGTCTCGATTGCCTCCGGCAATTCCGGGAGTGCGAAATTCCATTTGCAGGCAAGCCGGTCGCCCCAGCTGCGCGCCTCCATCTTGGCGCCAAAACGCTTGGTAAAGACCTCAATGATCTTCGACTTGCTGCCCGTGGAAACCAGGTCAAGATCATTGCCCAAATCCGGCCAGTGGTCCAGGGTCTTCATTACCACGGTTGGGCAATCTTCTTCTTCCAGTGCATTACATACCGGCTCCAAGCGGCTCAGCGCATTGGCAATACGGGCCCGCTCGCGAGTAAGGGTTTCCACTGCCCAGGCCTGCACGCTGGCGTTGCCCAGGTTGCCGCCCACCCGGTTGATCACCTCAAAAGCGCGGATGACCACGTGGTTCGAATCCGCCAGCTCGATAAAATCCTTACGCTGCTCCGGAGTGAGCGAGCTCAGCAACGGAAACACGTCGGCAGCCGAGGTTGGTCTTAGAGTTAATTTTAAAAATGCATCAATATATTGGTTTTCGTTCTTGATTGCTGTTGCCATCGGGGCCGGATGCTCCTGGTGTAGTACTGAGTGAATAAGATGAAAGTTCAGGCAGAGTAGGTTGTCGGGGACAAAGCACTCAGCCACCAGCAATCAGCATTCAGCCAAAAACCACGTGTACCGCAAAGCGCGCCAAGGACGCAAAGCAGGAGAGGGCTGGAATTCCTGTTTAGGTTTCTTTGCAGAAGCCTGGTCGACAGCGATTGGATTTCGAAGGGTGCAATCCTACCCCTTTGCGTCCGTTGCGTCCTTTGCTGTCAGTTTCCTTTGGCTGAATGCTGAGTGCTGATAGCTGACCGCTACTTTATAATCGCCAGTTCACGGATCAAGCGTTTCAGAAGTGATCAGGGCGAGGCCGTCGTGCGCGCCGAGCTCTGTGCAACAAGGGCAGCACGATCTCAAGCCATAGCAAGAAACAATAGCGGTCTGGAGCGAACCGACAATCATGAAGTCGTTTGACGATTTAAGACAATGGGTTGCCGCCCTCGATAAAGCTGGCGAACTCAAACGCATACGTACGGAAGTCGATCCCGTCCTGGAGATCACCGAGATCGCTGACCGCGTCTCCAAGGGCGCGGCAAAAAAGTATGGCCGTCCCGGCGGTCCGGCGCTGCTCTTTGAAAATGTCAAGGGCGCCAATGGCATTCCCGTACTCATCAACCAGTTCGGCTCCGAGCGGCGCATGCAGATGGCGCTGGGTGTCGATAGCCTTGACGAGATAGCCGAGCGCATCCGCCAGCTGCTCAACATGAAGTCGCCCGAAGGCTTCCTGGAAAAGCTCAAAATGCTGCCCATGCTCGCCGATATGGGAAAGTTTTTCCCCAAAGTCGTTACCGGCGGCCCGTGCAAAGAGGTGGTAAAGAAAAAGGACTTTTCGCTGCTCGATTTTCCCATTCTCCAGTGCTGGCCCCAGGATGCCGGCCGCTTCATCACCCTTCCGTGCGTGATCACCCGCGACCCCAAAACCGGGAAGCGCAATGTCGGCATGTATCGCATGCAGATCTACGATGCCACCTCCGCCGGCATGCACTGGCAGCGCCAGAAGGTCGCCGCCGAACACTACCGCGACATGCTGCGCGGCGTTTCGAAAGACGATTCTGGAGCGCAGCCGCCCGCGGCTGCGGGCGAAAATGCAAAGCGCCGTTCCGGCGTCGACATTATGGCTCGCTCCGGCGGTGGCTCCATGCTTGCCCCAGGAGACCGCCCCAGCGGAACTATGGAGGTCGCTGTCGCCATCGGCACCGAACCCGCTCTTACTTTTTCCGCCATCGTTCCTGCTCCGCCGGAGGTCGAAGAGTTCATCATCGCCGGCTTCCTGCGCCAGCAACCGGTCGAGCTGGTGAAATGTGAAACAGTCGACCTGGAAGTTCCGGCCTCCGCCGAAATCGTTCTTGAAGGTTACGTCAAGCTCGACGAGCTCCGTACTGAAGGTCCCTTCGGCGATCATACCGGTTTCTACTCGCTCGAGGACGAATACCCGGTCTTTCACTGCACTTGTATTACCCATCGCAAGAACCCGATTTATGCCACCACGATCGTAGGTAAACCGCCGATGGAAGACGCCTGGATGGGCAAAGCCGTCGAGCGCATCTTCTTGCCGCTGATGAAGCTCACGCTGCCGGAGATCGTGGACGTGAACCTGCCCGTCGAGGGTATTTTTCACAACCTGATGATCGTCTCTATCCGCAAGTCGTATCCCGGCCACGCGCGCAAGGTCATGAACGGCATATGGGCGCTCGGCCAGGCGATGTTCACCAAGTGCATCGTGGTCGTGGATGAGGACGTGAACGTGCAGGATACCGGCGAAGTCGTACTCAAAGTTTTCAACCATATTGATCCGGAGCGCGATATTCAGTTCACGCTCGGCCCGGTGGATTCGCTCGATCACGCCTCGCGGCTGCCCAACTTCGGCTCCAAGATGGGCATCGACGCCACCCGCAAATGGCCCACTGAGGGCTTCACGCGCCCCTGGCCCGATGAGATCCTGATGGACGAGAAAACCAAGGCGCAGGTGGATAAGAAGTGGAAGGATTTGGGGATCGAGTGAAACAATCGCCGTGATCGCGCGTGAGCGCCGTCATCGCCCGTGATCGGGAAGCAAGGTATCTAGCGTGTTGTGAGAGTTTGCGATTCACGACGAACTCCTGATTACGATCGAGAAATAGAGTTACTTCCAAAGAAGAAACAGCGCGACAGCGCGAGATGATAAAGCCAGCATGTAAAGGCCCGGCCTATCCCAAAAAAAAATGGAATAAATAGCACCTGGACAGCAATACCAACTATGAATGCCCGTAAACTCATTCTCGTCCTCCATCGCTGGGTAGGACTTGTAGCTGCCCTGGCCCTCCTGGCTCTCGGCCTTTCCGCTGCGCTCCTGATCTTCGAACGCCCAATCCATCGCCTCTTGAATGGTCCGCTGGTCAAAGTCACTCCGGCCGGCGCGCGGCTGCCCTTGAATGAGATTACCCGGCGGCTGGGCCAGACCTATCCGCAATACCACGTTGCCGGATGGACGCTACCGCAACAGCTGGACGATGTCGCCGCGGTCATCCTGGAGATCAACCCCAGCGCTGCGCCTGCCTCTACCTCAACCAAGGATGTTGAAGCTGTGGAACTCGCAGTGAACCCTTATACCGGAGAAGTGCTGGGCGATCTGGAGAAAGCCAATGGCCTGATGCTATACGTGCACCAGTTTCACACGCGTTTTCTCGCCGGCAATGCCGGCACGGCGATTGTGGGATGGTCGGCCGTCTGTTTGCTGGTCTTGAACCTGACGGGGATCATCCTATGGTGGCGGCGCAAGGTCGGACGCTTCCGCTGGAACCTGACCGGTGCAGCATTTTATTTCCAAACACACCAGGCGGTTGGGGTCTATGCCTGGATCTTTCTCATGATACTGTCGCTGACCGGCATTGCGCTTCATTGGGAACGCGAGGCCGGCCGGCTCGCGGATTGGCTCACCGACTCGCCACCTCCGGCGAAGATGCTTCCGGCCGATCCAGTGCAAGTGGGGGCCATCCCCCTGGACTCCGACCAGCTCGTTTCCATCGCGGAGAAGAGCGCGCCCGGAGCGCAGGTCACGGTCATACAGCTCGCCCAGGGCCCAAAGGCTCCCGTTCGCATCATTATGAAATATCCTGAAGACCACACGCCCGCCGGCCGGACCAACCTCTTCCTTGACGGCTACAGCGGCAAGGTTCGACAGCTGACCGACAGCCGCTCGGCTCCGCTTGGCTTTAAGCTCATGCGTTTGTGGAATCGCGAGTATCACACTGGAGACATTTTCGGTTGGCCCACCCAGATGCTGGCACTGGTCTTCAGCCTGGCTCTGGTGGTCATGGCGATTACCGGTCCCATGATCTGGTACAAACGAAAGCGAACGTCGAAAACCGCCCAGGCGGCCGCTGTTGGCGAGTAACAACACCTGCGCTCTTACGATTCGTCTGTTGGGCATCCAACCGGCGTTTCACATTTCCATAGGGCGTAACGCCGAGAGTGTCCCGTGCGCCGGCACGTTACACTTTCACCCGTGAGCTCACCTTCACCACTCGGGGCTGCCATCCAAAGACCGGAACAGCGTGTGCAAGGCATCGACCTGCTGCGCGGACTCTGCATTGTGGCTGTGGTTCTTCACCACATCAATTTGCGGATTCGCCTAGAGCGCACTCCTCTGGGCCCGCTGCTGGGACAAGCCGCCAGCCGGGTCCTCTTCTGGAGCGGATATAACGGCGTGATCGTCTTCTTTGTGATCTCCGGCTTTCTCATCACCACGTGGTCGCTCCGGCGCTGGAGCACTCTGGGAGAGATCAGCCGCAGCGGCTTCTACCGCATGCGCTTCGCCCGCATCGCCCCGTGCTTGCTGGGATTGCTCGTGATTTTGAGTATCCTCGACCGCCTTGGCGTGCCGCGCTTCGTTATCGACACGCATCGCAGTTCGCTGCCTCACGCGCTGCTGGCCGCGCTCACCTTTCACATCAATTGGCTTGAGGCTCGCACCGGCTACCTGCCGGCATCCTGGGATGTGCTCTGGTCGCTCTCGATTGAAGAAGTCTTCTACCTTGTCTTTCCGCTGGTCTGCACGCTGTTGCGCAAGCAGGCCATGATCATCGGCTTCCTCTGCTGCTTTCTGGTCATCGGCCCGTGGACGCGCGTGCACACGCAGAACCAGTATTGGGCTGAGAATGGCTACCTCTCCTGCATGGACGGTATCGCGCTCGGCTGCCTCGCCGCGATCGCCGCCGCAAGAATCCGCATCGGCACGCGGGCAAGAGTGGTGTTGGGTGCTATGGGAGCGCTGCTTTGCGTCTTCATCGACGCCTTTCGCGTCACCGCCTTTCGCACCGGCCTCTACAAATTTGGATTGGACATCAGCATTCTTGAACTCGGTACCGCCCTGCTCCTGATCTCGATACAACTGAAATTTGTGGCCGGCACTACCCCCCGGCCGTTGGCCGCGAACGATGCCGCTTCGCCGGCGCGTGCAAGACCCTTCGCCTGGAGCCAACCGCTCTTCCACTCCGCGGACTGGCTTCGCTGGTTCGGACGCAACAGCTATGAGATCTACCTGACCCACATGTTTGCGATCTGGCCCATGGTGTTCGCATTCCAGCATTCCGGCATCCGAATCGGCGCCGCGCCTGCGCTGTTTCTCGCCACTACCGCCCTGGCCGGCGTGCTGGGCTGGCTGCTGGCGCGCTTTTACTCTGAGCCGCTGAATCGCCGGCTCAGGCAGACCTTGGTTCGGCACGACAAGGTGCCGCGCAAAATGCATGCAACCGGATCTGAGTAAACCGCAGGATGCACAATTTCATTTG
>Ga0126378_10000011_pt1 | contig 174954 bp, 148 predicted proteins | sample PanSoiMetPlot_23_FD_92587 | JGI IMG/M metagenome (GOLD analysis project Ga0126378, IMG submission 92587) | Tropical forest soil microbial communities from Panama - MetaG Plot_23 | ecosystem: Environmental > Terrestrial > Soil > Tropical forest > Bulk soil | place: Panama | collected 2016-02-17 | reverse complement strand
CCGCTTTTGGCGGGGTAAGCGGACCGAGGGATCTGTGGTTGCTCCTCGCTCGCCCAGCCGCAGAATCTCACCAAACCGGCCCCAGGTTTTGGGGCCGGCTAACCCAATGCGTCAGCGCCCCATTTCACAACCTCAAGCTCGAACAGGCAGCCCTGGTCCCAGGAAAAGCAAGCACATCACAGCCGAGGGTGCCCCGGGACTCAATACCCTGTGGAAATCGCTGTCGAAGAAAGCCTGTCAAGTAGGGAAGAAAAAGCGAAAGACAGGCAACTGTCTTTATATCATAAGGTTATCCCTTGAAAAATTACCCTGGAAAGTGGCCGATCCACTTTTCAACCCTGTTAGACTTAGGAATAGAGAGAAAACTCCACTCCCGATGCCCGCCGAGCGCGGGCATTTTCGCTTTTCAGGGGCAAGGCATACGCACCGCCTGATTTTTTGCGCTGTAACTCTGGCCCCCCGGGACGCCCCCGCCGCAGCGGCCGGAAGAGGGGATGAACTTACTACAAATGTGTATGAAACTTACTACGTATGTGTAGGAAAATTACTGCATATGTGTGCGAAAATTACTACAAAAGCCGGTCAGGGGCAGCTCCGGACCCCGCATAATCAATCCGAAAACTCGACATTTTTGACCGGGAAAAGTGCTCCTCCCCCGTCCCCTGCGGACGGTGCCAAACGATCACCGCGCTCCGGGCCTGTTAACCAGAAAATAAATACCCCCCACCCCCCTCTCCTGTAACCACTTTGGAATGTGAGGGGCAAAAAGGGGGCAAAATGGTTAACGAATTGATAATAAATAACTTGTCCCAATTTCCAAATTTGCCCAAAACGCCACTTTTTTAACCCAAATTGCCACTTTTTAACCCACTTCGCAGGTCTTTTCAGGGGAATTGGAAGCCCGGCGCACTCCTGCCCCTCACCAGCGCCTGCTCGAACGGGCCACCTCTCTAAACGCTCTAATGGTTTGAAGCCGTCGTCTTCCACTCCCGCCACTCTTCGGCCGTGATCTCCCATATCTCGGACCTGAGCCGCCCGGACACATAATCGCGCTCCTCCACTCGAACAAGGTGCATGCCCTGCCGCTCCGAGATCCGCCGCGAAGCCACGTTCGCCGCCGCCTTGGGCACGCGCAGCCGCTCGAACCCCAGCACATCGAACCAGAAGTCGCAGGCCCACGCGCACGCCTCGCTCATCAGCCCGCGGCCGCGCCACTCCGGCACCAGCCAGAAGCCGCGGTTGTCTTCCTCCCCCGCGATCAACCCGATGCTTCCGATGATCCGCTCCTGCTCTTCGATCGGTCTCAGCGTCCAGTGCCACGACTCGCCGCGCTCCATCTTCGGGATCGCCATCTCGCGCAGGAACCGCTCGGCTCCATCGGGCGGATAAGGCCACGGCACCACCGCGTTGAGATAGCGCACGACATCCCACTGCGGAAACAGCGCCTGGATCTGCGGCGCGTCTTCGAGCCCGAGCGGCTTGAGAATCAGCCGCGCGGTACGGCCCTCGGGAATCGCGCAAGAAGGCGAAGTCATGGCCCATCATATCCGGTACGCGATAATGAGGCCTGGGGGATCGAACGCTTGAAGAGCGGATTCGTCGCCATCCTCGGCCGTCCCAACGTGGGCAAGAGCACCCTGCTCAACGCCCTCACCGGCGAGAAGGTGGCCATCGTCACCGCCAAGCCGCAGACCACGCGCAACCGCATCGCCGGCGTCGTGGAAGCACCCGCGCACAAGGGCAAACACCCCGCAGCGCAGATCGTCTTCGTCGATACGCCCGGCGTGCACAAGCCGGCATCGCAACTCGACCGCCGCATGCTCCAGGAAGTGCACGAGGCGCTCGAGACGCGCGACCTCGTGCTGGTGCTTGTGGACGCCACGCGCAGAGTGGGACTGAAAGAGCAAGCACCGGAACGCCAGGGATCATGGGCCACCGAAGACGAGTTCCTCTTCGGCCTCGTGCGCAAGCTCGATTGCCCCGTCTTCCTCGTCCTCACCAAGATCGATCTCATCGCCAAGGACCAGTTGCTGCCCATGATCGATGCGCTGGTCAAGGAGCACCAGTTCGCCGAAGTCATCCCGGTCAGCGCGCGCAAAAAGGACGGCCTCGACATCCTGCTGACGAAGATCATCGGCGCGCTGCCCGCCGGCGAACGCTACTTCCCGAAGGACCAGTACACAGACCAGCCCATGCGCTTCATGGTCGCCGAGCTGATCCGGGAGCGCATCCTCGTCGAAACCGGCGAGGAAGTCCCGTATGCCTCGGCAGTAGTGATCGAGCGCTTCGAAGAACCCGAAGCCTCGCCGCCACCCGCGAAGAAGAAAGGCGCGCCGGCGAAGCTGCCATTGACGCGTATCGCCGCCGCCATCTACTGCGAGCGCTCCGGCCAGAAAGCCATCCTGATCGGCAAGGGAGGCTCAAAGCTCAAGGAAATCGGGACGGGCGCCCGCAAGCAGATCGAGTCGCTGCTCGGCACGCGCGTCTACCTCGAACTGCACGTGATCGTCGAACCGAACTGGCGCGAGTCCAAAAGCTTTATCGAGTCTCTTGACTGGCGCAACCAGCTTGAACGGCTCGCCGAACAACAGGACGAAGAATAAGATCGCGGACTCTTCCTTGCTCATCGCCGGCCAACGCGACCTTGTTGACATCGTCCTCGTATCGCCGCGCAATCCGCTCAACATCGGCGCCGCGGCCCGCGCAATGGCTAACTTCGGCTTCTCCCGCCTCACCGTCGCCGCGCCCTGGGCGCCGCATTGGCGCGAAGCCAAATCCGCCGTCGGCGCTCCTGACCTGCTGGAGCAAGCCAAGAGCACGGAGAGCCTGTCCGAAGCCGTCGCACATTGCACTTTCGTAGTGGGCACCGGCACACTGACCCATCGCAAGCCCGAGCAGCCCGTCATCTCGCTGCCCTCTCTCGGCCCGCTGCTGCTCCGCGAGCTCGACCGCGGCCTCGCAAGCCGCATCGCCCTCGTCTTCGGCCCGGAGAAGCACGGCCTCACGCGCGATGACCTGTCCTACTGCCACGCGCTGGTCGAAATCCCGACCGACCCGCGCCAGCCCTCGATGAACCTCGGCCAGGCCGTCGCCGTCTGCCTGTACGAACTCGCCGTCGCGCGCCCGTCGGCGTCCGGCGCCCCAAACTTCGCTGGATCCAACCGGGATTCCGGCGATCCGGCCTCCTCCGCCGAGCTTGACCGCCTAGCCGCCCTGGTCGAAGAGACCATGATCGCCGCCGACTACTCCCCGCGCGCCATGCGCGCCGCCAACCGCCACGACCTGCGCCTGCTCGTCCGGAAGCTGTCGCCCTCCGCCCGCGAAACCCGCAGAATCCTGGGCATCTTCCGCCGCATCCTGTGGCGGCTGCGCCACAGTCACCAGCCCCGCGGGCCTCAATCCTGACCTGAACCTGGCCGGATTTCTTTGCCGCCCCCGGCCAACTCCGATCCATCGGCAGGCATATCCTGATAGAGTGGCCCAATCGGTCTTGCCCATGGTCTTGCCTATGCCCGAACCTGGTCGCCAGCTTCCCCGGCTGCTTCGCCGCGTCGTCGCGTGCAGTGTTTTCAGCCTCGGGGTAACCTCGGTAGCGCAGCAGCCCGCGCCCACCACGCCGCCGTCAAATCCGCAACCCGCGGCGCAACAGCCAGTTGCGCCCGCCCAAGACCCGGCCAGCCAGCCGCAGCCGGCTCAGCAGCCCCAACAAGCCGCGCCGCCACAACCGGCCGCTCAGCCCGCCTCCGCTGCCCCGCTTACGACGTCCAGCAGCTCGATTGACATACCTGAGATCAACGAAGACGAGGTCCGCCAGCAACTCCAGGGCAAGACCTTCTTCCTGCGCGGCGGCTATCTCGACAACACGCTGCACTTCGACGACCACGGCACGCTCGACGGCTCCTCGCCGCAAGCCTCCTACACGCTCAGCCTCGTCGAAATCACCCGCGTCCGCCTCGACAAGCGCCATCTCGAGCTCGAGGGCGAACGATACGGCCTGCACTTTCTCGGGGCCCTGCCGTCCGAAGACCAGTCCCAGGCCTACGACAAGGTCCGCCTCACCTCGAAGAAGAAGCCGCTCCGCATCACCATCGATCGCGAAGACGTCGTAAAGCCCAGGAAGGAAAAGGAGCCGAAAGGGCAACCGGCGATCGTCCCGGCCAAACCGCCGGCCACCGGTGCCAACCCGGCCCCGCCCGGCACATCCGCGCAGCCCCGCCTCCTCGCGCCCCCGCCTGAAATAGGCCGTCACGGCGTTACAGAGACCACCTCGCAGGACCAGGCCAACCACGCCCTCCGCCAGGCGATCGATCATGTCTTCTCGCCCGGCATCGACGACAAGATGATCTCGACGCTCCCTCAGTATTGGAAGCTCTATTACAAGTCCGTCGCCAACAAGCAGGAGTTCCGCCCGGACGACCCAAGTGTCCTGCGCGAAAACCAGGTGGACCACAAGGCGAAGCTGGTCTCCGTCTTCGAGCCTCCCTCGAACGAGTACGCGCAGACCAACGGTGTCGCCGGCATGGCCCTGTATCGGGTCGTGGTCAACCCCGACGGCACCCCCGGCGAGATTGCCGTCGACCGCCCCATCGGCTTCGGTCTCGACGAGAATGCCGTGGCAGAAATCCGCAAGGCGAGGTTCGAGCCCGCCATGAAGGACGGAAAACCCGTCCCCGTGCTGCTTGACCTCGTCGTGCAGTTCCGTATCTTCTCCAAGAGAACCGCGGCCGTGGCCAATGCATCTTCCCGGCCGGCGGGGCCCGAAGCGCCGGTGCTTCCTGGCCCGTACAGCGTGAACCTGCCCAAGCCACAGCAACCGGGGCAGGATCAAACACAGCAGCAACCTCAACCGCAGCAGTAGCGGAGCAGTTCCATGGAACTCACAACGCGCGAATCCTCCTCAGCAATTACCCTTTCGCCGGGCCTGCGCCTGCGCGCTGCTCTTGGGCTCGCCATCCTCGCCGATCTTGTGCAGATGGTTGTATTCCCGTTGTTTATCGAGGGCGCAGCCTCGCCCGCCGACGATGTCGTCGATCTCGGCATGGCCGGAATACTCACACTGCTTCTCGGCTGGAACTGGGAGTTCCTGCCTTCGTTCTTTGGCAAGTTGATCCCGGGCGTGGATATGGTCCCGCTGTGGACGCTCGCTGTCGCAAACGTGTACCGCAAGTCGAAGCGGTCCGCGGTGACGATCGAGAATCCATCGGGACCGCCGACGATCGACGGCAAGCTCCACAATTCATAACGCCGCGTGTGATCAGAAGTTCAGCGTGATCTTCGCCGTCAGCGACCGCGGCGTCACGTAGTGCGTTCCCGAAAACGTCGACAGGAAGTTGTAGAGCGCGTATTCGTTCGCGACGTTCACCGCCGTCAGGTCCAGGTCCACCTTGTAGTGGTCCGTGTTGAAGATGTTCTCCTTGCCGACCGAGACATCGAACAGGCTGCGCGGAACAATCCGCTGCGGGCTCTTGTCGTTGTCGCCGGTGTTGGGAGCGGGAATGTTGATCAGGCTCGACGAAAATTCGCTGGCCGGGCAGACAGACGGCAGTGGGTGGCCGGGCGTGGCGCGCTGACCGTTGCACATAAAGCCGGCCTGGAACTCCTGGTCGGCAGTCAACGGAATCGCCACGCTCGCCCCTGTGACGGGGTTGACCGTCGCGGGAATGTTCGTGTCGACCATTGCGATGGCCGGCGTGCCGTCCGGAAGCGTGGTGCTGGAGTTGCCGCAGGGCGAGTTTGGATTGGTCACCCCGTAACAGGGCGTCGCGCCCGCCACCTGGCCCGAGTCGTAATGCCAGTTGAATCCGCCCCAAAGGCCGCTCATGTGCTGCCCGTGAGGAATCGTGTACTGCACGTGCGCCGTCTGATTGAACCTTTCATCGTGATCGATGCGGAAGGGCAGACCGGTGTGGCCCACCGTCGCGCCAGCGCCCGCCACCTGCGGCGGAAAGAACCGCGCCGCCACCGACGACATCACCGAGTACGCGGTGAAGTTGTGAAACGACGGCATCTCCACGTGCAGCGCATATCCGGGGATCTTCGAGTTGTGCCAGTTGATCGGGAACGTGATGGGCGTGTTGCCGAGTACGCTGAAGTCGAACGCATTGTGCGTGTATTTCCAGATGTATTCGCCGCTCGCCACCAGGTGCTTGCCGATGGCCTGCTGCAAGCTCGCGTGGAATTCGTTGCGGTAGCCCGGCTGTTCTGTCGTCGCGACGCCTGGCGTGCAGCTCAGCAGGGGAGCCAGCACCGGGTCGCCGCAACCTTCGCTGGCCAGCACCAGGTTTTCGTTGAACGGCGTCTCGAGCGAGCGCGCATAAGAGACGCTCAGAACTGATCCCGAAGGCTTGATGTTGTAAGCCAGCCCCATGCGCGGCTCGACCTGGCTCGCGTCCGTGAGCCCCTTGTAGAGGTCGCCCCGGACGCCCAGGTTCGCCGTCCAGTTGCCGGCCTTGATCTGGTCCTGAACATACATCCCGAGAATCTTGATGTCCGCCGTGCCCTTGTAGTGGTAGTAGCTGCCTCCGCGGGTCAGGTCCCAGGGCGCCAGCACCGGAAGGTATTCGGGGTTCGGGGTCGCAGCGCCAACGCACTGTGACGGGTTTGAATACCCCGCGAGTGGATTGCCGCCGGCGTCCATGCAGGGCGAGCTGAATGCGTAAAACGGGTACACCACCCCGAGGCTGTCATTCTCGCGCAGAAACGTCGTGTCGTATTCCGCGCCCGCCTTGAAGTTATGCGCGCCGTGGATATACGAGAAACTCGAGCTCGCGCCCGCGTTCGTCAGTGTGCGGTATTGCGCGATCGACGAGGTCTGCAGGTTCGCAGGTCCAAGATCGGCGAGCGGATTGCCGCTCGGGTAGTAGTGATACGCATCGCGCCGGATATACGTCGTCAGGTTGAACACCGAGTTTGTGTTGACCACGTGTGTGTAGGTCGGCGCGAAATTCAGCGTCTCGATCTGCGAACGCTGGTCGGTATTGCCGACGTTGCCGAAGACCGGGCTCGGGCCGGCGCCCGCGCCTACCACGTTCTCGACGTTCAGGTTGTCGAACGCATTCGGGTTCTGGAACCACGACCGGCTGTAGTTCATGTCCACATGCATCGAGTCGGCCGGAGTAAACGTGTAGTCGACGCGGTCGAACAAGTTTTCTTCGTTGCCCTTGTCGTGCATCACGGCAAACTCCGGCGGATCGAGAAAGCGGCCGGTGTTCAGCCCATCGAGCTCGACGAAGTTTCCCCACTTCTGCCCGCCATAGGCGAGGTCGAGGCCGTAAGTCGCCGATCCAAATGTCCCGTAGGAGCCGCTGATGCTGCCCGTCGGCTTTGTCACTCCCTGGCCGGATCGCGTAGTGGCCACAATCACGAGGCTCGTCTTGCCGCCATATTCGGCGGGCGGAGCTCCGCTGATCACTTCCATCGACTGGATCGAATTCGACGGCAACTGGTTTGAGAATGTCTTGCTCTGCTGGTCGGTGATCGACTGGCCGTCCACCGAGAAGGAGTTTTCGGCATGGTCGCCGAGGCCATGCACCATGCCGTTGGAGTCGGCGCTCGCTCCCGGAGTGGTTGCCGTCACGAGCGAGCTCATCGAGGATGACATGCTCTCGAGCGGCACCTTCGAGAACTGGTCTCGATCCACATCGGTGTGAAACGTTGGATCATTCTCAACGAGATCCCCGGTAGTCGCTTCCACGGTCACGGTTGTGGCCGCCGCAACGATCTGCAGAACCAGGTTCAGGTTGATGGCAACGGAGGACCGCACTTCTACCGCCTGCTTCAGCGGCTCAAAACCCGTTGCGTTTACCGATAACTGATATGGATTGAAGGCGATATTCGCGAATGAAAACTGCCCGGTCCCGTCGGTGGTTGCAGTCCTGTCCGTGCTGGTCACGCTGTTGGACAGGCGCACGGTCGCGCCCGGGATCACGGCGCCCGTGGGGTCCGTGACCGTGCCATGAATGGCGCCGGCATTGCCGTTCTGGGCGGCAAACACCGCCCCGGACCAAAGGATCAGCCCTGAAAGTAGAAAAGCTCGAAAAATCGCGCCGCGAAGAAACGGCATAAACTGCGCCTCCGGAATATGGGCCGTTGAAACGTTTGGCCTGGCGGCTGTGGGCTCGCTCGCGCGGGCCCCGGCGCTCTCGAATCTCCGGATCAGCTTCGAACGGCCCGCCAACGGCTCCGCTCAGAGAACGGTGCGGCGGATCGACTGATTTGCTGCACTTGGGAGACCGGGAGATGCGTCAGCAGCCGATGGGAGGAGGACGGGTAAATAACGTCGGATGCCAGGGCCGGATCGCCGGACGCACTTCAGGTACCGCATCGGAGGTGCCAATCTGAACCAGGATGATGACCGCGGCGGCGATCGCCGCCGGGACCACGGTATGCAGCACGACGCAAAGCTGGCAGTGATCGGCGTCGCTTGCCGTCTGGTGTACGTGGGCTACCTGAACAAACGCAAGCAGGGCCAGCAGCAGCAGGCACAGCACCGCGGTCGCCACCGCGAAGGTGCGCGATCTGGTCCAGTCTGGCTGAAAACGGTGCAAAAGCCTCTAACCCCTTACTTCAAGGATACACAGAATTGGATGCGGAGATCGACCCGGCGTTTACATGCCGGCCTTTGGGAGCCGAAAGGAGCCTACCGGTTGGACTCTTACGCGTCTAAAATGTGAGGGCTGAGAGGGAGAATCATGGGAGCTCTGTTTCGTCCAAATGCGCTTCTGCGGGCCGTATTTGGCGTTGTTCTTGTTGGTCTTGTGGCGGTTGCGGCAGGGGCGCAAAACAAGCTCCCGGTCAAACCGGCCGCTCCCGGAACAGGTACCAATCACCGGCTCATTCTGAAGGACGGCTCCTACCAGATCGTCCGGAAATACGAGATCGTCGGGGATCGCGTCCGCTACATCTCGGTAGAGCGCGGCGGCGACTGGGAGGAACTGCCCAGCGAACTCGTAGACTGGGACGCCACCCGTAAGTGGGAGAAGGACCACGTTGAGCCGGCCTACCCCGACGATTCATCGCCGGCCATTAAAGAGGCCGAATCGATCGACAAGGAGGAGGCCGACGAACGCACCGAGGAAAAAGCCCGCATGCCCGAGGTGGCCAAGGGGCTCGAGCTTCCCGACGAAGATTCCGTGTTCGCGCTCGACACCTATGAAGGCACTCCGGAGCTGGTCGAGTTGAAGCCAAACGACCTGGCCGTGGATGCGAAGACCCATCACGGGCTCGCCGTGTTAAACCCCATGGCCGGCTCGCGCGCTTCAATCGAGCTGCCCGGCGCCCACTCCAGGATCCACCTGCACGTGAACGACCCGGTCATCTACCTCTCGCTGAATGTCACCGACGACGCCGAAACCGTCTTATCCCACGCGCATACAGTTGAAACCGGCGGCGCGAAGGAAATTGCAAATTCAAAACACGGAGCGCACTCGCCGCAATCCGGATTCGCCATAGTGCGCGTTGACCAGCGGCAGGCCGTGCGGATCGTGGGTGGGCTCCGGCTGAGCCCCACGGGCAAGGTCACGCAGAGCGAAGACGTGGTGCCCACTACCGTCGAGGTCATGCCGGGCAAACACTGGCTTAAGGTCATGCCGGCTGAAAAGCTCGTCATCGGCGAGTACGCGCTGGTCGAGATCATCTCGCCGTCGGAGATCAGCGAGACCGTCTGGGACTTCAACGTGAATCCGACGCTGGGCGATAACCCCGGCTCGATTGGCCCGATCCTCAAGCAGATCTCCGACCGCTGAGGACGGCTGCAGCAGGCCGCATACAAATTCATGGGCGCTTCCGGTCCGCCCGGGGCCCGCAGGGATTTAGGATGGTTCTGAATCCATCACACTCCCCCGGAGGCGAATCCCTATGCGTTACGCCGGCGAAAGCCTGTGGAAGCTTTCCTATGCCGACCTGGCCCAGCGGTGCCAGGAAGTCGGACATGACAAGGCCAGCAAAGTCGATCCGCTCCTGCGCGAGGAGGTTCGGCTGCTGCATAACGCGTGGGCGGACGCATTCTCCATCAACACGCACGAGGAAGGCGGCCAGCAGCGCCAGAATCAAGCGATCTTCGCGCTGCGCAAGCGAACCATCGAGCTACTGATCAAGACCGGCGAATGGGCCCAGGCATAGCCCCTACTGCGTGGCCGCATCTGCGCGGGCCTTCACAAGGCGGATGCGGCGCTTCTCCCATTCCTCGGAAGAGAACAGGCGCGGTCCGACCTCGATGAGGCGCGGCATCATGTTGAAGACCGAGATCCGGCTCCACGGGCGCCCGTCCCGCTGGCGGAAACCCTTTTCGTTCAGGTCGCTGACGATCGCCGAGTAGGAAAAATCCTGCGCCAGCAGGTCCATCATGATCAGCAGCGCCTGATTTTCCGCAGGGTGAACTTCCAGCCGCTTGCAGTCGTCTGAGATGCGGAGCCCGTACGGTATTACTTCGGCGAAGGCGCTGTCCGGGGGTGCTTCAGCATCGGGAAGTTCGCGCCGCCATTCGATCGATACCATCTGCCAGCCTGCGGCGGTGCGCTGCTGGATGATGTCGGGGCTGAAGGGACCCGAGATTACGTCGCGCATACGCTCGAAGTACGCCATAGCCGGTCCTCCAATGAAACTGCCTTCAAGGGTCGCGAGCAATTCACGGACCACAAATGTCCCACGAAATGGCAGCGATAACCTATTCATTTCAGGACAGTAACGTGCGATGGTGCCGAACGGAAGCGCCTTTCGGTTGTCCAGTTTCGCAATGTGGTGTCCGGTTTCGCACAAAATGATCGCCGCGCGGTGCAGCTGTCAAAACGTGGTTGTAAGCCGGACCTGGGCGCTGCGCGGTGGCCCGATTGCATTGCCTGAGAACAGTCCCCCGAAGTCGATCACATTGAGAATGTTGTTGAGGTTTTGCCCGTCGGCCTGGAGTTGCACGTTAACCCGTTCAGAACGGTAAAGGTCGGCTCCGGCTGAAGCGTTCACCTGAAATGCAGGATAGATGCGCCCGCGATCGAAGTTGATGCGGTCGAGAACCTGCTGCCCGTACTGTTCGAGCACGGTGGACGGGTCCCCATCAAATTCGAAGGGAAGTCCGGAGTCAAACTGGATTCCGCCAGCCAGCCAGAACCGGGGATGGACCTGGTAACGGACGCGGCCGCGCACCGTGTTGCGCTGATCCTGAGAATTCGGGAAGTGTCCGGTCAGTTGCGTCTCCGCGGCCGTCGCGTTGTCGCCGAGGAAAAGCCCGCCTGTCACCGGATTCCACGCGTTGCCTACCTCCCACGAGTAACTGAGAAACCCGGAGAATTTTCCCCACGTCGGCAGGTCGAGCTTGCCTTCGGCGCCGTAGATGATGGCCTTGCGAAAGGCTATAGGGAAGCTGACCGTTGTGTTGTTGATCTGGTCGTCGTCGGCGTAGTCGTGGATAACGCGCCGGAAATAGTTGACGTCGAGCTTTGCCTTGCCGAAGACCGACTGCGTGAGGCCGCCCTCGAAGTAGTCACCGACAGAAGGCTGAACAGGCAGCCGGAGAAATGTCGACGGATCGAGTGACTCGATCTCGGCCGAACTCGAGAGCAGGATGTTTTCAGAAGAAGGCGTCTGGAAGACGCGGTCGTACGCGAAGTGCAGGATCGTGCCCGAAGACGAAAGACAGCGTGAGATCGCGAACCGCGGCTGAACCTCCTGCCTGTTGACCAGAAGCTGGTAGTGGTCCCACCGGAGGCCGGCGTTCACTGACCATTTCCCCAGGTGAACAAGATCCTGAACAAAGACCGACTGCTCGAGATCGGGCCGCTCGCCAGTGAAGGAGAATGTGAGCGGCGTCCCGTCGTCGAACTGGGTCGGGTCGGTGATGTTGTAGCTCGTATCTTCGTGAAGGAACGTGTTGTCGGACTCGACTCCGGCCTTCCATTCGCTCCGGCCGCGATCGGCGACAACCATGGCCTTTAAGTAACCCTCGCGGAACCGGTTGTTCTCGAAGACCTGCACCGGAGTCGATTCCGGGTTTGAGGTGAAGCCGTTGGCGGTGTCGCGCACCATGCCTCCAAACCTCGCCAGTGTCTGAGGCGAGAATGCGTGCTCGTAGGAGGCGATGCCCATGGTCTCGATATTGTCGGCCGTCTGCCGCTGGCTCGCGGCCTGCTGCACCTGCTCGTTGGGAATGTCGTAGCGCGATAATTCGTGGCGGACATTGAGGCTGAGGCGGTCGTTTGTTGAGAGCTCGCGTTCGTATCGAAGCGCGAAATCGCCGAGGGTTCCGGTGTTCGAATAGTTTTGCGGGACCACCGGATTGAGGTAGTGATCGGTCATGCTTCCGCTGGCGCTGCCGCCGATCGTGTTTCTGCCCGCAGTGTATTGCTCCTCGGCAAACGCGCTTGCACTGTTGAAGCTGCCGCCCGCCAGCACGACATCGCCGTGCGACCCCGGCTGCTGGTTCTGCACCGTATTCACCTCGACGACGCCCCCCATCTTGCGGCCGTACTCGGCGGGAATTCCCGCGGTGTAGATGCTCATCGACTCAACGTCGTCGGCTTCGATCTCGGGACCAAAACTGGGAGAGCGGTTGTCGGTGAGAGGAATGCCGTCGACGACGAACTGCGTCTGGTACTCGGAGCCGCGCGGATGAAGGACGGCGTTCCCTTCGTACACCCAGCCGGGCTGCGAATTGACCACGTCCTGAATGGAGCGGCCGGGAATCGAGCTGAGGCGATGCTGAATGAACGCTGAGCCGACCTGTTCGACGTTGCCGGGTTGTTCGGGATCGAGCAGAGTATTCGCAGCCTGAACCGCGACGGTCTGCTGTATCGCGGCGAGTTTGAGCGCGATCGAATGTGTGACCGGGATCGATGAGCGGACAGAGATGGTCTCCTCAACTGGCGCGAATCCCAGTTGATCGATGCTCAGGCGGTAGATCCCAAAGGGAATTCTGGCAACATCAAGATTTCCCTGCTTGTCGGTCTCGAGATTGGCGACGTATTGATTGGCTTGGCTGAGGAGGTGAATCGTAGCCTGCAGGCCGCGGCCGGAGGGGTCGGCGACGCGGAGCCGCAATTCTCCGCTCGCGCTCTGGCTGAAAGCGGGCACGGCGCCAAGGAAAACCAAGAGGAGGAGACAGCGCTTTAACGGCATAGCCTTGCAAATCGTCGGCACCTTCAGTTTATGGGAGATCGCGGCGAGAGAGTCGAAATGCCGAGTACGCGCCCTCATTCGGGAAATTCCAATTCACGCAATGATGTTCAGCATTTTCCCGCCAACGCGGCAGACTGATGGTTAGATGCCGATTGGCGATTACTCGCGCACGCTGATGCCGAGCGCCTTCATCTTGCGGTAAAGATGGCTGCGCTCGAGGCCAAGGAGTTCGGCGGCGCGGCTTACGTTGTTTCGGGCTTCCTCGATCTTCTTGAGAATGTAGTCGCGCTCGTAGGCGTCGCGCGCCTGCTGGAGCGAGGAGAAGCTTTCGCCGGAGCGGGAGCCGGTCTTCTGGGCAAGCGGAGGAAGATGCCTGCGCTCGATGCGCAGCGCGCGCGGGTTGAGGATGAGCACGCGCTCGATCACGTTCTTAAGTTCGCGCACGTTTCCGGGCCAGTGATATGCGGCTAGCGCGTCGAGGGCTTCCGGGGTGATCTCCATGCGCGGGCGGCCGTACTGGCGGCCGAAGCTCGCGAGAAATTCGCCCACCAGGGGCGGAATGTCTTCCTTGCGCTCGCGCAGCGGGGGCACGAAGAACGGAACAACATTGAGGCGGTAGAAGAGGTCTTCGCGGAAGTTGCCCTTGGCGATCTCCTCTTCGAGGTCCTTGTTGGTGGAGGCGATGAGTCGCACGTCGACGCGGAGGGGCTGCGTGCCGCCGACCGGCGTGAACATCTGGTCGTCGAGCGCGCTGAGCACCTTGGCCTGCGTCTTGAGGCTCATGTCGCCCACTTCGTCGAGGAAGAGCGATCCGCCGTCGGCGCGCTCGAGGGTGCCGCGCTGGTCGGGCCGCGCGTCGGACTGCGCGCCGTGGCGATAGCCGAAGAGTTCCGCCTCGATGTGCGCCTCGGGAATGGCGGCACAGTTCAGTTCGACGAAGACGCGGTCGCGGCGCAGGCTTTCGGCATGAATCGAACGCGCGATAAGCTCCTTGCCGGTACCGGATTCGCCGTAAATCAGAACGCGGCCATTGGTGGGAGCCATAAGACGGATCTGCTGGCGCAGCGCCTTGAGCGGAACGCTGTTGCCGGTGAGGACCGCGTTGGCGCTGAACTGCCGCTTGAATTCCAGGTTCTCTTTCTGCAACCGCCGAGCCTCGACGGCATTTTTGACGACAATAAGAGTCCGCTCGAGCGAAAGCGGCTTCTCAAGGAAGTCGTATGCGCCGAGCTTGGTGGCTTTGACGGCGGTCTCGATGGTGCCGTGGCCGCTGATGATGATGACTTCAGGGCGCGTTTCCGGCGAAAGCTGGTGAAGATCGGTGAGAACGTCCAGACCGTCGCGATCGGGCAGCCAGATATCCAGCAGAACCACGTCGTACGCCGCGTCATCGAGCAGCACGCGGGTCTCTGCGGCGGTGGCGGCGCTGGCCACGCCGTAGCCTTCTTCGCGCAGGATCTCCTCGAGTGACTGCCGGATATCGGCTTCGTCGTCCACCACGAGCACATGGTTCATCCGTGCATTTCCTTTATTCTCTCGGGCTCGGCCTCGACATGGTTCCCTGCCGGCTCCATGAGCGGAATGCGCACGACAAAGCGGGCGCCTTTCGGCTCGTTGCTCTCGGCGCGGAGTGAGCCGCCGTGCTCCTGCACAATTTTGGCAGCGATGGATAAGCCCAGGCCGGTGCCGCGATGCTTGGTGGAGTAGAAGGGCAAAAACAGCCGTTCGCGGATCTCGTCGGTGAGGCCGTGGCCGGTGTCGGAGACCGTGACCTCGACCGCCGAGCCATCTTCGCTCAAAGCGCTGCCGACGCAGAGCTCTCGGAGCAGGCTGCCCTGCATGGCCTCCGCGGCGTTGTCGATGAGGTTGGCGAGCGCCCGGCGGATCGCTTCGGGATCGGCGAGCACGGGCGGGACATTTGCGGCAAGATCGCGCTTGACGTTGATGTCCTCGAGGCGGCCGGCGAAGAGTGCAAGGGCTTCGTCGGCCACGCGATTCATGTCGCATGGGCGCGGCTGCGGCGCGGGGAACTGGGCAAGGGCTGAAAATTGATCAACCAGGGTGCGCAGCGTGCCGACGCTGCCGAGGATGATTTCGGCGCACTTGCGTATGATGCCCGGCGAGTCGGGCTGAGCCCGTTCGAGGTGCTTGGTGATGCGCTCGGCAGAGAGAGCTATGGGTGTAAGCGGGTTTTTGATTTCGTGGGCTACGCGCTGGGCGACTTCCTTCCAGGCGAGCTGTCGCTGGGCGCGGAGCAGCTCTGAGGTGTCTTCAATCACGAGCACGGTTCCGGTTTTGCGGTGCGCCAGGTCAAGTCGCGCGCTGGTGACGGCAAGGTGCATGGTGCGACCACGCTGATGCAGTTCCAACTCGACCGAAGCGGCGCCCATGCGCTGCCCGCGGCGGATGACGGCGGCGAAGTCATCGGCGTGCTCCTGGGGAAGCAGCGATGCGAGGGCCTCTCCGCGGAAATCGGCGTCGATTGACCGCCCCATCAGGGACGCGAACGCCCGATTTGCCTGAAGCACCACGCCGCCCGCGTCGAGCGTGACGACTCCGCTGGGGATGGTTTCGAGAATCGTCTCCAGCTCGCGCCGGCGCTCTTCGATTGCCTGGTTGGCGGCGGTCAACTGTGCGGACGAGCTATCGGCTATCTGCCGGCTCGTCTCGAGATCAGCGGCCATGTGATTGAACGACCGCACCAGCTCGGCCATCTCGCCTGTGGTTAAGAGTTCCACGCGCTGCCCGTACTTGCCGGTGGCAATCTCGTTCATGGCATCGGCAAGAGCCGCGACCGGGCGCGTGATCTGTTTCGAGAGGAACAGGGCGAGCCAGACGCCGGAGAAGAAGATGAAGACCGTAAGCAGGAGGAGCAGGAGAAAGAAATTGGAGCGGATCTGCCGGCGCATGCGGTAGAGCTTCCAGTATTCCGTGGTGCCGATGCGGATGCGCGCCGTGGTCTGGCTCAGGCCCTGCGGCATGGGCAGCGCGGCGAGCACCACTTTGCCCGACGAGGTGACTGAGGTGCCCAGCGCGTACTCCTGTTCGCCGATACGAAGAATCGGCTCGTCCGTTCGTTTCGCGGCAAAAAGGAGATTCGCATAGAGCGGGCCATGAAGCGGAATGGGCGGCGCGGTCTCTCCCTCCTCCGTTCGGTCGGGCAGCCATGGGATCAGGCTCGCAGGAGCCGTGTCTGCCGGGGCATCGAAGACGCTCAGGACGCGCTTGTCACTTGAGTAAACAATGACGAAGCCACCCTGCAGACTGAGGCGGTGGGCACTGAGGACCCCCTGGAGTGCCGCGAAGTCCTTGTCCGGAGCACCCGAGGCGGCGATGGAGGCGGCCTCGCTGCGCGCATTGCTGGCGACGTACTGCGCCAGTTCGAGCACGACGCGGATCGAGTCGTCGCGCAGCTCGGACATGTTGGGAGAGAACCAGCGGTCGATGGTCCGGTTCATGAGAAAGAAGCTGAACAGGAACATGAACGTGGCGGGCGTGAGCGCGATGATCGCCGCGCCCAGCACCATGCGCGTCCGAAGTCGGGCGCCGAGCGCGCTCGAGCCCTGGTCGGCGTAGAGCTTGAGCAGGTTCCTCAACAGCAGCATCAGCAACGCGATGAGCATGAGGAACAGCAGGACGGTCAGGCCGAAGAACGCCAGAGTTTCCCCGGAAGTATCCGGGGTGAGGAAGCTCACGTGTGTGGTATTGAATGCGTTAAGAGCCCCCAGCAGCGCGAAAACAAAGATGACTCCGCCCGCAAGCAGAATGATCCAGCGTAGCCGGGGATTCGCCTTGAAAGGCATGGGGGGATTATAGAAGCAGTGGTCAGCGAACAGTCATCAGTGTTCACGCGAGGAGCGCGGCGGGCGGGGTGAAGTCGCGCTTCTGGCTTTCGGCCACTCCCCGGTGGGTAAGTTGCCCCATCCAGGTGTTGAGCCCCTCGGCGAAGCCCGGATCCTGCCTGAGCGCCTCGCGCGCGCCGTGGTTGGCGATGCGGAGCACATAGGGGAACGTCGCGTTGGTCAGGGCAAGCGTGGAGGTGTGCGGCACGGCTCCCGGCATGTTGGTCACGCAGTAATGCACCACGCCGTCCACCGTATAGCTGGGATCGGAATGCGACGTCGGGCGCGCCGTTTCAACGCAGCCTCCCTGGTCGATCGCGACATCGACGATGACCGCGCCTTTCTTCATGCGCGAAACCATCTGCCGCGTGACGATTTTGGGCGCCGTTGCGCCGGGAATAAGCACACCCCCGATCACCAGGTCGGCCTCGCGGGTAGCGTGGGCGACGTTATAGCTGTTCGAGGCAAGCGTGTAGACGCGGCCATTGAAGATGTCGTCGATTTCGCGCAGCCGGTTGAGGTTGAGGTCGATGAGCGTAACCTTGGCGCCGAACCCGAGGGCGATGCGCGCCGCGTTGGTACCCACGACGCCGCCGCCGATAACGGTTACGTGCGCTGGAGGCACTCCCGGCACGCCGCCGAGCAGGATGCCGCGGCCGCCTTTTTCCTTCTCCAGATAAGATGCCCCGACCTGCACGCTCATCCTGCCGGCGACTTCGCTCATGGGCGTCAGCAGAGGCAGCGTCCCCTGGCGGTCGCGGACAGTTTCGTATGCAATGCCGATGACTTTGGCGTCGAGGAGCTTGTTGGTGAGATTGGGAATCGGCGCGAGGTGGAGGTAAGTGAAGAGCACCAGGCCGCTGCGAAAGTAGGGGTACTCAGTCTCAATGGGCTCCTTGACCTTGACGACCATTTCGGACTTGCCCCAGACGTGGCCTCGGTCGCCGACGATCTCGGCCCCGGCGTCCTGGTATTCGGCATCGGGAAAGCTCGAGAGCGCGCCGGCTTGGGTTTCGACCAGCAACCTGTGGCCGGCGTCGGTGAGGGCCTTGACGCCCGCGGGGGTGACGGCGACGCGCGCTTCGTTGTCCTTGATCTCCTTGGGGACCCCGATGATCATTGCTGTCCTCCTCAGGGTGCATCGAAACGCACTCCGGCCTCAAACATCCTACGTCGCAAAGTGCTTCCAATGTGTGCAAAGTTGGTAGTAAAACGGGAACATGAGAACGAAACGTGAGAGCCGCCCCGAAGAGGCGCACGAAACGGCCGCAGTCCCGGCTGAAAATGGCATGGATGACCTGGACCTGGCGATTTTGCGCATGCTCGAGAAAAATGGGCGCGCGACGAACTACGAGGTCGGCGAGGCGGTGGGGCTTTCTGCCTCCGCGGCATCCCGGCGCATCCAGGCGCTCGAGTCGATGGGCGCCATCCGCGGCTACCGGGCGCTGATCGACGACCGCCTGCTGGGCAAGCACATGACCGTGTTCGTCCGGGTGACGCTCGAGCGGCAGTCGGCGCCGGTACTGGCCGGCTTTGAAGCGGCGGTGCGGCATACGCGTGGAATCGTGAGCTGCCACCTGATGGCCGGCCAGTACGACTACATGCTCGTGGCGCACGTGGCGGATATCGACGACTACGGCCGGCTGCATCAGAATGAGCTGTCGCACCTGCCTGGCGTGACGCGGCTCGAGACGAGCTTTGCGCTCAGGGATGTGATGGACACTGCGAAGGCCTGACAAGCTACGTCGGGATAGGGCTGCCCGAGGCTGGTGCAGTCTCGTTGATGCCGACATTTCGGAATCATTTGAAACGCACGAAGGAAAGCTGCCAACGATTTCTGAGAGTTTTTAACTCGACAGGCCCGCTCTGGCCCCGGTAGCATGAGTCACTTATTTTCCCCGGCCCCTCGGTTTGACGCCGCTCTGCTCTTCCTCTCTCGCGGCTCTCCCATTCAGGTCTTTTGAATCCCAGAGTGGAATTTCCCCGGAGGTCACGATGGTTCCCAGTACAATGCTCTCTCTGAGCCCGTGCCGGCGTTCGATGTCGAAGCCTTTGCCGGTTGCTATTCACCCTCTAACAATCACATTTGCTTTAGCCACGGTGCTGATCGCTCTGGCGACTCCGCCAGTAATCGCGCAGGACGACTCGCAAGCCTCAAGCCAGGTGGAGCACACACCTCCGGGTCCGATGCCGCGATTTACGGATACCCCCCGAGCGCCCAGGAAGAACCTTGACCATGACGCGCTCATCCCGAATGTCACCGGGGTGCTGGACGACTTCAACGACACCACGCCCACGGGATGGTGGATGTACACGGGGCAGACGCCCGCCCAGGTAACGAGCCTGCTGAGCACGCTCGATGCGCGTATCGTGGATATTTCGGTTGACTCCATCGCGCCCACCTTTACGGTCACGCTGGTCTCAAACACGGGCGCCTACGCGAAGGGGTGGTGGTGGTACTACGGGTTGACGGCGGCGCAGGTAAGTTCTGAGTTGACTGCGAACAACGCGCGACCGATCTCGCTTAAGGCTTACGACATCGGGAGCGGGCAGATCCGGTTTGCAGTCGTCATGATTGCCAACACAGGCGGCGACGCCGAGGCGTATTGGTGGTATTACGGAGAGTCGGGATCAAATATCGGGAGCCTGGCGACGGCGAACAAGGCGCGCCTGCAAACTGTCGATTCCTATGTCAGTTTGAGCACCACGTACTACACCGCGATCATGGTCTCGAACTCCAATAACGAGGCCTGGTGGTGGTATTACAACGTGTCGCCCACTACCATCAACAACTCCATCACCGCGAACAAGAGCCGGCTGTTCTATTTGAGTGCGGCCGGAGGCGGAAACTTCAACGCGATCCTGGAGGGCTGTTCGGGCGGCTGCGCCGAGTGGTGGTGGTACTACGGGGCTTTAGCGAGCGGTCTGGTTACCCGTGCGGGGCAGAACGGCGCCCGAATGGTGGCCACGACCACTTATCCCGGTTGCGGCGGGACGTGCTATGCGGGGCCGATGATCAACAACTCGAACGCCATCACGACGCGGGTGGGCAATATCCTTCGCGGCGGAGAAGGTGGCACGCAGGGCCTTTACCTGAAGAAGGTGGACGGGCCCGTGTTGGCCAACCTCGAGGACGGTTTTGTATATGAACCGGCGAGCGCCATCAAAGTGGTGAATAATCTCTACGGCATGTTCCAGGTGCAACTTGGCAACGCGGAGGAGAACACCGCAATCCCGCATTACACAAATGGGCCGGACAGCTGCCCCGTCCCGCCGACCGTCAGCGGAACCGAGCCTCTCGATCTCGCCCTTCGCGAGATGATGTGGCACTCGGACAATGCGCGAACGGCAGAGATCGACGATTACTTCGGCTTCGCGAACGTGAACGCCCTGGCCGGGATCATCGGGATGAAGAACACGAAGTTCAACGGGTATGTGGGGTGCGGTAATGAGCCGCGCAACACCTTCACCCTCGATGACGCCGGACGGCTCTACGAAGACGTAGCCAACCAGACCATACTGGATGCAACCCACCGCGGCGAATTCTACAGCAGCATGGCCGGACGCGCGCAGTACGAGTCGGAGGGCTCCGACTGGACTGCCGTTTGGAGCACTGACATTCCCAACATCATCAACCAGGTGGCTCCAGCGGGTACCACTGCCGCGCAGAAGACGGCCTACATGAACGCGATGAATGTGGCGTACAAGGCCGGCGGTTACGTGCTGTGCCCGACAACCGGGAATGTGGAAGACATCGACATCGCCGGATGGTTCCAGGTCCCCGTCTGCACATCGAGCGGCGCCACCTATGCGGAATACGAGTGGGGCATCTTCCTGGCGAACGTGCCGAAAGCCACCTGCGACTCGAGCACTACAACCGCGGATAACATCTTTACCGCGGCCAAGAGTGAACTCATGCGCGAACAGATCCAGGCCGGAATGGCATCTTGCAACGGAAAGTCGCTGAATGTGCTGACGTACAGCCCGGCCAGCCTGACGTTTCCGTCACAAACTGTCGGCACCACGAGCGCCAACAAGACGATCACGATCACCAACAATGAAGCCTCGGCGATTACGGGCTTGACCATTGCCATTTATGGCGAGTTCCTTGAGACCAACAATTGTCCCGGTTCGCTGGCGGCGGGGGGCTCGTGCACCGTCACGGTGCAATTCGCTCCGGCCGGCACCCTCGAGCGGACCGGCGCCGTCGTTGTGAGCGATGACGGTACCGGTCAGCCGCAGACGATTGAATTGACGGGCACCGGCAGCTAGGCCACGCCGCTCCCGTACCGCATTTGAACAAACCGGCTGGCAGACCTTTCGCAGGCTGCCAGCCGTTATTTCTGCTGCCGGCCTGACAGGGTCCAGCGTGATCTCCTTGATGCCAATGTGCTGCCCGCAATTCCTGGCGTGGCCTTGTTCGCTCGCAAAATCCCATCGGTTGGCGCAAAACCTGCCGGTTCGGTGAAAATCACATTATGCTTCGAAGAGTTTGTTCTCTGGCCGCGATGGCATTCTCCTTCAACGTCATCGCCGGCGCCCAATCGGCGGCTCAACTGCCAAGCGATCCGGAACCCGCCCCGGTCGCTACGACCGTCCGCAATTTCCCGCGCAACTTCCTTCACGATCAGGCCGGCATCTGGACCGCTCCGCTGCGGGCGGACGAAGGCGACGCGGTCATGGGGTTGCTCTTCGTTGCCTCCGCCGGTGCCTTGGGGTCCGAGGACACCAATATCATGCAGCACCACTTCCTCGACCAGACCACGGCCGGCCATGCCAATACTGCTTCCACGGGGCTCACAGGCTTCCTGGTCGCCGCTCCAGTCGCCTACTTCGGCATAGGCCGCTACAAGCACAGCCCTGCGGCCGAGGAAACGGGCATATTAGCCGGCGAGGCTATCGTCGATAGCCTTGCGGTCAATGAGGTATTCAAGATCGCTTCCCGGCGCGAACGGCCCGCTGTGAACAACGCCAAGGGGCTTTTCTTCCAACCGAACGTCGGCTTTGATTCCTCGTTCGCGTCCAATCACAGCGTCGTTGCCTGGTCGTCCGCCACCGTCATCGCGTCCGAGAGCGACAGCTTTCTCGTTAAGCTTGCCGCCTATGGAATGGCGACCGGAGTGAGCGCGACACGTGTCATCGGCCGCGATCACTTTCCATCCGATGTATATGTCGCCTCTGCCGTGGGATGGATGATCGGCCGCTACGTGTTTCATCACCACGCCATAAAGCGTGATTGAGTAACCTGGGCTCCGGAATCTCAATTCCTGATACAAATCTCAGCCCGCGTGCGCTACCCTTGGAAACGCTCGAATGTACTCCCCGCATTGAGCCAGGAGATTCCATGCCGTTGAAGCTTGCTGTTCGCGTCTGCTGTCTAGCCGCCTGTCTTTGCTTCCTGATTCCTCACTCCGCCGGGCAGATGCCGTCCCCCGTATCAGTGCTGGGGCACACGCCGGGCGACGACTTCTATCTCGCCGATTACGAGGACACGATTCGGTACTTCCATGCGCTTGCCGCCGCTGCGCCGGACCGCATGAAGATGTTCACCGTGGGCAAGACCTCGGAGGGAAAGGACATCGAGATCGCGGTGATCTCGTCGGCGGCGAACATCGCGAAGTTGGACGAGGCTAAGCAGATTGCGGGGCGACTGGCGCATGCGACGGACCTGAACGACGACACGGCGCGCGAGTTGTCGCGGACGTCGCCTGTGATCGTGCACATTGATGGCGGCTTGCATGCGAGCGAGGTAGCCGGACCGCAGCACACAATGATCCTCGCATACAACCTCCTCAGTGCGAAGAACGAACCGCAGATCGACGCGATCCTGAACAACGTGATCCTGGTGCTGTGGCCGACGCTCAATCCCGACGGCCAGGACATGGTGGTGCACTGGTACCGGCAGAACCTCGGCACGCAATACGAGGTGAGCCCGCTGCCGAAGCTCTACCAGGAGTACGTGGGTCACGACAACAACCGCGACGGCTACATGCTCAACATGAAGGAAGAGCAGGTCGTGACGAAGGCGCAGCTCGAGTACAGCCCGGAGATCTTCTATTGCCAGCACCAGACCGCGCCATTCCCTGCGCGCATTTGGATCCCGCCGTTTTCCGATCCGATTTCTTCCAACATCAGCCCGTACGTGCGGAGCTGGCTGAACGTGATCGGCACCAACATGGCCGCCTACCTCAACGCGCACAAGATGCCTGGCGCGATCTCGGAGTCGCGGTTCGACAACTGGTATGCAGGTTTCATGGACTGGGCGCACGTCTTCCGCAACGAGATCTCGTTCTTCACCGAGACTGCGCTCTACGAATACGCCACGCCGCACTTCTACGCGGTGAGCGATTTTCCCAAGCAGTACCAGGACCTTCGTGCGCTGAGCATGTACACCACGCCGTGGGAAGGCGGGTGGTGGCATCTGCGCGACGCAGTCGACTACATGGTGGGTGGGTCGATGTCGGTGCTCGATCTCGCAGCCAAGAACCGCGAAACGCTGCTCTACAACCGCTACCAGGCCGCGCGGGACAACATCGATCACTACAAAAAGGAGCCGCCGTTTGCGTACGTGATCAGCGACCGGCAGACCGACACGCCGGAGGCTGCAAGGCTGGCGAACCTGATGATCGAGAACGGCCTCGATGTGTATTCGACGAAGGACGGGTTCACAGCGAACGGCGTGAAGTACCCCGCGGGTTCGTGGGTGATTCCGATGGATCAGGCTTTCTCCGCGATGGCCAAAGAGTTGTTCGAGCGGCAGCGGTATCCGGACGAGATCGAGGCGGGGACGTCAAAGGCGGTGGACCTCCCCTATGACGTGACAGGATGGACGCTGCCAATGCAGATGGGCGTGAACGTGGATGCGGTGTCGGATCCTTTGGGACCGGACCAGCGCAGCTTGTTGACGAAGGTTGACAAAGCGGAGGCGCCGGCGGCAGGCGTGGAAGGCGCTGGCACGGTGTTTGCTCTGAGCCATAGGACGAACGCCTCGTTTGAAGCGGTGAACGAGGCACTGCGCGAAGGCGCGACAGTTTCGCTCGCCGAAGAGCCCGTGAAGACGGCGAACGGAATGGAGCGGGGCGCGTTCCTCGTGAGCGGGCTGGCCCGCGAGAAGGTGCAGGGGCTGGCGCAAAAATATGCCGTGGCGGCAGATGCGGTGAGCGCGCCGGCGCAGACGCTGCCGCTCAAGAAGGCACGCATCGGCTTGTACAGGCCGTGGGCGCCGTCGATCGACGAGGGTTGGACGCGATGGATCCTGGAGAACTACGGATTCGAGCCGAAAAGCCTGTACAACGCGGATATCCGCTCGTCAGGATTGCGCGGCAGGTACGACGTGATCGTGCTGCCGGACATGGGAACGCGGCAGTTGATGGATGGGTTTGGCGTCGGCGTGGTGCCCGGACAATATGCAGGCGGCATTGGGCAGGACGGCCTCGATCACCTGAGAGAGTTTGTTCGCCAGGGCGGAACCCTCGTTGCCCTGAACAGAACCGCAAACGCACTGATCCCGCTGATGAGCCTGCCGGTGAAGAATGTGATCGACGGCGTAAAGAGCGACAAGTTCTTCTGCTCAGGTGCGCTGCTGCGGGTGGAGACGGAACATGCGGACCTGCCGGTGAATTTCGGGGTGGGCGATTCGCCGGTGGTGATGTTCCAGAGCGGTCCGGCGTTCGAGGCGCTGCCGGGGTTCCACGGCGCAGTGCTGGCGCGCTATGCGAAGGAGACGAATCCTCTGGAGAGTGGGTTGCTGCTCCATCCGGAAGCGATCCAAGGCAAGGCCGCGGCAATGGAATTGGCATATGGGCAGGGCCGCGTGGTGCTGTACGGATTCAAGCCGCAGTTCCGCGGGCAGTCGCACGCGACGTATAAGTACCTGTTCAATGAGCTGTACGTGTTCCAGCATCCTGACTTGCCAACGGAGCCGGCGGCTGCGCCGGCGAAGGAGAAGGAAGCTCCGCCGGCAGTGAAGATGGCCAAAGTGCAGGACGACGATGATGACGATTTTCCGTCAGAGTAGATCGCGCGCAAACAGGAAGGCCGCGGGCAATCGCCGCGGCCTGCTTGCGTGAGAAAATCCCTAAATCATCTTCATGCGGGCGGCGCGCCACAGGTCGATTCCTACATCGATGGCGTGCTTCTCGATCTCCTCGAACTCGGCAGCGGAAAACTCAAGCTTGTTGAGCGCATCGAGTGAGTTATCGAGCTGCTCGACGTTGCGCGCTCCGATGAGCGCCGATGTGACGCGCTTGTCGCGCAGAACCCAGGCGATGGCCATCTGCGCAAGAGATTGGCCGCGCCGGCCGGCGATCTCGTTCAGCTTGCGCACATGTCCGATGTTCTTCTCGTTCAGGAATTCCTTGAGCAGCGACGAATTTCCAAGAGCGGCGCGCGAGTCGGTGGGGACGCCGCTGAGGTATTTGGTCGTGAGCATGCCTTGGGCAAGCGGCGAGAAGGCGATGCAGCCGGCGCCAAGCTCGTCAAGCGTATCGAGCAGGCCCTGCTCGATCCAGCGGTTCAGCATCGAGTAGCTAGGCTGATGGATGAGCAGCGGCACGCCCAACTGTTTGAGAATTTCAGCGGCCTGGCGCGTGCGCTCGGGGCTGTAGGAGGAGATGCCAACGTAGAGCGCCTTGCCCTGATGGATGGCCGTGGCAAGCGCGCCCATCGTCTCCTCGAGCGGGCAGTCGGCCCAGGGCCGGTGCGCGTAGAAGATGTCGACGTAGTCGAGGCCCATGCGGCTGAGGCTGTCGTCGAGCGAGGCGAGCAGATACTTGCGTGACGCGCCGATGCCATAGGGGCCGGGCCACATGTCCCATCCAGCCTTGGTCGAGATGATGAGCTCGTTGCGCAGGCTGCCGAAGTCTTTGCGAAGTATGACGCCGAAGTTTTCCTCGGCGGAGCCGTAGGGCGGCCCGTAGTTGTTGGCAAGGTCGAAGTGGGTGACACCGCGGTCGAAGGCGCGGCGGATCATGGCGCGGCCGGTCTCGAAGACGTCGGCCCCGCCGAAGTTCTGCCACAGACCGAGCGAAATGGGCGGCAGGACAAGGCCGGAGCGGCCGCAGCGTCGGAACGTTGCGCGGTCGTAGCGGGAAGGGTCTGGTACGAAGGCAGTTTCCATGGCTTTCCTGTCAGTTCTTTACGCGCTTTTTCCAGTATCCTGGACGTCGCTTGGCATGAGCCACTGCAATGATCTCGATCTTGCCGGGAAGTTCACGATAAACCACAAAGTAGGGGAATCGGCCGAGAAGTGCGCGCCGAGTACCGTGTAGATATTCGGCATACATCCTGGGATACTTCTGGAGGGAGCGGTAGGCAGCGCGCAATTCGTCGTCAAGCTTAAGCGCAGCCATAGGACTTTTAGCTGCGTAGTATTCAAATGCCGCGTTGGCCTCAGCCCTGGCTTCCGGATGGAACCGATATGGCTTCATCCCTGTGGAGCGATCAATTTGAGCAGTTCTTTGCGGCGAGCGTTCATTTCAGCAAGAACTACCTCACCCGGAATCATTTCAACCTTGCCGGAGTCGATTTCATCAAGGCGGCGTTTGATCTCTTTGTCCCAGGCAGCCGAAACTCCCGCTTCATCTTCAGCGTCTTCCTCTTCGACACTCTCGTAAATCCAATCGGCGAACAGAAGGCGCTGATTCGGCGGAAGCGCGAGCACGAGTTCTTTCAATTCCTTGAGAGAGGTCGCCATAGCAGAATTGTAGCGCGATTGGAACTATAATCGCTCATTCCTAAACATAGGATTGCCAATTGAGTGTGAATGGCGGAATGTTCGAGCTTCTGAAGGAAGATCACGTGCGAAGATGGAGCCGTCCTCTGTCTTGGTGGAATCTTGCCGGTCTGGCTCCGGTACTGTTGCTCCTAACTCTGTCGATCCACTCCTGGTGGAGCGATGCGCAGATAGCAAAGCGGCAACAGACGACCGTCGGGACGATCGACTGGCACGATCCTCCGAACCATAACCGATATCGCTTCGCCTTCGCGGTCAAAGGGCGTCAGTTCACAGGCTGGGTCATCCCAGGTGACCATGACATTGTCCTCGGCCAGCAGATTACCGTTTACTACGATCCCTTCGATCCATCTGAAAACTCCGCATATGACTTTGGCGATGTCAACCCCGGCGGAGTTGTGTTTATCGAATTCCTCCTGCTGGCTTGTGTGATCTACCCGTTATTGATCTACTTCCAGCGGCGCTCACGGAGAAGAGCCGCGGCGACTTCGACTAACGCCTGACAAGGCTGAGAAATCTATTGTTACTCCGCGTTATCGATCTGGGCCCGCTGCAGCTTGTCGCTGTAGTCCACGTAGACGGCTTTCCACGTAGTGAAGAAGTCGATGGCGCCGAGGCCTTCGCGGTGACCGTTGCCGGTCTGCTTGACGCCGCCGAAGGGCAGGTGGACTTCAGCGCCGATGGTGGGCGCATTGATGTAGGTAATGCCTGCTTCGAGGTCGCGCATGGCGGTGAAGGCGCGGTTCACATCCTTTGTATAGAGCGCGGTGGAGAGGCCGTAGTCGATCGAGTTGGCAATCTCGATGGCCTGCTCGAAGGTGTCGAATTCGAGGACGCTAAGGACGGGACCAAAGACCTCTTCGCGGGCGATGCGCATGCAGGCTGTGACTCCGCCAAAGACAGTCGGCTCGAAGAACGTGCCGTTTGCATAGGCGCCGTCGGTGAGTGCCCGCCCGCCGCAGAGGAGCTTTGCGCCTTCGCCCTTCGCGATCGCGACGTACTTCGTCGAAGTCTCAATCTGGCTCGCGTTCACCTGTGGGCCAACCTGCACGGATTCATCGAGGCCGTTGCCGACCTTGAGGGCCCGGGCTCGTTCCACAAGCTTTTCGGTGAATTGTTTTGCGATGCCCTTCTGCAAGAGGAGCCGGCTCGTGGCGGTGCATCGCTGGCCGGTGGTTCCGAAGGCTCCCCACAGCGCGCCGTCCAGTGCCAAATCCAAATTCGCGTCATCCAATACGATCTGCGCATTCTTGCCGCCCATCTCGAGCGAGACCGGCTTGAAGTGGGCCGAGGCGCCTTGGCCTACGCGCGAGCCAACCTCGCTGGAGCCGGTGAAGCTGATGGCGCGGACATCCTTGTGTTCGACGAGGGCGTTGCCGACGGACCCGCCGCCACCGCACACGATGTTGAGCACTCCCGCCGGCACGCCCGCATCCACGAGCGTCTGCACGAGGTTGTGAACCGAAAGCGGAGTGTCGGTGGCCGGCTTGATGACGCAGGTGTTGCCGGCGACGAGCGCCGGAAAGAGCTTCCAGCTCGGGATCGCCATGGGGAAGTTCCACGGCGTAATGAGGCCGACCACGCCGATCGGCATGCGGACGGACATGGCGAATTTGTTCTGGAGTTCCGAGGGCGCGGTGACGCCGAAGAGGCGGCGGCCTTCGCCGGCGACATAAAAGGCTTCGTCGATGGCCTCCTGGACGTCGCCGCGGGTTTCGGCGAGGACCTTGCCCATCTCGCGGGTCATATCCTTCGCAAACTGCTCTTTTCGCTCGCGGAGTAACTGACCGGCGCACACCAGGATCTCGGCCCGCTTGGGAGCGGGAACCAGCCGCCACGAGGCGTAGGCCTTTTTCGCCGCGGCGACTGCGGCATCTACATCTTCGGCTCCCGAGGCGGGGAACTCTCCTACCACGTCGGAGTGGTCAGCCGGATTGATGTTGAGAAATGTCTTGCCGGAGCGGGCGGGAACCCACTCACCGCCAATCAGGTTCAGGTACGTCTTGTGGGACATGGGAACCTCCGTCGATAGCCGTCGGGGAATGGAGCGGCGTCATCGGATCGCTGAATGGGACGCAGGAATCAAACTGTGCGCTGGTCGGAACGCGCGAAATGGCCCAATTTGCGATATCCTGAAGACACGGCAAACAGTAGAGTTTACCGCACCGGCATGCCTCGGGCAGTTTCGGAAACATTGTAGAGATTCACAGCTCCCCCAGGCCGATCGCGAAGTTAAGGCTAAGCGATGGGCACGTGAAGCCGCCAAGCCCGCGCGTTGGGCTTGTGCCACCGGGCGAGAATGGGACTTCCCTGCACCATTTCGGAACCGCGGTCGACGCATTGCCGGACGTGCCGTTCTGCTCTGATTTGCTGGCCGTACAATAACCGTTGAGGTAGAACTCAAGTTCCATGTCTTTGAATGGCTATCCCTCGCGCACTTCGCGCTCGCACGGCCTGCGTTCGCTTTTCAGCATGTTCTCAAGCGACCTGGCAATTGACCTTGGCACGGCAAACACGCTGGTCTACGCGGCCGGCAAGGGCATCGTAGTCAACGAGCCCTCCATTGTCGCCATCAACAAAAACACCGGCGAAGTGGAAGCCGTGGGCAAGGAAGCGAAGGAGATGCTGGGACGCACGCCCGGCAACATCGTCGCAATCAAGCCGATGAAAGATGGAGTGATCGCCGACTTCAAAGTCACGGAAAAGATGCTCAACTACTTCATCCAGAAGGCGCACAACCGCAAGATGCTGGTCCATCCGCGGATCGTGATCGGCGTGCCGTCTGAGATCACGCAGGTGGAAAAGCGCGCGGTCGAGGACTCGGCATATCGCGCCAAGGCGAGCGAAGTGTACCTCGTGGAACAGGCGATGGTGGCGGCCATCGGCGCCGGCCTTCCCATTACCGAGCCAAGCGGAAACATGGTGGTCGACATCGGCGGCGGCACCACCGACATCGCGGTGATTTCGCTTTCGGGTATCGTCTACTCGCGCTCGGTGCGCATGGCCGGCAACCAGATGGACGAGGCCATCACCAACTACCTGAAGCGCAAATACAACCTGCTCATCGGCGAGCGCACCGCGGAACACATCAAGATGGAGATCGGCTCCGCGTTCCCTCTGGACAAGCCGCTGACCATGGAGATCAAAGGCCGCAACTTAATTGAAGGCGTCCCGAAGACCATCGCTATCGACGACTCTGAGATTCGCGAAGCTCTGGGCGAGTGCATCGCCGTCATCATGAACGCGATCCGCGTGGCGCTCGAGCGCACACCGCCCGAGCTTTCGGCAGATATTTCGGACCGCGGCATCGTGCTCACCGGCGGCGGAGCGCTCATTAAGAACCTGGACAAGCGCATCCGCGAAGAGACCGGATTGCCGGTCTCGGTCGCCGACGATCCTCTGGCTTCGGTGGTGCTGGGCACGGGCAAGATGCTGTCGGATTTCCGGCTGCTGCGGAAGATCAAGATCGATTAACGACATGGGCTATTGCGCTGCCGGACCTGGGATTCAGGCCCGGCAGTTTGCTTTTTCCGGGGATTCATTTCGGCTGGGGAACGAGCCGCGGCTCCTGGACGGGTTGCCGTAACTGCAGCATGCGCAGAATCGAGTAGCCGGCTGCCGCTGCAGCAAGGTGCTTGAGCGTGTGACCGCTGACCACTCGCAGCGTTGCGAAGATCGGCTTGTCAAAGAGCTCGAGCACCTTGGCCAAAGCGTAAAAACAGACCACGAAGCCGAGATATCGGCCCTGCGTGTACCGCGGGGGGAACAGAAGCGCAAGCAAGACCACGAGCGTCGAATATGCCTGAACGGCTGCATAGAAGCGCAGATCGCCCATTCCATGCATCTCGCTCCAGTTCCACTGCAACACGCTGGCAATGCCCAACAACACCAGGATTGGAAGCAGCCGGAGGCCGAGCGCGAGACTGATGCGCTCCATGATGACGGCGGCCACTAGCCCCATGAATGTGATGGTCATGGGTAGTCGGTCCCATACGAGAGTTCCATTGTTGGGATTGAGGTGATACCAGGAGGAACCGAAGGCGGTGAGCAGTAATCCTGCAAATACAGCGATATACGGCCACTGTTCGCGCTCCTCGAGAAAATGGCCGGTTGCAGGATTGGATTTGCACTGCCGAAGGAAGACAAGCCCCCAGATTCCAATTGCGGCAAAAGGCAGATTGGAGACGACGTCGCCAAAATTCGGGATTCCGAGAAAGCTTCTCCGATCCGCAAAGAGGTGATAGGAGAGGGGCTGGGGAATCCGCGGCAAGAAGAAACAGGCCGCTGCGACGGCCGCCGTGAGGAGGAGCAACAGCCAGAGTCTGGCCTTGCGCGAAATCAATGACATTCCTCGTTTGGGTTGATGACTCCGCAAGGATAGCAGAATTGGAACTGAACCTTTCTGGGCACAGGGCAGAGCATCGCTGCGAACGCGGCCCTCAGTATACTGTTGATATTAGTTTCACTTTCTAAGTGGTTCTATCTCCGCCGTTGTCACCATGGAATCGTTTTTCGTCCGCTACCGGAATCTTCTCGTTCTGCTCCTGCTGCTGGTGGTCCAGATTATCGGGCTCGCCATGCAGGTGCGGCGTACCGCATCCGGGCGGAACGCATACGATCCGGCGGACAGCTCCGGCGTGCGGCTCATCCGGCTATGGGCGAATGCGATGGTCTCGCCACCAGAGCGCGCCGTGGAGTCTTCAAAGACCGGCATCGGGAGCGTCTGGGAGGACTACTTCGACCTGCGCCACGTGCGTCAGGAAAACCAGGATCTGCAAGCCACGATCGACCGGTTGCGGCTGGAGCAGGCCGCGCTGCTCGAGGACGCGCGCCAGGGACAGCGGCTCCAGGCGATGCTCGATTTTCAGCAGAAATACATCTTCAAGACGCTGGCAGCCCAGGTGATTGGCTCGAGCGGGTCTGACCAGTCGCACGTTTTCTACATCAACAAGGGGAATGATTCCGACCTCAAGCGAGACATGGCCGTGATCTCATCCGATGGAATCGTCGGAAAAGTGCGCGACGTGTTTCCGCGGGCGGCCCAGGTGCTCGCGATCAACGATCAGTCGAGCGGGGCCGGAGTGATTCTTGAGACCACGCGGATTCGCGGCATCCTGCGGGGAAATGCGCAGGGGCAGCCGCAGATCGTGGGAATCCTGGCGGACAACCGTATTCAGGCGGGCGAGAAGGTGCTGACGGCTGGCGGGGATCAGATCTTTCCGCGCGGACTGCCCGTCGGAGTCGTGCAAAAGGTCGAGCGGGATCCGGACCGGGATGGGTTTATCCACGTGATCGTAAAGCCTGCGGCGCATCTTGACCGCCTCGACGAGGTTCTGGTGATCACGTCGACCGAGCCGCGCTTCAGCGAGCAGCAACTGAAGGATATGGCGACAAGCCAGCAGCTCATGGCGCCCGAGGCCGAAGCGCTGGACCAGCAGCGGAAGGCTGCCGCGATCATGGCGGAACGGCTGCCAGGGTTGACGGACCCGAACGCTCCGGCGACACCCGCCACGAACGCGCAAACGCAAGCGGGCGCAAATGGGCTGCCGCAGCCGCCGGCCGCGGCTGTCGTGCCGAAGGTATTGCCGCCGGCGCACCCCGATCGATTTACGCCGGGTTACGCTCCAGGGCCAACGAACCAGGGCGAGCCGGGGCAAGGCTCGGGACAGGCAACGCCGCGGCCGCAGAAGAAGCCTGTGACTCCCAAGCCGGCGACGCCTGAGACCGAGAAGAAAGAGGCTGCGCCGGACGCGAACCCGCCGGAACCGAAGCCGGCCCAGCCGCAAGAGCCGCCGACAAATCCGCAGCCGCAGAGGAAGCCCTAGATGCCCGTAATGATGGCGGGCTCCCGCCGCGATCTCGAAATCCACAAGTACCCGGCGCCGGTCTACTTCGTCGTGATAGTGCTGGCCCTCGTGCTCCAGGCGATGCTGCCGCGCGCGGTGGGGCAGAACCACATCTGGTTCGACTTTCCCCTGGTGATCACGATCTACTTCGCGCTGGGGCGGCGGAGCCCGATTCAGGGGATGCTGATCGGAGGCTTTGTCGGCGTCTTCGAGGATGCGCTGACGCACCACGCAATTGGAATCAATGGAATCGCCAAGACCGTCGCCGGATACCTGGCCGCATCAGTAGGCATCCGGATTGACGTGCAGAACCACCTGGTGCGCGTGATGCTGAACTTTGCCCTGTCTCTGCTGTGCAGCGCGATGTACCTGTTCATTTATCGCGGGCTGCTGGGGATGGATCTTGAGTGGAGCTGGCTGACCGCACTGCTCCAGGCGGTAGGGAATTCTGTGATCGCGCTGGTCCTCTTCCCGGTGCTGGACCGATTCCAGATCAAGGACTAGGCCCCTTCGAATCGCCGTAATTGGCCTCAAAAAACGCGGGAGTGACCAGTTCCCTTGGTCTCTCCCGCAGAGGCAACCTATTTGTATCGGACAAAGCTGAATCGGGCGATTCGCTTGCTCAGAAGTTCATCTTGAGTGCGAGCTGAATCACCCGGTAATCGGCGGTCGTGCCCACGTTGCCCGTTGCCGTGCCGATCGTGGAGCGAGTGCTGCCGAAGGCGCCGTTGGCGAACGTTACGTTGGGATCGGACCATTGCGGGTGGTTAAACAGGTTGAAGAACTCGCCACGGAACTGGAAGTTGATGCTCTCCCGCGAGGGGAACGGGTAGATGTTCTTGATCAGTCCCGTGTCAACGTTCCAGAGATCCGGCCCGCGCCACGTACCTTTGCCGGCGTTACCGTAGTTTCCAGCTGACGGTTTTGCAAACTGGGTTGGGTCGAGCCACGCATAGCAGTGCTTGACTCCGGTACATCCGCCGCGGCTCGCCGAAGGCGACTTGCCGAACTGGCCGGCGGAGCCGATATAGTCGGCGCGATCGATGTTGTTGCCGGTCTGCGACTGGTCTGTTCCCGCCAGGATGGTCAAAGGATCGCCGGACGTAAAGCTGTAGATTCCTGTCCATTGCCAGCCGCCCACAACATTGCGGACAAATCCGTTCGAGCCGTTAAGGCTAGGCAGATTCCATACGTACGAGGCTACAACGTGGTGCCTGCGGTCGAAGGTCGCCGGCCCGGTCTCGAAGGCATGCTGCCTCGGATCGTAGAAGGACATGCCCGAACCGATGCTCGATCCGATATCGGTAATGCCTCCGTTTTCGGCCAGCCCGTAGTCGTTTGCGTGGGAGTACGTGTAATTGCCAAGGAGCGTGATCCGGTTCAGAATGCCCCCTCCGCCCACGCCTGCGCGCTTCTCCAAATCGACCTGGAGACCGTTATAGGCATTCGCGCCGGTATTCCGGTTCTGGTAGATGACGCCGAACGGCTGGTACGGACGCCGAGCCTGCAGTGACGCGGTGCTGCCGGCAGTGAACACGCCGGGGTTCAGATTCACATCCTGCCGAAGGTGGGTCCCGCGCGTCCCCACGTAGGAGAGGTGAATCACGGTGTCCGCGCGCAGTTGACGTTCGAACGTGACGTTCCAATCGTAGACTTCAGGCGTCACCCACTTGACTCCTGGCTGCAGGCCGTAGACGGTGGGGTTCTTCACGAAGGTTGCGTTGGGGGGAACGTTCTTGAGAGTATAGCGCTGCGGGAACCCGCTTGTGAAAGTCGGGTAGGCCGCCAGCGGGTCCGTAAGCGTACCGATCTGCGAGGCCCCGGTGGTTGAGTCGTTGAGGTCGATGCGAAGGCTGAAGGGCGCCGAAATCGCCGCGTCGTTCAGGAAGAGGCCGGGCAGCCGCGAATAATAAAACAGGCCGCCGCCGGCCCGAAGCGACATCTTGCCGGTGCCGGTTGGGTCCCACACGATGCCGACGCGGGGTGCGAAGTTGTTGAAGTCTCCCGTTTCCCCGCGATCGGGTACGCTGACCCCGTTGTACTTGTCGCCGACGAAGAACAGGCCCGCGGGCGCGGTGGGAACGATCGACGAGTGAACACCGGCAGACCAGGCATCGGGGCGGAACTGCTCGATGCGTCCCCAGATTTCCTTCATCACCTGCTGTGGCTCCCAGCGCAGTCCGTAGTCCAGCGTGAGCCGCGGAGAAACCTTCCACTTGTCCTCGCCGAAGACGCCAATCGGATTCTCGCGGGAGTCGGAAAAGTCGCCCGATGTCTGGCTGAACGTGTGCTGATATCCCAGCAGGAAGCTCGCCATCGCCAGGCCCGTCACGTCGTTCGTAAAGTTGAAGCTGCCATTCTCCAGGTCGGTGTTCCGGATGTTCGACTGGTCCATCTCGACGTCCACGCCGAAGCTGAGATCGTGCTTGCCCTTGTTCCAGCTCAGCATGTCGCGAAGGTCGTAGGTGTTCCTGATGAACTTGGCATCGGTGAAACTGCCCAGGGTGAAGTCGCCCGCCACGGCGAAGCTCCGGATGCCGCTCTGCGCCGTAGGCAGTTGCCATATGTTCGAGCCGAAGCTCTTCATGTCCGGGACCGTGCCCCCCGGGCCTCCCTGCTGGCCACGATCGGAAGACGAACGCACGAAGTCGAGGATGGTGCTGTTGACCAGCCGCGGAGAAATGAGCCACGTGTATCCCATGGCCCAGTTCTGCGTCTGCACGGTCGAGCCCGGACCGGCCGTCAGCAGGTTCTTTCCATCGTAGGTCGGGGCGTGCTTGTAGCGATTCAGGTAGAAGCGCCCGAACAGCCGGTCCTGGCCGCGGAAGGTCTGATCGAACTTTACGATGTACTCGTCGAAGTTCTGCTGTAGCGGTGTGCCGAATGTCACGGATCCATTCGTCGATCCTGCCGGACGCACGGGCAGCAGCTTGGCCATATTGAGAGCCACGGGGTCAAGCGGACCAATGTTGGAGTTGCTTGCGTAGGGTTGGTGCGTGAACGGATTGTTGATTTTGGTGGTGGGATTCGTAAGCGAAAAGTTCCCGTTCAGGTTGTCCGCCGTGGGGACGATCGCGTTGGTGGCATTGTTGACGCTGCGGATAATCGTCTTCTGCCATCCGAAGAAGATGAAACTTGTGTTCTTGTGGATCGGCCCGCCAACGGTGGCGCCGAACTGGTTGCGCTTGAGCGGGTCCTTCAGGTCGGCAAAGTAGTTGCGGGCGTTGAATACGCTGTTGCGCACGAATTCGAACAAGTCGCCATGCCACTGGTTGGTGCCCGACTTGGTAACGACGTTCACCACTGCGCCGGCGTTGTTGCCATACTGCGCGTCGAAGCTGTTGGTCTGGACGCTGAACTCCTGCAGTGCGTCTGGAAACGGAAACGGGTTGTTGGTGTTGCTCATCAGGTCCTGGTTGTTGGCGCCGTCCATGTTGTAGCCGATCTGATCAGGACGCGCGCCGTTCACCGCGATCGCCTCGGCGCCGGGAACCTGTTTCGTGTCTCCCTGCAGTGTGCCGGAGTTGTTCGCAATGGCCGTGATGGCGCCTGGCACAAGCAGTGTGAGATCGGCGGCGTTTCTGCCGTTCAGCGGAAGATCGCTCAGGCGCGAACTCTCAATTACCTGGCTGAGTTCCTGGCTCACGGTGTTGACCGCCACGCTCGACGCTTCTACGGTCACCTGCTGATTCGCGGCGCCAACCTCCAGGCGAATGTCCAAATCGCGTATCTGGTCGGCAAGCAACACAACGTCCTGTACGTATTGCTTGAATCCCTGCTGTTGCACCGTCACGGTGTACGTCGTCGGAGGAAGCGACGGGAAGTTGAATTGACCGCTGCTGTTTGTGGTGTCGACACGCGTGATGGAGGTGTTCTTCTGGGTCACCTTCACCTGCGCCCCTGTTACCACCGCGCCCGAAGCGTCGGTGACAGTTCCGGAGATCGCAACGTTGCCCCCGCCCTGCGCGAATGCCCCGGGCAAGAATGTTAGTAGTCCGAGAAGAACCACGATTCGAAGAATCCAATTGAGCTGCGTGGCATTTGCCGTAGACCTTTGCATGCCTGGCCTCCCTTTCACGTCGCCTGCCTGACGATCCGCTTTTGTTCGGGGATTGAACTAATTGGCGCGAAGTTTACGTGTCACATCAGATGCCTGTCAACCTTTTTTATATGAGCGGTATGCGACACGGAATTTCACGAATCGCGCGCGCCAGCAACTTGAGCAGGGAAACGCGAATCCATTGCATGTATGAAGATGAAATCGCACATACCGGAATTGTTTCTTGGGGCGGCGCTCATGTGCGTTCCGGCTCCGGGATGGAGTCAGCAGGATCAGAATCCGCCCCGGCAGGACAACGGTGCTCGCGCAAAGCAGGAAGCGCGCGACGCGGGGCATGAGAGCAAAGACGCTGCCAAGGATGCGGGTCGGAGCGTGAAGCATGGAACGGAGCACGCATACCACTCGACCAAGCGCGGGACGAAAAAGGCGTGGGGAAAAACGAAGAGCACGGTGAAAGGCGCGAAGAACGGAGCGAAAGAGGGCGCGGAGCAGCCGCAATAGGGCGCGTCGGCAGGTCGGGGACTGCCTTGGAAAATTAGAGGCTAAGCGAGAGCTCGTAATTCTCCCGGGTCTCGGAAGCGAAACCCGGGCTCCCCCAATCGCGGCGAAACCAGCGCGGGCTACTGGCTGATGCCGAGGTCCTGGAGGACTTTGGGCTTCTTCTCGTCGACGACCAGCAAATTGTGGCAGGCGGAACAATCGTTTGAGATCGACTTCGCGCCGTCCTGCGTGGAGTGGTCGCCGTCGTGGCAGCGGAAGCAGCCTGGGTAGCTTGTGTGGCCGATGTGGTTGGGGTGCGTTCCCCACGTGACCTTCATCTCAGGAAATACGTTGTGCGTATAGATGTTCACGAGAGCGTCACCGGCCGCCTTGATCTCCTGGCCTTTGGCTGCGTAGACATCGGGGTGCTGGGTTTTGTAGAAGGCGTCAAGGCCCGCGGGGATTTTCTCTGTTGCGTCGGGCGTTGAGGCGTAGTCGGCCTTGAGGAGCTCGAGGCCCTCCTTATGGACCCAGGGAAGGTCGGCGCTGATGAGGCGGTCTTCCATGGCGCTGTTGAGAGCGACTTCAGCGGGCCGCATCGTGTGGGCTGCGCGGTTGTGGCAGTCAACGCAGTCCATCACGCGCCGCTCGCCGTTGGGCATCTGACCCTTGAGACTCGATGCGGCGTAGACGGTCTTGCTGCCGTCCGGGTTCGTCCGCTCGACCCAGGGGATCTCGGTGCGCGTAGTGTCGGTATCGATGTACTCGATGTGGCCGAGGTGCACGCCGTGTATGCCCGCGAGGTTGGAGAGGGAGTCGCGCCCGCCGAGGTGGAGAACAAGAACGGTCTGCGTCTCGGAGTTGGTTTCGTCGTCGGCGAACGTGGATTTCACCAACAGCTTCTCGCCGTAGAACCGGGTCGGCGTGTGGCACTCTTCGCAGATGTACCGCGCGGGGCGGAGGTTGTGCACGGGCGAGGGAATGGGCTGCGGATAAGTCGGGATGAGCTTTGGCGCGATGCCGTGGACGGGACGCAGCGTGACCTCAATAAGCTGCTTGGTGCCGTTGACCTTCGCATAGACAAAGGAACCTGCGCCGCTGCCGATATGGCATTCGGCGCATGCAACGTGGGAATGCGCCGATACCTGGTACGCGGCCCACTCGGGCTGCATCACGTGGCAGGATGTGCCGCAGAACCGGGGCGAGTCCATGTATGACGCGCCGCGGTAACAGGCAATGGCGACGATGAGCAGGTTGGCCACTGTGGCGATGAGGACGAGATCGATGCCGTGCCGGAAGATGCGATCGTTGAAGTCTACCTTCGGGAACTCGTCGGGGATGGCTCCGGCTTTTTTGAGCTTGCGGCGGCGCAGGTAGATGCCGATCGGGATGAGCACCAGGCCAAGAATGAACAGCGCCGGCAGGATGAGAAAGAAGATGATGCCAAGGTAGGGCGTCTCATTGTGGCGGCCAATCAGCTCGTAGAGCCAATAGGCGATCATTGTGACGCCCGCGGCGGTGGTGATGGCGCCACCCGCCAGGCTCAAGGGGTTGTTGCCGAAGAACAGAGCCGGCCGCACCCAGTGCTCGCGGAATCTTTGAAGTGTCGGCAAGTGACCCCCTTTCAAAAACCCAAGCCTGGTAGCTGGTTTCGGCTCTCTCAGGCAAAGAAATGGCCCGCTGGCCCGCGATTTGATGCGCCTAGTGTAAAACGGAACCTGGGCGAATCGACCCCTGCGGGCCCTGCCAAAACTACCAGTGAGAACTACTTAAGAGAACAGGGAATGGCATTCCGCTGCGTCCTGATGTTGCGGACGAGGTTGCAGGGGAAGCTGAAGGCTGGCGAGAATCGCGGCCCCTACTTCACAAGGCTCAGGTAGTGATCAACCGCGGCCTTGATCTGGTCGTCTGTCAACTTGCCCTGAAAGGCCGGCATCTTGCCTTTGCCACTCTTGGTGATGGCGATCATTTGCGCGGCCGTCATGCTTTTCACATCCGGGTCGGTAACGGGCTTGACCTTCATGGCCTTTCCCGCACCGGTATCCGCCATTCCTGTTGCGCCATGGCACATCTGGCATTTTGCCTTATAGGTGTCCGCGCCATTCTCCGCCAGTGCCGAAGCGGCGGCGGAAATTGAGAGGATTGCCACCAGCGCCACGGATCGAGTTTGTATTCTCATCGTCCAGCTCCCGGACGTCCAGGGGATCGTCCTGTCTCGTGATTTCCCGGCAATCGCCGGGTGGTTGAGCCACTGGTCGCAAAGCGCCACTGGCGGGGTTCATGTACGGGCCGGCGATTTCGGTCGCCGGCCCTCACTGGTCAGAATGCGTACTTCACGCCGAGCGTAAAGATGTTCCCGTTGACATCGCGGGGCGCGGGGCCGGCTGGTCCCGATTCGGTGTATTCGGGACGGTTCCAGTCGCCATGCCACGACCAGTTCGGCGCGATGTTGATCACAAGGTCCGCGTAGGGTGACCAGTACTTCGACTGCAAGGCTCCCGGCACCATATAAGGGCTGAGAAACTCCGCCGACCCGTTGGTGGAATTCACTCTCACGCCTGCTCCGCCGGAGACGTGCTTGTTCGGCGTGTAGTGGAACATTCCGTAGAAGTAGTTCATCGGAGCGTCGTAGAGGCCGTTGCCGAGGTAAGAATTCCCGTCGGCGGAATACGAACATGTGTTGCTGCCCGTAGTCGCTCCCGGAGGCAGAATCGACGCGGTGTAGCAAAGGTTCGTTACCGAGTAGACCTCGTCGTAGGAGTAGTCGAGCTCCATGTTGAACTTCTCGTTCGGAATAATCTGCGAGGTGAAGCCGATCGCGTTGTTGTGTTCCTTATGGTTCACCAGGGGATCGGTATTGTCCGCGTAGTAGCTGTTGCCGGAGATCGCGAAGTTGATCCAGCTCGCCGGCTTCACCATGACGCGGCCACGAAGATTGGCGATCCTGTCCGGCGCCTCGCGCGTGTAGGTATTTGCGGGCGTCGTAGTGGAGTTGGAGGATGACGAATGCATGAAATCGTAATTCACGTTCACGCGAATCATTGACGATGGCTGAACGACGGTTCCAACCAGCAACCAGTTCTGATGCCAGGTCAGGTTGGGGTCTGTGCCGAACTTGATCTCGCGGTCGTTGAAACGCCAGCCGCCGGTGAGCTTGACCTGCGGTGTGGCCGTGAACGTAGCGAGGACGGTGTTCCCCGTGTTCTTCTGAGCGAGGTAACCGCTGTCGGTATTGAAGGTGGTCGCGGGCGTCAGGCTCGGATCGGTGAGAGGAGTCAGCATCGACGTGCCATACTTCACATTCGGCGGCTTGCCGGTTGTCGCGACTCCCTTCAGGGTGAGCTCGTTCCAGGCGGTATTGCCGGGGATGCGCACGTCCCAGTAATTCACCACGTCGGAGAGTTCGACGACCGGAGAGATCTCAGCGCGAATACTGTAGTCGCCGTTCACGTTGATCCGCTTGTTGCTGGCAAGGCGGCCGCCGGGAAGCCCGCCCGTATCGACCATCTCGCGAATCAGCGTGCGGGAGTTCAATCCGATGAACGTTTCGTTGAAGCTCTTCACGTTGCTGGTCGCGCCGCTGTAGACGAACCGCCCGTTCATCGCCACCTTTTCCCAGTAACTCGAAGCGAAGCGGAACTGCTCCGTCGGGAAGCTGGTGCGCGTGGGGGGGCTCACGTTCTGCGTCGTCGTTCCGCTGCAGAACGGGTTGATGACCCCGTTGACAATGGCCTTGCTGAAGTTTGCGGTGCCCGAGGTGCCGCACGTCGAAGTGGTGAGCAGGTTCACTCCCACCGATGCCGGTGTGGAGTCGGGCAGCACGAGCCCCGTGGGCGCAAGCACCAAACTGGTATCGCCGCGGTAGTAGACCAGGAACTGGTCGTAGCTGAACGACGTGCGCTTGATGGGCTTGAAGTCCACGCCTGCGACGTAGGTGTCGACCGCATTGCGGAACCACTGGTACTCGTGTACGTCGCCGCCCTGGTGGATGGTCGAATAGGAGGGCCCCTCGTGCGTGTTGTGGTTGTAGCCCGCCCGGAAATCGACAATTGAAACCGGGAGGATGGTCAGCAGCGTGTCCGTGTTGCGCCGCACCGTGTTGAACAGGTGCAGAGAACTCGGCTGTGGAATAAGCTGGTTCGGCCCGAGGAGCGAATTGACGAGCAGGTTGTAGTCGAAGTACTGGCGGTCGCGCCGGAAGCTTCCGGCGAAGTCGTACCACTTTCCCTTCGACAAATTGAGGTAGGTGGCGTCGTACGGATCGCCGCCGTATCCGAAGCTGGAGCTCGTCAACGTGTCGAAGAACGGCGTCTTGTGCGGGTCCACGGAGTGCATTTGAAGCTCCTGGCCCAGGACGCGCGCGCCGGTGGTCTGATTCACCAGCGTAGACCACATAGCCGCGCTGCCGCTCCTATCTGCAAACCGCCCGCCGATGTCAACCATGGAGTGAACCTGGTAGCCCCCGATGGTTTTCCCATCAGTCGACTCGGGAGCCTTGGTTTCGGCCGCGGGGGCGGGTTTAGTCGCCGCAGGCTGCTGGGCGGCGGGTTGCGCTGCCGGCTGGTCCTGCGCGACGAGGGTAATGGCCGGACTGCCGGCCAGGATGACTGCAACGGCAAGGGCGCGCAACCGGGAAACACCTGACCCGGCTTGCCACCCGCTAAGATCTGCGAAGAATCTCATCTGGTTCGTCATGGCTCGCCCCTTACCTAGTGCGTGTTGAAGAAGACGCGACTCACGTTGGATCCGTGAATCTCGTTGTGGCAGATGGTGCACGACTGATACTGCGCGGCCTGGTTGTGCGATGGCCCCATCGGCTCGGCCGTGGTGAAGTTTGGCGAGGCCGTATGGCATTGCAGGCAGATCGTGTTCACATTTGCGCGGTTCAGCAGGCGAGGATTGGGGCCGCCGTGCGGGAAGTGACAGGCCGTGCAGCCTTCGGTCTTCACTACGGCGTGCTCATAGACGAAGGGGCCGCCAGTCTCGCTGTGGCACTTGGTGCAAACCGCGTCCTGCTGAGCGGAGGAGCGCAGGTTCTTTTGCTTGAAAGTGCCGTGAGGATCGTGGCAGTCCGTGCAATTCACTGCGCCTTCCTCAACGCGGTGGTGGAAAGGCATCGAGAATTGCGGTTTGACGTCGGCGTGGCATTGGAAGCAGAGAGTGGGCGCGGCCGCCTTCAGCAGGTGTTCCGGCTCCTTGCTGGCGTGGACACTGTGGCAGCCCAGGCAGCCTACATTGCCTTCGCCGTGGCCGGACATCTCGAAGTTGGCGTGCTGGCCGCCGTGGCAGCCAAGGCAGGTCTTCGCGACTTCTTTTGCCGGAGCCTTGGCGGGATTGAAGATCTTGGCGACGTCGCCGCCGCCGTCCACGTGGGCTTTGCCCGGACCGTGGCAGTTCTCGCAGGTCACGCCGTTCTTGCCGTGCATCTGCGCCATCTTTGTGTGCGGGTTGTTGGCGAAGCCCTTGGCAACATCCTCATGGCAGGTGGCGCAGGTGTCGGATCCGACGAAGTCGGAAGCGGCGGCCTGCGAGGCCTGCTTGCCGGCCGGCTTGGCGCCGGGCGCGGCAAACGCCGAAGAAGTCAAGAGAAGAATTGCGAAGGCAATGGTAAGTTGCAGTCCCGGCCTGATCCTTAGAACTGCTTTCGTCGGCGTGAATCTCATATGCGAACGTGTATGCATGAAAACCGCCTTGCTCGTAACCTGGATTGATTCCCTCGCACTTATGTATGGCCTGAGGCGTGGGCCCGAGTTGGGCGGAACGCCCGGTCAAAACAATGATTCCGATTGAAGCGACGCTGTGCGTGGCATCACTTCATGCGCAGAGCGTAAGAGTTTCAGGGCCAATCGCACGGTGATGTTTGTCACACAGCACGCGCTTGCTGCATCCGATCGGGGAATGCCGGTCACATCCGGGGCTGGTTTCCCGCGCGTCAATCCCCTGCTGAGACGGTGCCGCCGGGGAGTGAATTGGCATAATCCTAGCGATTGGCATAAAGGGACGGAACTATCTGTTCTATAAGTCGCTATAAGTTACGCGATGAGCGTGAGCCCGGTCACATCCACCGAACAGGGATTCGTGGACGATGGCAACTAGCGAGAAACCCCTCCGGGCCCCACGAGCTCGGCTTTGAAATACCTCCTCTCAAGCCGGGACGGGAAATCGGGTATTTCGCCGGCAGGAAAGAACGCGAGATGGCGGATCCAGGACACGTCACGATTCATCATTCCCGGCACAAGTCCGCGGTGCTGCACTCGCCGGTCGGGTGCGCAGCCTGCTCAAACCGGCGGCCGGGCTGGTTCTGCTCGCTGGGGAGCGCGGTCCTGGCCGACCTGGAATTGGCAACCAGCACCATAGCCCTTCCCGCGCAGGCGCCGCTGTTCTCTGAAGGCGAGGACGCGCGCTGCCTCTACCTGGTCTGCGGCGGCTACATGAAGCTGACCTCGAGCCGGGTCAACGACCGGCGGGTGATTGTGAGGGTGGCGGGTCCCGGATCGATGCTCGGCCTCTATGCAGTTCTCACCCACGGAATTTATGAGGTCTCTGCCGAGTCGCTTACGGCCGCGCAATTGCGGCCGGTGGAACGCGACCGCTTCCTGAGCTTTCTGCGCGCCCACCGCGAAGCGCAGATGCGTGCCGTCCAGTGCATCTGCCAGGAGTACAGATTTGCCCTGCAGGACATTTGCCGAATCGCGCTGGCGGAGACCGTGGCGGGGCGGCTGGGACATTTGCTCGTCGACCTGGGCCACCAGATCGGAGAGAAAATGCCAACCGGAGAGTATCGCTTTCCGCTTTTGCTGACACACGAAGAGATGGCCTCGATGACCTGCACCACGCGAGAGACGGTCACGCGCACCCTGGGGCAGTTTCGCAAAGATGGCTGGATCGCAGTTGAAGACTCTCTGGTTACGCTGCATCAGCCGCAATTGCTGGCGGGGCTCCCATAGGACACGCGCCGGTCGCCGGTGGTCAATTCTGCTCAAGACCTGCCCTTGAAGTTTGAGGACTTCAATCGTTCCCCCGGTTTTCAGAGTGTGGGATGTACAGAGCCGCGGAGTAAAGCGCACTCTCTATTTTCTTCTGCCCTGCGTCCAAGATTTATGATCTGGAGGTAGGGAGTCCCGCTTGATGACTCGTAAAATTGCCTGTTTCGCTGCGGTTTTCTTCTCTGGTTTTGCGATGTTTGCCCAGGCCCCGGCCGCGACCGGGACAAGCGCCGCGGCAACAGCCACGACCACTGCGAGCACCGAGGTGCAGCAGTTCCAGAAGATCGAGGACAAGTGGTCGGACGCGGTGAATAATCGCGACCAGTATGCGCTCGAACTTGTGCTCTCGCCCATGTTCGTGGGCATCTCCGCATCGGGCGACGTCACCACGCGCAACCAGCAACTGGCCGATGTGATCAGCGAGCCCGACAAGACAATGCATATCGACCAGCGTGTGATTACGGTGAGGATGCTCGGCGACATCGTAGTCGCGAACGGAACTTACCTGCTGCACCACAAGGCGGGCAACAGCCCGGTCGATGAAAAGGGCGTATTCACTCACGTATTCGAGCGGCAGCGCAACGGTTGGGTGTGCGTGAACTCGCAGCGCACGGTGCTGCGCGAAGACGGGCCGCAGGGCGCAAAGGTGAAGAAGAAATCCGACGCCGAACTTCCCTTCCACATCCCGCTGTTTTCGAAAAGCGACAAGACGAACCAGTAGGCCCTCAGCCTTGTTTCCTGTTTCCGAAGTAAAAGCCGAGAACTGTTCCGAGAGTGCCGGTCAAAGCCGGCAGAATCAGGCCAAACGCTTCCTTGGCCTGCGTCCAGGTGTGGTCTCCCGTGATTTTGAACGCTGCGTAAAGGAAAACCGCGAGGAAAATAACGAGTGCGACAGAAAAGAGAAGCGTGACGATAAAGCGCAACCAATCTTCTGGTGGAACAGGCGTAGCGGTAAAGGCAGACGGCGGGGTTACTGCCATTTCGAACACACCTCCGGCGCGCTCTTATCGATTTAACTTCAACTCCACCTTCTTATTTCCAGTTTGCAGGATCAATTGACTGTCGGCATCGTTTTCGACTTCGGCAACAAATTTGGCAATGTCGAATGCCCGTTTCTGGGCCTCTGCACCGTTCTTTGTGCCGAGCGCGCCTGAAAGGCTATCCCAGTCCACTGCATTGCTCGAAGAATCGTCCGAATTCGGCTGCTGCGTGTTGGGATCGGCCATCGGGTGCTCCTTTTCTGATGAGGATACTCCTGCGTTTAAGCCCCTGCAACTAACGATCAGGTTGCGACGCGCGATCTCTTGACACCCTGCAGGCGGATCGAGACATGGACAAGCGAAAGCGCGGCCGGAGTGACGCCCGGAATGCGGCTGGCCTGGCCAATGGTGCTGGGGCGGATGCGCTCGAGTTTCTCCTGCATTTCGCGCGAGAGGCCGCTGATGGCGCGGTACTCGAGCCAGCCTGGAATGGCGACGGCTTCTGCCGCCTTGAGCTTCTCAATCGACTTCTTCTGCTGATCGAGATAGCCAGCGAACTTGATTTCGGTTTCGACGGCGCGGGCCTCGTTGCGCATCTCTGAGCGAGAAATGGGGCCGTCGGAACTGCTGAAGGCGAGTCTGGCGAGCAGCGGGTCGGCGACAAGATCGTCCTGCAGGACGCGCAGAACGGGCTCAATGGTGACTTCAGGGCGCTTGAGGAGTTGTGCCCAGGTGACACCGGAAACTGCTGTGAGTTCGCCGAAATTCGCGCGCTCCAGTTTTTCAGCATCGACCTTGCGGGTATTGAGGAGTCGATCGAGCGCGGCCATGCGGGCCTGCTTCCGCTCGTATTCGGCCCAGGATTCGTCATTGATCAGTCCGAGTCGTCGGCCGTGAGGCGTGAGTCGGCGGTCGGCGTTATCGATCCGAAGATGCAGGCGGAACTCGGCTCTCGAGGTGAACATGCGATAGGGTTCGTTGGTGCCCTTCGAGATCAGATCGTCGATCAGGATGCCCGTATAACCTTCAGTCCTGTCCATGGTGAAGGGCGCCTCGCCCTTGAGCCAGAGAGCGGCGTTGATGCCGGCCATAATGCCCTGGCAGGCGGCTTCCTCATATCCTGACGTGCCGTTGATCTGGCCGGCGAGATAGAGCCCCTCCATCGATTTAACCCGGAGCGAGCGGTCGAGTTCGGTGGCGTCAACGGAGTCGTATTCGATGGCATAGCCAGGGCGCAGCATCTCGGCTTCATCGAGGCCTGGGATAGAGCGGACCATCTGGAACTGAACTTCCATGGGGAGCGAGGTCGACATGCCGTTGATGTAGACCTCGTGTGTGTTGAGGCCTTCGGGCTCGAGAAAGAACTGGTGCTGCGTCTTGTCGGGGAACTTGACGATCTTGTCTTCGATCGACGGGCAGTAGCGCGGGCCGATGCCCTCAATGCGCCCCGAGTACATCGCTGAGCGGTGTACATTTTCGCGGATGAGGCGCAAGGTCTCCGGCGTAGTGAAGGCGATGTGGCAGCTCACCTGCGGCTGCACGATTTTCTTGGTGCGGAAGCTGAACGGAGTGGGGTCGGCGTCGCCCGGCTGCTCCTCGAACATGCGCCACTTGATGGTGCGGCCGTCAAGGCGCGGTGGCGTGCCTGTCTTGAGGCGGCAGGTGCGCAGGCCGAGGCGGCGAAGCGCTTCGCCAAGAAGAACGGACGCGGGCTCGCCGCTGCGGCCCGCAGGGTAACGCTCTTCACCGCAGTGGATCAGCCCGTTGAGAAACGTGCCGGTGGTGATAATGGTGGCTCCGGCGAGAAGATTGCGTCCATCGCGGAGCTTGAGCCCGAGCACGCGGCGACGGGGACGTCCGGAACGGGGTACGTCCGTCGGATTCTCTGTCCCTCTGTCCCTTGTCCCTAGTTCCTCGTTTTCCTGATCCCTGGTCCCTGATCCCTGATCCCTGCCTTCAGGTCCCTGATCCCTGTCGTCGATCACCAGGTCGACGACCTCGGCCTGCCGGATATGGAGTCCGGGCTGTGCTTCGAGGACTTCGCGCATCTTGACGCGGTAGAGAGCCTTGTCGCACTGGGCGCGGGGTGACCAGACTGCAGGGCCGCGCGAGGTGTTCAGCAGGCGGAACTGGATGCCGACGGCGTCGGCGACCTCCCCCATGATGCCGCCGAGAGCGTCCACCTCGCGCACGAGGTGCCCCTTGGCCACCCCGCCGACCGCCGGGTTGCAGCTCATCTGCGCGATGAGGTCGAGGTTCATGGTGATGATCGCGGTCTTGAGGCCCATGCGCGCGGCGGCCATGGCGGCCTCGCACCCGGCGTGCCCGGCGCCCACCACGACAACGTCGTATTGTTCGGTAAAAGCCATCCATTCTCATTGTACGAAGATCGAGATGTCAGTGATACCAACGGCCTCATTGCAGGCCGCATCCTCCTGTTGACACTCTGACTATGCTCATGTAGAAATTCAACAGGAACGAAACTATGGGCGAGAACAAACCGGACATCCTGCAGGGCACGCTCGACCTGATGGTGCTGAAGACACTCGAGTCGATGGGACCGCTGCACGGCTATGGCATTGCAAGGCGCATCGAGCAGGTAAGCGGACAGACCCTGATCGTCAACCAGGGAACGATCTACCCTGCCCTGCTGCGCCTCGAGCAGCGCGGCTGGATCAAGGCCGAATGGGGCATGTCGGAGGCGAACCGTCGCGCCTGTTTTTACAAGCTCACGCGCATTGGCAAGCGGCGAATCGCCGAGGAAACCCGCAACTGGGAGCGCATCGCCGCGACGATGGCGCTCTTTCTTACCCAGCCGGAATAGGAGCCTCCGATGAACTTCGTGCGCACCTTAATCAGCCGCATTGCCGCCATGTTTCGCGGGCGGCACCTCGATACCAGGCTCGACGAGGAGCTTCGCGCGCACATCGACATGGCTGTCCGGGACCATGTCCGCAACGGCATGCCTGAAGCCGAAGCGCGGCGCGCGGCCCTGCGCGATTTCGGCGGCGTTACCCAGGCTCGCGAGACCTACAGGGAGCGGCGCGGTCTGCCGGTCGTCGAGCAGATCCGCCGCGACGTGCGGTTCGGGATCCTGCAGTTGTGGAACTCGCCGGGATTCGCGCTGACCGCCATCCTGACGCTGGCCCTGGGAGTGGGCGCCAACACGACAGTGTTCTCGATGATCAATGGCCTGCTTCTGCGTCCGCTGTCGGTTCCCGAGAGCGGCAGGCTTGCGGTTCTTGGCATGAACGCCGGCGGTCCGGGGCCCAACTACAGTTTTCCTGAGTCCTTGTTTCGCGGGCTTGAGAGCAGGCATGGAGCGTTCAGCGCGGTATTCGCATTCGACCGTTCGCCGTTCCAGGTCAAGAGCGGCGCCGCGAACGAAATCGTCTTCGGCCAATACGTAAGCGGCTCGTACTTTGACGCGCTCCGGACGCCCCCGCTGCTTGGACGCACCCTCAACCAGCAGGATGACCGCAAAGGCGGCGATCCCTCTGGATTTGCCACGGTGATCAGTGAGAGCCTCTGGGAAAACCGCTTTCATCGCGATCCCGCGATCATTGGCCGTCGCCTCGTTCTCGATAACGTCGCCTTCACGATTGTTGGCGTGATGCCGCGCGGCTTTTTCGGCGCCGATCCACTCCAGCGCCCGCAGATCTTTGTGCCGCTGGCCGATGAAGAGGTGCTCGCCGGCGAACGGAGCCTCATCAAGTTTGCCCATCACGCATGGTGGCTGAGTGTAATGGGCCGCCTGGCGCCCGGCGCGACGATCGCCCAGGCCAACTCGCAGGTTGCCGCGGCCACTGGGACCATTCTTCGCGAAAAAGTACCCGAAGCGGCTTGGATCAAGCGTATGGAAGAGCAACGGCACGTCCGGTTCCTCGCAGAGCCCGGCTCGACCGGATTCACTTATATCCGCCTCAACTTCCGCAAGCCTCTCGTCGCCGTGTTTGCCATGTGCGGAGGCATTCTGCTGCTGGCGTGCCTGAATCTGGCAAGTTTGCTCATGGCCCGCGGCACGGCGCGGCAGCGCGAACTCGCGACCCGCATGGCGCTGGGCGCGTCGCGCCGGCGCCTTATTCAGCAGCTGATGGTGGAAGGCCTGCTGCTCGGCATCGCCGGAACAGCCGCTGGACTCGCGCTCGCGCCTGCCGTCAGCCGGCTGCTGGTCGCCGTACTCCTCGGCGGGCGGCGGGGCGCCTATCTCGACACCTCGCTCGACCTGCGCGTGTTCGCCTTTGCCGCCGTCGCCGCCATCCTCGCAACCCTCCTGTTCGCACTCGTACCGGCCATCAAGGCAACGTCGCCGGGCCTGATGGAACGCATGAAGGACGGCCAGCATGCAACACTGACGCAGGAGCGGAGGGCCGTTCTCCCGCGCATCCTGCTGGGAGCTGAAGTCGGGCTTGCGCTCATCCTCGTGGTCGGCGCGGGCCTCGTCGCCACCAGCCTGGTGCGCCTTTATAAGTCCGGTGTCGGCTTCGATCCGCGAGGGCTCGAGAACATCAGCTTCAGCATGGATAAGTCCGGACTCCAAGGCGACGCCCTCATCGGCTTCTATCGCGAGATGGGCCAACGGCTCAGCCAGCAGCCCGGCGTCACCGGCGTCAGTTTTGCATTCATCACTCCCATCGCCGGTTTTCAATGGGACGAGAATTTGCCCGATGCCGGCGGAACCAGCCACGACACATACATGAACGCTGTGGCCCCCGGATATTTCAACACCCTGCGCATCCCGCTGCTGTCGGGACGCGACTTCACCTGGAATGACACCCCGTCAGCCGGAATGAAAATCATCCTGAACCAGACGGCCGCCCGGCAGCAGTTCCCGGACGGCAATCCCCTGGGGCGCTCCATTCGCAATGTGGACGGCAAGAAGGTGATTGTGTACGAGGTTGTCGGCGTCGTGGGAGACGCCAAGTACAGCGACATTCACTCAGAACCGCCGGCGACCGCCTATGTTCCAATGCCGCAGAACGATAACGGACAGGCGCCTTCCTACACGGCGGTCGTGCGCACTTCCGCTGCTCCAGGACCGCTCGCCAGCGCCGCCCGCGCGATCTCCGCGCAGATGGCGCCCTCGGTTCCCGCGCCCGAGATGACCTCGATGGAAAAGATCATTGATGACTCTCTCGGGCCCGAGCGGATGATGACCATGCTTGCGGTCTTCTTCGCCATCTGCGCACTCATTGTCACCGCTATAGGCCTCTACGGCACGCTTGCCTACGCCACGGCACGGCGCACCACGGAGATCGGCATACGCATGGCTCTCGGCGCGCGGAGATCGCAGGTAGCGACGCTGGTCTTCCGCCAGAATCTCTGGGTAGTAATGGGCGGCACGGTCGTGGGAGTTGCAGCCGCCCTGCTGGCAACGCGCGCACTGGCGAGCTTTCTCTTTCTCACTTCGGCGCACGATCCGTGGGTGATAGCGGCTTCAATTGTGGCGCTGGCGTTAACGGCGTGCGCGGCATCTCTGCTCCCGGCCCTGCGGGCGTCCCGCATTGAGCCGATGTCGGCCATCCGCAATGAGTGATCCCGGCATGCTGCGCGGGGAGTCTTCCGTACGGCGAAGATGAATGATCAGGTTCCTCCGTGCAGGCTGACATTGGAAACACTCTGGCTTTCTGAGCGTCTGAACGTTACTATGCGGGCAACATCTCCCGCCCCAGGAGGCCGCGGTAATGGGCTCATTAAATTACAACCACGATTCTCGACGCACTTCAGGCCCGGGGGAATCCTCTCCCGGCGAGCCCTCCCGACAATCTCCTCGGGAACTCCAGCCTGAAACGGAAACCCAGTCACCGCAGGAACTTGAGGAGGAGTCGCGCAAGATTCGGCGGCTTCAGATGGTGGTCAACATGGTCACCCAGGTGATCGCGCAGGATTCCTCGCTCACGGTTGAAGAGGCGTCGGAGATGGTAGCCGACACGCGGCGCGTGGCGTTGGGCATGTTTCCGGACAAGGAACTGGCGTTCAACCTCATCTACTGGCCCCGGCTGCAGCGGTTGATGCGCGAGCGGTACAGGATGCAGTGAAGCAGGGACGAGGCATCAGGGACCAGGGACTAGAAAGGCGGGGCAGTTCTAGACACCGGTGATTCTGGCTCTTTGCGCTCCCCAAATGGAAACGGCTCCCGCGATGGGAGCCGAAGGCCGTCTCGATTGGAAACGAATCAGTTGCCGGACGAAGCGCCGTATCCGGTATCCGCCTGGGCGATCTGCTGGTAGCTTTCGCGCAGGTATTTATGCGGATTGACCGGGACCTGGTGAACGCGCACCTCGTAGTGGAGGTGGGGGCCAGTGGCGCGGCCCGTCTGGCCGACGTAGCCGATAACCTGCCCGCGCAGGACGTGCTCTCCGGGTACTACGGCAATGGCCGAAAGGTGACCGTAGATGGTCGTCACGTCGTGGCCATGGCTGAGAGTGATTTCGCGGCCGTAGCCTGCGCCCTGGTTGAGCGCAAACACGTCTCCATCGGCCGTGGCGCGAACCGGAGTGCCGGTGGGGGCATCGATATCGATGCCGGCGTGAAATGCGCCTTCCCCGTTGATCGGATCTTGGCGCGAACCGAAGCTTGAGCCGACGCGGCCCTCGACAGGCCAAAGAGACGGCGCATCGGCGAACACAGTCCAGTCTCCCCCCGAAAACGAGCTCGAAAGGCCACCCTCAAGTGCCCGCGAGATCCGGCCCGACATGGCCTGGTTGCGCAGGGAGTAAAACGTGTCGAGGGTCTCCTTGACGTTCTGCTGGTCCGGATCGTCGTTCAGGGCGAGGGCGGCGGAAGAAGGTGCCGAAACTTTTGCGGCCGAATGAGCCGCGGTGAGGCGGCTTTCGCGGAGACCGTAGAGAGCCGTGACCTCATTGGCGATCGCGCCCAGCGATGCCACCTGCACATCGCGGTCGTGCGCGATCTGCGCCATCTGCCTGTAGTCTTTGCGGAGGGTTTCGCGCTCCTCGCGGACGCGGTTGAAGCTCTCTGTTTTCAGCAGCATGCGCGTGTACGAGCCGGCCAGCCCCACGATGGTAAACGCGCCGATCAGCGCTGCCGCCACGAAGCCGTAGGCATAGTGCAGGGGTAGCGGTATCTTGCGAACCCGCCCGTCTTCGTCACGGGCAACAAACAAAATGTAATAGCGTTTGCGTAACATCTTTTTCTCGTGATCTCGCTGCGTACAGTCGAACACCGCAGACGGGATTGCAACTCGCCGTTACGTGCGACAACAAACAGGTTTCGCCGGGATGCTCCCAATTGCCGGGAACTTGCCCCCGAACTTAAAACTGGCGCCCAACGTGAATGGGCACATGATTACTGGTCGTTAGATGAGGTTATCAACCGAAGCAGTGGCCGGTCAAACAAAAACGGGCTAAACTATTTATTTTGTTGGGTCCAGGCGAACATTCGGGGAAACACGTTCAAAATGCTGCACGGATGGTGCAACCGTGCGGCTATTCATTCATCGGCGTGCCCAGCCACAAATCTTCACAAAGTGAAATCGGCCGCGTGGTAGGCTTGAGTCTCCGCGAACGGCCGGAACCCTGCGCAACATGCGCGCCGCACGCCGGACGATGTAGTGCCGGAAAGACGGCACAGACATCGAGCCGTAAATCTGCGTCACCCCAAAATCAAGACGCTTTTCGTGTGCTGTGCACCCGCTGCTTGCCTTCTCCCCGGCTGCGATTCATGTTGAAGGAGAAGATGCAATGAATTTCACCGCCAACCAGGCGTATGAACTCTGCGATTGGCTGGATACTCAGCCAAAGTATCCACCCACAAGTGCTCCAACCGGCTGGAAGCCTGCTTTCGTGCCGACTTTCTTCGATCGAGACTACGCAGTCGTCCTCGAGAGCACCAGCGATTCCGACCAACTTGCGGTTGTGATCATGGGCACTCACGATGTGAGTCAGATGCTTCAGGATACTCACATTTCAGACCCCGGGCCCTTTGTAAATTCTTCAGGTGGCACGATCATCGCGGGAGCCGAAGTCGCGAACGGGGCCAGCGCTGCTTTCACCAAGGTTCTCAAGTTGAGACAACTCCCCCATTTGGAGACCCTCAAGGAGTATCTGGAACATAAGGCCAAGTCGAAGGGTTTGAATGTGCTGGTGGCAGGCCATAGTCTTGGCGGAACGACCGCGTCGCTGTTCGCGCCGTGGCTGGCGTCGGTGATGCTGAAACAGACTCCTTTGACGGTGCCGCTGCCTCCTGCCATTCAGGCAGTTACCTTTGCAGCATTTGCTGCCGGCAATCAGGCATTTGCCACTTACCTCAACGGTTCGACTCAGTACCAGCCCAACATCAATGTGAATGACATTGTGCCCTATGTCTGGGCGACTACCGGAAGCTACCAGGTGAGCAGCGTCTACACATCGTTCGCCAGCCCAGGGCCCCCGATGCCGGAATCGCTGCAGAAAAAGCTCAAGAAGAAGGTGGGGACAATCCCAAAGGGCTTTAATTACATACAGACGAATGAGCCGAGCACATTTACCGGTACCATTCTGCCGGCGCCGTCCTTCTCCACCTGCGGCCTGAGCCGGGAAAAGCTGCAGGAACATCAGTGGTTCTGGGAAGTAAGCCTGCAACACAACTACGCCTACTGCGTGCAGTTCCTCAACAGCAATTGCACGCTACCGAGCTCGGACTGCCCCAAGTCCTGAATCGGTCCGAGATCGGTTCCATGGTCATAATTCCCCGGCTCTCTGAGGTAGCTCTTTGTCAGCAAGGAGCTACCTCCGAAAGACCGCGCGTATTTAGCCGCGCGGATTGTGCAGCCGTGCGACCATTCAATCATTGGCGTGCGGGGAAAAAAGAACAGTACCGGCAGCCGAACGGGCGAACTTGACCTGATTCGGCAAATACGTGATCGTTCGGCCTCGGGTGGCGCGAGGCGCGGCGTGACGCTGGGCATTGGCGACGACTGCGCCCTGCTGCGGCCCGGCCGCGATGAAGAAATTGCGGTCACGACGGACATGAGCATCGACGGGCGGCATTTTCTGCTGAACCGCCATCCGCCGGAAGTCGTGGGACACCGGACTCTGGCGCGCGGGCTGAGCGACCTGGCGGCCATGGGGGCCCGGCCGCTGGCGGCATTTGTTTCCCTTGGAGTGCCGAAGAGGCTGACGACGCCAGGCCGGAGCGGCGAATCGTGGGTGTCGCGGTTTTACGACGGGCTGCTGGCACTGGCCGCGGAGTACGAGACGGCGCTTGCGGGCGGAGATCTCGCGGAGTCGCCCGTTGCGGTGGCGGACATCGTGCTGGTTGGGGCGGTAAAGCGCGGGCGCGCGCTGCTGCGGTCGGGTGCGCGGGCAGGCGACGCGATCTACGTGACCGGGCAGCTCGGCGGAGCGGCGGCGGGTCTGGAAAGGCTAATGAGTTCGCAGCTCAAAGTCCGCAGTTCAACGATCGCAGTTGGCAGGTCCAAGAAAGATGCCCTGTTGGTTGGTGCGCACTCGCATCCGCAGCCACGGGTTGCGCAGGGCCGTTGGCTGGCGCAACGCGGAGCAGCGACCGCGGCCATCGATTTGAGCGACGGGCTTTCGACCGACCTGGCTCACGTCTGCGAGGAGTCGGGCATGGCCGCGGAGGTAAATGCGGCGATGCTGCCGGTTGCGCCGCTGGCAACGCTCGAGCAGGCGCTCCACGGTGGAGAGGATTACGAACTTCTGTTCACGGCGCGCGAGGGTTTACGGATTCCGGGCTCGATTACCGGGGTGAAGGTGACCCGGATCGGGCGGATGGTGAGACATACGGCGAAGCGGCCCCGGGTCGCGCTAATTACGGCAAACGACTCGAAGCAGCCGCTCGAGCCCCGTGGATGGCAGCATTTCGACTGAGTTCATAGTTCACAGTTCGTTTTTGCAACTCAACTTTCGCACAGGGCGAATAGCCTCTCCTGAGTTGGCATCTTCAACGGTCCGCGAATTTGAAAACTGTGAACTATGAACTGCGAACTTTGAACTCCGATCAGAAGCGGCCGTTCGATGGCGGCGGGACCGCGGGGCCGGAGTAGTGGACGTGCACAAGGCGCCAGCCTTTGTCCGGGAAGCGGACGTAGAACTGGCTCTCGCGGCCTGTCGTGTGGACGGGCGAATTATTCGAGCGCAGCGTGGCGACGAAGTCCCAGTCGAATTCGAGCACCGCGGCGTCGCCGAAAACGTGGATCACGGGCTCGGTGGCCGCCGTCAGGTGGCGCTGTGAGAAGGTCTGGCCCATGAGCTTGACGATCACCTCATCGGCGATCTGGTCCCAGCCGCGCTCGTGGCCGACGGGGTTGATGAACGACGCGTCGGGCGTGGTGAGCCAGATGGTGGCGGCGAGCTTCGGGTCGGCCGTGTCGATGGAGCGCATGTAGGTGTCGAGGCCGCGGCGGATTTCAGCGCGGGCGGCGGCGTCGCTGCTTTGATCCTGGGCGATGGCGGGAACGGCGATAACAGCGATGAGGGCGGCGAAGAGGATGGCGACGGGACGATTCATGTTCCTGCTCCTTGCATTGAGCGGCGTCTGATCCGGATGGCTTTCATCATCGCAGAACCGGTGGCTCAAAGCTCCCTCCGATCGCGAACTATGATCAGGACTGTGAACGATATTTATTGGATCAAGAATGACGGCGAGGCTCGGCTGGCGATCGTGGCGCGGCCGCGTGGCGACGACTGGCTCGAAGATGAAATGCGGCGGATGAAGGAGAACGGGATTGACACGGTCGTTTCGCTGCTGGAGCCGCTCGAATCGCTATGGCTCGGTCTGGGCGAAGAAGAGCGCGCAGCACAGAGAGCCGGCCTTGAGTTTCTCTCTTATCCAATCAAGGACACGCAAGTGCCTGTGAACGTCGGTAAGTTCCGACAGTTTATTACGGGGCTCTGGGAGAGGCTGGCGCACGGTGAGGCTGTCGGGGTTCATTGCCGCGGATGCATCGGTCGCGCTACGGTCACGGCAGCGTGTGCTCTGATCCACCTTGGATGGGAACCGAAGCGAGCCCTGGAAGCGATTGAGCGAGCGCGGGGAACGCGAGTACCCGACACGCCGGAACAGGAAGCGTGGATCCTGGATTACGAGGCGGAGCCGTGAGCGCGCCGGAGTCAGCCATGAGTCAGCCGAAGACAGCCATGAGCGGACCGAGGCTTGACCTAAGTTTTGCGCACGCATGGCAGGCGGAGATTCTCCCCGTCCGGCCGATGATCCTGCCGCCGCGTCACTTCGTCTATCCGCACGAAGTGGAAGAAGTAGAGCGCGGCGCGCTTGAAGTGATGGTGCGTCCGGCGTGCGCGGAGGCCTTTCTCGCCACTTGCGCTGTGGGGTTTCGCGACCCGGTTGCTCCAACGGGTGTCTGGGCCGCACCCAATCCGGCGGAATTATGCGCGGTCTCGGGGGGCTATGCGTACGTGATCGATACGGGCGCGCCGGAGCGGTTCACGTTTGTTTCGCTGCGGCCGGTGCTGCTGGCCTGGCCGGCCGTGGATGCCGGATTGCTTCTGCTCGTGGGGCACCGGACGATCGTCGCATGGGGCGCGGCGGGAGAGGCGTGGCAGTCGGAGAAGCTTTCGGATGAGGGCATCACCGTGACTGGCATCGAGGGCGAGCTTCTGCATGGGCGCGGCTGGAACATGATGACGGACAGGGAGACGCCGTTCACGCTCGATCTGAAGACCGGACGGAAACTCGAGGACAATGAATCGGATCGAATGCCCGGCGAATGAAACGGGCAAACGAAACCGCAACCACGGGCCTAACTCAGTTTCGAATACCGAGTTACATCGCACTTAGCCGATTTGAGGTTGAATTCGCATCCTGTTCTGTTACACTTCCCAGCAAAATCCAGCCCGGGAGTGAATCATGGCAGCAGCGCCTCCCATCGTAAATCGGCAGACTATTTCCGCGGCCGCGAGCGCAATGTCTTCCGGCGGTGATCCTGAAAACACCGCCTTCTACCTTCTGCTGACCTATTTCCGACAGACGAACGCCGAAGGGTTGCGCATCCGCGAGAGGCTCGCGAGCGCGCTCGTTCAGGCGAAATCCGCCGATCTGCCCGGTTGCGCCGCGTCGATGAAGGAAGCCCAGGAAGTGATCCGAAACGAACTGGACCAGGCACTGGCGCGCGCTCAGTTCATCGAGCAAATCGGCAAGATGTCGCCGAAGAATGAAGCCTGGTACGCGCGCGAAATCGTGCAGGTGCAAAATGCGTGGGACGATCTCAAGCAGGTGTGGTCGCAGGACCTGACCGGCCAGGAGCAACTCGCAGCTCTCGCGCTGCGGGCGCAGCGGAGCATCGGGATCCTGGACCAGCTTGTTTTCGTGTGCGCGACACAGACGATCCCTGACGAATTGGACAATTACCTCGCCAATTACCGCATCGGAACCTGCCTCGATTTCGTGGACACGTTCAAGGACCAGCTGCCAGACGACGATTCAACGCGGCGGCTGCTCGAACATCTTGCACCGCAAAGCGTTTTGGTCTCCGGGCTCATCGATGTGCGCAATGCAAAGGTGATCAAGGCGGACCGGCGGACGTGGCGGCAGGTGTTGAGTGTGGTGATTGTCCTGATCGTCGCGGCTCTTGGATTCGGCGTCGCGGGCATCGCAGTCTACCTGGGCAAGTGGAAGTTATTCGGGTTGGGCGACCACTGGCTCCTCAAACCGGATGATTGGTTCTATCTGAATGGCGCCTACCTTCTGGTGCTTCTCGGGGTGCTCGGGCATTGGGTTCTCGACCGCGTGAAGCAGAATCGGGCCGGGTCGGATGTCACGCCATTTTCCGAGTGGCTGATGTGGATTCACGTCAACGAAGTCCCGATCACCGTGCGCATCCTGACCGTCTGGCTGCTGATTGCGCTGGGAATCGGGTTACAGGTGTACAAAATCACCTCGGCCGTTCAACCTGTGACGTTCTTCACTGCCGGCTACTTTATGGACAGCACGTTTGACGCGCTGATCGGACGATTCAACACCTTCATCGGTGCGAACGATCCGGCAAAGACGAAAGCGCCAGGACAAACTGGTCCCAATAAGAGTTGATGAGTTCGAGCGGCAGGTTGGGCCATCGCCGAATAGGAATCCGTGCGCTAAGATGGTCGCCAGACCCTCATGAATTCCCTGTTCGGCGTTAAGCTCACCAAGGTCGAGTTTCCCGATGGACTTTCGTTCGTCGCGGTCCAGGAGTCCGGGCCGACGCTCTACATCGCGATTTTTATCGTGTTTCTTGGAATTGCGGCTGCGTGCTGGATCGGTGGCCACCAGATCTTTGCGGTGTGGATTGTGATCGCAGGCGGATTCGGGTTGGTGAAGAATATCGCCGTGGGACCGGAGACTAGTCTGACGGTCAACCAGCGGGAAGTGCACGCTTCGGGAAACCTGCCGAAGCTCCTCTCGGATTCAGTTCGCGTTCCGGTCTCGGAGATCAAGCGAATCGGCTGGTTCAACGGCGGTGAGAATCAACCGAGTGGATTGTACGTGCGCCACGGCCTGCTTTCGAATACCTGCGTACTGCCGGGGATCAGCAAGCAGCAGGCTGTCGAGATACGCGACGCGATCGCCGGGAAGTTCCCGGACTTTCCTTTAGGCGACGTCTCCTCCGGATTCTCTCTTGATTTCGATGTAAGCGCCGGCTGATCACCTGGGACCAGATCGGCCGGGGAGGACGACGGTCTGGTATCCGGCGTAGACGCCTTCGAAGACGGAGTCCCAGCTTGCTTTTTCGGCGTGAGCGCGCGCGGCCTTGCGCATGGCGGCGTGCTTTGCAGGATCGGCGAGGATTGCGGCGACGGCCTGGGCGAAGCCTTCATCGGGAACGATGCGGCCGGTCTCCCCTTCGGTGACGATCGATTTCGGGCCGCCCTCGGGCGTGACGACGGCGGGAACGCCGCTTGCCATGGCTTCGAGCACCACGTTCCCGAACGTGTCGGTGTGCGAGGGAAAGACGAACAGGTCCATGTTGGCGTATGCGGCCGATAAGGGCTCACCGCGGAGGACTCCTGTGAAATCGGCGCCGCTTAGGCGCTCGCGCAGCCAGCGCTCCTCTGCTCCGTGGCCGACGATCATGAAGCGGAAGTTCTCGACGCCCATGCGCTCGAGTTCTTTCTGAATTGCAGCGAGGAGGGCGACGTTTTTCTCGACCGAGAGGCGGCCGACGAAGCCCAGCACACGCGTCGTATCGGTCGCGGAGCGGGTGCGCTTCGAGGGGTGGAACAGATCGGCTTCGACTCCGCGGGGCATGAGGAGACACGGGCGGCCGGCGGCGCGTTCGAGCAGATCGCAGAGGCCGGGATTCGGAGCGTAGAGGATGTTGGCGACCGAGTAGAACTTTGCCGCGAGGGCCATGGAGACGTCTTCGATCTTGTGGCCGGTAGCGTCAGCACTGGGTTTTGGCAGGTGCTTGAGGAACCACTCGGAGCGGCGTGCGGCGTACTCGTGCAGGTTGGTGTGCCAGCTTGCGGCAAGTGGAAGGCCGAGCGCGTGGGCGAGGCCCGCGCCCATGAAGCCGTTTTCGCTGGGGCCGGTGATGTGGATCAGGTCAGGCTTGAAGCGAGCGAGTGTCTCTTCGATGACGGGGATGTGGCGCGGAAAGGCGGGATCAAAGCGGAGGTCTTTTTCGACGGCGAAGGAGAGAAAGCCGCGAGGAAGTTCGAGGGTCCAGAGGTTGCCGTCTTCTACCAGTTTCGGCTCGCGGTCGCCGGCGCGCACGCAGAGGAAGGGGAGGTTGCGGCGGCGGGCAAAGGCCTCAAAGTGGCGGCTGGTGTGGGCAACGCCGTTGATCTCGTGGAATGAGTCGGGAAAGTAGGCTACGCGGGGAAAGGCAGCGGAGTTAGCGGGGAGAGCCGGTACTGCCGGAGCTGATTGGTCCACTATCGATCCTCGGAGTTGGGTCCGAATTGCGTCATGCGCGCCCTTGTTCACTTCGGCGATTGGAGAGGCTGTGTCCTGGAACAGCGGATTCCCTCCGGAAATGACGAAAATAAAGCAAGGGCAAAAGCAAGAACCTCGTGTACCGCTGACATCAGCGGACAATTCGGTTTGGAACAGGAGCCGACATTGGATTATAGGGTGCGATTGTTATTGCGGCGTTTCAGCGGGACGGATCCGAACCGCGAATGGCGCGTGGCGCGCGGGGGTTATCCAGAGGATGCTCGTTCCCAAGTCGAAGGATTCGGGGCGGTTCCGGGATTTCCTAGATATGTACCTCTTGTCCACATAGGCGCGCGGAGGGGATCGGCCTACACTCATGGAATCGAAATGGATATGGGAGAGCTTGTTTGATGGCCACGATCCCCAACATGACCGGTTACGACGCGGGACTGCCCGCGAACGTGGATGCGGAGAAGACGATCCTCGGGGCGATCCTGCTGGATAATGCGGCGCACTCGGAAGCGGCCGAGAGACTGGAACCGGATGATTTTTCGCTGGACTCGCACCGGCGGATCTACCAGCGGATGAGCGAGCTGGTGAACGACCAGCGCGCGGTCGACATCGTGACCTTGTCGAACGAGCTGGCGCGGTACAAGGAGATCGAGGCGGTGGGCGGTGTGGCCTACCTTGCGTCGCTTACGGAGGGGCTGCCCCGGCGGCCGGTGATCGAGGAGTACGTCAAGATCGTCAAGGACCGCAGCCTGCTTCGGCGCCTGATGATGATCTGCTCGAACGCGATCGCGCAGGCCGCGGACCAGAGCGATACGGCGCTCGAGGTGCTGAACAGGGCGGAAACCGCCCTTCTCGATGTCAGCGAGAAGAGCGTGTCGAGCGGGTTCCAGAGCCTGGAGCAGATCGTCGCCAGCTCGTTCGGCACCATCGACAACCTGTACGAGCACAGCCGGGAGATCACAGGGCTGGCGACGGATTTCTACGAACTTGACCGCAATACGAGCGGGCTGCAGAAGGGCGAGCTCATCATTGTGGCCGCGCGGCCCTCGATGGGCAAGACGGCGTTCGCCATCAATATGGCGCAGAACGCGGCGGTCAACCACGGCTCGAAGGTGGCGGTGTTCAGCCTGGAAATGAGCAAGGAGTCTCTGCTGAGCCGCATGTTGGCCTCGCAGGCGTGGGTGGACCAGCGCAATCTGCAGACGGGGTTCATCCGCAAGGAAGACCACGACAAATTGCAGAAGGCGCTGAACGACCTGGTGGAGGCGCAGCTTTTTATCGACGACACGGCGGGAATATCGCTGGCGGAGATGCGGGCCAAGGCGCGCCGGCTGAAGCAGAACGCGAACGGGCTGGACCTGATCGTGGTGGATTATCTGCAGCTGATGTCGGCTACGCTGCCGAGCGCGGGCGGAAAACGGTATGAGAACCGGACGCAGGAGGTGTCGGCGATTTCGCGCGGCCTGAAGGCGCTGGCCAAGGAGCTGCACGTGCCGGTGGTGGCGCTCTCGCAGCTTTCCCGCGCTAGCGAGCGCCGCGGCGACGATAAGAGGCCGCTGCTGAGCGACCTGCGCGAGTCGGGATCGATCGAGCAGGACGCGGACGTGGTGATGTTCATCCACCGCGAGGCGTACTACAACCGCGACGAGGAGATGTCGGACTCGGACCGCGCGAAGTCGGAGATCATTATCGCCAAGCAGCGCAACGGCCCGACCGGGACCATCAACCTGAACTTCATTTCGAGGTTCACGCGGTTTGACAATCCCGACCAGGGGCATGAGGCATAGCGGCGGGGCAGCTTGCCGGAGCGCCATTCAGCTTCAGCGGCGGAAGGTACCCATGTACTCGGCCTGCGCAACGATGTGGCCCGCGATGGCGCGGTCGAGTTCGCTGCGGGTGGCGCCGGTCCTTGCTTCGATTTGCGTATCGAGCGCATAGAGCCGGAAAAAGTAGCGGTGGGGCTTGCCCGCGGGCGGGCAGGGGCCACCATAGCCGATGCGGTTGAAGTCGTTGGTCCCCTGGTTGACGTTATTTTCGAGGGCAGTCTTTCTTGGGAGACCTTCGGGCAGATCGGTGGAGCCGGCGGGAATGTTCCAGATGAGCCAATGGGTGAAGGTTCCCAGGGGAGCATCGGGATCGTCCACGATCAGGGCAAAGGTGTGGACTCCGTTCGGCGGATTGACCCAGCGCAGAGGCGGCGAAACTCCAGCGCCGCTGCATGTAAATTTTCTGGGGATTTCTTCTTCGTTCTTGAATGCAGGTGTCTCGATTGCAAAGGACATCGCAAAGCCCTCCCGCTCCTCTACGAGCTGAGGTCGTTCCTCCTTGTTGTTTTAGGCCCGGGTCTTCTTCCTGTTCCGGCTCCTGTGCGCCCCGACTCTACGCCGCCTGAGGCATGCGGCCGAGCGTGTTGGTTGCCACGGCCGGTGCGGCGAGTCTCATTAAATTTCCCAGGTTCCCGAATCAACTCGCGATGCAAAGCCGGCATAAATGCAGTTACTTTTATGCAGCACCAGGGCCCAGAGGGAGGTTCAGTCACGCCGCCGAGGTGCCCGAATGACGGCATGGCTCCGGTTTCGCATTGCGAGATATTTTTCCTTGAAGAAGTCCTCTTGGGAGGCTAGCACGGCTTGGTGGAAACGCGCGGCCTTTTTGAGGAGAGTGCGACCGGAAGCCGCAGCAAATCGCAACGGGCTTCGAGCGCGGGATGAGGTAACTTCAGTCACCACGAGAATCCGGTGCGGCGACCGCGAGCCGGATCGCCGGGCGCCGGCACTGCGCCGAGTGCTTCACATTTCATTGAGGACAAGAATGACGCGGCCGGCGATGAGGTCGGACAGCGAGAGGTTTGGCTCGATCTCGACGAGGTGAACCGGGGCATGGGTGTCGTGCGGGCGCAGGAGAAGGCGGTTGGCCTGGAAGTCGAGATAGCGGACAAGGAGGCGCGATTCGTAGCGAACTGCGTAGAGGTTGGAGCGGCCGGGGCGATAGGCGATGAGCGAGTTGTAATGGCGATCGAGAACGGCAATGGCGTTGGGGACGAGGACCGGTTCCATGCCCGCGGCATCGCCTTCTGAGACAGAGATGGCGACGAAGCGGAGCCACGCGCGGCGGGAGGATGAGGGACGCGAGCGGGCGGATTTGAGCTGGCCGGCGGGCACGCGCAGAATGCGCTGGATGGCGGTTGGCCGGACGAAGGGCTCGTGCATGGCCGTGGCGTGCGATACGACGGGGATGTTGTCGGTGTCGTCCGCGCGCGGCCAGGCCGCCGATGCGGGAAGCAGGTCGGCGACGGCCATGCGCTGGGAGGCGAGGATGCGGTCCATGGCTTCGAGGGAGAGGTGGCGGTGATTGTGAAGAAAGTTGGAGATGTGGGATTGTCCGAATCCGGTCTGGCGGGCGAGGAGGGAGACGCTTAGCGTTCCCCGCTGGATTCTACGGAGGAGTTCCAGACGGAGCCGCTCGTGCATCTGAGAAAAATTCATTGTGTGAAAAATCCGCCACCAGCGATGGGCCCGTGGCAGGCATGATTGCTAATAGCAAAGCCTAAATCGTGATTTTCCCCAGTTTTTGAGGTTGACGGCGCGCGGGCAAGGGTTGTGCGAGGAAAATGGGCAGAATCCATTGACGCAAGAGATACGCATCCCTACATTGGTTCTACTTACATCGCACAAACCTGTGGGAATCCTGCTGGAAACGTTTTATTTCCCGAATGGTTACACGGAAAGCTGATTTCCGGCAATTTCGGGGAAAAGGCGTCCTGCCAGGGAGATTCTGTCTCCGTGGACGGCAGGCTGGCCCACGCAACTTGCGAAGCTGCGGCAACGCGGCCAGGTCTTTGTGCGAAATTCCAGAACTGCGCGCTTGTTCCATATGAACGTTGAACCAGGAAGACGGCCGGCTTTCCCCCGACAGGACAAAAGAAACCTGAGTCGCCTCGTCTCGTCTCCAAAACCCCCGGCCAAAAACAAAAAGAGGATCGACATGCCGGGTTTTGTAACTGAACCACGGAGATGGTGTTATGGAGTTGCGCGTGCAATTGAAGGTATGCGAGGGGTGCGGTTGTCTTTGGTACCGCGCCCAGAATCAAAGGGATGTGTATTGCAGGGGCTGTGCGAGCCGTCTGAGTGATTTCCAGATGGCAACACACAACAACAGCAGGTCAGGGCCGAGGCGGAAGCGCAGAGCGATTCTGAAGATCTGGGCAGTAGCGGAAGCGGGAGGTGCGGAATGAGCGCAGCTCTTCAGTTTCCCTGCCTTATCCCGCATCTGGCCGCCGCCGCCGGGGAACTACCCGAGTGGTACGAAGAGGGGAGAGGTAATAGCCCGAGTTGCGAGCCGCTACCGCAGATACAGGCCGGACGGGACCAGGCGCCTCCGGTGCGGAGCATGGCCTTCTACCGGAAGCACACAGAAAAGATCCTGTTGCGCTACCTGTATTCGTCGATGCTGGTCGGGCGGGCTCCGGATATCCTGCGCGAGCCGGTAGCGCGGGGCTGGGCATCGAGCCGTCCGGTGAAAAGCTTCGAAGATTCCGTCATTTTTGTTCTGGACGTGGAGAAATGCCTGAAGCGGTTGAACTCGCTCGACCGGGTTCTGCTGGGCCGGGTGGTTTTGCAGAACTACACGTTGGCCGAGACGGCCCTGCTGCTGCGCGTGCCGACGCGGAGCATCACGCGGCGGTTTGGGGAGGCGCTTGACCGGCTGACGCAGGTCCTGATGGATGAGGGGCTGCTGGTGATGCCCGGGGCCTGAAGGGCTTGTGGGTAAAACAAAACATGGAGCGGGGCGGCGCTGGCTGCCCCGATTCAATCTTGCCCCGTTTCAATTTTGCAAGGATCTGCGCGCCCGTGCTCGGGTGGTTCTCGAAAATGCAATGTCCATCGCACAGGTCCCGGTGCTCGTGATGCTGATCAGAAGTTGGATGCCATATGTCGACTCCCCCGTCGGGCCGCAAGTTGGGATACCCGTTTGTCAAGCCCCACGTGAGCCAATAAGCACCTGAAACGAGGCAAAAACAGCAGCAAATACCCCCCTCCCCCCCTATAAATATTTTTTGTGGGGAATCCAGCCGAATCGTAGAATACCGATGTTGTAAATAAATGACTTACCTCAACGGCGTCCGGGCTTGTCCCACAAGATGGAATGATTCGGGTGAAACTTGATGCCTTTAATCGCTGTTTAGTGACCGTTTCCGAATCTCAGCACCGACCCAGCAATTTTGAGAACGGTCGACTGATCCTTCACTATTTCAAGTCAGAATTTGCGCGGCCACTCTTTCGGCCAGCGCTCGACGATGACCTTCTTGTCGGTGAAGAACTCGACGGCGTCGCGGCCCTGCGCGTGCATCACGCCGAAGAAACTTCCTTTCCAGCCTGAGAACGGGAACCACGCCATGGGTGCGGGCACGCCGATGTTCACGCCTACGTTGCCTGTCGAAACTGCATTGCGGAACTTGCGCGCCGAGGCGCCGGAGGACGTGAAGATGGAGCTGGCGTTGCCGTAGGACGAGCGCTCGATGAGGGCGATGGCATCGTCGACCGAGTCGGCGTGGACCACGGAAAGCACGGGACCGAAGATCTCGGTAGACATGAGCGGGCTCGATGCGGGCAGTCCATCCAGAACCGTCGGGCCGACGAAGGAGCCCGGACCGGGGCGGCCGCGGCCGTCGACCACGGCTTTTGCGCCCTGATCTGCGCCCTCGCCGATGAGGCCGGCGACGCGGTCGCGGCTTGCCTCCGTGATGACGGGGCCCATCTGCGATGCGGGATCGAGGCCGTTGCCGACCTTGAGCGATGAAGCGGCTTCGGCGATGGAGTCGCGGAACCAGTCCTTGGCTTCGCCCACCGCAACGGTAACGCTGACGGCGAGGCAGCGCTGGCCGGCGCAGCCGAATGCGGAGTCGGCAATGATCTTCGTGGTGGTTTCGCGGTCGGCATCGGGCAGGACGACGACGTGGTTCTTGGCGCCGCCCTGGCACTGCACGCGCTTGCCGCTGGCCGATCCGCGCGCGTAGACGTGCTGCGCCACGGGCGTGGAGCCGACGAAGCTGACGGCGCGGACGAGCGGGTGGTCGAGGAGCGCGTCGACGGCAGTCTTGCCTCCGTTGACAAGATTGACGACGCCGGCGGGAAGTCCGGTGCGCTGGATCAGTTCCATGAGGCGCACGGCTGAGAACGGGACGCGGTCGCTCGGCTTGAGCACGACGGTGTTGCCGGCGGCGATGGCGTAGGGGATAAACCACAACGGGATCATGAGCGGGAAATTGAACGGCGTGATGACCGCGCAGACGCCGAGCGGCTGGCGGACCATGATCTCGTCGATGCCTGGGGAAATGTCTTCAAGCGAGTAGCCCTGCATGAGCACGGGCATGCCGCAGGCGACTTCGACATTCTCGATGGCGCGGCGGATTTCGCCTTTCGACTCGGAGAGTGTTTTGCCGTTCTCGGTGGTGATGGTGGCGGCGAGCGAGTCGAGGTTCTCTTCGAGGAGCGATTTGAGCTTGAAGAGGAACTGGATGCGGTCGCCGACCGGCGTGTTGCGCCATGCGGGGAAGGCGGCGTGGGCGGCCTGCACGGCGGCGTCGACTTCGGCGGCCGAACCTAATGGCGAGCGGCCGAGGGACTCGCCGGTGGCGGGATTGGCGAGCACGAGGCCGTAGTCGCTGGTGGGCGTTCGCCAGTCTCCGGCAATGAGGTTGCGAACTTCGGTTGTGGCGGGGGCAGTGAGGGATGCCATAGGTGTCCAAGAGTAGCGCAGACCGGGCGCGGGAGGCAGCAGGAATCTTCTGCTCACTGGGGCGCGGCGGCGGAAATTGGACGCGAAAGTCTCTGCGCGCTGCCGGGCGGCATCCAAGCGAACGGGCGGGCAGGTCGAAGCGAGCAGATCTGCATCGCTTCGAGGAGGATCGGAGTGGGCCAGCGGGAAGTGGTTGTGATCACGGGAGCTTCGGCGGGCGTGGGACGGGCGGCTGTGCGCGAGTTTGCACGGCGAGGCGCGAACGTGGGACTAATTGCGCGCGGACGCGACGGGCTGGAGGGTGCGGCGCGCGAAGTGGAAGCGCTCGGCGGGCGGGCGCTGGTGCTGCCTGTGGACGTGGCCGATGCTGCAGCGGTGATGCGCGCGGCAGAGCAAGTGGAACGGGAACTGGGGCCGATCGACATCTGGGTGAACGACGCGATGACAAGCGTGTTTTCTTCGATCAAGGAGATGACGCCGGCGGAGTTTAAGCGCGTGACGGAGGTGACCTACCTGGGCTACGTGTACGGCACGCTGGCGGCGCTCAAATACATGCTGCCGCGCGACCGCGGCGTGATTGTGCACGTGGGCTCGGCGCTGGCGTACCGGAGCATTCCTCTTCAGGCGGCTTATTGCGCGTCGAAGCACGCGGTGCTGGGGTTCTTTGCCTCCCTGCGGACGGAACTAATGCACGACGGCAGCCATGTGCAGACGACGATGGTGCAGATGCCGGCGCTGAACACGCCGCAGTTTGGCTGGGTGCGCAGCAAGCTGCCGCGCAAGGCGCAGCCCGTGCCGCCCATCTACCAGCCGGAGGTGGCGGCGAGGATGATCTGGCACGCTGCGCATCATCCGGAGAAGCGGGAGTATTACGCGGCATGGTCCGTGGTGAAGGCGATTGTGGGCAACAAGATTGTGCCGTCGTACGCGGATGAATACCTGGCGAAGAACGGCTACGAGTCGCAGCAGTACGACGGAAGCGAGGATCCGAACCGTCCGGATAATCTGTACGAGCCTCTGCCGGGCGATCATGGCGCGCATGGCAGCTTCGACAAGCGCGCGAAGAGTTGGAGCGCGGAGGCGTTTGTGGAGCAGCACGCGGGAGCCTCGCTCGCGATGGTGGGGATTGCGCTGGCGGGGATTGCGTGGGGGATTTTTAAGGGAGTGCGATCACGGCGTGAGGTGTCGAGCGAACTGCGAAGGGCAGCGTGACGTGAACGGACAGACCGGGCCGGCATTGTGCGCGGGTGCGCGGCACGCGTCTGTTATGTTGGACGGGATCAAGCCTGAAGGCGGATGAACTGTCTGGATGCGCCTTCCGCGGAGGATCGCGCATGAAGCTTCTTCCCGCCGCTTTTCTTTTGATTGCCGCAGGGGCATTGAGCGCACAACAGCCCGCGCAGCAGACGGGTGCGGCGCAGAGCCCGAAGCCCACGACCGCCACCGAGGCGCCGATGCGCGACACGAGCTTCATCGACGCGCAGGGCACCGCGCACGTGACGCGCGTGGTGCCGGTTCCGGAAGACCTGAGCCCGGAGGCGAAAAAGTCGCTGTCGCGGGCTGAGCCCGACCAGGGTCCGCCGCAGCCGCTGGCCGTGCGGCGCAAAATGACGGACCAGTACACGGTGATGGCGAAGGTCGAGTGGACGAAGATCTGCCCGAACACGATCTCGGACGAGACGATGGCGGGTGTGCCGGTGCACGTTGTAACGCCGGAGGGCATGCCCGAGAGCAATAGAGATTACGTGCTCGAGAACCTGCACGGCGGCGGGTTCAATTCGGATTCGGGGTCGTACACGGAGTCGATTCCGATCGCGAGCTACACGAAGATCAAGGTGGTCGCGGTGCTGTACAGGCTGGCGCCGGAGTACCCGTTTCCTGCGGCGGTGGACGATTCGATCGCGGTGTACAAGCAGCTGCTGAAGGCCTACAAGCCCGAGCACATCGTGATTTACGGCACGTCGGCGGGAGCGATCCTGACCGGCGAAGTTGCCGTGAAGATCAAGCAGCTTGGACTGCCGATGCCGGCGGCGCTGGGCATCTTCAGCGGCATGGGAGACTTCGCGCGCGCGGGCGATTCGATGTCGATGTATGCGCTGCGCGGGCTCGCTGGCCATCTCGATCCGCCGGTGCCGGGCGCGCATGACCCGTTCTACGTTGCCTCGACGGATGTGAAGGACCCTGTCCTGTCGCCGATTTACGCGGATCTGCGCGGGTTGCCGCCGACGCTTTTCATCACCAGCGGGCGCGACCTGCTACTGAGCGGCACGGCGAACCTGCACCGCGCGTTTCTGCATGCGGGCGTGGACGCGCGGCTGGTGGTCTTCGATGCGCTGCCGCACGCGTTCTGGTACGACCCGCACATCCCGGAGGCGATCGAGGCGAACCACATGATGGCGGACTTCTTTGTGGAGCAGGTGAAGAAGGCAGGGACCAGGGAATAGGGACCAGGGACCAGAAGGCAATGGCCTCGATTCCGCGCAACTTGCCGCGGATTGGGTCTGGCTCGTATCATCCGTCGAGAGACACGGCGAGAGACCCAACTTATGAGCGAAGCTGAAGTGCAACACTCCCTGCGGGTCAAGGGGAGGCTGATGTCCGCGTCGGAGATCGAGCGCACCCTGGTGCGCCTGGCTCACGAGATCGTGGAAAAGAGCAACGGCTGCGACGGGATGGTGCTGGTGGGCATCAAGCGGCGCGGCGTGCCGCTGGCCGCACGGCTCGGGAAGCTGATCTCCGGCATCGAGAAATGCCCGGTGGACGCCGGGACGCTCGACATCCAGTTTTATCGCGACGACCTTTCGACGGCGGACGTAAGGCCGATTGTGACCCCAGGCGCAATCGGGTGCGACATTGTGGGCAAGGATGTGGTGCTGTGCGACGACGTGCTGTACACCGGACGGACGATCCGCGCGGCGCTCGATGCGCTGTTCGACCATGGCCGGCCGCGGAGGGTGCAGCTTGCCGTGCTGATCGATCGCGGGCATCGCGAGCTTCCGATCCAGGCGACGTATGTTGGGAAGTTCGTCCCGACGAGCGGCCGCGAGATTATTGAAGTGAAGTTTCAGGAGGTCGACGGCGACGAGCAGGTGCTGCTCGTTGAGAGAGTGGATTGAATCAACTGACCTTAGAGCACCACTGAATCCCATGAGCCCAGCTACTGCACGACGCCCGCTGCACCACCCGCCTGTCCAGGCATCGACGTCTCCTCACAACCCGGGGTCGCTGCTCTCGGTAAGCGACCTGACGATGGAAGCGGTGAACCATGTGCTGCGCCGCGCCACGGAGCTCGAGAATCAGGACCCGCGGACGCGTGACCGCATTCTGTTCAAGCGGCGCGTGACGCTCTTGTTCTACGAGTCGTCTACGCGCACGCGCACAAGCTTCGAGCTGGCGGCGAAGGCGCTGGGCGCGGATACGGCCCTGATCTCGAATCTGTCGTCGAGCATCGAAAAAGGCGAGTCGCTGAAGGATACGGGGCTGACGCTCAAGGCGCTGGGCGCGGAGGCGATCATCCTGCGGCACAACTCGTCGGGCGCGCCGTGGCTGCTCGAGGCGGCGACGCAACTGCCGGTGCTGAACGCGGGCGACGGCATGCACGAGCACCCGACGCAGGCGCTGCTCGACCTGCGGACGATCCTGGCGCACCTGAGGCCAGGGATCGAGACAGTGGGGCCCGAGACGCTGGCCGGCGTGACGGTGTCGATCACCGGGGACATTCTGCACAGCCGCGTGGCGCGGTCGAACATGCTGCTGCTGCCGCGGCTTGGTGCGCGGGTGATGCTGTGCGGGCCAAAGGAGCTGCTGCCGGAGCTGGCGGCGGGCGCAGGGCCGGGGATAGTCATCGAGCGCGATTTCGACGCAGTGCTCAAGCAGTCGCAGGCGATCATGATGCTGCGCATCCAGGGGGAACGGCTGGCGGGGTTGCAGCTTGACCTGGAGCAATATAAGGCCGCCTATCAGCTCACGGGAGACCGGCTGCGGACTCTGGCGCCGGAGGCGATCGTGCTGCATCCGGGACCGATTATTCGAGGCCTCGAGATCACGGCCGGCGTGGCCGACGGGGCACAGTCGACCATTCTCGAACAGGTGAGCAATGGGGTGGCGATTCGGATGGCGGTGGTGGAGCGCGCGCTGACGGCGGGCACGAATGGAGGCCGCGAATGACCGCACTCGCGATTCTCAACGGGCACCTCATCGACCCAGCGGCCGGCGTGGATGCGGCGAAGGACATTCTGCTGAGAGACGGCAAGGTGGCGGAGATTGCCGGGCCGGGAAAGCTGAAGCAGGCCAATGGCGCGGAGAAGCTGGATGCTTCGGGCCTCGTGGTGGCGCCGGGGTTGATCGACATCCACGTTCATCTGCGCGAACCGGGGCAGGGCTACAAGGAAACGATTGCGACGGGGACAGCCGCCGCGGCGGCGGGAGGATTCACTGCAGTTGCGGCGATGCCGAACACGACGCCGGTGAACGACTCCGTTGACATCACGCGCTGGCTGCAGGCGCCCGAGCGCGGCGCGATGGTGCGAGTATTTCCCATTGCGGCGGCCACTCGCGGATCCAAAGGTGATGCGATCAACGATTTTGCCGCTCTGAAGTCGGCGGGCGCGGTGGCGGTGACCGACGACGGCCACCCGATCCTGAAAGACGGCGTGATGCGCGAGACGCTGGCCGCCGCGGCGCGCGTGGGGTTGAGCGTGATCCAGCACGCGGAGGATACGCGCCTGACCAACGGAGGCGCGATGAACGCGGGGCCGGTGGCGTTCAAGCTGGGGCTGCGCGGCATGCCGGCTGAGGCAGAGACGGGGCTTGTGGAGCGCGACATCAGGCTGGTGACGGAACTGCGCGATGCGAAGCCGCACCTGCACGTAGCGCACACGTCGACTGCCGGCGCGATTGCCGCGGTGCGGCAGGCGCGGCGCAATGGGCTGCGCGTGACGTGCGAAGTGGCTCCGCATCATTTCCTGCTTACCGACGAGAATGTTGGAGATTACGACACGCACGCAAAGATGAACCCGCCGCTGCGGTCGGCTGCAGACCGCGATGCGATGATCGAGGCGATCCTCGACGGCGTTGTAGACGCGATCGCCACGGACCACGCGCCGCATGCCACGCATGAGAAGGAAGTGGAGTTCGAGCGCGCGCCGAACGGCATTATCGGCCTCGAGACTGCGCTTGGGCTTTGCCTGCGATGGCTGCACAAGGAATGGAAGATGCCGCTGGGCCGCGTGCTGAGCCTGCTGAGCGCGCAGCCGGCCGCGGTGCTGGGACTGAAAGGCCGCGGCACACTGACGGTGGGCAGTTGCGCGGACGCGGTGATCTTCGACCCGAAGGCCGAGTGGACGTATCGCGCGGCAGAGGGCAGGTCGAAGTCGAAGAACACGCCGTTCGACGGGTGGCCGATGCAGGGCAGGGTGCGGTGGACGATCTCGGAGGGCCGAATCGCATTCGCGGCGAAGGCTTGAGCACAAACACAGGCGCAAGGGGTCACCGCAGGTGCTTTTGGTTCTCGGTGCGCTCAGAGAATGCCCTTCAAGCTGGGCGGCAGCGGCCAGCCCTTCATCAGATCCGATCGCAGCATGAGGTAGAAGTCGTAAATCTCTTCGTCGGCTCCGGTGGCATTTTCCGCCTGGGATACCGAGAGCGCTTCAGATGGGATCACCGTCGGGAGCCCAGTTGTCTGGTTGATCGTCTCCAACGTATCGAGGAAGCACGGATCGAGAGTCGGCTCGGGGATAACGGGCAGGCTCGGCACGGAGAAGTTCGGCTGCGCGAGATTGAGCGCCCAGGCCAGGTTGCGGACTTCTCCCGAGGCGTCGCGGGCGGTGAGCGGATCGAGATGCCAGCGCCACTCTATGAGCTTGAGCACTGAGGCGTGATCGTAGCGCAGGGAATTGATGCGCGGCTTGGCGGGATTGCCGCGCGTGAAGGGCGACACGATAAGCGTCGGCACGCGACAGCCCAGCAGCACCTTGCCGTCCACAATATCGGTATCGACGGTGTTGGGCGCGATGACGCGCGGCGGCGCAACGTGATCGAAGAATCCGCCCCACTCGTCGCGGTTGATGACGAGCACGGTGTTCTTCCAGAGCGGGCTCGCGGTGAGCGTGGCGACGATCTCGCGCAGGAAGATTTCGCCCTTGCGCAGGTCGGCGTGAGGGTGGTCGTCATTGCCGGTGCCGTCGTCGAGGATGGTGAGCCAGGGGTCGATCATCGAGACGGCCGGTAGTTTTCCGAGCGCGACGTCCAGCTTAAACTGCTCGTAGAAAGCCGAAATCTGGATGTACTTCTCGCCCCAGAGCGCGAGGAACGGCACATTCGAGTAGTAATAGCGATGGCTCAGGCCGGCGTCGGCCATGCGGTCCCAGATCGTCGGCAGCGTGCAGAGGTGGAGCGTGTTGCTCAGGCGGTCAGTCTGCGCGGCGTGCTGGAAGACGCGGTTGGGAAACGTGGACGAGAGGATGGAAGCGAAGTAGTTGCTGCAGGTAGTGAAGTTGCGGGCGAGCGATCCGAAGAGCGGCAGGTCGGCCTCTTCGTAGTAACCGATGCACATGCTGTCGTTGGTGCTCGTGCGAAGCCAGCCGTTCATCTTGCCGTCGTTTGCCTCGCTGCGGCCGCCGGCGTACGAGTGGTCGGGATCGGGATGCGAGCAGCCAACGTAGTAGTTCAGCCTGTGCGTCGGCTGCAGAACGCCGTTGTGGTCGGGATAGCTGAGGCCGGACTGGCGGCCGTTGGCGTTGGGCATCCAGCCGAGGAGGTGGTCGAAGCTGCGGTTCTCCATCATCACTACGACCAGGTGCTCTATGCCGGAGGTTCCGGGCGCGGGCAGATCGGCGCTGTCGGGCTGGGCTTCGGGTCTGGCTTCGGGCAGGCTCACCGCCAGCGCGGCCGCAGAGGCCGAGGCGGCACGGCGAAGAAAATCGCGGCGATTGACGGACATCGGTGGGAAGGCTCCAGGCGGGAGATGGGCGATGCGCCTGCCCGGTTAGAAATGAATCGCAACCGGCGCGGTTGTCCGGCGGTTATGAAGAGGGCATAAAAAGATGCGGTGTAGAGCAGACCTTGCGGTAGCCTGAGTTCGATTCTGTGTGGAGGTCCTGCATGTCGATCCCGGGGGCGGCCCAATTCACCGACCTGAGCTTGCTTCTGCTGCGGCTGATGGTGGCGGTTGTGATTGGCAGCAGCGGGTACTCGCATCTCAGGTCGCCCCGGCAGCGGGCGGAGAGCATCGGCATGACCGTCGGGTTCACGGTGTTCCTCGGCGCGGCCGAGATGGCCGGCGCGCTTGGCGTCGCGTTCGGCGTGTTGACGCGCTGGGCTGCGGTGGGAATGATTCTTGTGATGGCGGGCGCCATTTATAAGAAGGTCTTCGAGTGGAAGACGGGATTCTGGGGCGACAAGGCATCAGGATGGCACTACGATCTGATGCTGGTGGTGATGAACATCGTGATTGTGTGCACCGGCGGTGGGCGGTTCTCTCTGATGGCGTTGTAATCGAGGTCAGAGCAACGATGGACAAACGGGATTTTTTGAAGGCTTCGGGGGCGCTTGTCGCAAGCAGCATGTTGGGACGACTTGGTTCAACTGAAGAGCAGGCAGCCGCGCCCCGCGAAAACTGGGCCGGCAACCTGACGTACCGCGCAGATCATCTGTACACGCCCTCGTCGATCGACGAGGTCCGGGACGTGGTGACGCGCTGCGAAAAGCTGCGCGCACTGGGCAGCAGGCACTCGTTCAACCGCATTGCCGACTCGACCGCGAACCAGGTGTCGCTCGAGAAGCTCACGCAGATTGAGATTGACGAGAAGGCGCGCTTGGTGACGGCAGGCGCGGGGATCCGTTATGGGCAGCTTGCCCCGGTGATCGATAAGCGCGGGTACGCGCTGCCCAACCTGGCGTCGCTACCGCATATTTCGGTGGCCGGGGCGATTTCCACGGCCACGCACGGCTCGGGACTTCGGAATGGAAATCTTGCGACTGTAGTTTTCGGGCTCGAGATCGTCACGGCCGACGGGAACGTGATTCACCTTTCGCGCAAGAAGGATCTCGAACTGTTTCCGGGTGCGGTCGTTGGGTTAGGCTCAGTGGGCGTGGTAACGCGCGTCACGCTCGAGCTGATGCCGACGTTCCAGGTGGCGCAGTCGGTGTATCGCGGCATGAGCTTCGAAGTCCTGCGGGATTATTTCGACGAGGTCTTCGGAGCCGGATACAGCGTGAGCCTGTTTACGGACTGGCAGAACCATCGCGCCACGCAGGTGTGGATCAAGAAGATGCTGGCCGTGGGCGACAAAAACGAATGGCCGAAGGAGTTCTTCGGCGCGGCGCTTGCGACAGAGGACGTGCATCCGATCGAGGGGCACCCGGCAGAGAGTTGCACCGAGCAGCGCGGTATTCCGGGGCCGTGGTACGAGCGGCTGCCGCACTTCAAGATGAACTTTACGCCGTCGAGCGGGCGCGAATTGCAGACCGAATATTTTGTGCCGCAGGATCGCGCGTACGAGGCGATTCGCGCGGTGGAGACGCTGCGCGACCAGATTACGCCGCTGTTGTTCGTCACCGAATTGCGCACGATCGCGGCGGACGATCTTTGGATGAGCATGGCATACGGGCGTCCGTCGATGGCGATCCACTTTACGTGGAAGCCGGACTGGGCCGCAGTGAGCAAGCTGCTGCCGCAGATAGAGGCCAGGCTTGCGCCGTTCGGGCCGCGGCCGCACTGGGGCAAGCTGTTCACGATGCCTCCGGCGCAGGTGCAGAAGCAGTATCCGCGGCTTGCGGAGTTCAAGGCGCTGCTTGCCACCCGCGATCCGAAGGGGAAATTCCGGAACGAGTTTGTGGACGCAAATCTCTATTCAAACTGATCCATTCAGTCGTTTCGGCGCGGCGCGAACGTTCTCGCCTTATTGCGCGAAGAATTTTCCGTGCCCGCCGTTGGCCCACGGGTCGTAGTGCGCGGCGAAGTTGGCGCGGTTCTTCACGGAGGGGTGGTTGTAATCCCAGAACTCGACGAACGGGTTGGGATTGGGGTCTTCCAGCCATGCCTCGCCAAGGTGGTTGAAACCTGACACGGCAGTTTTTTGCGGATCGGCAACGAGCCCGTGAATGGCCTCCTGGCCGTAGACGTCCGCTTCGTGCTCGAAGTGGCGGCTCATTGTGTTCAATCCGGGCGTAAGGATGAATCCTGCAATCGAGACCGCGAACAGCAGTGCCACGAACCCGGCGCGCGTGGCAACCGGCGCGACGCCTTCGCTGCCCTCAATGCCCCATCTGGCGCCGAATTTTCGCAACAGGGCTTCCCCTGCGCGCGCGCAGGCCCAGAAGACGAAGAACAGTATTACCGCCATGATGGTGAGCATTTTGGGAATGTGGCTGAGTACGTAGTGGCCGCTCTCGTGGCCGAAGACGAAGAGCACCTCGTCGTCGGGCAGGCGGTCGGTCGCCGTATCCCACATAACAAACCGCTTGCTCGAGCCGATGCCGGTGACATATGCGTTAAGCCCGTTGCTTTTTTCGCTGGCCTTCATCAGGAACATGTGATCCGGCGAAATGTTGGTTCCGGTCTTGGCGACCACCTGCTCGAGCTTGCCGACCAGCGCGGCGTGATGGTTGGTGAGCGGCTCGAATTTGTTGAACAGCGGGTCGATGATCAGCGGACTGGCCCAGACAGCGAGCACGATGAGCGGCAGCGACACCAGCCAGACCCAGAAGAAGTAGCGGCGCGGCGATACGCGGACGATCCAGTTGAAGAACAACATGACGAGGGTTCCGAATACGAGGCTTACGCCAAGGCTCTTGGCCTGGTCGCCTGACCAGCCGCCCCAGCCCTGCACGCTGATGCCAAAGTGGCGGCTGACGGCGTGGCCGATGGCGTCGAGCGGCAGGGCCGCGATGGTGGTGATGACGATGAAGACTGCAAAAAAGAGCAGCCCCTGGATCCAGCGGCGGCCCGAGATTCGCTCGGCCCACGCGGCGAGGCCGGCGGCGGCACGGGTCGAGAGGAGCAGCCAGAGCACGGCCAGCCCCCAGAGCGTGCCGACGATTTCGAGAGTGAGCTGGATCTTATTCAGCGCGACGGCCTTGGCCAGCTTGTCGGGCGGCAGCGTGTAGGCCTGGTCGGAGTGAGGCTGGGCGGCTGGCTGGGCTTGCGCCGGCTGGGGAGCGGGGGATGCGGGAGCCTGGGCCGCGGCAATCACCGCAACACCCATGAACAGCAATATCGCCGGCAGTGCAAACGCGTAAATCCGTAATGCTCTCATGGCTTCTCCCTGATGGACGCTGAATTTGAGACAATCGGGGCTACCGATGTTTTTACTCGATTTGTCTTCCTCTGGACCAGAGATTTGTTGGGCAGGCGCATGGCGGTTTCTTCGCCAGCGTCCGGGATTCGCGTTGGGACTCGCAGCATCGGCATTTGCTGCGCTTCTCCCGGCGGGCGTGAGGGCGCAGAATGCGCCTTCTCCCGTGCTGTTGGACGCCATGACGGCCGAACTGCACCGCGCGTTCACTTCGCTGGGCAGGGACACGGGCGGCGCGGCGAAGGCAGACCAGGCGAATCAGCTTCCGCCGTACTTCCTCAGCTATTCGGTCACCGATGCGGATGGGGTCGCAATCCAGGCGCAGTACGGGGCGCTGGTGAGCAGCGGGGCAAGCCGCGCGCGTGTGGCGGACATCCAGGTGCGGCTCGGATCTCCGGCGCTCGACAACACACACGGAACGCATCGCGGCACGGCGGTGAACAGCGTTCAGTTGCCGCTGGCAGACGACCGCGAGGCCCTGGCCCGCACCCTGTGGGCGGGGACGAACACTGGCTACTCGACCGCGCTCGACAATTATCTGCGCGTGAAGACCGAAGCCGAGGTGCGGGCGAAAGAGGAGGACACTTCGCCGGACTTCAGCCAGGAGAAGCCGCAGACGGCGATCGAGAAGCCCGCACCCCCGGTAAAGATCGACCGCGCTGCGTGGGAGCAGCGCGTGGCTGCGCTGTCGAAGGTCTTTCGCGAGTATCCCGACGTGTACCAGAACCTGGTGGCGCTTTCGGTGCAGAACGAGACTGACTACTTTGTCTCGTCTGAGGGGTCGAGGGTCGTGACTCCTCATGTGGCTGCGCGGCTTGTGGTCCTGGCGGTTACGCGGGCCGACGATGGCATGGACCTGTTCCGCGCGCAGACTTTCGAGGCTGAAACGGCGGACGGATTGCCGAATCAGGCCGAACTCGAGTCCGCGATACGCGATCTGGCCAAAAGCCTCGAGGCGCTGCGCAAGGCCCCCGTGACGCAGCCGTTCGACGGGCCGGCAATCCTGTCGGGGCGCGCGGCGGCGGTGTTCTTCCACGAAGTGCTGGGGCACCGGCTCGAAGGGCAGCGGCAGCGCGGCGATGAAGAGGGACAGACGTTCACGAAGGATATCGGCAAGGAGATTCTGCCCAGCTTTCTTTCGGTGAGCGACGATCCGACCGAGACGAAGTTCGGGAATACCTGGCTCAGCGGCAGCTACGACTACGACGACGAAGGCCAGAAAGCGCGGCGCGTCGATCTGATCCAGGACGGCGTGCTCAAGACGTTCCTGATGTCCCGGCTGCCAATCGCGAGCTTCGGCGAGTCGAACGGGCACGGGCGCGCGCAGGTGGGGCGCATGCCGACGGGGCGCCAGGGAAACCTGATCGTTACTTCGACGAAGAGCGTGCCCGAGGCGGAACTGCGCAAGGAACTGATCGGAGAGGCGAAGAAGCAGGGGAAGCCGTACGGGCTCTACTTCGAAGACATCTCGTCCGGCTTCGCGGTGACGACGCGCAATTCGCCGCAGGCGTTTCAAGTCATCCCATTGGTCGTGTACCGCGTCTACGTGGACGGCCGCCCGGATGAGTTGGTGCGCGGGGTGAGCATCGTGGGCACCCCGCTTGCTGCGCTCAAGCGCATTATCGCGACGGGAGATAAACCCGAGGTGTTCAACGGCGAGTGCGGAGCGGAGTCTGGAACGGTGCCGGTGAGCGCGGTCGCCCCGGCGATGCTGGTGAGCGAGATGGAGACGCAGCGGCAGCCGCAGGGAACGGCGCGGCCGCCGATACTCCCCATACCGCAGGGATCAGGGACCAGGGATCAGGGATCAACAAATGCAGCCGGGCAGAAGGAGTCGAAATGAAACGGATATTCGTTCTGCCGTCGGCCGCGGCCATGCTTGCGCTCATAGGCGTCTTCGCGCCTGTCTCCCCGGCCCAGGCTACCCGCGCGGATGCGGAGAAGGACCCGGTGCTCAAGGCGATGCTCGAGGAACTCGACCGAAGCACGAGCGATTTGCAGCTCAAAGGGTTCGCCAAGCCGTTTTTCATTCAGTACCGCATCGAGGATGTGGACGGTTTCGAGAGCAAGGCGGAGTTCGGCGCGACCGAGGGATCAGGGCGATCGCGCCAGCGCGTTGCGCGCGTGACGGTGCGTGTGGGCGATTACAAGACGGACAGCTCGGGCCCGCGCGGCGATGGCGCGCTGGAGATGACGACTCTGGGAGACGATCCGATCGCGATCCGCTCGGCGCTGTGGGAGGCGACCGACCAGGCTTACAAGGCGGCGCTCGATGCATACGCGCAGAAGCAGGCGGAGCTGAAGCAGGTGCAGACGCCGCCGCAGGCCGACGACTTCAGCAAAGAAAAACCGGTCATCGTGCTGGAGCAGCCGGTGAAGCTCGAAGTGGATGAGGCCGCGTGGGCTGACCGCGTTGCAAAGGACAGCGGCCTCTACCGGACGGATGCGAGCGTGAAGGCGGGCGCGCAGGATGTGCAGTACTCTGTGGCGTCGTTCACCGCCCGGGCCAGAACAACGTGGCTGGTGAACAGCGAAGGCACAATCGTTCGCAAGGCTTCGTCGAATTACCAGGAGTCGTTCGGCGTGGGCACGCAGGCCGCGGATGGGATGAGGATTGACCGCTCCTATGGCTCGAGCGGCACCGCGGTGAGCGATCTGGATTCGGCGCAGGTGTTCGATCAGCACGCCGTGAAGTTGATTGCATCGTTGAGCGATCTGCGCAAGGCGCCGGTTGTCGAGGAGGAGTACCACGGGCCAGTGCTGCTGAGCGCGGACGCAAGCGCCGACGTGCTGCGCGGGCTGCTCGCGCGGAGCGTGGCGGCAACGCGGCCTCGGCTGGGCACGGAGGCGCGCACAAACGGGCCGTTCGCATCGAGCTACCACACGCGCGTGCTGCCGGAATTCATGAACGTGGTCGACGATCCGTCGATGAAGAAGTACGACGGGCAAAGCCTGCTTGGCGCTTATGCCGTGGATGACGAAGGCGTCGCGGCGCAGAAGGTCGACCTGGTTACGGCGGGGACGCTTGAAAACTACGTGATCGGGCGCGAGCCGGTGCGCGACTTTGCGCAGTCGAACGGGCACGCGCGCGCGTCGCTGACAGGCCCGGCGCGGCCCACGATCGGAGTCTTGAAGATCACGGCGCGCGACGGCGAGAGCGGCGAGGACCTGAACAAGAAGCTGCTGGACATGGCGAAGGACCGCGGACTGAAGGATGTGTATTTCGTCGAGACGATGGGCGGCCCTTCGACGCCGCGGCTGCTTTACCGCTTGGCGCCGGACGGAAAGCGCGAGCTGGTGCGCGGCGCGGTGCTCGACGATCTGGACCAGCGCGCGCTACGCACGAGCATCGAGGCCGCGGGCAAGGACCTGTGGGTGGCGAATTACCCCGGCGAGGTTCCGGAGACGGTGCTGGCGCCTGCCCTGTTGCTCGACGACGCAACGGTAAAGCGGGCCAACGAGAAGAACGATAAGCTGCCGTTTTATCCGCCGCCGGGATAGGGGTCAGAGATCAGGTTTCAGGGATCAGCCACGTGCGGCCGGTAGAGATTAAAAGATGCTGAACCCTGATCCCTGAAACCTGACCCCTGGACCTCTGGCCTGATACACTCCCGTTGAACAATCCCCTTGGAGTTAAAACACCGATGAAACGCATTGCTTCTTTGTTCTGCATGGCTGCAGCCACAATGCTTGCGGCTCAGAGTACGCCCACGACATCCACTGCGCCCAAGGCCGCCACGGCGACGGCGAAGTCTTCAACGGCGACCACGGCGAAGACGTCCGCCACGGCGACGACGAAGACATCCACCACCGCCGCGTACAAGCTGCCAGCTGATGAGAAGCGCATACCCGGAGTCCCGAAGACTGCCTTCACCCTCAAGTACCAGGACATCAAGATCGGCGCCGGAGCCGAAGGCGAGCCGGGCAAGCTCTGGCACGTAAACTACAAGGGCTGGCGCGCCGCGGACGGCATTGTGTTCGACTCGTCGGAAGAGCATAAGCGGCCGGTCATGGGCAAAGACGGCAAGCCGGAGATGGGGCCCGACGGCAAGCCCAAGATGGGCGAGGCAGAGCCGCTGGCGTTTCCCGAGGGCATGGGCCGGCTGATTCCCGGTTTCGATTATGGCGTGATGGGCATGAAGGTGGGCGGCAAGCGGCGCATCTTCATTCCGTGGCAGATGGCGTATGGCACGCGCAATATTCCCGATCGCCCGGATCACCCGGGGATTCCGGCGAAGTCGGACCTGATCTTCGACGTGGAACTGGTTGAAGTGACGGACATGCCGCAGCCTCAGGCACGCCCCATGATGCCGCCTCACCCCGCCCCAGGAGTACCGGGAACACCGGGCGCTGCGCCGAAGCCCGGCGCTCCGGGCACACCGGGTGCACCGGCAACACCGCCGCCCGCGGGCGCTCCTGGCTCATCCAATCCGGGAACGGCCACTCCGCCACCGGCAGGCACGCCAAGCACGCCTCCTCCGGGGTCGCAGACGACGCCTCCACCGACAGCGAAACCTGCGGCGCCCCAGACGGCTCCTTCAACTCAGCCGTCTTCGACGCCGACCACGCCTCCGCAGCCGAAGTAAGTTGCGGCTGATCGAATGCCCCGGGTTCCGCGCTGAGCCTGGGGCATTTTCCTTGTTCGGGCATTCCCACGCGAGATGGGGGAAACTGCATAGCGCACATCGGCTATAGTGGTCCGCATAGCGAATCTTATCCCCGCAAAGGACACTTCAAAGATGGCACTCGATCGTCGCAGTTTTCTCGCGGTCTGCAGCAGCGCCGGGGTCGCGTCGGCCCTCTTCCCGGGAGTTCTGTATACGCTGGCCGCGCAGGGGCAGGAGACGCCGAATGGCGCGAAGGAGCCGAAGCTCGCCGCCATCACGCCGGAGATGATCGACCGCGCTGCGGAACTGGCCGGGGTGGGTCCGTTCACCGACGAGCAGAAGAAGATGATGATGGACGGGTTGAACCAGATGCGATCCGACTATCAGCGCATCCGCGCGCTGAAGATTCCGAACTCGGTGGCGCCCGCGTTCGTGTTTCATCCGCAGCCGGCCGCAAAGAAGGAAACGGAGCCACGGGTCGTTCACCAGGAGTTAGGTAGCGGTTGGGTGCGAGCCGAAGTTGCCGCACTACCGGCCAGGATTGACGATCTCGCCTTCGCCTCCGTAAGCGACCTCGCCAGTCTGCTCCAGTCGCGCAAGATCACCTCCCTTGCTCTGACGAAGATGTACCTCGCGCGGCTCAAGCGCTATGATCCAACGCTGCACTTCACTATCACGCTCACGGAAGACCGCGCGCTGGCGCAGGCGCAGAAGGCCGACGAGGAGATCGCAGCGGGCAAGTACCGCGGACCGCTGCACGGGATCCCGTGGGGCGCGAAGGACCTGCTGGCCGTCAAAGGCTATCCGACCACATGGGGCGCGGGCGGGTTCGAGCACCAGCTAATCGACGAGGATGCCACAGTCGTGCAGCGGCTCGACCAGGCGGGCGCGGTGCTGGTGGCAAAGTTCACGCTGGGCGCGCTGGCCATGGGAGACAAGTGGTTCGGCGGGCAGACGCGCAACCCGTGGAATCCGAAGCAGGGGTCGAGCGGCTCATCGGCAGGCCCGGCGAGCGCGGTGGCGGCAGGATGCGTGGGGTTCGCGATCGGGTCGGAGACGCTGGGCTCGATCAGCTCGCCCTCGACGCGCTGCGGAGACTCAGGCCTGCGTCCGACCTTCGGCTTTGTCCCGCGCACCGGAGCGATGGCGCTGAGCTGGACGATGGACAAGCTCGGGCCGATCTGCCGCACGGCCGAAGACTGCGCCCTTGTCCTCAACGCGATCTGGGGCCCCGACGGTAAAGACACGTCCGTGTACCCGTTCGCTACTTTCCAGTGGGACCCGACTCTCGACTGGCGCAAGCTGCGCGTGGGCTACATCAAGAGCGCGTTCAATGAGCCCAAGCCGTATGAGCCGGAGAAGCCGAAGCCCAATGAGACTGCCGAAGAGAAGAAGAAGCGCGAAGAGCGCGAACCAGAGGAGCGGGCGGGCTGGGCGCGGCGCGCATACGATCACAAGTTCGACGTGGCCGCGATCGACAAGCTCAAGGCCATGGGCGTGAACCTCATTGCGGTGGAGTTGCCGGGGCTGCCGTTCGGCTCGATGGTGCCGCTGCTTGAGGCCGAGGCCGCGGCGGCGTTCGACGACCTGACGATGAGCGGACGCGACAAGCTGCTCACCGAGCAGGGGCCTGAGGACTGGCCCAACAACTTCCGCACCGCGCGATTCTACCCGGCGGTCGAGTACATCCAGGCCAACCGCGCGCGCACGATGCTCATCCAGCAGATGTCGGCCATCTTCGACGAGGTGGACATCATCGTCTCGCCGACCTTCGGCAACCAGCTTGTCGCGACGAACCTCTCGGGGCACCCGGCGCTCATTGTTCCCAACGGCCTGCGCGGCGACGACGCTCCGCGGCCGCCGAAGGAGGACTCGGGCGACGAGGACAACATCGGCGGCCCGGGCACACCGGTTTCGATCACGTTTCTCGCCGGCCTCTACGAGGATGCGAAGCTGGCCGCATTCGGGAAGGCGTATCAGGAGGCAACGGAGTTCGAGAAGCTCCACCCCAAAATGGACTACTGATATTTGCCCGCGACGCCGTCGAGCATGTTGGGATACGGCGGACGCAAAGGCAGAGAGCGGCTCACCTTTTAGAAACGGATCACCGGCCCGGTCGAGACGCGGCCGTTCGAATTTACGATCTCGTTGAAGTTCTGATTCGTGGATTTGTAGTGCGTGTTGTAGTAGTCGCCCGTGACGCGCCATGCGAGCCAGCGTGAAATGCCGATATCGAGGCCGCCGCCTACCGCTACTGCAAATGTGGTATCAGATTTGAGATTCGGCAGCGCCGAGTTGGTGAGGTGCGAACTGCCCACCATGCCGTGCGCGAAAAGCGTGGAGCGGCCCATGTGAAAGCCGACCTGCGGGCCGACGAGAAAGAAGTAGGTCTTCGGGTTGAACTGCGGACCGCCGTTTTTGTAGAAGCCCGAGACGTCACCCTTGATGCCGAGCAGCGGGCCGATCAGCGGCAGCTTGAGCGATGCATCCCACCCGTTCATGCCGCTCAAATCTACGTGATTGGGAGTGGGGTTGTAGGTGTTGAACACGTAGGAATAGCCGCCATAGAGATCGATATTGGGCGTGCCTCCCGAGGCGGCTGTATCGGATTGGGCTGTGACGCAGATTGGAGTGGCGGCAAGAAGAAGCGCCACCATCCAGGGGAAGAGTCTACGAAGCATGTATACCTCACGGATCCTGTAGATGTGAACACGGCAAGAGAGGCAGTCCCACAACGGACAGCAATGCGCGGAGCACAGCGGAGGCAAGGCTGCACAGCGATGCACGCCAGCGCGCATCCGGTTGAACCCGGCGCAATGTTTCGAGTTGCGGTCCGTTCTGTCCGAAGGCGGCATTCGGGTGCACCGCCATCCGGAATGAATTTGAATGCGCGCAGTATGTTCAGGTTGATCATGGAACCCGAGTGAGCGTCACCGTCTTGCCGCGTCCGGCTCGTTTCGTGTTTCCGCCGCGAGCCGGAGCTTTTCTTATTTGCAACCTGAATACTGGTCGTAGTTCACGAGGTACCTTCTGCAACTGTTGGCGCCGTTCCGGGTTGACCTCTGTTGAGGCATGAAATCCAATACTCGTTGTCGTCCTTTTTCGTCCACATTTCCTCACACCCTGACAAGGAGAAAGTATGCGAAACAGATCTGCGTCGCTTGCACTGATTCTCGCCCTTTCGATTTCATCCGTCGCCGCCGCCGCCGCGCAATCCGTCCCCGGCGTGGACAGCATAAGCCGCACTGACTTGGGGCTCAGCGTCTATGGATCGTTCCCGCAGCAGACGACCGGCAATGGCGTCGTCCAAAGCCCGGCAAACTCGGCCGGAGGGCTCTTCGAAGTGCGCCATATTTCGAATCCGATCCTGGGCTTTGAAGGCACGTACTCGTTTAACCACGCCGATCAGACGATCCACGAACTCATCGCTGTAACCTGCCCCGCCCCTCCGAACCCCTGCCCTGCGCCTATTCAAACGATCAAGTCGAATGCCCACGAGGTCACCGCGGACTGGGTTCCCTCAGTGCACTTCGTGAATGCGCGCATCTTTGGCGTGCTCGGCCTTGGAGCGCTCTTCAATGTCCCCGGCAGCAACCAGAGCGACACGAAGACGTCGACGAAGATGGTCTATGTCTACGGCGGCGGCCTCGACTGGGGCCTGCTTCCGCATTTCGGCATTCGCGGCCAATATCGTGGCAACCTGTTCAGCGCGCCCGACGTCAGCACGCTCTACACGTCTTCGAAGGCATTCACGCATACCGCCGAGCCGATGATCGGGATCTACCTTCGGCTATAGCCGGCCATTTCAACTGCTCGAAAATCCGTCCTGCAACAGCGAAGAAAAAAGGTCGCTTGACATATTCCCATATAAGCATGTATTGTCTTTCCATGGCGAGGGCTGCCACAACTTCCGACGTCTTTAACGCGATTGCCGAGCAGAAGCGCAGGCAGATCCTTGTTTTTCTGGCCGCCGACGAGAAGCAGGTGAACGAGATCGTCGAAGGGCTCCGGCTCGATCAGCCCACGGTTTCAAAGCACCTTCGCGTGCTGCGCGACGTGGGCCTGGTTCGGATGCGGAGGAACGGGCGGCACAAGCTGTACCAGACAGAGGCGAAGGCCATCCGGCCGCTGTATGAGTGGGCCTCGACCTTCGAGCGCTATTGGAGCGACCAGTTACAGCGCATCAAGCAGCGCGCGGAGCAGATGGCCCGGGAGCAACAACGCGAAAACAGATAAGGAGACACCATGCTCGACACAGCATTGAACGTCGACGACCTGACCCTGAGCATCGCACACGACATCCGCGTGAACGCGCCGCTCGAAACCACATTCGCCGCGCTCATCGAGCAGCTCACGACGGCCAGCTCGCACCCCGACGGCTCGCCCATGCACATGAAGCTGGAGCAGTGGCCGGGTGGGCGCTGGTTCCGCGACCTCGGCGACAACAACGGCCACTGCTGGGGAACGGTGCAGGCCATCAAGCGGCCTACGCTTCTCGAAATTTCCGGACCGCTGTTCATGTCCTACCCGGTTGCGAACAACGTGCAGTACCGTCTAACTGAAGAGGCCGGAGCAACCATCATCCATTTCCGTCATTCTGCCTTCGGCCTCGTCCAGGACGATCACCGCAAGGGCGTCGTGACCGGGTGGAATTACATGCACGAACAGGCCCGCCTGCGCGCCGAGCGAACAAAATCCTGACACTTTCCTGACGGTTCCCGCCGCTTCCCCCTACATCAATTCCCCAAGGAGGATCACCCGTGTCGATTGCAGAATCTTTGCTCGCCGAATTTGAACAGCAGGTCCCGATCACCCGCCGCTTCATCGAGCGGCTGCCTGAGGACAAGCTCACCTGGAAACCCCACGAGAAGTCGATGACCGCCGGCCAGCTTGCGTATCACCTGGCCTTTGTGCCGGGAGGAGTAGTTCGCCTGGTTCAGAACAACCCCGCGCCATTGCCGGAGAAGTTCGATTTTCCGCAACCGGAGAGCGTGCGCGAGGTGCTGGAAAAGCTGGATGAGAGCATCGCGACGGTGCGCACCGCGCTGCCCGGATTCGACGACGCCGCTATGGACGAAACCTGGCGTCTCGTCGCCAACGGCCGCACCATGCTGGGCCAGCCGCGCAAGGATTTCCTGCGCGACGTCATGCTGAGCCATTGGTACCAGCACCGCGGGCAGTTCAGCGTCTACCTGCGCATCCTCAATGTTCCGGTGCCCGCGAGCTGGGGGCCGAGCGCGGACGAGCCGCCGCTGTTCATGCAGGAGCTGCAGCACGCCGCCGCGGCCGATTAGGCCGCCCGGTGTGGCAGCCTCACCGTCCCGCGATCAGCATGATGGGATCCGGGGCCACCATGCAAACATTGCCGTTGTCCAGCTTCCAGTTCGATCCATCCGAGTAGGTGATCGATTGGAGCTGGACCGCGTTCACCGATGTGAACGCCGGAAGATCGAGGTCGGCCGAAACTGTACCGTCGCCGTTGTCGGTGAACGTCACATCGAGTGTCCGGCGCAGGTCCGAAGGTGCTTCGCCGACGAGTTGAGCACCTTCGGCGTGCGCCCGGGCTGACCGGCCGCGCGCCAGAACCGTCCCCGCGGTCACCGGCCTGTCTTTCGCGAAGCCTCTCAGGATCAGGTGAATATGTTGTGCGGGCGCGGGCATGTAGTCCCGCTGGGCCGGAGCTTCATTCCTGCCGGTCTTGACCATCTCAGTCATGCCGCGCTGCTTTGCCTGCATCGAGACGGGACAAGGGGAGATCGACATCGAAGCCGCCACTTGATCCAACTTTGCCTGAAGTTTCTGCATATCCGCGGCGTCCCGGTCCTTGGTCAGAGTGCCCTTCGCCGGGGCCGGCGCCTGCGCACCTGCGACCAACGACCCCGCCAGAATCGCCAACATCGCCACAAAAACAGTTTTCATCGCAAGGCTCCTTTCGGAGAAGGATCGGCAGCGGGGCAAGGCCAAACGGCAAGCCCGGACAACAACACCATACGCCCGCCGGTTGGACGATTCAACCCTCGCCGGCTCGATTTGCCGGCCTTGCGGGGTTCACCGCGCCCCGCCTTCGGCCTCCGTCCGCTGTGTTACCGTTTGATAATCCAGTTAGTGCCTTGCACCCGCGTGAATGTTGGGGTTTGTTGGTGTCCGTTCCCCGATATGGACACCAGTGGACTCCGGGTGGTGTCCACGATGTAACTACGAAAGGCTAGCACGGGGCTGTGTGCGGCGTCACGAATCTTCGCTCTTTTGCGGTCTGCGACTTGGCGCGTTGTTCACATTTGCGTGCGCGTTCATGGCTGCGGCTCCGGTGCGCGCGGTTCTTTTTTTGGGGCGCGCGGAGCGCGCCCCTGCGTGGTTTAGCTCTTTATGGTCTTGCGGCGCGGCGGGGCGTCGGGCTTCTGGTCCCCCCTGGGATCGCCGCGCCGTCCCGGGCCGCGCGCAGGGGGGTGCCGCACGCGAAGGCCTGACGGGTTGCGGCTGGTGGCGCGGGGGGACAGCGCGCGGCCCGTAGATTGGTTTATCTATGGTTCTTTGGGCACTGCTTGGGCCGCGGATGCAGGGCGCGCGGCATCGGGTGGAGTGCGGAACAGGGACACGCTCCCCTCCCCTCGTGTCCGTGGAGCAGGCTCCGCACGATGCTGCGCGCCCGGTTGGATCGTCGGCGCTCTGCTCGGCGCGCGGAGCGCGCCTGCGCTTTTTATCTATGGCCTTTTATGGTTTTTCCGCGCGGCCACGGGGCTGACCCTTGGCAGGATTGGCCGCGCGGAATATAGAAACCACGGCTGCATCCGGTTGGGGCGCGCCGACCCCCCGCTACTGCGAACGTACGATAACGCGGGTTCTGTCCTCTCGCCTGATCCGGTGTTGGCGGCGGCGCGTGCCTGGGCGGGCGAGTGGACAGAATAGCGCGTTATCGGGACGTTTACGGGGACGAGGCGCGCCCCTGTTCTTTATGGTCCTTGCTTTTGCCTTTGTCTTTTATGGCTTTCGGGGCGTGCCCCTGCTGCGAAGGCCGATGGATGGCGCGGGTGCACGGGCCGTGCAGGGGCTTTATCCGGCGCGGAACGTGCACGGAGCCCGCGCGCCGCCGAGTATAGGTCTTGGTTTATCTATGGTCTTTTATGGCTTTCGGGGCTTGCCCTGGCGGCGGGCGCGGCGGGTTGGCGCGGCTGTGGGCTTCGGGTGTCCGCGCTGGTGTGTTGAGAGGCGAAGAGACGTCAAAGGGACGAGTGGGCGACAAACCGGGAACTATGGCGTCTTCGAGCCACATTTCCAGAGGTAAAGGCACTTCGCAGATCGGAAGCGCAACCTTTCAACCGAACCGGCTGGATCACATAAGAGAGCGGCCTGCTCGGTTACGGTGACCACACTCCCTTCTTGCTTCACACGGGGATAGGAACTGTCCCGTTCACAGCTTGTAGGCGAATCCAAGACAAATCGGTAGGTCACCAAATACGTGCGTGGTGGCGTTTCGGCATCCGCCTGAAATTGGGATCGCGTTGCACTGTCCACTGCAGCCTGCCTCAGCATCGGAGGACCGCTCTGCACTGCGACTGCACTGGCTGTTCCATCCGACGTGAGTGTGATATTTAGATTCACTTCGCCCCAGACCCTCGCGGCCAATGCCATAGGCGGGTAGATCGGAGCCTGCAAGTTCACGATAGTCAATTGCGCCCGTCGTTCTTGGCCCACGATTGCTCCGCAGGTCCACACCAGACCGATAAATCCAAGAATGGCTCGGTTCATGGCCGCGATTATACGCAGTTGCCTTGCACCGTCGCAGTTAGAGACGGTGTTTCTAAGCATTACTCCCGTATTACCGCCGACTCGGACATAACTCCGATTGGGCAGCGGCTTAGAGCAGGTGTCGGCGGTCGAGTAGATCGGCGAGCTTGAGGCGCGCTAGGCGTAGATGGTGGCGGGTGGACCGCTCGGGGAGCGCTTCGCTGGCAGCAATAGCGGCAGCGCTCGACCCGTCGCGGTGGGCCGCGAGGATTAGGGCTTGATCCTCGGGCGACATGAGCTCGAAGGTGCGTTCAAATGCGACGACACGCACCAGCCTTGCATCTGCCTGGCGGCGCTCGCTGCTGCAAAAACCTCTGGCGAGGTAGGGCATGGGCTTGCCCGACTTGAGTTGTTCGCGGTCGCGCTGCCAACGTTTGACGGCGCGGACGGCGAGGGCTTCGAGGGTGCTCATGGTTTGGGTGGGAGTGTATCACATTTGTCATACAACAGGTTGTGATGGTCCGGCGTGGGGACCGCTAGGGGTTGGGGTCGTCGCTCGGCCACTGCGCAAAGAGCGCTTCGAGCTCGCGCATGGTTTCGGGCGGGCTTGGTCCTGCGGATTGGCCGCGGTTTCGCTTCCACTCGGCTTGCTCGCGGTCGCATTCCTGCCGGAAGAGGGCAGCGATCTTTTCCCAGAGTTCGAGGACGGTGGGCGGTGCGGGCGGGAGCGGCTTGCCGCTGTTGATGGCTGCGGCTTCGGGCGCTGGCGTGTGGGGCAGGGCGCGTTCGCCGCGGCGAACGCGCCCTGCGAGGGCTTGGGTTGGGCTGTCGGGTGACCTGGCTGGCGTTGGATCGCCCCACAGCATCTCTTCTTCGGTCATGGTTTAGGCTCCGGGCGCGCTGGCGAGGATCCTCGAGGCCACGGCGCGGGCTTCCTCCCACATATCGGCGGCGTCGGTGTAGGTGCAGAGGTCCCAGAGGTCGGTTGCGGCGCGGTGCAGGACTCGGGCGAGGCGTGCGGCCGGCGCGGGCTGGCGCACCAGCGGGCCGGGTTCGTCGTCGCCCTGCATGCCTGGGCCGGTGCGTGGGCGTGAGATGGCTCCGTTCATGTCCTCGATGATGCCGGGGTGGGGGGTGGGGGTCACTTCGATTTGTCCTTTCTCTGGCGGTTGAGTGCGATGGCAACTTGCGCGGCGTAAAGGAGTTGGCTGCCGTCGCGGCCGTTGAACACTTCGAGTTGAATGCCCTGCGCGATGGCTGCGATGGCGGCGCGGATGGACGGCAGGGTGTCGAGTTTGGGCATGGCGAGCTTGTAGGCCACTTCGGCGAGGCGCAGGGCCTTGGCTTGGGTCTCGCCGTTCGACCTGGCTGTGTCGTAGGCGTCTTGCCATGCCGACTTGCATACGGCTAGGGCTTTGTCGACGCGGCTGGTGCGATCGCGCGGCGGGGCGCTGGCTTCAATGGTGCGGAGTGTGGCGCCGCGGTGGCTGAATTGGATTGCGCGCCTCATGCGGATTTGTCCTCCTGCTCGCGCCACGTTGGGCGCTTGATGATTTCGAGGGTGGAGCGCTTGACGGGGCGCAGGTCGTGGTCGAGGTAATGGAGGGTTGCGGGCAGGCTGCGGTGCCCGAGCAAGGCTTGTGCGTCGCGGAGGTCGCCTGTGTGCCTGTAGATGGCGACGGCGGCGGTTCGGCGGAAATCGTGCGGCACGATTCGCCGGGTGATTCCTAGGCTTTTGCGGAGCTTGGCGAAGTGTACTTCGAGTGTGTTGCGTGTGGAGGCTGGCCGGGTGGAGTGCTTTCGGTTCCGCATGGGCCGTTCCCTGTGCCATAGCTGCCTGACGAATGGTTCAGGGTTTCGCATGTCGCAGTCGTCCAGGAGGGTTTCGATTTCTGCGGTGGTTGGGAGGGTGAGTTTTTCGCCCATCTTGGTTGTGAAGGTGAGGGTTCGGCGCTGGCGGTCGTAATGCTCGGGGCCGAGGCGGCAGGCTGTTCCGCTGCGTATGGCGAGGTCGCTGCATAGGAGCAGCCAGAGGCGCAGGTAGGGCGCGGCGGCGGCAATGATTGTGTCGCGTTCGTGCTGTGGGACTGTGATGTTCCGTGGGCGCGGCGCGGGTGGGCGGCGGACGTAGTAGTCGAGTCGCGGCGTGCCGTGGTGTTCCCACAGGAAGCGGAGGATGCGGCGCAGCGCTCCGAAGTAGCCCGTTCGGGTGTAATCGGCGTAACTGCTTCGCTGGATTTGGTCTGTTACTTCGATAACGATTGCCGCGGTGAGCTCCTGCGGCTGGAGCGAACCCGCTGCGGCTGCGAGGCGCTTGGCTGTCTGGTGAGTAGGATTGGACGTTGCCAGCCCGAAGTATTGGGCGCGTAGGACGTGGGCAATCGTGGTCCGCGCGCCTTCGGTTTTGGGTGGGCGAGTTCCCTCTGTTGTGCTTCGTGTTGGAGCGCGGCTCTGGCGCTGGTGAATGACTTGCGGAGGCGTCGACCGTCTTGGTCGCGCCAATCGGCGTAGTACTTGCCGTTTTTCTCAAACATGCGTGTCCTTACGACGGACACCGCTGGACACCGGGGAATCGTGCGCGGTGCCGCGTCTTTCTTGTGTTTTGGGGATACTTGGACACTAGCAGAAAATCAAACGGGAATTCAACTTCTGCCCGGACACCGCTGGACACCATCCGAATTTGCTCCTTATGCGCGTCCTGCGCGGGCTTCCGCGCGGTGTCCGGGGTCGTCGTGTTACCGTTTGATTAGCCCGTCTCCTTGCCGGTTCTCCCCTGGCTGCTCGCTCTTCTACCGCGGCCAAACAGAACCCCGGCAGTTGTAGTCCAGGTCGCATGGTGCAACGCGATCCGGACAGAGAGTTCGGGCGAAACGAAGGAATGCCTCAACAGCCGGAATCGACGTCCCCAGTTCTGCCCGAGAGCCCGGCTATTCCGCCGCTCGCGCCCGCAGACCATCTTCACCACCATCCCCAGCGCATTCCCCGGTGGCTTGAGCGTGCCGAACTCTTTCTCAGGGTGCTTCTGCGGCTCTACATCGGCCTTGCGGTCTGCATTGCCCCCTGGTGGCGCATGTTCTGGGACCAGAACCCGCTCTTTCTCCGCTTCCCTACCCTCGGCCTCTACGCGACGACCGGCGCGGTCCGCGGCATCATAACTGGCCTGGGACTCTTGAATCTCTGGATCGCATTCCGCGACGCGATCCGGCATCGGGACGGATAGGTATGCAACAGAAAGACCCCGCAGCGCAGGAAACCCCTGCAAAGAAACTCAATCCCAAAGCAGGCCAACAGGCGGCGAAGCACGCCGGCGGCAAGCCGGTTGCGCCCACGCCGGTTGCCGGGCACGCTCCGCCGCCGCTCGACAAGGCTCCCCTGGCCTACGAGAACTCTTCGTTTCTTAACGGCGCCGACGGCCGCTCGGTCCGCATCCTCGCCGAGTACGCCGAGCCCCTGGCCCGCTTCCGCCGCGAACAGATCCAGGACACCGTCGTCTTTTTCGGCTCCGCGCGCTTCAGGGGCCGCGAAGAAGCCGACCAGGCGCTCGAACTGCTTGATAACTCCGGCGGAAATCAACCGGCCCCCAGCGAAGAGCAGCCCGCCAGCATTCCCCAAATCCGCGAAGGCACCGCTACCGACCTCCAGCGAAAGCGCGCGGTCGCCGCGGTGGAAATGGCGCGTTACTATGAGGACGCTCGCCGGCTGGCCTTCATGCTCACGCAATGGACGAAGTCCATTCCATCCAAGCGTCACCGCTTCGTGGTCATGTCTGGCGGCGGCCCGGGCATCATGGAGGCGGCCAACCGTGGCGCATGGGAGGCGGGCGGCAAGACGGTCGGCCTGAATATCCACCTGCCCTTCGAGCAGGTTCCGAACCCCTACATCACGCCTTCGCTGAACTTCGAGTTCCACTACTTTTTCATGCGCAAGCTGTGGTTCGCGTATCTTTCAAAGGCGCTGATCGTCTTTCCGGGCGGCTTTGGGACCATTGACGAGATGTTCGAGATCCTTACCCTGGCGCAGACCGACAAGCTGGCCAAGAAGATCACGGTCGTCATCTACGGGTCCGACTACTGGAAGAAGGTCTTCAACATTCAGGCGCTGGTCGACACCGGCGCCATCTCTCCCAGGGACATCGACCTGTTCCAGTACGCCGACACGCCGGAGCAGGCCTTCGAGATCCTCAAGAAGGGGCTGACGGAGAACTACCTCATTCCCGAAGCCGCCGGACGCCGGCCGGAGATCACCCCCGATCCCGAACTGCTGTCCGGCGTCAGCATCGAGGAGTTCCTGCCGCCCGAGATGCCGCGGACTCGGAAATAAAGCGCCGGAATTGCCGGGAAGTCAACTCTGGCGTGCCCTATTGCGGCGCGGGAGTCCCCCCGTTATCCGGATTGTCGTGGTCCGGTATCGGGACCTGCGCATCCAGCGGCTTCACCCAGTCTGGCGGCGGCGTCTTCGATGCCAGCGACCATTGGTCCAACAGTCGCTCGGTCCCAACGTCCTCGCGATAGCACTGATAAATCTCGCTCCCATGCAGTGGAGCAGTGTGATAGGCGACCTCCTCGCCTCCCCTCAGGAACGCCCAGCCGAAGATTGCCTGAGTTTTCCAGAACTTCCGGATCACCCTGCCTGAACGCCACAGCACAAGCTCAACCGGGATGGGATACGACATACAGCAGGACGACGGCACATCCACCAGCCACCCCACAGTCCGGCTATCCCCGGCCACGCGCACATTTTCGATTCCCGCCTGGCCCTTCTCGGCTTGAATCGCCCGGTCCCGCCCATCGACGGTCACGATGTGCACGAGATTATCGTCGCCTTGATACGCCCGCGCCACGGGCGCGTCCTTTGCGCACCACACCGGAACTGCTGCTGCAATCAGGCCGATGGCGATAACCGATAGCCGCATGGCGCGATCATACTCCGGCTACAACACCAAAAATGCACCTGCACGCTGACCTGTGCGCGCAGGTGCATCCCATCCTTCAACGCGAACCGAATCATCAATGCGGACAGGCGACTGCCAGCGGGCCACGCGTGAGGGAGGTGGCATCGCAGGTAATCGTGCCCAGGATGTTGCTGCCGAGGGTGGTCAGACGCGACGCGAACGTCAACGCAATGTCGGGGTGGTTGCCGACCACGGTCGAATGCACGGTCCCGGGCACAGGCATATTTTGACCGAAGCTGAGCGAGCTGCCATCGTCGAGCGCGACACCCCCGGCCGCATTTGCGCTGACCAGGATCTCGGCGACGTTGTCCACCAGGATGGCTGAGTTGGTGAGCAGGTCGATTCCATAGGCGCTATTCCCATTCACCGTCAGCGTGGTTGTCGCGGACACGCCGGAGAACGCCGGCGTGTTGAAGATCGTCATCTGAGAAAACTGCTCCAGGTGCACGCCATCGCCCGCGTTACCATTTGCCTGGACGAGCGCCCCCGCGTCGAGATCGAGGCCGGCCCTGGCGTCGATCGCGATCCCCTGCAGGCCGTTGCTGTTTACGTTCAGCACGCCGCCAAAGTCCGCCATATGCGCGCCCGAAACCATGGTGAGACCGATGGCGAAGTTGTTGGAGGCGTTGAACGTGGAAGCTCCATCTTCGAATGCGGCCGCATTGGTGCCCACCTGCGCGCCTACCACGTTGTTGCCGGCGGTGAGGGTGGCCGCCGTGAGCGAGAGGCTTGAGCCGTTGTTGATGAACAGGCCGAACACGCCGTTCGAGGAGGTCGAATATGCCCCGCTGACGGTGAGCGAGGACAAGGTCTCGAGATCGACGCCGTCGAGGCCGTTGCCGGATGAGCCGCCGCCGTTGACGGCTGCCGACGAGTTGGCCTCCACCAGCAGGCCGGTCAGCGCATTCGCGGTGATCGTTACGTTGGTGAGCGTTACGCTCGCGTTATTTTCCGCGACTACGCCGTTGTTGCCGCCTGTGACCGTCAGCCCTGTCAGCGTGACGCGCTGCGCACCGTTGATGGTGACGGCATCCTTGCCGCCGCCGGTGATCGAGGCGGTTCCGGCGCCGTTCAACGTCAGGCCGTCTGTCTTGATGCTGATAGGCCCGGCGCAGGAACCTTTCAGGGCCAGGGTGGTGCCGGGAAACGCGAAGTTGATGGCAGACTGCAGCGACTGGTGAGCGCAGTTCACCGGGAATGCGAACTCGGCTGACGCGGCTCCGGTGAACACTAACAGGCACAATAGCGTCTGGATTGCGCGCATGGCATCTCCTTTGTTTTGAGATTGGTGCGCAGATGGGGAGTATCAATGACCAGAAGGGGAGCCCGTTGAAGTGGGGAACTGGTCTCGCCTGAACGGAAGCGATGGGCTTTGCCGTTGGCCATTATGGAGGATTCAAGCTGCCGCGGCAACAGGGATGTTTGGCTGAAAGCCGGGGGGCCCCTTCGAGCCGAATCGGGGCGCGCCGGGGAGCCCTTCGCCATTCCAGATGCCGGGAGACACCCAGCCTTCCGCATGTTACGATTCGGTTAATTCATGATGGTTAACGGGATTGGTTCTGGGACCTTATTTGAAGGCGCGTTCGCGTTGCCTTAACGGCCCGTTGACGGTCTTCCCCCGATACTTAAGAGTAGTTTATCCAAGCAGAAAGCCGGAATGAGGAGCAGACATGCCCAACTCAACCGTCTCGTATCTCTGGCGTGACAAGGACGCAGCCCGGGGGTTTTCCACCGGCGTGTCGTTGCACAGCCACACCAATCAGTCCCAGGAGACGCTCGACTTTCTCGCCAACTTTGGCAACCAGTACCCCATGATTCGTCCGCTGATTTCGCGTCTCGAAAACCGGTCCGAAGGCATGCACGGCGTTAAGGTGAATTACGGTGCGGCGTACTGGACTCCGCCGATGACGCCAAAGCTGGCCTTCGATCTCGAAAGCAAACAGATTGGGGATCTTGGCCTCGCGTCCATGGTTTCCATCACCGACCACGACAACATCACGGCTCCCATGCTGCTGCGCACAGTGCCCAGCGCCCGCCAGATCCCCGTTTCGGTTGAATGGAGCGCACCCTACGGCGGCATCCAGGACTTCCACCTCGGTGTCCACAACCTGCCCAGCACGCGCGCCGCGGAGTGGATGCAGACCCTGGGCGATTACACGAGAAATCCCGTCGAGGGCCGCCTCACCGAGATTCTCGCCGCGCTCAACGACGAGCCCAACGTGCTGGTGGTCTTCAATCACCCCATGTGGGACCTGTACCTGATCGGGAAAGAGAAGCACCAGTTCCTCGTCAACGAGTTCCTGCTCAAGAACGGCAATTTTCTGCACGCGCTCGAGTTGAACGGCCTGCGCGACTGGGACGAAAACCGGTCCGTCCGCCGGCTCGCCGAGAAGTGGAACATGCTGCTGATCTCCGGCGGCGACCGCCATGGAGTGGAACCCAACGCCAACATCAACCTGTCCACCGCTACGAGCTTTACGGAATTCGTGCACGAGATCCGGCGCGAGAAGCGCAGCAACATGCTCTTCATGCCGCAGTACGCGCAGCCGTGGAAGCATCGCATTCTTCAGTCCACCCTGGACGCGGTGCGGCACTACCCCGAGTTCCCCGCCGGTTCGCGCTCGTGGGACGAACGCGTCTATCACCCCGACGCCAACGGCGTAAGCCGCCCGCTCAGCGAACTTTGGCCCGACGGAACCGCGCCGTGGATCATGCGCTGGGGAATCGCCATCGTGCTGCTTATGGGCACCGCGCCGGTGTCGAGCGGACTCCGCTTCGCGTGGAGCGACGCGGACCAGCTTCGACTCGCGCTCGGTGAGCAGGAGAGCTAGCCCGGTTTCCGAGGGGCTGTATTCCGCGCTGCGTTTCTTATCAGTCTGCCACGGCGATTCCGACCGTGATGGATGAAACGGGCATTTCGGACCGATTCTTTGTTTTGTTGGATTTGCAGTTTAGATTCTTTTTGAGGACACGGCTCTAAAGCTTGCTGACAAAGTCATCGCGCGGTGTGTTTTGAAAGGGCACGGATTTACAGCTTGGTGAAAAAGTCCTGATTGACTGCCAAATCGCGTCAGGGCGGTGCTTCAGTACCGCCGCGAGGTGCATAAATAAAGAAGTTGGGCTTCAGCCCTGAGGTTCTTTATCAGTTTTCTCAGCTCATCTGGCGTTTTTCACCAAGCTGTTTATCCATGCCGGTAAGCCGCACGAAATCAGCGTGGCCTTAGCCACTGCGGGATGGTTTTCGGATGCCGGCAATGTCATTTTCGAACCCGCTCTAATTCACAAAAGTCCCAAGCCGCCACCCCTGTGGAAATCTCTGCCCAAAAATACCTGTCAAGTAGGGAAGAAAAAGCGAAATACAATCAACTGGCTTTGTATCATAGGGTTATCCCATGAAAAACTACCTGGGAAAGTGGCCGATCCACTTTTCAATCCTGCTAGTCTTAAGAATAGGAAGAGATTCCGCTCCAAATGCCCGCCCCGCGCGGGCATTTCGCTTTTCAGGAGCGCACTGTAACTCCGGATCCGGGCCCCGGGCTCCGCCGCCGCAACGGCCGGAACAGAGGATCAATTTACTACATATGTGTACGACATTTACTACATATGTGTACGACATTTACTACATATGTGTACACAATCTACTACATATGTGTGCGAAATTTACTACAAAGATCGGTTAGGCATAGCTCAGGCCCACGCAGTCTCAGGCAGCGGCCCTATCGCCCCTCATCCGAAGTCGGATGCTGTATGTCGAGACTCCGGGGAGTGCCGAAAGTTGGGGCGCCCGCTTGTCAAGCCCCCGGTGAGCTAAAAGGCACCAGAAGTGAGGCAAAAACAGCATCAAATACCCCCCTCCCCCCTCCCCCCTCCCCCCCTATAAATATTTTTCTCGTGGGAGATCCTGCCAATCGCAAAATGCCGATGTTGCAAATAAAGGACTTATCTCAACGTCACGTCGCCTTGACTCATCCCACAAATTGGAACAAATCCCGGCTAAACTCGTGCGCTTAAGGTGCGTCTATCGGCGCTTAAGTGCACTCCTCGAGCGCCCGGCCGACTTTCCGCTATCGGACACACCAGCGATGAAAATGCTTTACTCCACGGAAGGATAGCCGCGGGCGGATCGGGACATCGTGCCCGCTGTTCGGTGGGAGAATTCCCGGCCGGCGGGCGCCTTCGGCGCTATTGCCAGACCACTTTTTCGGCCGTGCTGGAAAAGGTGAGGGCCGTCTTGCTGACCCACGGGACCGAAGCGAACTTGTAGGAAACCTTCACCTTCACGATATTGCCGGGCTTTGCATTCGACGGACTCGTTGTGCAGCCGGTTGTGCCATCCGAATTGCACCAGTTCACGGTCACCGTCGCCGCGGACATGCCGGGTAGCCCTTTTGCGAAAGTCTGAACGTCGGACCCCTGCGCGGGACACGTTGTGATGTTGGGATTGCCGCAGGAGGTTGTGCCGTTCACGGTCACGCTGGAGTTTGCTCCGCGCACGCTTGCCCATCGAGCCGCCTGGCGCGCGGATTCGGTAACCGAGTTCATCATGAGGAGAACCACGCAGACCTCCATGAAGCCGAAAATGAACGCGAAGAACACGTTCGCGCACAAGGCAAACTCGAGGAGTTCCGACCCCGTTTCTCCGCTGCGGCCTTTCTCGCACCATGCGGAAAGAGACCTCGCGGCGCCGATCGCGCCCGAAAGTATCGTGAATGACGTTCTCTTCGCCACGGCTTGCAGGCCCTCCTTCCGAGGATGTTCTGTCCCGGTCAATTGACCAGGTTGACCTTCGCCACCGAGGTCATCGAAATCGGCCCGATGTTGAGGTAGTTGAAGATGGAGGCGATCTTCGCTTTGCAGGTGACCTGCACATAAGGCAGCCCCGAGACGCATGTCGGCACTGCATTGCCCGCCGAAGCGTCGCCGGTTCCGCAGCCAGTAGCCAGGGTTGCTGTAAGCGATGAGCCCGACGACAACAGCTTCGTCAGCTCCGCGGAGTCATTGCTGGCGGCGGATGCCACCTCGGTTTGCGTTGGGAGCGACGCGTTGGTGATGTAATACTCCGCCGCATAGGCAGCCGCGGCGTGGGTCGCGTCCGCGAGTTCGATGGATGCAAATATGAATGCGCCCACCTCCGCAGTTCCTACCAGCAGTAGGGAGCCGAGGATGCTCACGACGAGGGCAAGCTCCACGAGCGATGCCCCGTCCTCGCGCCGCAACTTCATCATCCGCGACAACATTCGTGTGGATTTCATTTCGCAGTCTCGCATCGTCGCCCAGGGTTGCCGCGTCCTACTGCGCCAGGTTGACGCCGGTTCCGGTCGGAGTGGGCGTCGCGGTTGGAACGTAGTTGTTGGTGATCGTGCTGCCGCCGACAACCATGATCGTGTTTCCGATGATGTTTGAACTCACGGCCGTGGTGCCGCTACCGTTGCCGAGCACGACGTTCGTGTTCGGGGCATAAATTGCGCCGGAAAATGTCGAGCTTGCGCCGCCGCCAAAGGTGAACGTGTCAGGGGTGCTGTTCGATGAGTTGCCGTCCCAGATGGCCACGCCGGGGACGCCGCCGTTGGCACTCGACGTGGGCGCGGTGATGTTCATCGTCGTCCCGTTGCCGACCCCGTAGGGCGTGGCACCGCCGGACTCGTACGTGTAGTTGTTCGCATTGGCAATGACGCCGTTGGCCAGGTAAATTGTCACGCCGTTCCCGGTGATCGTGGTGCCGCTGTTGGTGCTGAATGACGTCGTCATGATGTACATACCGGGCTGCATTGTCAGCGACGAAACGTTGGCCGTATTGAAGTTGCAGTAGGTCCCGGGCGAGATCGTCTCGGGGTGGCCCCCGGCGGTTCCGTTCTTCATCCAGGTGGGATCAATGCACGTGCCTGGCGTGGGCTTGGTGGGCATCGAGCTGGCCATCGGGTCACCCGAGCAATTGCCGAGCGACGGCGTGGCCGTGATCTTGCTGCCGCTGTTGTCCGTGCCGTAGCTGGGTCCGGTGGTGGTTAGCGCGGTGATGTTGCCCGACCCCCACGCATAGAGACCCGCTGCTGTCTTGCCGTTACCGGCTACTTCGCTGGCCGGTCCGCATGCCTGAACCCCGCACTTGGGAGCGTTGATCTGGCTGTTGCCCTCTGTCGCGATGTCCGACATGACGGTGGTGCTCCAGGTCATGGTCGTTGAGCCGTCGGTCTCCACTCCGGAGGCATTGGGGACGGCGGCGCCCGACGAACTCAGCCCGAGCATGCATTCGTTGTTGGCCGAAATCGTATAAGAGGCTCCGGCGCCCGCGGAGACATCGATTGTGGAGAATTTGGAACTGATTACGGGCATGAAGATAGTGGGAGTGTGCTCGGTGGCAATCATCTGCACGTAGCCGGTGTTGGAAGTCGCGGTCTGGATCGTCGGAGTCACGGTTACATTTCCCGCGCCGGTTCCGGTTGTGAAGCCCTGCATGGTTGCCGCTGCATTTGCGGCCGTTTTGCCTGTCGAGTCGGAGGTCATCTGCGCCGCTGCGGCAAGAGCCGCTGCATCGGCTACCTTCTGCATCTGCCGCTTTGCGCGATACAGCATGCCCACATCGATGGCCACGGCCATCATCCCGATCAAAACCGTCAGGCCGAGCGCTGTCAGCGTCAGCACGTTACCGCTCTCGTCTTTCAGTCTCTTCATGGTCATTCCAGCCGTGCCCCCCTTTGCCGGATGACGACCCGGCGCAGCACTGCCTCCATCGAAATCAATGGGGCTCCCATTGCAAAAGCCGTGTCCGCCGGTGCACTTCGGCAGGCCGAAGAGCCCGGGCGCACGAGGAGGCGCTCAAACCCGGCGCCGACACTTCCGGCGCCCGGCCAGGCTCCCGACAGCTTGTACAGAATGAAGTTCCCCAGAATTCCGGAAGTTAGAGATGCAATACCAGCGCCAAATAGGTAAAGTGTTTTATTCCAATTGTTTGTGGGAAATAAGATCAGGCGAACCTGTGCACAGGAGTTTACAGGCAGCTCGCAGAGCCGCCAGATGTACGCACATTTTGTGAGACCCGGTGTTCACCCAAGGCAAATTGATCACGAAATAAGTAACAAAACTGGAACGATGGCGGCCCTCTCCCTGCTTCCGGATTTCGGACCGCCGATCTCTGACCTCGTTCTCCTCCTACTCGACCAGAGTCAGGACGCGGTTCGGCGTGGTCGTCGGGTGCGCTTTGTCGTAACTGGGGATGGTGAGTTGCCCCGTCTGCACGCTCATGTTGTCGGCTACAATGCCGGTGGCTGTAACACCGCCGCCGCTGTCCTGGATATAGACCTGGGCTCCCGGCGCGTAGATATATCCGTCGAGCACCTGGTTGTTGCTTCCCTTCTGCACTTGCAGCTGATTGGTGTTGGTCTTCGGCTGCATGATTGCGACGCCGTTGTAAGTGCCCGATGTTGGGGCGACGACGCTCAGCGGCACATTGCTGGCCTGGGTAAAAGTTCCGCTCGCAATGTCGATGGTGCCGCCATAAACCGACACCGTGCTTCCGGTTGGGATCGTGACGCCCTGAGCGAACGCAATTGTCCCGGCCGCCTGGGAGATGCTCTCCCCTGCGATTGTGCTGCACCCGGAACTGCACGATCCGAAGGTCGCATTGTCGATCGTGATCGGATTTGAGTAGCACATCACCTTGCCGGCTCCCGCGATGCCCGTGCCCGGCGTGTTGTAGGTTGTGGTCGAACTGGTGCTGCCGAGGGTGGTGGTGGTGTTATCCACGTAGTCGCAGCCGGTCCAGGTGACCGTAGTCGTGGTCGTCTGATTCTTTCCCTTGCCGGTGGTCGTGGTCGTGATAGTGGGCGTGGGACCCGTGATGTTTCCCCAGGGGTTCGTGCGCGGCGCGGTGTAGGTGTTGATCGAGGTCGGCGAAGTCTGGTGACCGATCGAACCGCCGACCGCATCCGCGAACAGAGCATTCAGCGTGCCGCCGTTGCCGGTGACTGACACCGCGCTTTTCGAGGTGGAATTCATGTAGACGCCGCAACCCGGCGCCTCGATGTCGTAGGAGCCCTGGGTGTACAGGTCGGTGCTCGTTGGGTCCATGAGCCAGATGCATGCGGTTCCTGTCGATGGAGTCGCGGCTACGGCGCGCGCCTTGACGGTCATTTTGGGGAACCCGAAGAGGGTCATGAAGGTCGTCGGGACTTTCTTGCTTACGATGACCTCGACTGTGCCGGCAACGCCGGAGTTGGGGCCCGAGGCCGACGGCACATTCACAGTCACGGTTACGTCGCTGCTGCCATCCGTGAAGCCGTTCGAAGTGGATGCAGCCCCGGCCACCGATTGGGCCGATGTGGTGGATGCGTTGTACAGGTAGTCGAGTGCGCCGGCCGTGGCCCCGGCATCGGCAGCGATCTGCAGGTTGCGCTTGGCGTGGAACACGACTCCGGTGTCCACTGCGAGCGATGCGAATCCCAGCAGAACGCTGAAGGCGAGCGCGGTCATCACCATTGCCTGGCCGCTTTCGTCACGAAGTCTCATGGCCTGCCTCCGTAAAGTCATTGCGCTATCACCATTTGGGAAGTGCGAGAGATGTTGAGCGAAAAAGTCTTCACCCAGGGGATGGTGAACGTAAGCGGATAGGTAACGTTCACATTCACCAGGTTGCCGGGAGCATTGCTCGTTCCGCTGGAGCAGGCGGACCACGATTGTGCATTTGTGCTCGAGGGCTGATTGGTGCCGGCCGCGCACCAGGTTGTGGTCGCCGTCACGTTGCCGGTCCGGATGCCCGGATAATCAAGACCCTGCACAAAGGTCTGAATCTCGGCGGAACTGGCATTGCAGTTGGATAGACTCGGCGTATTTGTGCAGGAGGTGCTGCCGCGCACCATCGCGTACCGCGACGCCTGGCGCGCCGCGTCCGAGGCGTACTGGGTAACGTAGATCGCAAATGAGATCTGGCAGATGCCCAACAGCATGCTGAGCAGCACCGACGAAGTGATTGCCATCTCCACGAGGTTCGACCCGCTCTCGTCCGACAGCAGGGCCGCGATTCGCCTGAGAGCCGCCTTCATTGCAGGCACCTCTGGATAGCGGTGCGCTGGATTGTCCATTGCTTTGGCAGAAAGGGAAGCTGAAACAATGGCTTCATCGTGGTGGAAGAGTTCACGGTGATCGTCTCCTCGATGTGCGAGTTCGAGCAGTCGGTCCCCAAGCAGGTGGACGAAGTCCCGTCAGAGCATACGCAACTCTGCGAGGAAGTGGTGGTCACGGTAAGGTTGCCGGCTTCGGCGTTTGCCGCGTTGATGATTCCTGTCTGATCCTGTGCCGTGAAGCCGTTCTGCGCTCCGTACTGCGCGCCGGCTTTGGCCGCGTTCGAAACGGTGATCGCGGCGTGCATCACGAACGCCAGTTCTGTGACGCCAACCAGGACAATGACGAGCATGGGAATCACGAGGGCCGTTTCGACCAGCGACTGTCCTTCCGTCCAGTGGCGCGAACGGTTCAGACCTCCCAGGAGTTTGCGTGCCACCTTCATCCTGTCGTCTCCTTCGCTCCGATACCGTCACAATCTGGTTTCGAGCGTCGACCTCAGGCACACTTCACCATCGTGGGCCGGGCTCCCACGCCTACCCGGCCCCTCTCCCCCAGCAGTCTGGTCCCTCGTGAGATCCCTCCGAAAATTCGAAACTTTTCAAAGCAATATCCGTGCCAAATAAGAAAGATAATGATTTTTCAACCAGTTACTTGAGTTGCTAGACTCTCGGAACTGTCCACAGGAGATTACACCTCTCCCGGACTGCTCCCGGATGTGACCACAGAATGGCGATCCTGAAAGGAAATTGCCCGTCTCGGCTGCCAGTCCAGCTCAAACGCGCCGCGTCAAAGGCGGCGCACCTCTCACGGCAGCCTGTCCCACAAATTGGACCAGTTTGGGGTGAAACATCACGCGTTAAGTCGCGCTTTTGGCTGGAAAGCGCGAGCGTCCAGCCCCCGTCGAATCGGGTGCAACTACCCTGTTGACCCAGTCATTCAGGAACTGACTTGGTGGTTGCCTTTCCACCTCAAGATCGGCTTCCGCGCGGCAGTCACTTCGTCCAGCCGCGAAACGCGCGTTGAATGCGGCGCCGTCTTGACGACCTCGGGCGTCTGTTCCACTTCCTTCGCAATCGACCTCATCGCCTCAACGAACAGGTCCAGTTCCTCCACGCTCTCGCTCTCGGTGGGCTCGATCATAAGCGCACCAGGGACGATCAGCGGAAAGCTCACCGTGTAGGGGTGGAAACCGTAATCGATCAGGCGCTTGGCGATGTCGCCGGTCTTGACGCCCTTTGCCGCCTGCCGCTTGTCGCTGAAGACAACCTCGTGCATGGACGGCGTCTTATAGGGCAGCTCGTAGAGGTCCTCGAGCTTCTTGCGGATGTAGTTCGCGTTCAGCACGGCGTCTTCGGTTGTCTGGCGCAACCCATCCGGGCCGTTGGCCAGGATGTAGGCGAGTGCGCGGATGAACATGCCGGTGTTGCCATAGAAGGCGCGCACCCGGCCTACGGATTGCGGACGGTCGTAGTCCCATGCCAGCGGACCCGCCGGTGCAGCGCCAGCGTCGCGGCCAGGATTGCCGGTTTCGTCGCCGGAAAACGGCGCGCGGAACATAGGCGGGCAGCCGCCGGGGGCGGTGTCGGCCCCTTGCGACTCCCAGCCCTGGGCATCGGGACACGGCTCTCCTGTGCCCTGGCGGCGCACCAGTACGGGAGCCGGCAAGAACGGCTCCAGAAACTTCTTGCACGCCACGGGACCAGAGCCGGGGCCGCCGCCGCCGTGAGGCGTCGAGAACGTCTTGTGCAGGTTGAGGTGCATTACGTCCACGCCGAAATCGCCGGGGCGCACCTTGCCTACGAGCGCGTTCATGTTCGCGCCGTCCATGTAGAGCAGCGCACCCTTGGCGTGCAGGATGTCGGCGATGCGGTGGATCTCGTTCTCGAAGACGCCGAGAGTGGACGGGTTTGTCAGCATGAGCGCGGCGGTGTCTTCATTGACTTGCGCGGCGAGCGCGTCGAGGTCAATGCCGCCGAGGGCGTTCGACTTGAGGTTCTCGACCTGGTAGCCGCAGATGGCCGCGGTGGCGGGGTTGGTGCCGTGCGCGGAGTCGGGGATGATGATCTTCTTGCGCGGATTCCCCTGCGACTCGTGCCACGCGCGCGCGAGCAGGATGCCGGTGAACTCGCCGTGCGCGCCGGCGGCCGGCTGCAGGGTGATCGCGTCCATGCCGGTGATTTCGAGGAGGCACTTCTGAAGCAGGTCGATGATCTCGAGGATCCCCTGCGCCAGCGCATCGGGGCGGTAGGGGTGCGCGTCGGCCAGGCCCTCGATGCGCGAGACGAACTCGTTGACGCGCGGGTTGTATTTCATGGTGCAGGACCCCAGCGGATACATGCCAAGGTCGATGGCGTAGTTCCACGTGGAGAGGCGCGTGAAGTGGCGGATGATTTCGATTTCCGAGAGCTCGGGGAGTTGGCCTGGGTCCTTGCGGACGGCGGCGCCCAAGAGCTTCGCGGGATCGACGGCAGGGACGTCGAGCGGAGGCAGCTTGTAGGCCTTTTTGCCGGGTGCGGATTTTTCGAAGACCAGGCGCTCGTTTTGCGTCTGGTGGGGGCGGACTTTGCCCGTGGTGCGCGGGCCCTTATTGTCTTTCTCGCATGAGCTCATTTCTTGGTCTCGCTATAGTTGCGTGTTAGCTTCGTCGCATTCGGACGATTCATAGTTGAAAGAGATGTCTGCGAGCGCCCCTTCCACTCTGGCCTTTTTCGGATCCGGGTCCAATACTCCTCCCGAATATCCTCGTCAATTTCGACCGGCCAATCGCTCTTATAGAGTCGGTCGGCGCCGTCTCGTCGCGGACCCGAAATCCAGTAATGTTCGCCGGTATTTACATCGTAGTAGTTGGCTTTGAAGCCGGCCCCCTTAAGGCTCTGAAATGACTGCCCTCGGTAATGAAGCGTCGCGCCGGTCCAACTGAATGTCACTCTGCCGATACACGCAGATCCATGCAGCCCCGCGGACATCGAGATCCGTTGGTTCCCGAATTGATCGAATTCATACCCGCCGCCCTTGAATTCGATGTACATGATCCGCGGCGGATAGGTCTGCTTCACCATCCCTTTACGCCTCCACGAGCCCCGCGGCCATCACTTTTGCTGCTGCGTCGATCTGTTCCCTCGTCGTGATCTCGGTCGCGCACCATAGAGTAGCGTTGCCGAGCTCGGGATACCAGCGGCCGAGTCCTACGCCGCCGATGATCCTGTTCTCGAGCAGGCGCTTCTGCCATACGGCCGGCGATTCGCCCGTCTGCAAGACAAATTCGTGAAACCGCGGCGCGCCCGTGAATCTGAGCTTCGCTCCGGCAACAGCGCTCAACTCGTGCGCAGCATAATGCGCCTTGGCGAGGTTGTGCTCGGCCAGCTCGCGGATGCCCTCCTTGCCGTAGACGGTCAGGAAGATCGTGGCCATCAGCGCCACAAGTGCTTGATTCGTGCAGATATTCGATGTCGCTTTCTCGCGCCGGATGTGCTGTTCACGCGTTGAGAGCGTGAGAACGAAGCCGCGGTTGCCGTCGTGATCCGTCGTCTGCCCCACGAGGCGGCCGGGCATTTGGCGCAGGAACTGTTCTTTTGCTGCTATGACGCCACAGAATGGCCCTCCGTAGCTGAGAGCCACGCCGAAGCTCTGCGCCTCCATGTTGACGATGTCGGCTTCGACCGGAGGCCGAACGATGCCGAGCGAAACTGCCTCAGCGATCGACACGCATACGAGCGCGCCCTTCTTGTGCGCGATCTCGGCAATGGCGGCGATATCTTCGATAGTCCCGAAGAAGTTCGGGCTCTGCACCAGCACTGCGGCCGTCTCTTCCGTCACCGCGGAATCGAGGGCGTCCAGGTCGATGCGGCCGATCCCGGCCTCGTAACCGACTTCGGCCGTCGGCATGTCGCGGTGACGCAGGTACGTTGCCAGCACCTCGCGGTACTCGGGATGCACAGTCCGCGCTACGACTGCCTTGTGCCGGCCCGTTACGCGCATGGCCATGAGAATGGATTCGGCCGCGCCCGTCGAGCCGTCGTACATGCTCGCGTTGGCCACGTCCATTCCCGTGAGCTCGGCGATCATGGTCTGGAATTCGAAGATCGCCTGAAGCGTTCCCTGGGTGATCTCGGCCTGGTAAGGCGTGTAGCTGGTCAGGAACTCCCCGCGCTGGACGAGAGCATCGATAATCACCGGCCTGTAGTGCCTGTACGCGCCCGCGCCGAGAAAACTCGCGTAGCCGGTGGCGTTCTTCTCGCCCGCCGCCTTGAAGTAGTCGATGATCTCACTCTCGCCCTGCTGGCGCGGAATCGCGAGATCGCGGCCGAGCCGGTACTCCGCCGGAATAATCGAAAACAACTCGTCGATGGTCTGCGCGCCGATCGACTTCAGCATCTGCTCGCGCTCGGCGGGAGATTTGGGTAAATATCGCATGGATTCCTTTAAGAGTTCACGGTTCGTAGTTCACAGTTGCGGAACGCCAGACTCGCTGGTCACCAAATTGATTGCGGCTTCACCCCGGGGAAAAACTGTGAACTAAGAACTTTTTACTGCTCCTCTGAAATGAACGCCTCATAGGCGGCCGCATCCAGCAAACCGTCGAGTTCGCTCCTGTCCTTTAGCTCGACCTTGATGATCCAGGTCTCGTGTGCGGCGGCGTTGATCTTGTCGGGCTCAGTCTTCAGCGTCTCGTTTACCTCCGTGACTTTGCCGCTCACGGGCGAGAATAGATCGCTCACAGCCTTCACGCTCTCAACCGATCCAAACGTTTGATGCGCCGTCACTGCGTCGCCGATTTTGGGCGCGTCGACATACACAATGTCGCCCAGCGAGTTCTGCGCATAGTCGGTAATCCCGATAGTGCCGATGTTTCCGTCGACAGCGATCCACTCATGCTCGCGGGTATAGCGATACTGCGCCGGATATGCCATAAATCCCTCTCATTTCAGATGAAATGCACCCATTAGTTTACGGCCTCGGCCAGCCTCGCACCATCGACGCGCCCATAATTGGGGATACGCGGTCAATGGCACCCGAAACCGCCCTCACCTCAACGTGATACAGTTTCCGCGATGAAGACTGAACCTCTTCTCCTGCTTATTCCCTTCGCCTTCACTTTCCTTCCCGCACCCGCCCAGACACAATCCGCATCCGACTCCCCCGTTCCCATCTACGCGGCGGGTCCCGATATCGCCGTTCCGCAGCTTCTGGCCCCGACGGCGCCGCACGCGTACTCCGCCGCCGGCTGCCGCACCGAAGAGCAGGGTGCCGCAACGTTCTCCGTCATCGTCGACCCCGCCGGCCAGCCCCGCAATGTGTACTTTCTCAATCCCATAGGCGACGACCTTGACCTCATCGCCCTTCGCGAAGTCCTCAACGATCGCTTCCGCCCCGGTGCGCGCGCCTCCCAGCCCGTCGCCGTTGCAGCCTCGATCACCGTTTCCCTTCACGCTTGCCTCGTCGAGCGCAAGGACGAGCACGGCAAATCCCAGACCGTCCTCGAACTCGCTCTCGCTCCCGTGCAGGAGCTAAAACCACCCGTCGATCCGCCGAAGCAGGCCGTGCTCGTCTCGGGCTCTGGCCTCTCCACCAACCCCTCCGACCCCGACGCCGGCATTCAACAAGTCGGCCCGGGCATCACTGCTCCTGTCTTTTTCGCGTCCAGCCCAACGCAATCGGCGCAGGCGGAAACCCTCCTCCATGGCGGCGTTTTCAAGACCTCTGTAGTCGTTGATCGCTTCGGGCTTCCGGAACGCCTCAAGATACTCGACGCCGAAATGCCCGGCTACGACCAACAGGTCGCAAGCGTCATCCGCCTCTACCGCTGGAAACCCGCCCTCAAAGACGGAGTGCCCGTCCCCGTCCGCATCAATGTCACCCCGGGACGCGACTCGCACGTCGAAAGCAGCGGCCGCCGCCGCTAACCTGCCAGCCGGGACGCCGCGGACCCCGAACCATAACCCTCACCGTCACTGCCCATGGTGGCCCACACCACGACTTTAACCCTGACGGCGCCAATAAAGGCGCGGCTTGGCTCTGATCGAGGCGTATTCGCCAGGGCGAATTGCGTCCGGTCACCCTTTGCGGCGGTAAAGGATCTGGAAATCGTAACTGGGGTTGGCGGGGAACAGTGAGGCTACGGCACGGAGGCGCTCGGCGAGGGCCGGGGCCGCGAGCAAAGGGTACTCGCGTTCGCGGAGGTCGTGGTAGTCGAAGTCGACGGCGAGCGAGAGCATGTAGATTGCCAGCGCGTCAGAGAACACGGACTCGATGTAGAGGTTGCGGGCGCGCTCGTCCACGGTGCGCTGGCCGTTGCGGCTGTCCTGGGCACGGCGGCGCGTTTCCCATGCGTCCTGGCTGGTTTCGCCGCGCACCTGCGCCTGCGCCTGCGACCAGGCCAGGCCGCCGAAGCCTTCAGGAACGCCGGCCACTTCAACGAAGTTGTGCGCCACGTTGATGAAGAACTCGAAGGCGAGGCCGAAGCGGTCTTCGACGAGGCGCGTGGAGAGAAACACGGCTTCGGTTCCGCCGAAGGTAGCGTTGCGGTGGCAGACGGCGCGGTCGCCGAGATCGACTGTGTAGCCGGGCGCAATGAGGATATCGCCCGTGTCGGCAATGGCCAGCGGCACGAAGTAGTAGGCGCGGCGGCCAAGCGCGGGCGCGAGAGACGACGGCACGGCGCCGACGAGTCGCTCAAGGTCGGCATCGGAGATGCGCGTGTCGCCCCAACAGGCAAAACGGATGCCGTTGGCGCCGGTTGACACCTCGGTCTGAGTGGCGACCTTCTCCGCGTGCCAAAGCTCCAGCTGTGCGCTTGATGCCATCGAGTCTGTATTCTAGACGAGCGGGCAGGAGTATTTCATGGCACAGTCAGTTGAAAACGCGCACCGGCATGAAGCCACGGTGTTCGGATATCCCGTAAGCGGCTTCGGGCTCTTCTCAAGCCTGCTTCTCTCTTTCGCGTCGGCAATGTTCACTCTCTGCGCGACGACGATGGTTGCCATCTTCGCGCTGCTGATTTACAGGATGGCTGGGCATCCGACGGTGGATATGGCGATAGCGTATCGCTGGATTGGATTTCCGGCGAGCATCCTGGTTCTGGCCGTGGCGCTGCCGTTCTTTTTGACGCTCTGGATCAAGGCGAAATTGCGGGGGCCAGGGATCGGGGAACAGTGATCAGTGGTTAGTGGTTAGTGGTTAGTGATTAGTGGCCAAGGCCGGGAACCAAGGGACTGGGGAATAGATCGAAGCGATGCCGGTGCATGCCATTTCGAACGAGGCGCTCGAGGTTGCCCTTGCTGGTGACGGCGCGGGACAGGTGCGGCCGGAGATTCGAACGTGGTGCGCTGAGTTGGAAGCGGGCGGAGTTCTGTATTTCCCGAAGACGCCGCTGCCGATTCCGCGGGATGACCTCGATGTGCTTCTTGGGCAGCAGCAGACGGGGAGCCGGCTGCACAAGAACATTGCATACAAGCCGAATCGCGATGAGCTGACGGGGGTGGATGCGAAGTCGTCGCCGGCGGCTGAAGTGGAGCGGCTGCACCAGATCATGCGCCGGTACTCGAGGGCGGTGGAGGGATTTCTGGCGAGGTTCCTGGCGCCGTACGAGAGGCGGTGGGTGCTGGATTACGCGAGCTACCGGCCGATCGAGGAGGAGGGGCGCGACCTGCCGACGCGGCGGCGGAACGACCTGCTGCATACGGATGCGTTTCCGACGCGGCCGACAAAAGGGTGGCGGATTCTGCGGTTCTTCCACAACATTCATCCGACGCGCACCCGCGACTGGGTTGTGGGTGAGGCGTTTCCGCGGGTGGTTGGGAACTTTGCGCCGGGGAAGCTGGCGGTTCCGCGGGCCGATGGAGCGCTGACGCGGGCGGGCAAGGGGCTGGCGAAGGCGACGGGGCTGGCGGGTCTGGTTCCGCAGTGGAAGCGGACGCCCTACGACGAGTTCATGATGCAGCTGCACAACGCGATGAAAGAGGACTCGGCGTTCCAGGGCGCGTGCGCTAAGGAGTATTTCCAGTTTGCGCCGGGCTCGAGCTGGATGGTTTATACCGAGACGGTTCCGCACGCGGTGCTTGCCGGACAGTTCGCGCTGGAGCAGACGTTTCTTGTGGACCCGGCGGCGATGGTGACGCCGGAGTCGGCGCCGGTGCGGGTGCTGGAGACGATGGCGGGGGCGAGGCTGGCATAGATCGATCGATCATGTATCAGCTTGCTGCTGCTAGAATCTCGGCCATGAAAGTCGCCGCACTGTTCTTTTTGGCTTGCCTGACAGGATGCATTTCACTCTTCCAGAGCATTTCCGGAGTTGCTGTGTCTGATCGGGCGCTGAAGCTCTGCGGAGGCAGAAGCGCGGCGGGCTTCAAAATCCCGTAAAGAGACCTGCAAAATGGGTGAAAAAAGTGGCGATTTGGGGCAAAAAAGTGGCGTTTTGGGTACATTTGGAAATTGAGTCAAGTTATTTATTATCAGTTGATTAACCGTTTTGCACCCTTTTTGCCCCTCACATTCCGAAGGGGTTGCAGGAGGGGGGGTAGGGGGTATTTATTTTGGCAATAATATACTTGCGGAATCAAACCGCAAGTGTGATACTGCCGCAAGCGGTGGTGCGCAATGAGTAGCCCCGCTATTTCGCAGTTCGATCAATGGTTTCTGATCAATCTCAAGGAGATCGGGATGCAACGCATCAACACTTCATACTTCTATCGGTTGGCTCTTAAACTGCAACCGCTCCGAAGTCTTCAAGCAGGACCGGGAAAAACCGTATTGGATTCGTATGGTGACCTCTACGGAGCCTCTGAGGAACTCAGATTTTTCTTGAGCAATGAAGTCATGCCTCCTGTAACCTGCGGTGGCGATGGGGCGAACTTGCTTGAAGCTATTCAGAAGATGATGAATCACCTGTTTGCTGATCCATTGCCTAATGCGACCCCCGGCGACTCCCCAAACTTTGCCGACATTCAATGGAACGAGTTGCAGGAAATCCTTGAGGCGCTCCAGCGATTTGAAATCTCGCTCCAATCCGACTTCAGGGTGCGCGATACATTCATAGTGTCTCCTAAGGCTGCCTATTCAACTACGCTTCTAGCAGAACGCGGGGAGACTCTCATTTCCGAAGCGGCACGTGCGCTCGTGCCATCCATGCACGAGGATTTGCATGATGCGGGACGTTGTCTAGCGTTTGAATTGCCCACTGCCGCAGCATTCCACCTATTTCGTGCCGTTGAGGCCATGGTGTGCGCCTACGGGGAATTCGTTCGTCAGAAGAAATTTTTCCCGGCCGAAAAAAATAATGGACTGGGAGGTTACGCGAATCTCCTAAAGGAGAAGAAGTTGAATGTCGATTCGCGCGTAATCACCACAATCGCGCAACTCGCCCAATTGCATCGCAACCCAACGATGCATCCAGAACAGCACCTCTCAAATACAGAGGTGCTCGCTACCTTCGGCATAGCTGTAAGCGTTATTGAGACGGTTGCCTTGGATTGGGAGCGGCGACAGAAGACGCCCGACATACCACTTACGGATATTCTTCCCGATGATTCAAAGGTGCTCCAGCTTACGTCCGGTAATTCGAGTCAACCAGGAGCGACGCAACCATGAAAACAGAGTTGCAAACATTCAATGCTGCAATGGGAGCAATCTTACGGTCTGATCCGAAAGCAGTGAAAGCAGCGGTAGATGAAACCATAAGGGAGAACAAAGCGGAGCGTGAATCAAGGGGCGAACGGAAACGCGGTCGGAAGCCTAGACGATCTTCGATTTCCGACCACGTTTCATCCGATAAGGGTTAGAAGGTCTGGATTCCTAACGACTTTCCCGTGACTTCGGCATAGGTAAGGCGACGGCCCGAAATTTGTGACATGAGCAGCGCGAAACGGTCTGCATCAGTCAACGGGTTGTCTTTGGTGGCGCGATTGTTGAAGCGGAACATTTGTTCGGTCACATACCGGTCAAGATGGAAGGGTTCGACTGCAACGTAGGTTCCCTTCAGGGACCGTTTCAATAGGCTCCAGAAGTTCTCAATGCCATTGGTATGCACTTGTCCACGAACGTACTCTTCAATGTGGTTCACGGCTTCATGGACAAATTCACGGGTGGCAAGGTTGTAGTACCCGCCGCAATTGTCGGTGTAGATCGCAGATTTCTTTTCGATCTGTGCGAGGATTTCATTTTGCAGAGTTTCGCGCTTAACGTCGGGAATCACCCTCGCTCTTACCTGCCGGGTCTCGCGCTCAAGCATCCCCATGACGATAGTCTTACCGACTGCTCCGCGCTTGCCCTGCCAGCGGTCTCGACGGTCTTTATGCATCTTGCGAAGATCGCCACCGACAAAGGTTTCATCCACTTCAACTGGGCCGCCCTCGGGACCACCCATCTTAAGCAGCGAACCATTCTTCATAGCCTCACGAATCCGGTGGAGCATAAACCACGCGGTTTTCTGAGTCACGCCGAGGGCGCGATGGATTTCGTAGCTACTAACCCCGTTCTTCGCGCTGGCAATCATCCACACTGCCGGAAGCCACTTCTCAAGGCCAAGCGGCGAATCCTCGAAGATAGTCCCCACCTTGACGGAGAACTGCCGCTTCGCATGGACGCTCTTGCACTGCCACTTGCGCTGGTTGGCAAGCCACTTCACATCCGAGCGTCCGCAAGTGGGACACTCGACGCCATTGGGCCAGCGGCGATCTACCAGATACTTCAGGCAGTTATCAGCATCTGCGAAGTAGAGAATGGCGGCTTGAAGAGTCTTTGGGTCTTTCATGTTTACGAGTATGGCAGAGTCTATGTGATTCGTCAAGTATATTATTGCCTTTATTTTCTGGTTAACATGCCCGGAGCGCGGTGATCATCTGGCATCGTCCGCAGGGGAGGGGAAGCAGCACTTTTCCCGGTCGAAAATGTCGAGTTTTCGGCTTGATCGTGCGGGGTTCGGAGCTCTACCTGACCAGCTTTTGTAGTAAGTTGCGCACACATATGCAGTAATTCACCTACACATACGTAGTAAATTTCGTACACATTTGTAGTAAGTTCATCCCCTCTTCCGGACGTTGCGGCGGAGCCGGTGGGTCCAGAGTGCAGTGCAAGAGATCAGGCGGCGTGTATGCCTTGCCCCTGAAAAGCGAAATGCCCGCGTCTGGCGGGCATTGGAGAGGCGTTTTCTGCCTCTATTGATAAGCCTAACAGGGTTCAAAAGTGGATCGGCCACTTTCCCAGAAACTTTCTCATGGGGTAACCTTATGATATCAAGCAAGTTAATTGTATTTCGCGTTTTCTTCCCTACTTGACAGGCGATTTTTCACAGAGATTTCCACAGGTGCCCTCGCTTCAAGGCTCCTGGGAGGGCACGGCTGCTCTAAAGGCGGCCTAGACGCCCGCGGGCCTGGGGTTCTGGGGATCGTACTGGGCGACCTTGACCTTTTTGGCGAGGCCGAGTTTGGAGAGGATCCAGATTCCCCAGAAGTTGGGGTCGATCTCATACCACTTGAGGCCGTGGCGCGCTGAGACCGGGTGGGCATGGTGGTTGTTGTGCCAGCCTTCGCCGCCGGTGAGCAGGGCCACCCACCAGCTGTTGCGCGAGTCGTCGCGGGTTTCAAAGCGGCGGCTGCCCCACATGTGGGTGGCGGAGTTGACGAGCCAGGTGGCGTGGAGGCCGACGGTGACGCGCAGCAGGACTCCCCACAGAACCATGGCGATGCCGTTGACGAGGCCGCCGAAGTACCAGCCGCCGGCGAGGAGCAGGACGCCGCTGAGCGTAACGGGCAGCCAATGCCACTTGCTGAGCCAGCAGTGGAACTTATCCTTGCGGAGGTCGGGCGAGTAGCGCGAAAGAGCCTCAGTTTGCGCGTGCATGGACTTGCCGACGAGGATCCAGCCAGCGTGAGCCCACCAGCCGCCTTCGCGGGGGGTGTGGGGGTCGCCTTCGTGGTCGCTTAGCTGGTGATGGACGCGGTGCGTAGAGACCCAGAACATGGGGCCGCCCTCGAGAGAGAGCGTGGCGCAGACGGTCATGAAGTATTCCAGCCACTTGGGAACCTGGTAGCCACGGTGCGTGAGCAGGCGGTGATAGCACATGCCGATGCCGACATTGACGGCGAGCACGTAGATGATGGCGCTGACGGCGAGGCGCTGCCAGGTGAAGAAGAACAGCGCGGCGAGCGCGCCCGCGTGAAAGGCGATCATGGCGACCACGGTGACCCAGTTGACGCCCTCGGGGGTAGTGGCGGCGCGCCCCATGTTCACCTTTAACCGTGCGGGTTCGCTGGGCTCGACTACATGAAGGACTACGGAAGCCGAGGAAGAAGGAACGCCATGAATCGGTTTTGCGGGTACAACGGTGGTGCTTTCAGCCGGCGCGGGAGCAGGTACAACAGATGCCATCGGTTGGGGTTTCCTTGCGCGAGAGACGTAGACGTCCACTCATAGCGTAATTGTAGCGTAGTGGGCAACTTAAGGGTGGCCTAGCCGCAGCAAAAAGAAGAAATAAGACGGCGATTGACCCATAAGCGCGACAATTCCAGCGGACGTCAAGCAGAGTGTACCGGGCGCACCGCCGGCCCGCAGCTATCAGAATTCGGCGTGAGGGGCCTAATTGTTGGCAGCCGAACCGTAGTTGCTGCAGAAGGTGGTAAAGAGCTTGCCGGCCTTTCACCCGTCTGAGGACCAGTCATGTCCGGGCAGGATGCGCTTCATGAATCGGTCAAAGAGTGGCACTGTGAATGCCGTGTCTCCGTGAGTAGGACTCCAGATCATTCCCTTGACGATCAGACTGGCGCGGGTGGGACCGAGGGACTGAACACTCCTTTCAAGTTGCTGGGCAATGTCTCCTGACCGGTGCGGCCCCGGACCTAGTTCGGCCATTGCGCGGAGGTATTTCTTTTCTGAAGGCGTGAGCCTGTCGAAACGAACACGGAAAAAGCTCTCGTCGAGGGCAGCAACGGCTTCGTCGGAAGCATTCTCAACGTCGGCACGGGTCACAGGAGACTGCGGGGCTATGTCCCACGTGTGCTTACCCCATTCCTGCAGGAAGTAGGGGTAGCCCTGTGTTTGCTCGATTATGAGATCGAGGCCGTCATTGAGGATCACGACGTCTTCCTTGCGAGCGGGATTCACAATGGCCTCGCGCGCATCCGGCGGATTCAAGGCACCGATTTCCGGGAAGTCGAAGAGCCGCTCGGCGTATGACTTGGCTTCACCCATGCGGGCGCGCAACTGCGGCAACCCGGCGCCGACCACTGTGACCGGGAGCCGATCCTGGGAGCAGCGATGCAGCGCGGCGATGAGTGCGGCGAGTTGCGGCTGTCGGACGTATTGCAACTCATCGATAAACAGGACCAGAGCCGTTCCATCAGACTGGGCTGCGAGGCCGACCTGCTGAAGGAGGGCGGTCAAGTCCGCTTCGAGATTGCCATTGTCAGCCAAGCCCGGCTCGGGATCGTAATCGAAGCCGACTTCGATATCAGAGTAGGATAGTTTCAGCTTGCTCGCGAAGCCAGCGAGCGCCCTCAACGCTCGGATAGCAATGTCCCGTGCCGCTTCTTTCTTTGATAGGTGGAGCAGCGCGAGCCTTAGAGGCGGGGACAGCAAAGCCGGAAGTGAGCGGTCTTCCGGGGCTTCGATGCGGACGGTGCGCAGCCCGGAAACTTCAGCATCTCGGCGGACCTGGTCAAGAAGGACTGTCTTGCCGACACCGCGAAGACCGACGAGCATAACGCTTTTGGCAGGTCGGCCCTGCCGTATTCGTTCGAGACGAACGGCAATGTCCTGGCGAAGGGCATCCCGCCCGGCCAATTCCGGCGGAGGGCAGCCCGCCCCCGGAGCATACGGATTGCGGATCGGGTCCATGTATACCGAGTTTAGCAAAGTTATCGCTTTTCAATAAACTCATTAAACTTACTATATTTCAGTCGGTACCCGCGGAGCCGTAGTATCCGCCGCTGGTGACAAAGAGCTTTTGGGTCTGGCCGCGCAGGACGCGGTAGAGGGCGAACTGGCGGGAGGTGTCGCCGCGGAGCTCGAAGAGGAGCTCGCCGCGATTGTCGCCCTCGGCATCGACGGCATCAACGAGGCGCATACGGGGGGTTTCATCGAGGTGGGCGCCGTCGGTGACGCTCTTGAAGAGGACAAGGACGTTTCCATAGAGGTCGGGCTGGGCGATGACGGTGACGAACTTTTCCTGAGCGAGCGGCGGGGCAGTGTGCGCGCTGAGGACCATGGTTGCACCGGAGCCGTAGGCGAGCTCGAAGACGCGGAACTGCTCGTCCTGGAGCTCGAGGGGTTCGGCGGGAGGCGCGGGCTTTGCGGGCTTCTTCGCGGTTGTGCGGTGGGCTGCGGTGGTTTTGGCGGGAGCGGGTGCGGGGGCCGGGGGTTGCATGGCCTGGCGGGCGATGTCTTCGAGCTGGGCTTTCATTTTGTCCTGGTCGGCGGGGTTGGCCCAGCTAAAGGTCCATGGGTGGTCGGGGCGGTTGGTTGCGTCGGATACGGCGACTGCCTGCTGCATGTCGGGGGGGAGGCCCATGAGGCTGGGAAGGACATGCAGGTTTTCGGCGGTGGAGCGGCCGCGGACGAGACGAGGGCGGTTGGGATCGCTGACGTTGGGGAGCGAGTCGACGTGGCCGACGTCAGTGTTTGCGGGCGCAGGCTGCTGCTGAGGTTTGGGCTGCTTCATGACGGGGCGGTCGGGATCAACGGGCGCGTTGCCGGCCGAGCTGGGGGCAGTGTCGTCGGCCTTTTTGTGCAGAGTGGGCCGGTCGGGATCGTCGCCGGCGGCGGGCGCGCTGGAGCCGCCCGAAGTCTTGCCGGAGGAGGAGTCGGCGCGATGCTTGCGGTGCAGGACGGGCTTGTCGTCGTCGGCATCGGCTTCGTCGTCGAGCTTTGGCATGGCGGCAGCCTGGGTTTTCGGCTTGGGGAGAGATTTCCAGTCGCCGTAGCCGACCCACGAACCCTGTTCCTGGCCGGCGTTCTTGATGTCGAAGATGCCGGTGGTTTTTCCGTTTTCCTTGAGCTGGTATTCGACTTCGCTTGAGACAGTGATGGGCTCGGGCTTGGCTAAGTAGAGACCGCCGTCCTGAAGAGTGTCGCCGTCGAATACGGAGACGGGGACGAGGCGGCACTGCTTGGGCTTTCCGGCTTCGCCGGTCCACTCGAGGACGCCGACGGCGCGGAGGATGGGGGCGTCTTTGGATTTCTGGTTGATCTGGCCGGGGTACTGGGCGACGAGGGCAGGGGCGAGCAGGATTGCGGCGGCGCAGAAAAGGATTGTAAGGCCCCATGACAGCGGGCGGGCGGGCGATAAATAATTCGGACTGACGGTCACTTCATCCACCATATTGAGGGGCTTCCCAATGGAACTCAACGAAAAGGTTGCTAATTTCACCCTGCAAACGGACGAGGGCAAGACGGTGAGCCTCGCGGATTACGCGGGCAAACCGGTAGTGTTGTTTTTCTATCCCCGGGCCGATACGCCGGGGTGCACAATCGAGGCCTGCGGGTTCCGCGACCAGTTTGCGAAGTTGCAGAAAGCCGGGGCGGTGGTGCTGGGCATCAGCCGGGACACACCGGCGGCGCAGGCGAAGTTCAAGGCCAAATACGATTTGCCGTACACGCTCCTCTGTGATGTAGACGAGAAAGTGTGCGATCAGTTTGGCGTGCTGAAAGAAAAGAACATGTACGGGAAGAAGGTGTGGGGCATTGAAAGGACGACGTTTGTGATCGGGCCCGATCAGACCCTGCTGCATATCTTTCCCAAGGTAACGCCGGAAGGGCACGCGGAACAAGTGCTGGAACTGATCAAGGACTGGAATAAGGCCCACAAGAAGTGAAGACGGCTGCGCAGCGGGAGAAGATGCCGGGACAGCTGGTGGCGCGGAGTCTTTTTGAGGCTAGGCCGGAACTGGTGGCGCGGCGGCTGCTGGGGAAGGTGCTGGTTCACCCGGGACAGCGGGGCATGATGGCGGGGCGGATTGTGGAGCTGGAGGCGTACCTCGGGCCGCATAACGATCCGCCGGATCCGGCGGCGCATTCGCACAACGGGATTACGCCGCGGAACGCCGTGCTGTTTGGGCTGGCCGGGCACGCTTACGTTTACTCGATCTATGGCATGCACTTCTGCCTTAACTTCTCATGCGAGACGGAGGGGCGGGCTGGGTCGCTATTGCTGCGGGCTCTCGAGCCGCTGATGGGGCTGGAGGAGATGGCGCGGAATCGAGGGTTGTCGCTGGAAGGGTCACGGACGGAGGGGTTTCTGCGGCAGTTGACTTCGGGACCGGGGCGGCTGTGCCAGGCGCTGGGTGTGGAGCGCGGGAGCCACAACGGGCTGGACGTGACGGACCCAGGCTCACCGCTACAGGTGCGGGACGATGGCTATGTCGTGGAGCGAGTTACCGTGACGCCGCGAATCGGGATCAAGCATGCGGTGGACTGGCCGCTGCGGTTTGTCGTGGCGGGGAATGGGTGCGTTTCGGGGCCCGCGAAGATGCGGGGAGGGTGCTGAGATGAGAATTTCATTCGCGCAGATGCCGATTGTCTGGAAGCGGAATTGGAGAAGCTTCTCGAGCAACTGATCTACAAAGAGAAAAGGTGGGAGCCGATGGGCTGGTAGCCCTGGCCGGATGCCCAGATGTTCAGCGCGCTTGAGAAGACGTCGTCAGGCGTGGGGATAGCTTCGCCGTCCGTTGCGAGATCGATCGATTTGAGCCAACCGCCGCATGAGTCGCAGGCTTCGATGCGGATGTGCGGGAATTCTTCGAAGGTGAACAGAGGCAGATTTGCGGATTTCTGTTCATCGCAACGGAGGCAGCCGAGCCTTGGCGCTGACCACTCGCCTGCGCAGAGCGAACATGCGGCAGATCGCGCGCGGCCGGATCCCAATTCACGCAGGACGGAACACATGACGGGAAAACCGCAGTGGGGGCAACGGTCGGGGCGTGTCTCGATCTGTCGATGCGGCCACGCGGAGACTTCGGTCGCGAAAACTTCGAGGACAAGGCGCGCGGGGAAGTCGGCGGGATAGTCGAATACTTCGGTCTGATGCCAGAGGCTGTGTAAGGATTTGGCGGACTCGATGTCGCCTACAGTGAGGCCGATTGCCGCGACGCTGCTTCGGGCTTTTGCGAGAAGGGGCTGAAGGGCGGCATCGTTGAAGAAGGAGACGATGGCGTGGCCGGAGGCGTTGGGCGCGTCGCAGGTGTCCATCAGCAGGGAATGAAGTTCGTCCTGGATGGAGACGATCTCGAGGTATTTTGCGAGCACCGGATTCGGCGTAGAGGCGTTTAGCTTCTGCGCGCGGCGACGGTAGGCGGCCCATACCGATCCGGAAGTCTCGGATCTGAAGGCCTGGCGGACGGCGCTATCCATCGGCTCGTTCCTTCGTTACCCGCTCGAGCCACAGGCGGTGATGATGCGAGGCCCATTCGCGCGAGACTTCGCCGGTGACGATCTGGCGGAAGCCGCCCTTCACAAAAAAGACGCCCATGTAGATGTGGATCATGAGGCCGCCGATGCTGACGAAGGCGCAGGCGGCGTGCAGGATGATGGCGAGGAACTTGATCCATTGCAGATTCCAGGCCACGTATTCGGGGAACCAAAGCACGAGGCCTGAAACGATGAGCCCGATGCCGGAGAACATCATCATCCAGAAGAAGATTTTCTGGCCTGCATTCCAGCGGTCGATGGCGGGGAGGCCTTCGTCGTGGTTGGTGACGTAGGCACTCATGTGATCCATCCAGCCCTTGTCGGCCTGGTTGAGATGCAGGTCGCGCCGCCACATCCACCACATGTAGACGAGGAAGATGAAGTAGAGCAGGCCGAGGATGGGATGAAAAAGCCGCATCGGGGCTGGTCCGCCGAGAAGAGAGGACATCCAGAAGAGAAAAGGCGTAACGAGGGCGAGCCCGCTCAGGACCAGGTAGACACACGTGACGGCGACGATGAGATGTATGGCGCGCTCGTGGAACGTGTAGCGGCTGACGTGGTCTGCATCCAGCTTGCGCCACCGGATCGTCTTCATGGATGTTTCTCCGTGCCGTCGTGTGCTGCTTCGCCTGGATCTTCCTTTGGACCGAAGAGGAAGAAGTGGGCGATCATTCCGATGAGGCCGCCGACGATCGCGAGTCCGCCCACCCATTTGAGCGGGCCCTGCCAGAGACCGACGGATACGGGGATGCGTGGGTCTTTGGGCAGGCCGCCGTATTGCTCGGGGAGGTTCACATCGTGCAGCACATAGACGACACCTGTGCCTCCGACGCCGGGTGGATCGTAGACTCCGGCGTTCGGATATCCGAAGTGTTCGCGAAGCTGTTCGGCTCGCTTATGCGCGACGTGAAGCATGTCCTCCTTGATTCCGAACTGGAGGCATCCGGTGGGGCAGGACTTGATGCATGCGGGCTCGAGGCCTTGCTCCACGCGGTCGGAACAGAGAGTGCATTTGAATACTTTCTTCGACTGGGGATTGAACTTGGGCACATTGAACGGGCAGCCGATGGTGCAGTACTGGCAGCCGATGCAGAGGTCGTGATTGAAGTCGACGATTCCGTTTTCGTATTGGACGATTGCGCCTTCGGCGGGGCACGCGGCGAGGCAACCGGGGTCGGCGCAGTGCATACAGCCGTGCTTGCGCAGGAGCCACTGGAGCGATCCGTCGTCGCGCTCGACCTCGTCCATCTTGACGAGCGTCCAGACGTTCCACGCGGTGTCGGGCATGGTCTGGAGGTCGTTTTGAAATGTCGTTTCGGCGAAGGGCAGATCGTTCCATTCCTGGCAGGCGATTTCGCAGGCCCTGCAGCCGATGCACGTGGTGGTATCGATGAGCTTGGCTACTCGCTCCTCGCGGACGGTGTCGACGCCCGGTATCGGGCCGGCGTGGGCCGAGATCTTTTGAATGCGGCGTGTCTCGGCGCTCATAGGCGGTCCACCTTTTCGACCTTCACCAGGAAGGTCTTGTATTCCGGTGTCAGAGTATTGGCGTCGTAGCTGGTGGGCGTGATCAGGTTGACGAGCGTGCGCGAGGTGCGGCCGGCATCTTCGGAGATACCGCGGAATCCCCAGCTGAAGGGAATGCCGACCTGGTAAAGGCGCTTGCCGTCGACCTGCAGAGGCTGGAGCCGTTTGGTCACCATCGCCCTGCAAACGTGCGCGCCGCGGATGCTTGAGACGCGGATGAAATCGCCGGCGCTGATGCCGAGTTCCTTCGCCATCTGGTCGTTGATCTCCGCGAATGGTTCGGGCACAAGCTCAACGTTTGCCGGATTGTTCTTTGTCCAGAAGTGATAGGTCTCGGTGAGGCGCATGGTGAACGCGATCGCGGTGTAGCCGTCGGACGGCTTTGCGAATTTGTCGAACTGCGTCTCGACTTTCTTACCGAGCGGGTTGGTCGGCACCTGCGGGTGAAGGACATTCTGAACGGGGCTTTCGATGGGTTCGTAGTGCTCGGGGAATGGCCCTTCAACGAGGAGCGACAAAGGAGCGAAGAGCCGCCCGACGCCTTCCTGGGTCATGATGAAGGGGCCCATGTGGTCCTTCGGCGCGGAATCCGCCTTGAAGTCGGGAACGTCGAAGCCCTTCCATTTGCCTGCGGATTCATCCCACCAAACGGACGCGCGATCGGGGTCCCAGGGCTTGCCCTGCGGATCGCAGGATGCCCGGTTGTAAAGCACGCGCCGGTTCATGGGCCAGGCCCAGGCGAAGTTGGGATAGATTCCAAGGCCGGACGGATCGTCCATGCCACGGCGCTTTGTGAGTGCTCCGCCCTGCGGCCATGAGCCGCAATAGATCCAGCAGCCACTGTTCGTGGTGCCGTCGTCGCGGAGCCAGGAGAAATCCGGCAGCTGCGTTCCGGCGGGGATTGTGGCGTCGGCCTGCGTGACCGGAGCGAGAGCTCGGCCGTTGAGTTCTTTGGCGAGCTCTTCGGCGCCGGGGTGCTCGGGGTCTGCGTAATCCCACGCGAGATTCAGAATCGGGTCGGGATACGCGCCGCCCTCCTTCTGGTAGAGCTTGCGGACCCGGACGAAGATCTGCGCAAGAATCTCGAGATCGATGCGCGCGTCGCCGGGTGGAGGCGTCGCGGCATCCTTCCACACCATGAGGCGACCCGAGTTGACCATCGTTCCTGCTTTTTCGGAGAATCCTGCGCCGGGCAAGCGGTAGACCGTCGTGGTTATCTTCGACTGCTCTTCGGCGGAGATGCCAGGGGCGCGCCAGAACTCGCTTGTTTCGTCCGGGAATATCTCGCACACCACGAGCCAGTCCAGTTCCTTGAGGGCAGCAAGCGTGCGATTTACAGACGGACCCAGCGCCAGCACGTTCATGCCGAAGCAGAGCATCCCGTCGACCTTGCCGCGGAGAGTCTCCTGCGCGAGCGCCCACCAGCCGCGTCCATCGGGCCGCTTGGGAACGTAGTCATAGGCCCAGCCGTTAGCTTTGGTTGCAGCCGGCCCGAACAGCGACTTTTGCAGCGAGACCGCAAACCGGGGCGTGTTGGCCCAGTAATTCATCGACTGCCATTCACTGGGCTTTGAAGGCGTGGGCGTGATGCGCTTCATCCACGCGTCGAAACTTCCATCGGATGCCGAAGGCGGCTTCAGGTAACCGGGCAGGCTGTCCCAGGAGATGGCCAGATCCGTCGCGCCCTGCACATTGGAATGACCGCGGAGAGCATTGACGCCGCCACCCGGGCGTCCGATATTGCCGAGCAGGAGTTGCAGAATCGCGCCGGAACGAATGATCTGCGTGCCGACCGAGTGATGCGTCCAGCCAAGCGCATAGAGCAGGCTGCCGGTCTTCGTCATGTCGCCGTTGCGGCGCATTCCCGCGTACTCTTCGGCGACCTTGAGGAAGCTGGCCTGGGGAACTCCGGTGATGCGCTCGACCATCTCCGGCGTGTAGCGGGAATACTGTTTGCGCAAGAGCTGAAACACGCAGTGCGGGTCCTGGAGCGTTGGGTCGGCAGTCACGTTTTCCGGCATGGTGCCCGGCTTACCTGCCCCGCCCGATCCGCGGTAGTTCCAGGTGCTCCTGTCATAGTCAGAGCGCGCCGGGTCGAAACCGGAGAAAAGACCGTCGTCCGCACAGTGGAAGTCTTCGTTCACCAGGAACGAAGCGTTCGTGTAGTGCAATACGTAATCGTGCGCGTAGAGGTTGTTCTCGATTACGTAGCGGATCAGCCCGCCGACAAACGCGATGTCGGTTCCTGCCCTGATGGGCACGTGGAAGTCGGCGGTGGCCGCGGTGCGGGTAAAGCGCGGGTCCACAACGATCATGCGCGCGTTGCGCACGCGCTTTGCCTCGATCGCCCACTTGAAGCCGCACGGATGGTTTTCAGCCGGGTTGCAGCCAATGATCAACAGGACATCGGCATTGGCGATGTCGTTCCAGCTGTTGGTCATGGCGCCCCGGCCATACGTGGTCCCCAGACCGGGGACCGATGGGCCGTGTCAAGTACGCGCCACGTTTTCGTGGCGCACAACCCCCAAGGCTGCCGTTGTCTTCACAACGGTCCAGCAGAATTCGTTCGTATCCGTGGCGCCGCCCGCAAACATGATGTTTTCGCAGCGGTTGACGGTGCGCCCTTGCTCGTCAACATGCACAAAGCCTTTATCGCGCGTATCTTTCACCCGGCGCGCGATTTCGTCGAGAGCTTTGTCCCAGGAGATGTCTTCCCAGTCGGAACGGCCCGGGCGCCTGACCTGGGGCCTGGTGAGCCTTCGCTCGTTGACGCAATCCTGCTGAAGGGATGCGCCCTTCGGGCAGAGCGTTCCGCGATTGACCGGGTGATCGGGGTCGCCTTCGACATGCACCACAGCGGGAAAGACGTTCTTTGCGCCGTCGCCGATGGTGTGGACGATCACGCCGCAGCAGACGGCGCAGTATGGGCAGCTCGACCGGGTTTGCGTCGTCTTTGAGGTTTTCAGCGTGCTTGCCTGGGCGACAAGGGGCCGAATATCGAGCCCGAGGGCGAGGGCGCCGCTCCCGCCGGCCATCAAACGAATGAAGTCCCGTCGTGACGCTTCCATCCCTGTGGTCTCCTCCCGGGGTACGCGGACCGCCGCCAGGAAAGCGTGAAACGGGCGGCTGAATCCGGCGCCGACATTGCAACTTGCGGTGCGGCATCGACCGCAATGACGCGAAACTTCTTTTGCGCGGCCGGCTAGTTTGATATCAGCGAACTAGCGGCCCGATTAGAACTATCAGTTTTGCCAGAATCAACAGCTCCTGCATTCGGGAACAGCCACGAGTTGAGGTGTAGCCTTGTGTTCGGGAGCCAGAACATGCCGCTGCCTGCTGGAAGCCTTGAACTGACGGAAATCAGAGAATGGCGTGACGGCAGGTATTCGCGCGATTCCGACTCGCTCGCAACGGAAGAACCGCTCGAGATCCGGGTCGGATCGGTTCCATTGGTTGTGACGATGCGCACGCCCGGGCACGATCGGGAACTGGCCGCCGGCTATCTCTGGACGGAAGGGGTTATCGACTCGCCCGATCAGATTGATGAGTTCCGGCAGCTTTCAAAACATACAGGCGCTCCTGAAAATGTGATCGAGGTGCACGGGGCGGCGAGCCTGGAGCCGCGAGAGGCAATGCGGGGGAACCTGCTTGCGACATCGAGCTGCGGGGTTTGCGGAAAGGCCTATATTGAGGCGATCCGGTCGCGGGATATCGCTCCTCTAACTGATGGTTTCAAGATAGATCCGGAGTTACTTTGCCAGTTACCGGAGCGCGCGCGCGCCGAACAGGAAGTGTTTGGACGCACGGGCGGATTGCATGCGGCAGCGCTCTTCAGCGAGAAGGGCGAGCTCCTGGTTCTGAGAGAGGACATAGGCAGGCACAATGCAGTGGATAAGATCGTGGGCTGGGCGCTTCTGAATCGCCTGCTGCCGCTCTCGCGTTGCATTCTGCTTGCCAGCGGTAGGGGCGGATTTGAAATTGTGCAGAAGGCATTGACGGCGGGGATTCCGGTTCTTGCGTGCGTCTCGGCGCCATCGAGTCTCGCCGTGAAGCTTGCGCGCGAGTTCAATCTTGCGCTGATTGGATTTCTGCGGGAGCGGAGGTTTGTGGTGTATTCGGGTGGGGACCGATTGTCGGGAGATTCCGTAAGCGCGGCGTCGTAACGGCTACTGCACCAGCATGACGGGCGCGCGCCAGAAGGCGGCTTTGTTGGTTGATGGATCGAGGACCGTGATTTGGCAGTCGTAGCGGCCGCGAGGAAGCTGATCGACGCCGAGGTCGAAGCTCATCGGCATGGTGCCGAGGCGGCTAGCGGGATTCGGAGAGATGGACTGCGGAGGCGTCTCGAGAAGCTTCTTCCCTTCCTGGTAGAAGGTAACGAAGGCTACGAGCGGGGCCTCGGGAGCGGGAGCGGCAGCAGGGGTTTGCGGCGTTGAAGCCTGTGCGGGCTGCTTGTAGGCCTGGAAGTAGACGTAGACCTTGTGCCCGGTGCTGAAGACACGCGTCACGCTGGGGATGAGCTTCTTTCCGTTTTGAACCAGAGGATTGGCGGCGTCATCCTTGGCGCGATCCTTGGCTTTGGCGGCGTCGTAGATGGCGTCTTTGAGATCGACGCGCTGGCTGCTGAGGACGACAGCGCTCATCGGGATGCGCTTCTGCTCTTTGTTCAGATTGGGGATGACGAAGTTGGTTTGATAAGTGCCGATGCGGCCGGTTTCGTCGTCGCGTGCGAGGAACTTGATGGAGTATTTGCCGGGCAGGAGCGTGAAGCCCGTGTCGTATTCGATGGGGCGGTGGGCTAGCTCGGCGGCGGTGGCGTCGGACAGCTTGATGTTCACGTTGTCGCGCACGTTGCTGACGGTGGTGCCGCCGACTAGATCCTTGATTTCACCGACGAAATCGATGCGCGTGTATTCCGCGCCGCCGCGCTTTGCGAGAGCGAGTTCGCGGCCCGGGATTTTCACAACGATGGGCGTGAAATACTCGGCGCGGTTGAGCTGGAAGTAATCGATCTCCATGGAGATGGTGAGATCGGTGATGGGATCGTCGAGCATGAGGGCGTCTTCAAGCTGGCGCTCGCGGTCGATGTCGTTGAACTTGCGGAACTCTTTGTCGGCGTAGTAGCCCTGGCGAAAGTCGAGCTTTGCTTCCTGATTCTGCTTGAGCGAAATTCGGATGCGCCGGAATTTTCCGTCGCGGTCAGTATTGGTGGTGTAGTAGCCGAGGATGTAGTAATCCGAGATGGCCTGCTGCGCCTGCTCGATGCCGCGCGCGAGGTCGTTGTTGTCGAGGAATGCCTTGCCGCCGGTGTCGGCGGCAATGGCGTAGAGCGTGTCCTGCGATTGCTGGAGGGCCGATGTGACGGCGAGCGCTGACGCACCCGTGTACATGCCCTGGCCGCCGGGTGAGCCTTGTGTTGCGTCTCCGAGCGGCGCCTGGGCGACGAGGCCGCGGGCATCGATGGTCCAGATGGAGACGCCGGCCTTGATTGCAGCGTCCGTGGTGGCGTGAAGCTGCGCCTGGTTGTCGATTCCATTGAGGCGCAGGCCGCTGGCGAAGTAGAGGAGCGACTTCTTCTCGTTCACCTGGCCGAGCATGCGGGCAGCGGTTTCAAGCGCGGAGAGCTGGCGGTCGGTATTGAAGACGTTGAATTGCGAATCGTCCTGGCCAAATGCGGCGCCGGTGTCGGCGGTGCTCGAGTCATCGACGCTGTCGGCGGAGCCCTGGCCTTCTCCGACGACCATGGTTTCGAGGATGCTCAGAAGGCGATTGCGGTCGCTGGTGAAGTCCTGGAGGATGTCGACTGATCCGCCTTCGAATCGGAGGATGGCGATCATGTCGGCTGTCGTCATCTGGGTGCGGATGAATTTTTCGGCGGCTTCGAGCGAACGCATCTGATCGGCCGGTGGGAGCGCTGTCATGTCGAAATAAAACGCCATCAACCGGCGATTCTTGTAGCGCTCGTTCTCCATGGATTCGGAGGCGATCTGCGAGCGCACGAGGCGGTTGTAGATGGTGGTGTCTTCGGTTTTCGAAGTGGAGGCGGGCAATGGCTTTGCCGTCTCGGACAGGTCCTGGTGCTCGCAGTAGCGGATGGTCTGCGGCTCCCCGTTTTCAGTGAGCACGAAGTCGGCGGCGGTGAGGCCGTGGATGAAGTTGCCCTGCTTGTCCTTGACCGTGACGGCTTCGACGACGAGGTTCGAGTTCATCGAGAGAGTGAACGTCTGCGGCTCGTTTGCGCTCTTATTCTGGCCGACCTGCTGCGGGTGCGTGACGACGGCCGCTGCGAGAATGAGTGCGAAGACTGCGAGGCGGCGCTTCATTGGAACCTCAGGTGCGTCGAGACCTGCAGGCTGCGCATGGCGTTGGGGGCGACCGGCAGGCCGAACTGCGTGCTTGTGACGTAGTTGTTCCAGCTCGAGAAGGTTGCGTGATTGAAGATGTTGTTCGAGATGATTGCAACGTCGAGATAGGACTTGCCATGCGGGCGAAAGGTCCTCGCAAGGGTGCTGGCGAAGCTGAATTGATCGGGGCCGGTGATTGAATTCCTGGGTGCGGTTCCCCACTGGCCGGGAGCGGGCGCGCTGTATGCGGCGGAATTCAGGCGGGCGTTCGATCCGCTGAGATAGATGGGCTCGCCGGTCAGATCGGGCCGGATGATATTGGTGAATCCGGTGCCGGGAACGGCGGACGGGAAGAGCGGGGTCTCGGGCAGGCCGGTTCCGGCGCTGAGAGTGCCCGTCAGCGTCCACTCCTTCAATGCGCGGCCGCGCCAACCGCCGAGCAGGGTTCCGCCTTCGAGGCCCTGGCCGCTGGTGTACTGCGCCTGCGCGCTGAGGAGGTGGCGCTGATCGAACGACGAGAGGGAGCGCTCGGCGTGCGGGTCGAGCCAGTTCTGCGCGATGGATGCGGAGGGAAAAGTGAGGTTTGCCGATTGCGGTTGACCGCTTCCGCTCGAGACACTGTGCCCTTGGCCGCCAAGATAGGCATCGTCGTCGATAGACTTGGCATAGGTATACGTGAGCGATGCGGCGAGCCCGGCGCGCAGACGGCGGCGCAACTGGATCTCACCTGAATTGCGGATCGAGCTGCCGCCCGATGTCTCATAGACAAAGCCCGATGGGCAGCCTGGGCATGGGTCGGATTCGCCGAGCGGATAGCTGTTGGGCAGAAACTGCTGCGGGCCGTGCGTGCCTTTCGTGCCGAGGTACGTTGCCTGCATCTGCATCGCCCAGGGAAGATCGCGCTGGACCTGGAGTTGCCACTCCTGCGCATATCCGATGCGGAAATTGGGGTCGATACCGAAGGTCTGGCTCGTGACCTCTGAACAGGGCGCGAATCCATCAGCCAATGTGAGCGGGCATGTGGGGCTGTTCTGCGCGTTCTGACTCTTTGAGAGCGGCGCCTGCTGCGCCATCTGCAAAATGATGCTCTGGTACACAGAAGTGTCGGGATAAAGACCGTATCCGGCGCGGATCACGATGGTTGATGCGGGGATGGGACGCCAGCTGATGCCGATTCGTGGCTGGATGAGGCTGCGATCGGGCCGGATGAGCGAAGACGGATAATGCTGTCCGGTGAGCGCGCCGACCGGACTTGTGCCGACGACCGGAGCGACGGCTGTGAAGCCGTTGGCTACGTCGAGGTTCACTAGGCGGCCGAAGAGTTCGGTCATGGGCGCGCCGTAGTCCCAGCGCAGGCCCGCATCGATGGTGAGGACGGGAAGCAGGCGCCAGTCGTCGTTGAAGAATGCGGCATAGACCGGCTGGCGGAAATACTTGTCGGCGTTGCCGTAGGCGATGCTGCTGGTGTCGGGAACGCCGATGAGAAAATCGGCGAGGTCGGAGCCGGTAGTCGGGCTCGCCGCAGCGCCTTGCGTCGCCGCGCCTGTGAAGGCGAATGAGCCGCGCGGGTTCTGCTGGAAGAATTCGTTGTATCCCTGCTTGCGGAATTCGCCGCCGATGGAGATGTTGTGCTTGGCGTGATAGTAGAGCATTGACTCGGTGACGTCGTCGCTGCGATTGCGATTGAAGGCGCTGTTGGCGTCGCCGAGGCCGGCGAAACCGCTGGAAAAATTCAGAGCCGGCGGGCCCCAGTTTTCGGGGTCCTGGTTGTTGCCGGTGATTCCCGCGTCGCCCGACACATTTACGTGATTCGCGAAGTTGGGCGTGACCTCGGTACGCAGGCGGCTGAATGTGTATCCGGCGAAGAGAAACAGGCTCGGCTTGAGGCGGTGGCTCCAGTGGATGTTGCTGTTGATGCCGAGGGTGCCGGTCTGATCGACGAAGCCGAAGAGGTTGACGCTATCGGATCGTGTGCTTTGAAAATTGAAGCCGCCATAGAGCTGATCCTTGCGGCCGAGCGTTTTATCGAGATGCGATTGCAGTGCGTCCTGATGCGTAGCGGTGAGGACGGGCGCCTGGTAGTTGTAGCCGGAGCCGCCTGCGATGTTGGGCAGCGGATAGAGCTTGAGAAGCTTGGCCGCTTCTGCGCTGACGGGTACCTGGTTGTCCTGATAGGGCGCACCCGTGGCGGGATTGTAGATGGTGAGCGGCTGGCCTTGGGCATTCGTCAGCCCGGCGAGGTTGCCGTTGCGCTGGTCCTCTGTGGGCACGAGGCCGGTTAGGAATTGGGAGGTGCTGTTGCGCGTCCACTGGTAGGAGACAAAGAAATTCGGGCCACGCGGCAACAGGTGCGGAATCTTCATCGGGCCCTGGAGCGTTGCAACGAAGGTGAAGTCGCTGTAGGAGGGTTTCGCGGTTTCGATGCCGGTGAGCGAGTACGGCCGCGCGTCGAGCACCGAGTTCTCGATGAAGGCGGCGATCCCTCCTGTGTAGAGAGCCTTACTGCCGCGGCGTGTATTGCCGAAGGCGGGATTCCTGGAGTAGACGGAGGTTGCGGCGTTGTTCACGCTGCCCTGCACGAGGAAGCCATCGGAACTCTGGTCGTTCTGATCGGGCGCCTTGGGCATCTCCTGCGCGGCTTGCGCGCCGTTTGGCGCAGATTGCTTTGCCTCGGCTTTCTGGGCCTCCGTTGCCGCCACGGCCGGAGGAAGGCTGACCGCGGGAAGCTCTGTCTGCGCGTGGGCCATGATCTGGTTCTGAGGCAACAGCTTCATCTCCCATTGAGCGGTGGACGCGTTCGGAGCCACCGTCACGTCTGCTTGAACGGGCTCAAAACACTGCATCGAAATGGTGATGGCCCATTTGCCGTCAGCGAGATCGTCGAACGTGAACGCACCATTCTGATCGGACACAGCGGTAACTGTCTTTGATCCCTGGGTCGCGGTGACGGTTGCGCCGGGGAGCGGCAAGCCGCCGAATGTGACAGTGCCGTGAAACGAAGATGCCGCGGCGAACGCGGAGAAGAGAACCCACACAGCAACACAGGCAAAATGTCGAACTCGGTGCATCGGCTCCTTGTCTCTCAATCACTCGGCTGCCCAAGGGCCGCGGCACCGAGGTATCAATAGTGACGTCCGGTCTGGCGTCGAATGATCACGATGATCTTCGACATCTTATTTCTAATTCTCTGACGGCTTCTCGATGTGATCGATCACGATGACGTCGGCTTGCGTCTTCTCCGACACCAGCTTCAACCCAAGCTGCTCCTGAACTGCTGTGAAGATGGACGGGCCGACGGGGTCCTGCGTTTGCGCGCTCCCGTCCGGCGAAGGCGCGGCGTGGGGCATTCCCATCGGCCCCGCGCTATCGTCGGGCATAAAGTTGAGGTTAAAATCGTACTTCTTCTGGAGTCCCGTCTTGTCTATGACTGTCTTCCCGAGCTGATTTGAAAGCATGCTTGCGAGCGAATCCATGGTTGTCATGTGCGCCTCCAGGGAAAATCCCTGCGGCGACATCCGCATCATCGTCCTCGGCTTCTGCGGAGCGTCCTGACCTGCCGCGCCGGGTTTTGGCGGAGGCGCATCGGCGCTTATTTCCTTCACTTCCTGTACGGCGGACTCCGTCAGCTTCGGGCCTCCCTTTCCGACTGCCAGCGTGTAGACCTGAAGTTCTTTCGCCTCATGGTGAAACTTCAACGCGTATCGATCCTGCAGGACCGGGATCAGCATCGCCCACCGCTGATGCTGATCGAGCGCCTTGAGCTTCGCCGCATCCTCGGGCGCAACTTTGGCCTCGATATCGTAGCGGGCGGACGTCCACTCCGGTTCGCCGGCGATCCGGTCGCGGGACACGTTAAATGCGAAGCGAAGAAGATCGTCGAGCGGAACGCCGTCCGCGGCAAAGCCGTCGGGCGTGATCCTCGTCCCGATTCTCATCATCATGCCTTCGTCTTTATGCGGCTTGATCGAGACGACATCAAACTGGATCGGCTGATCGGTTGCGCTCTGCGCCTGCGCCGGAGGTGCGCCGCTGCTTAGGCTGCCCGATTGCGCGTGCAGAGCGGCAGACAACGCTGCGCACAGGGCCAGAACAGGCAGCGCGTGACGAGCCGCCCACTTCCGCGAAACTGCATTACCGATCATTGCGACGCTCCATAGCCGGCCGGGGATCGAGCCGGGGTTAGTTCGGCGACGGCTTTTCCACGTGGTCGATGACGATGACATCGTCGGGCGCTTTGGTGGCTTCTATCTTGAGGCCTATCTGCTCCTGCACCGCGGTGTAGAGGCTCGGAGGGGCATTCGGGTTATCGCCCGCGGGCGGAGGCGCGGGTCCGCCTGTCACTCCGCGGAACTGCGCGAACTGCGAGTCGTCAGGCGTCCACTTCAGCGTGAAGTCGTACTTGTCTTTCAGTCCGGTCTGGTCGACGACTGGCCTGTCCATCACGCCGGACTGCATCCAGGTGGCGAATTCGGGCATGCTCAGGTTGCGCACGATCAGGTCGCCGAGGCCCCTGAACCCAAACCCTTGCGGGTCGTTGGGCCCGGCTGTTGTCTTGGTCATCTTTGGCCCGCCGGCGGCGAGGCGGACGGCGTAGACAGATAGCTCTTTCTGCTCGTGATGGAATTTGAGGGCGCAGCGGTCGGTGAGCAGCTTCTGCACCATCGACCCCATTTGCTTGAGGTTCGGCCGGCCCGGGACGTCGGGCTTGCCGTCGATGTCGAACAGCTCGGTTCCGAACCAGTCGGGCGCGCCAATGATTTGCTTCGCGTGGAGCCCGTAGGCGAAGGCGATCAGGTCGTTCATGTTCGTGTTGAAGGTCACGAACTGAGTTCCCCGGAATCCGAACCCCTTTCCCTGACGGCCTGGCTCGCTCGGCTTGATGGTGGCCACTTCCAGGCTGGGGTCGGCGTCTGCGGCCATCGTCTTTGGCGGCTCCGGGATCGGCCAGGCAGTATCCGGCGTAGTACGCGCAAGGTTGAGCGGCAGCGGATTCCCTCCCTGCGTCCAGTAGCCCGCGATCGTCTTGCCGTCGGCGAACATCTTTCCTTCGTAACTGCCGCTGATCAGTTTGATCTCATACTTGTAGACGCCCCCCTCGAAGCTGACTTTTGACGCTGCAATACCCTGTCCGCCGCCCTGATCGATGCTGTAGAACATCGCCTTGAGCGCGCCCTTGTCGTCTTTTGTGATCTTGTTGACGATGCGCAGATCGGCATTTGCCTGGGGAACGTGCAACGTGCCTTGCCATACGCCGATGATGTCCTGAGCCGATGCCGGGGCTGATGCCGGGGCTGCTTCAGCGGCCTGCGCGGGCGCCGGCGAGGCTTGCGCGGGGGTCTGGCTGGTCGCCAGGTTCGCATTGGCGCCGAGAGCGATGATCATGAGTGCGGATGCAGCCAAACTGGCCCATTGATTCCGGCTCTTTGTGCCGCTCAACCTGCACCGTGCCGCTTTGGATCTCATGGAGAATCCTCTTTTCTTCCGGGTGACCTCAACAATTTCGCGAAGAGCCTGCCGTGCGTTGGCTTGGATTTGGCCAGAATACACTCTTGGACGAATCCATTCCTATTTGGTGTTCGACGGACTATACGCACACGGACGAATCGCAGTTCAGCGGAGCTGCTGCCGGCCGCCGAACAATCCAGTTGCCAGTTAATTGGAATTCTTCGTCGATTGCGCTGCCGGAGGGGCGGGTGACACGGCGCGAGCGACAGGCCCCGCCCCGGTGCGACCTTCAAAAGAAAAGTCAGTTTGTGGTTTCGAAAATCCTGGCTCAGTTAGAAAAGCCGTACGCGTCCCCGTGAAATTCCAGCTCGACCGCGGTGAGCCCTTTGAGATCCACGGAGTGGGAGATATTGTCCACGGAGATACGCCACCAGCCGAAGGGGCTGAGCGGGGCGTAATTGCCCTTTGGGGTCTCCTCTGTGATGTTGCCGTCGAACGTGATGTTCGTCTTGCCCTCTTTCTCTTCATATTTGAAGAGCACGGGAACCGGGACCGTGGTGAAGGTGAACTCGGCCCCATCACGCCTGACCACCTGGTTGGTCCCGCAATGGACGATGTTGACGGCGTACAGCCCGTTCTTGCTGCTGGCGCCGCGCAGGTAGGCGCGCACCTTCTTGACCATGACTTCGGCAAGCAGGGCAAACCCTGTCATTTCTCCCGACTCTCCCGGCCGGCGCAACGGCACAGGTGTTGTGTAGGGGCGCGTCGGAGACAACTCCAGCGTGGTTTCTCCGGTGTCGCGCAGTTCCTCGAAGGCGCGCCGGAAGTTGTCTTTGTCGAGGCGCACGACAGCGCCTCGCGCGGCCGGATTGACTTTGCGTGCTTCAGTGGATGGAAACGGCGAAGGCGCCAGGACGCGGGCTTCCACGACCTTTCCAAAGTCGTTGAGGAGGTCGGCTTGCCCGGATCTGAGAATTCCAGCGGTGACAGTTGATGCAGACTTCAATCCCAATCGCTCGTAGATGGGGAAATCCTTGAGAGCCCACCAGGAGTAAGCGCGGCTGGCCAGGTAGACCTGTTCGATGACGTTGGAGCGCGCCTTGTCGTACAGGTCGCCGACCCAGGCGACAAATTCCGGCAGGTCAGGCCGGGCTTTCTTGCTTAATTGATCGGCAACTATAGCCTGCTGCTGCTCCGCCTGTGCGATTTCCGCCTTGATTTCAGCGATCTGTCCGCACATGGCGTTATAGTCCAGAACCAGCTGGTTGCGGACATCGGAGAGGTCGATCAACCGGTCGAGAGCCGCGCGCGCTTCATCGCCTTCGAGGATGCCGTAGTAAGGCTTCAAGGATTCGTCGAGGCGCTTGCGGCTGGCCAGGAGCTTGAACCCATTGGCGTCGGGCAAGTCGAGGATGTCCTGGTTCTCCTTAACCTTGTAGGCGTCTCCCAGCTTCACTCCTTCGCCGAGTTCGATCATGCGATGGATTTTGTATTGGGTGGCGACCTCTTCGTCGTAGATGCCCTTGATGTCCTTGATGGCACCGGCAGCGAACTTGAGAATATCCTTGGCGCCTGTTTCCGTGGGAACAGTCCACCCGCCGACGACCTTGATCAACTTGGTGAGGGTAAGGCCTTCCTGTTCCTGAATCTTGCCCTCGACGGCCTGGAGTTTCTTTGTGACGACGTTTTCCTGCGCAAGGACGTCTTTGTGGGCGGACTCCATGACCCGTTGGAGCGCGGGCAGGCGCTTCTGGGTCTCGCCCAGCTTGGATATCAGCGCTGTGATCTCATCTTTCGCCTTTTTGTGAGCATCGTTCAGTTTACTTGCGGCCTCGGTGTGTTTTTCGAACACACTCTGATAGCCATTCGCGTCTTTTTCCAGGCTCTCCAGGTCGTCACAGGCCTTCTCAAGCGAGCCCTTATAAAAGGCGAGCGACGCGCGCGGGGCAAAGGAGCGCAAGTGCCCGAAGTAGGTGAGACCGAGATGCAGGCGCTGAACCAGCGCTGCACACTGGCCGTGAATCACGACGAAGTGCTGGCGATTGGGGGTTGCGGGAGGGAGCTTCGTCCAGGATCGGGTTAACCCCTCGATCCAGGCGACCAATTCCGCGGTGGCGCCATAGGTCTCCGCATCATGCGCGGCGAGAAACCCATTGCGGACGCGCTGCATGAGCATGGTGCAATGCGCCGGAAGCGCGCGCTCCGACAACTGCTGGAGCTTAACGGTCTCCCTGAGAGCTTTGCCGTCGAGCCCCTTGTTTTCCGGGTTCTTCGTCCGATCGGGTGTAGCCCCTTTGTGATCCCCGCGGGCGCCATTCTCCATCGACTTCTTGACCCACTGGGCGGATTGACTGACCGAATTCATTTCGTGTTCGAAGGCATTGCCCGATTTTCCGCCCTCTCCGGGGTCGCCTCCCGCGCCGGACTCGCCCGATGAGCCCATCTCGCCGCGGCGCACGTCTGTCGTAAACATCCCGGAAGAAACATCCTCCACGAAGTGGGTGGTGATTCTTCCTCCATTGCCGCCCATTCCTCCGACTCCGCCCGCGCCGCCGTCTCCGCCGTTGCCGCCTTTGCCGCCCTTGGTGCCGTATTGCAATCCGATTCCGCCGAACCCCATCGTGCCTTCAGCTCCGGGTCCGCCGTCCTGGCCTGGTTGCCCGGCCTGCCCTTTTTGTCCGGCCTGTCCGTCTCCGCCGCGCGCCACCAGGGCCAGGCGCAGGCTTGGGTCGGCCTTGGTGCAACCGAGGTAGATGTTGCCGGCAGCCTTGCCGGGCTCACCGGGCTTGCCGGGGTTCCCCCTGGCTCCGGTTGCGCCGTCGCCGCCTGGCCTTTCTGAGCCGCTGGCACTACCGAAGATCGCGAGCCCCGTTTCGCCTGCTTTCGCCGCACTGCTCTTGCCCGCCGCAGGCACGGCGCCGTCCTGGGATGGGCACGGCGCTCCGCTGACGTCGATTTTTGCCGGCTTATTGTCTCGATCGGCTGAGCTGGCAAGGACGCGCGCGAAGATCTGCACGTCGCGCCCGGGTAACTCCAGTGGCCCGCGAATCTCAACGACATCGCCGTAGACGATGAGATCCTTGCCGGGATCTACATACTCGGCGTTGGATAGTTTGGGATCCTGGGTGAGGATCAACCGCTCCAGCGCGCTGACGACTTGCCGCGCCTTGATATTGGGCTTGCCGCTTTCGATTTCGATGGAGTTGTGGAACTGAGAATGAAACTGGCCCATTTGGAATAACCCCCGCCGAAACAACATATCATTGCGGCGCTGATTTCCTGTATGAACATTTTATTTCGAAATGAGAACGAGCTGCCGAAGGCGAAAGCACGAATCGGAAGACCGGCTCACGTTTCGGCGGGGAGGATTGTGAAGCGGCGGCGGATGAGCCAGAGCAGGATGCCGCTGATGGCCCATGCGGTGCCGACGATCTTGGCCTTGGGATCGAGGTTCCACCAGAGGAGTGCACACGTGACGAAGCCGCCAAGCGAGAGCAGCATGGGCCACGACTGGGCCCAGCGGCCGTGACGCCAGCCGCGCAGCATGGAGGCGATGTTGACTCCCATGAAGGCGAGAAGCGCGCCGAAATTGAGCAGGTCTGCGCCGAGGGAATAACTGAAAATTAATGCGCCGGCGAGGCAGATGGCGCCGATGAGGATGACGTTGTTGCGGGGGATCCGGCTTTTACGCGAAACACCGGCGAAGAAGCGGCGGGGCAGAGCGCCGTCCTGGCCCATGGAGTAGAGCAGGCGGGCCGCGCCAAGCTGCGAGGCCATGCCGGAGCCGACGTTGGCAAGAAGCAGCGCCGCGTTGACGACGGCGAAGAGTAGCGGGCCTCCGACGCGTCCGGAGACGTAGACGTAGGCGGTGTTGATATCTGGGAACGCGGCGCCGCGCGGCCAGACGAGCTGCGCGAAGTAGACTTCGACGGCGGCGAGGATTCCGGTGATAAGGCAGGTGAGGACGATGGCGCGGGGCACACTGCGGGAGGGGTCTTTCGCTTCGTCGGTGAGAGTGGAGATTCCGTCGAAGCCGATGTAAGTGAGGACGGCGGTGGCGGTTCCGCGGAGCACTGCGCCGGTGTGGAAGCTCGACGGGTTGTAGAGCGGATCGAGGAAGAGCGCGGCGGAGGGATGGGCTAGCGCGAGGAGCCATCGCACAGAGGCCGTGAGCACCCACACGATGACGAGGCCGAGCGCGGCTGCCATGAGGGCGTTGATGCGAGCGGAGGTCTCGATGCCGTTGCAGTTGAGCGTGGTGAAGAGGATGGCGAAGAATGCGGCCCACGCGATGTAGGGCACGTGGGGAAGGAAGTTCATGGCCGCGCTCGAGCACCAGATGACGCAGATGAGCGGATTGATGATGTAGTCCATGACGAGGCACCAGCCGGTGATGTAGCCGAGGCTGGGGTGGATTTCTTTGCCGACATACAAGAACGCAGAACCGCCGTGCGGGTAAACGCGCGCCATGCGGCCATAGCTGATGGCCGTGAAGAGCATGGCGATGAGCGCGAGCAGGATGGTGGCGGTGACGTGGCCGTTGGACTTGTCGTAGAGCACGCCGAACACCGGCATCGGCGCGGTGGGCTGGATGAGGATGATGCCGTAGAGGACGAGGTCCCAGAAGCGCAGGCTGCGGCGAAGGCCGATTTGTTCTGTTGCGGTCGGGTCGGCGGACATTATCTGCCTTTCGACTCCGATGACGTTGCGGCCGAGGGCGTGATGGTGATGGGCGCGATGTTCCAGCCGTCGACTTGGATCGTTGGCGTGCCGGGGGCGTCCTCGGGCAGGCGCGCGGTAAGGGTGGTGGATTCGCCGGGCGGGAGTTCGATCCAGTTGTCGGACCAGAAGACGGGAGCGATGAGTCCGCCGGAACTGGTGCGGGCGGCGGCGTTGATCTGGAAGGCGAGAGCACTGGATGAATTTTCGAGGTGCAGGCGGATGACGCGTCCCTGCGGGGTGGACTCGATTGCGGCGGTGGCGTTGAGCTGCGCCTTGGGCAGGTCGGCGAGCGCGGTGAGGTCTTCCTGGCGGTCGGCGGGAGTGTGGGTGTAGTCGGTTTTGTTCCAGTCGAATGCGGTGAGTGTGTAGGGAACCCAGTAGAAGTTGCGGCTGACGAGATGGCCGGCGGAATCTGTGAGTTTGAGGTCGATGAAGAAGAGTCGCTCGTCGCCGGAGTAGAGCTTGTCGGGGATCTCGAGGACGTGCTGGGAGCTGTCGGCGGCGGAGTTGATGTCGGCTTCGGCGGAGTAGAGCTGGTTCCAGGCGCGGCCGTGGACGGTGACGGAGGCGTGGAGGCCTTCGACGGGCGAGTACGTGCTGTTGACGACGACGATGCCGTGGTCGTCGTAGGAGTACTGGATGTGGATGGGTTCGCAGGCTTTTTTGGTGGCGAAGTATCCGGCGTCGGCCTCGAGGTAATAGTCGTAGAGGTGCCAGATCATGGAGGGCCAGGCGTTGTTGAGCATCCACTGGATGACGCCGGTGGAGACGTACTTGTTCTTGCTGTAGGCCTCGTACATGGCGCGCTCGGAGTCGTAGGCCATGGTCTGCGCGATGCGGGTGTAGTCGGCGGCGGAGTTTGGCTTGCCGTAGACGGCAGCCATGGTGTCGTCGAGGACTTTGAGGTTGGTGAACTCGCCGCCGCCGTTGTGATAGGACCAATTGGCTGATGGCGGCCAGGCGTTGGGGTCGGGGAGGAATTTTTCGCGGCTGGCAAGCGAGACGATCGCGGGGCCGGGGCTGGTCTCAGTGTTGAAGCCGTAGGCGCCGCCGTTGTGGGTGTCAACGTACCAGTAGCTGGGCGCGACGTAGTCGTAGGGGCCGGTCATTTTGACGCCGTTTGGTCCGCCGCCAGCGGTGTTCTGCGTAGACGCTGCCGAGAGGATCGGGTTGGGCCAGTGGAGTTCAGATTCGACTTTGAGATAGGCGCTCTCGACGTTGGCGGGCGGGGCGTTGTCGCTTCCGTTGAGCCAGACGAGGATGCTGGCGTGGTGGCGGAGGCGGAGGAGTTGGGAGCGCAGCGAGGCGGTGGCGATGTCGAGGTCGCCGGGCTTCCATTCGTTCCAGTGTTCCCAGTGATCGCAGCAGCACCAGCCGAGAAGGACGAGGATGCCCTGCTGGTCGGCGAGATGGAAGAAGTCTTCGGTTTCGAGCTTGCCTTCGAGACGGATGGTGTTGAGGTGCATGTCGCGCACGAGGGCCATCTGGTTGACGAGGCGCTCGTGGTCGGTGCGGAGGAGCATGTCCTGCGACCAGCCGGCGCCGCGGATGAGGAGCGGCTTGCCATTGATGCGGAAGAGGCGCGCGCCGGTGGCGGTGAGCTCCGAGGTGATTTCACGGATGCCGAAGTCGATGGATTGCTCGTCGCTGGTGACGCCGTGATCGGTGAAGCTGAGGGTGAGGCGCTCGAGGTGCGGGTCGCCCATCTGGTAAGGCCACCAGAGCTTTGGATTGTGGATGCGGAGCGCGGGGAACTGCTCAGGTGTGAAGACGATGGTCTTGTCTTCATGCGGAGCGAGGGAGACGGGCTGCTCGATGCGGACGCCGGCGACGGTACCCGTGACGGAACCCTGGATAGCGCGATCGCTGGCGTTGTGGAGTTCGGCGTAGACGGTGAGCTCGGCCGTGGAGAGCGACTCGTCGGGGAGATGTGTGACGGCCATGGGCGAGCGAAGGGTGACGGGGCCGGTCTCGATCATGTCGACGTCGCCCCAAAGGCCCATGTCTTTGTCGGGCGGGCAGGGGTTCCAGTCGACCCAGTTGATGCCGAGGTCTTTTTCGGTGGGGGCGAAGGTTTCGATTGCGAGGATGTTGGGCTTGCCGGGAGCGACAGCGCTGGTGATGTCGAAATCGTAGGTGCGGTAAGCGCCGGCGATGGCGGAGCTGTCCGCGATGCGATGGCCGTTGACCCAGAGCTCGCCGCGGTAATTGATGCCGTTGAAGTGCAGCCAGAGGCGGTGATCGGGACCGAGAGCAGGCGTGGTGATTTCGGTGCGATACCACCAGCCGCAGTGGTAGGGGCTGTCGGCTGGCATGGGCAGGTTGGAAAAGTTGTGGCCGATCGGATAACTCGTGCCCGGGATGTCACGAAGGTTGGTGCCGAAGTAAGGATCGGGGAACACCTTTGCGGCTGCCTGCGCGGCGAGGACGGTCGAGGGGACGGTCGTCTTGAGCCAGTCGTCTGCGCGGAAGCCCGGCGCGGAGATGGCGGCGCCGTCGGCATTCAGCTTGCAGGCGGACTGGAGGCGCCAGTTGTCGTGGAGGTGCGTGACAGAGGCCGCGCGCAATGCAGCTGGAAGGCCGAGGAGTGCGAGGAGGAAGCAAGTCCATTTTTGCGGCATCGTATGCGTCATCGGTCGATCACCCATTGATTTTGTTGTGTGCGCAATTGGGACTGGCTGAGACATTGGAATCAGGACGCTGCTGAATTGGCTGCGCGGACGGCTCAAGTGCCGCGCGCGCGTCGTGCAAGGCTCTGCGCGCGGGCTTGTGGCGGCGCCGCCGTCGACATGCGCACAACGAGTTCGGGTGCGGTCTGATGCAGGCGGCCATCGTGGTGATTGCCCCCAGGCTTGCGGATCGCCTCGAGAACCTGGCGTGCGGCAGCGAGCCCCATGTCGCGCAGCGGCTGGCGGACAGTGGTGATGGCCGGGGTGGCGACTTCGGCGGGAAGCACGTCGTCAAAGCCCATGACGGAGCAGTCGGCGGGAATGCGAATGCCGGCTTCAGTGAGACCTCGGACGACGCCGAGGGCGGTGAGGTCGTCGAAGGCCAGCACCGCGGTGAAGGGCTTGCCGGAGGCGAGCATCTGGCGCGCAAAGCGAATGCCCCCTTCAAAACCGGAAGCTGGATCGGCGAGCCCGGGAAGGTCAAAGACGAGCGCGGGATCGATTTTGACGGCGGCGCGCGCCGCGGCTTTCTGAATGCCGGACCAGCGCGGTTCGCTGTCGCACATCTCCTGCGGGCCGCGGATGACGGCAACAGAGCGATGGCCGAGATCGGCGAGGTGCTGCATCGCGAGCGCGCCGCCGGCTTCGTTGTCGACGAGAATGGAGCCGATGCCGCGCGCGGTGAGATCGCGGCCGACGATGAGGACGGGGACATTGTTTTTGCGAACGTCGCCGAGCAAATTCGTTTCTTCAAAAACCCAGCTTGCGATGACGATGACGCCTTCGGCGCGGCGTTCGAGGATCATGTGCAGGTAGTTGTCGAAGAGCTTGCGCTCGGTCTGCGCGTCCATCATGAGAGGCAGGTAGCCGGCGTCGTGAAGGCCGTCCTGAATTCCGCGCATGATGGGGATGCAGAAGGGGTCGGAGAGGTCGAAGGCGAGGATACCAATGGTCTGCGTGCTGCGGCGGCGGAGTGAGCGGGCGTAGGCGTCGGGATGATAGCCGAGGCGGCGCGCGATGGCGCGGATGTGCGCGCGCGTGCTGACGGCGACGTTCTGCGACAGGGGCGCTTCGCTGAGCACGATGGAGACCGTGGAGACGGAGAAGCCGCTGGCGCGGGCGATGTCGAGCAGCGTGACGTGACCGGATTTGCGCTGACCCACGCTGCCTCCTTTCTCCGGAATTGTATTCGCGGCCCGGGCGAAGCAACCATGTTGCGAAGGGGCTGAAACGGGAGAGTTTTTCGCTTGACAGCCCGCAGCCGTAATCCTATATTCAGTCAACGTTGTTCAAACGTTTGAATCAATATACTCCGGGAGGTTTGAGATGAGAAGCACAAAATCGAACGCAGCCGCAGCCCTGCGGAAAGCTCTCTACCTTGCGGTGTTTTTAGGCGCGTCGGGCTGGGCGGCCGGACAGGCGGGACGCGGCGGGATCAGCGGCCTCGTGACCGATCCGACGGGCGCCATCATCCCCAAGGCGACAGTGACAGCGACGGACGATGCGACGGGAAGCAAGCTTTCGACGGTGACGACAAGTGCGGGGCTGTACTCATTCGTGTCGCTTGCCCCGGGATCGTACGACGTGAGCGCGACGGCCTCGGGTTTTGAAACCGTCGTGCAGAAGAACGTCCACGTGACCCTGGACCAGGTGAGCGCGGTGAACCTCTTGTTGCGGGTGGGCTCGGTGAGCGAAGTGGTGACGGTGACAGAGACGACGGAGCTGGCAGATACGAGCAACTCCACTGTCGGCCAGTTGATTACATCAGACACGATCGACCGGGTTCCGCTGCTGACGCGCAATGTGTATGACCTGGTGCAGTTAAGCAACGGCGTGACGCCGGCCAACGGAGCGCCCAATTCATCGAGCTCGTTTGCGGTCCAGAACATTTCGAGCGGCCGGCCCGGAGTGGATGTTTCGTCGTACACGGTGAATGGCGCAATCGAGGGATCGGTCTACTACATGGTGGATGGCAGCCCGATGGGCATTGCGGAGAACAATGCGGCCGCAATCATTCCGGCGATGGACCTGCCCGAGGATGCGGTAGACGAGGTGCGCGTGGAGACGCAGAACACTCCGGCCACATACCAGAGCGGGGGAGCGGGCGTTATTAGCGTCGCGAGCAAGTCGGGCGCCGACCAGTTCCATGGTGATGTGTTTGGTGTCTTTCGGCCCGATGTGCTGGCGGCGAACGAATACTTCAACAAGCAGTACGATGCGGCCAACGGCACGCCGAACACGCCGCCAGCTTTCCATCGCTACCAGGAAGGCGGATCGATTGGCGGGCCGATCAAGCGTGGGAAGCTATTTTTCTTCGGCGACTACGAGGCGACGCAGCAGCAGCTCTACGACGGCTCAAATTTTTTTACGGTGCCCACGAGCGCCGAACGGACCGGGGATTTCTCCGCGGACAACTTCACGATTTATGATCCGACGCTGCCGGACAATGCGGACGGCACTCGGCAACCTTTTGCCGGCAACATCATTCCCAATCCGAATCCGACGGGATTGAAGTTTCTCTCCGAGATGCCCAAGTGCAACGTTGGGGCGAGCTGCGACACGGCGGGCGATGGGGCGATCAACAACTTCTTCAAACCGGGCCTCGATCCGACCACCGCGCATAAGTTCGACATTCGCATTGACTGGATGCAAAGCGAGAAGCAGCGCATCTTTGGGCGTTTCTCGTTCGATCGGCTGTTCCTGGCAACCTTCAATGCGTTCGGCAACATGTGGGATTTGAACTATGCGCAAAACGTGACGAACGGACGCAACATCCTGCTGGCCGACGACCTCACGCTGAGCCCGTCCACGGCACTCGCGCTGCGCTACTCATTCACCCGGCACTACGAGAACCAGGGCGGCGATCCGCGGCAGGTGGGGTACGACATTACACAACTCGGATTTCCTTCTTCGCTGGCGGCCGAAGAGGTGTACAAGCTGTTGCCGTTTGCGATCTTCAACGATGTGGGAGGCGGGGTGGGCGGCACGGCAAACTACAACACGTTTCAATATGCGAGCGAGAACAGCGATGCGAGCGCAAGCCTTACGAAGGTGCTCGGAAAGCACGAGATCTCGGCCGGCTTTGAGTATATGAAGCGGCTTCTGAATGTGGGTCAGCCTCCGGCGCCTTCGGGATCGTACGCGTTTGATATCTCGGCGACGGATCAGAGCGTGAACTCTGCAGTGGGCGGCAGCGATTTTGCGTCACTGCTGATCGGGATGGGAACGACGCCGGGAACAGAGTCGAACAGCTATCCGAATTTTTCGAAAGACCTGTTCGCGGCCGAGGCGAGCCCCTATTATGCCGCGTTTGCCGAGGACACATGGCGGCCGAACAAGGCGGTGAGCGTTACGGCCGGGCTTCGCTGGGATATCTTCGGAGGGCGGACGGAACGGCACAACCGGCTCGAGTACTTCAACCCGACGATCCAGAACACGGCCAGTTCGGTTTCCTATACGGGAGCCGAGGTCTACGTAAACGGCGACAACCGCTCTCCGTTCGAAACCAACCTGACGAACTTCGGGCCGCGGCTTGGCTTCAGCTGGCAGGCGATGAATCACCTGGTCCTACGCGGCGGCGGAGGCTTCTACTTCGGGCCAAGCGTGCAGATGGTGGGAAGCGCCTCGCTCAACAGCGACGGCTATACGACGAACACCACGTGGAATGCGACTTGCTTTAACGGCGATGGCAATACGGTGTACAACGGAGACCCCGCTTGCAGCGGAGGCACGAGCACTCCCGATGACTTCACGGTTCCTTATGCAGTGAACAATCCGTTTCCGGCGGGGGTAGTCCCGGTGATCAGCAACCCGACCGGATTGGCCAACAACCTGGGGCTTTCGCTTAACACGATGCTGCACTCGCAGCGGACGGTGACCACCTACAACTACAACTTCGGATTCGAATACGAGTTTCCGCACGCGGTGGTGTTGAGCGCGGCGTACGTGGGAAGCCGGGGGCTGTTCCTGCCTCTCTCGTCGGCGGATCTGAATACGCTCAATCTGCAGACGATTGCAAATAACGGCGCCGCGTTATGCGTCGACCCCTCGAATCCGGCGTGCCAGATGGTGGCGAACACGTGGGCGCCGATTCAGCCGGCGACAAACGCCAATTTCGGCGCAGGGCAGGTGCCGCTCTGGCTTTCGCTGCAGCCGTTTCCGCAGTTCGGGAACGGCAGCTACGGCGGAGGCAACGGCGTGGTGGTGCACGGATATCCGGGCGGCGACTCGGACTACAGCTCGCTGCAGACCAAGGTGCAGAAGAGGCTCACGCACCACTTCACGACTCTGGTCTCATTTACGTGGGCCAAGCTGATCACCGATGACGGCAACCCGCCGCTGGGGTTTGTGGGGTCGCACAACGGCGCTCCGCAGGACTGGCGCAACATGGAGTTTGAGCACGCGGTGAGCCCGCAGGATGTGAAGTATCAGTTCACAGGCGCAGCCAGCTACGACCTGCCAGTAGGCAAAGGACGCGCGGCCAATCTCAGCGGTGCGGCCGACGCCGTTTTGGGCGGATGGACCATCAATGGGATTTTGTACCTGAGCACAGGCGTACCCATTGCATCGCCAGTTTCGGGAACGTCGCCTTCATACTTCAACCAGAGGGCAAACATGGTGTGCGATCCGAACCAGGGAGCTCCGCACACGGCGGCGGTCTGGTTCAATCCGACATGCTTCACGGTTCCGGGCGTAGCCGCTGGCAGCACTGATCTAAGTACGGCCAATCCGTTCGTGCCGGGGACTGCGCCCGCGTACCTGGACCATGTGCGGACGATGGGGGCGAATAACCTGGACATGTCGCTTTATAAATCGTTCTCGTTTGGAGAGACGAGAAACCTGCGGTTTGAAGTGTCGTCGTACAACGTGGCCAATCGCGCGCAGCTTGGTATGCCGAACGTTCCGGACATGACGCTGACGACAACGCAGTCGGCTCAAGCCGCGGCGTTCGGGCAGATCACGAGCACGGTGAATACCCCGCGCCAGTTCCAGTTCGGGGCGCGGTTTACATTCTGAGTGCGGATCAGCCGATGCCGGCGCCTTCGAGGCTTGTGGTGTCGTAGATCGGTTCGGCGTCGGCGAGGCGCAGCAGGCGGTGCAGGTAGCCGCGCGAGATGCAGAGGCTTCGCGCGGCGAGAGTCTTATTGCCGTTGTTTTCGCGAAGAGCCGCTTCCGCCAGCTTGATCTTGTAGTCACGCAGCTGACGCTCGAAAGAGCCGCCGGGGATGCAGTCGTCCTCATTGGCGACCGAATCTTCGCGAATGTTGCGGGGAAGATCGTCCTCGCGGATCATGGTGCCGGGAGCAAGAATGATGGCGCGCTGCACGACGTTTTCGAGCTCGCGGACATTGCCCGGCCACGGGTAGTCCTGCAAATATGCCATCGCCCGAGGCTCGAAGTCGGCCATAGGCTTTTGGAAGAGACTCGAATACTGGCGCAGGAAATGTCGGGCGATGTCGGGGATGTCGTCGGCGTGCTCCTGCAGTGTGGGTGTTTCGATCCTCATCACGTTGATGCGGTAGAAGAGGTCCTGCCGGAATTTGCCTTGGGCGACCATATCACCAAGATCGCGGTGTGTGGCAAATATGATGCGGGCGCGCAGCGGCACAAGCCTGTTGCTGCCAAGGCGGCTGAATTCACGCTGCTGCAGGACGCGCAGCAACTTGACCTGTGTATAAGAGCTCAGCTCTCCGATTTCGTCTAGAAACAGGGTTCCGTCGCCAGCCTGCTCAAAGAAGCCTTCGCGCGCGCCGACAGTTCCGGTGAACGCGCCTTTCTCGTGACCGAACAACTCCGATTCAATGAGCGTTTCGGGAATTGCTCCGCATGCCACTGCGACAAACGGACGGCGGGCGCGCAAGCCGCGATGATGAATGGCCCTCGCGACGAGTTCCTTGCCGGTCCCGCTTTCCCCGCAGACCAGGACCGATGCGTCAATACTGGCCACGCGGTCGACGAGGTCGTAGACGTGGAGCATGGTTTCGCTGTGGCCAATGATCCTGTTCCGTTCGCTGACCGCTTCGAGGCGTTCCTGGGTGGCGCTGAACTGCTGTTTGCGAATTGCGCGGTCATGCGCATTGCGCACCATGACACGCAGGTCGCGTAGCGAAGGCGGGCGGCGGCAATACGCGAAAGCACCCGCCTTGACCAGTTCGTTTGCTGTGGAGCGGAGGAGATCGTCGGCTAGCACGATCAGGGTGACCTGCGCCGCGATGAGGCGGCGGGCCTGGTCGATGTGGACCTTAACGGCCTCGTCTTTAGAATTCAGGTCGAAGATGGCAACGGTGCAACCTTCATCTTCCACCAGGTGCTTGATCCCGGACTCGCTGGTTTCAAGAAACAGTTGGAATTCTTGCCCCAACCCGGAAGACAAAAGCGGTTGCAGCGCGCTGTCATGCGAACACAGCCCGACGCAAATCACCAAGGCACTCCCTCAAAAAAAGTGAAAGTTTCAACGGTGAGGGTAAGGTAGCACCGTCTCGACGGAGAATACAACGAAAAAAGGACCAAGGTAACTACACTTGGGTACTATGCGCGGAACTGGTGGGAGTGTATCCGATCGTACGATCTGCGCTGTAACCAGCAGTACACACCGATCCTGGGGGGTGCTGTGTAAAGCGCGGTGACTGAAAAGGTTACTGTATTTCGGATTTGGACCCTCGATTGCATCTTCAAGGGATGACCCGCCTCCAGGAAGAGATCCTGCACCGGAGATATCGAGGAGGGTTCCGGATGGGTTGATTTCGAAGATTACAAGCGTAAGCCAGGCTGCCAGGGGTTCGTCATTCACTTCGATAACGGGGAAAACCTCAACAAAATGCTCGAGACGATCAACAGCCGCGACGCCGGTCCGAGATCCGTGCAGGATACAGGATCGCTCGGGACGAGCGTCCTGTCGGCGGTGCTGATTGGTCCCGACCAGAGGCGCCGGGACATCGTGGCAGAAGCATTGGCTGACACGCCATGTCATCTCGCCGGGCAGATCTCTGCCTATCCGGACCTGGACAGCATATCCCGGATCAATCTCGATGTAATCATCATCGATCTCGACAGCAACCCAGAGTATGCGCTTGAGCTTGTGGAGAGCATCTGTGCGGCATCGCCGGCGACGGTGATGGTGTACTCAGCCTCGTTCGATTCGGAGGTGATGCTTCGGTGCATGCGGGCCGGGGCCCGAGAGTTCCTGAAGATTCCTCTTCCCCCGAGTGCCCTTGCCGAGGCAATTGTGCGCGCCTCCGCACGCCGTTCGGCGCAGCCCGTTCCGCGGAAGACAGAAGGGTCAATGCACGTGTTTTGCGGAGCGAAAGGCGGGGTCGGCGTGACGACGATCGCGACTAACTTCGCAGTGGCAGCGACGCTCGACGCGGGGCAAAAGGTGCTTCTGCTCGATCTTGACCTGCCGCTGGGCGACACTGCCCTGCAACTCGGGCTCACCTCGCAGTACTCGATCATCGATGCGCTCCAGAATTCGGCGCGCATGGATGCCAATTTTCTCTCGCGCCTGGTAACGAAACACGACTCAGGCCTGTTCGTGCTCTCTGCTCCTGGAAGCTTCGTCTCCTATGAATTCTCGGCGGAGTCCATCAACAAGCTCCTTCAGGTGGCGCGGCGGGAATTCGATTTCGTGGTTATCGATGCAGGATGCCGGTTCAACTTCGGGGACGCCCCGGTATTCGATGCGGAAGCGACGGTTTACCTGGTTTCGCATGTGGGCGTCGCGGAGCTGCGCAATTCCAATCGCATCGTCTCGGAGTTGTTCAGGGCGCCGCTGCCGAAGGTCGAAATTGTAATGAATTGTTATTCGCCGACGACGCTTGGTATGGACGAGGAACACATCAAGCGAGCGCTGACAAGAGAAGTACAGTGGCGCATTCCCGAAGACCGGAACACCGTCCGCGAAATGCAGAGCACTGCAACGCCGCTGGCGATGAATGATTCACCGGTCTCGCGGGCCATCCGAAAGATGGCGCGCACGGCGTGCGGGATAACCGGTGAGCCGGAAAAGAAAAAGAAGAGTTTTCTGGGGCTGTTTTGACTTACCTGAGGGCGGTCTTCCGCAGCCCGGAGATGTACGGAACCAAATGAACGTTTTGAGAAAGGAGAGCGATCATGGGCAATGTTGAACTCATTCGGATTGTCGCCGGCGCGCTGTGTATCGTGGTCCTGGGACTCTTGATCCAGCGCCGCCGTTCGCGCGTGAAGTAACCGAGACGAATTGGACGGCGATCACCATAGAATGCTCTCGTGGAACTCGAATCAGAGGTGTGGTCATCGAGAATCATTGGAGCAGGATGGCTGCCGGCCATTCTGACGAGAAACCCGATCCTGCTGGTTTGCGCGGGCTCCGGATCCAAGGTGTGTCCGGGGCCGCGCTCATGCGGGGTCGAACCGCGCTTCATACGAAGCGATTAGATAGACGCACAGGTGCGACCACACGGCCCCGGTCTGCAAGAAGGAATTGCATTTCTTGTGTCGCTTGGCTGATCTTTTGTGAAGGATGGGAGAAAGATGAATACGAAGCGCTACTGCGTATACAACGAGACGAACGAGTGTTTCCTGAGCCTCGAAGTATCTCTGGGAGACAATACGATCGCCCAGTTGAAGCGGGTCTTCGGGAAAGGGCCCCTTGGCCCCGATGAAGGCTGCTGGATCATCAAGCCATCCGGTCTTCAAACTCTCAGGCTTTTCTCGTCGCGCGATCTGATCTACCTGGACGCCGAACAGAAGGTCGTCAACGTCCTGGAATCGTTCCCTCCCTTCCGGATGGCGCCCGTTGAAATGGGTGCGGCGAGCCTGCTGGATCTGCCCGTCAGCACGGTCCAGTGTTCGCAGACCCAACCGGGGAACCAACTCGTGATTTGTGAAGCGGAAGAGATGCAATTCCATCTTCGCCCCGCGCCCGGTCAAAGCACTTCGACATCATCCACCAGTGACGGCGAGCGACATCCGCACCGGGAAAAAGCGGCAAACGACCGGCGGATTGCGCCGCGGAAGAGGTGGCCTCGCCTTGCCGCGTTTGACGCCGCGGGCGATCCGGTGGACCTGCGGGGCATTCGCGACATCAGCGCGACCGGCTTATACCTGATGACCGGCGAGCGCTGGCCGATTGGGACTCAACTAAGGATGAGCTTCCAGCGCACCAATGGACTCGATGACAATTCGATGGTGCCCACTACGGTGGATCTGCGGGTAAGCAGATGGGGCGACGATGGTGTCGGTCTCGAGTTTGTGAAGGCCGACGCAGAACACTCGGCATTGCTTGCGATGCACATGAGATAATCCACTGGCTGGCGGCGCGTTTCCTCGTCTGAAAGATAACCACCGATTCGAATTCCCCCGAACATCGTCATTCTATTGAACGTGCAAAGCCGGCTCCGAGGCTTGTCTGTCTCTGTCCGTCCATTGGTTGCGATGATCCGCCGAGGTCTATTCACGTTGCCCCCGGCCAGTTTGGCATGTTGATTGCTACTTTGGTTCACATCCAAACTTATTCGCGGTTTCTGTCTAGGCACAAGCAAGAGGATGTGCTGCGATGGGGACCAAGGGGGGCCTTCAAAGACCATGAATCCGAGTGGAAACATGACTTCAGCGACGGCTTACGCAACCCCGACAGCCGTTGACAACACGACGCCGGGCAGGCGCTGCGTAAACGCAAGTTCCGGACATGCTCTTGAGAAGCTCGCTCACGCGATCGAGTATCTTTCCGACGAATTTGTCCATGAAAGCGATATGATCCGCCTGCCGGAGGGGCAGCTTCAGGCGATTGAGTTGCTTATGTCGCTGAATCGCATCATCTACCTTGAGTGCCCCACGCTACCCACTCTCAGCGACCGCTGCAAGGCGTTCGTGCGGCGGTGCCTGGCCTAGAAAACGGCTCATTGTTTCGGCGTGGTAATCCGGCATGAATTGGGCCGATCTCCACTTGTCCGCTCCCAGGCCCTTGAGATCTGCCGGCCGTAGTTTGAGTGGGCTTGTATTCTGGGAAGCACGTTTCAGCCTATCGGCTGTCCACTTCTGTGCACAGGTTCGGCGGTAAAACAGCCTTCAATGCTGCATTTGCTCTCGTGGAGCGCAATTTGAAGATTGGCATACCAGTTGCAGGATCAGTCTGCACACGGCACTTTGCCGAAATTTGAAGACCATCGGGGGAAACCAACATGAAGGACACCATGCTGAAGCTTTACATCAAGATGCAAAATCTCAAGAGTCTGCTTTCAGAGGAAGAGGGCCAGGACCTGGTTGAGTATGCGTTGGTCGTCGCGCTCATTGCCCTCGCTGCAACAGCGGGCATGAATACTCTCGCCAGCGACATCAGCAGTGCGTTTACTACGATCGGTACGACTCTCAACGCCGACATCTAGCTCGTCTCCGGGTGTCCCAACATATGCGTGTCTCAATCCGGAACCGCAAGGCGGCGCACATTACGCGGTTTCGATCTGCTTCGGCCCCGCGCGGTAGTTATGAGCACGTTTCAGACGTACGGAACCGTCGCAATGTTTCACAGACTCCTGCCTGCCGTAGTGGTGCCTAGACGCTTTTGCGGGCAAGTCTCCTGCCCCAGGATCACATCGACCGTGAGTCATGCGAGTCGCGCATAACTCACGGTCGACCTGACCGCCCCAGTTCTCGCCGTGCAGCTAAATCGCAGAGCCAGCCATAACAAATTGACGAAACGCAGCATAGGCAGGCTTTTTGCCGGCACAATCGGAAAATGGCTTGTCCATTCGGCTCGCAGCGGCTTCCCGCCACTTCGCATCGTTTACGGCACGTGCGCAGGTTAATAATGAAACAGAACGCCGAGCGGGCCGGAGCAGCTGCCGAGACAATTTGCGCTCCAGGAATCCGCCCGCGGCGGCAACTTCCGCGGGGCATCAAGGTTCGAACGACTCGATGAGAGTGGATCTCCAAGAGGCGGCTAAGCCGCTGCGCAAGCTTCGTAAGCTGCTCAAGGATGTCCCCGCAAATCCGCGTCCAGAGTTGATTCACAACCTCCGAACTCAGAGCCGGCGCGTTGAGGCCACGGTTCATGCGCTCTCGCCGACGCGTGATGCGACATCCAAACGGCTGCTGAAACTCATGAAGCCGGTGCGAAAGACGGCGGGCAGAGTCAGGGACATGGACGTACTGATCGCCAGGACCCTGAACCTGACCTCCAACGGCGCCGAGGAGAGCCTGGTGCGGCTTGCCGAAGAGATGGCGGCTCAGCGCACGAAGCACGCGGGTCACCTGCGGAGGATTGTCCGACGCGACGGCGAAAAGATTCGACGGTGTCTGAAGGATTACGGCCGCAAACTGCGGCGGACCGGTGGGAACGGAACCGCTGAGACACTCGCTGCACCCGAGATTCTGGCGGCACAACTGCAGCATTGGCCCCGGCTCGGCGCCGGAAACCTGCATGAGTTCCGGATTCACGCCAAGGAATTGCAATATATGCTGAAACTCGCCCCCGGCATGGACAACCACGCACTCGACGGACTGATGCACGCCAAGGATGCCGCCGGCGATTGGCACGACTGGGTGGAACTTAGATACATGGCTCTGACAGTGCTTGATCCACACTCCGACGCGACAATTCTTAGCCAGATCGCGGCCGTAGTTCGCGAGAAGCTGAGAGTGGCGCTGAACGCGGCCAACGCGGCGCGGCGGCAGGTGAAACCAGGCTCTGAAATCGGATTCGCAGCATCCGGAAACGGCGACGCACCTTTTCGCCGCTAAGGAGCGGCATCTGCCCGGCAGCCGAGTTGCATCTCAGCCATTGGCTTGTGCATTATTCGAACCTTATGGCTACCGCGGTCACACCATGTCTCGCGTATTGCTGTGGACGGTCCCGAGGTTGCCTTACGCCGCGGGAGTAAAATCGCCTGGGTCGTCCGGTCTTATGGGCCACTGAGAAAGCCGGCGATGTTGGTCGGCACTCAATAACCGGATTTTCTGCTGTCCAAAGCGAATTACATTCGCGCGACGCTGAATCTGAATAGGACGGGTGACCATGCGACTGCGAAGGCGCTGCGCCTCTCGAGCGATTCCGATATCGCACACTCTGCTTAGTGCGGGTGAGGTGTGGGTTTCCACTTTCGGCTCCGGCCTCGACAGAACCATGTACGCGCTCTCGAGCCTGCCGGCACTTTGCGGCGAATCGCTCGGGCGTCTCTTGATTGCGCGGCAGCGAAAGTCGGCAATGTTCACTGTCATCGTATGAGTCCTATTTGCGGGGAGTTGACCCTGTGGCGCTTGAAAGATATATCGAGATACAAAACAGCACCCAGCTGCGTCTCTGGGAGGTAGGATGCGACGACGAGGTGTGAGTTGCATCCGGCTTCAGGATTTGTCGCTGGAAGACGAAGAAGGAGGAGGGAGCGTTTGACAGAGGGTCACTGCGAGGGCGCGGCAACCAAATTTGAATTGGGTTCATCCAACCGGCGCTCTTTCGACGAGATGTTGGCCGGAATCTGGTCAGCACGGTCGCTCTCGAGCGTGGCCAGATTAGGGCGCTCCACAATGACTACGGTGTCGGGTTCCAGAGAAATGACTCCCCTTACAATCTCAGCGCGCGCTCGCGAGCTCAAATGAACGATGGAAGATTCCCCCACTTCAAATGCCTGCGGCTCAACCCCGAGGTTACAGAACACGATGATCGGACCTCGCTCCATGGAAAGCCATTTCCGCTTCTCGTCGCATGTCACGCGCGTGTGCCCGGGCTCGGAATCGTGAAGTGCCGGAGAGTCTCGACGCAGGCGGATCAGCTCGCGATACCAATCGCGCATCTCCGCGTGCCGACCCATGTTCGATTCGCCCCAATCCAGTTTGGATCGCTCGAATGTCTCCCTCTTCTCCGGATCGGGGACGTCATTTGGATTCCATCCGAACGCCTTGAATTCCTGCTTGCGTCCTTCAGAAACCTGCCGCCGAATCTCCGGGTCGTCATGATCCGCGAAATACAGGAACGGCGACGAGGCCGCCCATTCCTCGCCTTGAAAAATCATAGGAACGAAGGGACTGGTCAGCACCAGCGCTGCCGCGACCATGGCGCGCTCGAAACCCGCGCACTGGTGAAGCCTGTCGCCGATCGCGCGGTTACCCACCTGGTCGTGGTTCTGGATGTAGCCGAGGAAGCGGCTCTGCGGGAGATGAGAGGCGGGACGGCCATGCACTCGCTTGCGATAGCTTGAATAAACCCCATCGTAGACGAACGTCTCTTCGAGGGCTTTCTTGAGTTGCCCCATAGTGCCGAAGTCTTCGTAGTACCCGCCCTCCGGCTTGCATGCCGTGAGGACAAACAAAGCGTGATGAAAATCATCGCTCCACTGCGCATCGATGCCGAAACCGTTCGCTTCGCGCGCTGTCACAACGCGCGGATCGTTCAGATCGCTCTCCGCAATCAGCACAAGCCGACGCCCCAAGCTCGCCTCCAACGCTGCTGTTTCCGCCGCGAGCTGCTCGAGAAAGTGAATGGCCGACCGGTCGATATAGGCATGCACAGCATCCAGCCGCAAGCCGTCGAAATGGAAATCGCGCATCCACATCAATGCGTTGTCACAGAAAAACCGGCGCACCTGGTACGACCACGCGCCCTCGAGATTCACGGCGCCGCCCCACGGAGTGTGATGATTCTCAGTGATGTAGGGACCAAACTTGCCGGTGTAATTTCCCACGGGGCCAAAGTGGTTGTACACCACGTCCAGGAGCACCGCCAGACCCTTTGCATGCGCTGCATCGACGAATTGCTTCAGCGCATCCGGACCTCCGTAGGGCTCGTGAACCGCAAAAAGCGCCACGCCGTCGTAGCCCCATCCGTGCTCGCCTGCGAATGCGGCTACCGGCATCAATTGCACGTGCGTTACGCCAAGTTCTTTCAGCGCGTCGAGCTTTTCACTCGCCGCACCGAGAGTTCCTTTTGGCGTAAACGTGCCGATGTGGAGCTCATAGACGATGCCGCTCGAAAGGGGCGGCGCCTGGAAGCCCGTGTCATGCCATGCGAATGCGGCCTGGTCACACACGCGCGACAGTTCGTGCACTCCGCGCGGCTGCCACATCGAACGTGGATCGGGGTACGGCCGCGGGTCGTCGTCGACGAGGAATCCATAGTCCACGCCGGGCGCTGCATTACGTAGGTCCGAGCGCCACCATCCCTGTTCGTCAGGGCCATGCATAATCGCGCGGGTACCCGCTGCTTCGATGGTCATCTTTGTCGCATGTGGCGCCCAGACTTCAAACTGATGCATCCGTCACTCCGCTTCCTTTACCAGCAGCGCTACTGGAAACCGGCGCACGATCGCCTGCATGCGAACTCGTCCACCCTCGATGCGGTCGCCCGTGAGGGCGTTTATCCATCTCCCTTCTGGAACCTGCACGGTCGTTCCCGCCCAGTTGCCCATCAATTTGATGGTCCATCGCGGTGCAACCGTCGCGACGCGCCCCCCGCGCATGAATGCTATGACATGAGTCGCCTTTACTCCTGCTGCGGACAGTGGGGCGTATCCCGCGTCGGCTCCGAACCACTCCGGATGCTCGCGCCGCAACCTCAGCGCCTGACGGGTAACCCACAGCTTCGGCAGGCCTGACTCCTCACGGCCCAGGATTTCTTCCGGCGTGAGCCCGGCTCTCAGTTCATTCAGCATCGATTGCCGAAGCTGGTAATCGACAGGCGTGCGATTGTCGGGATCCACCAGCCGAAAGTCCCACAACTCCGCGCCCTGGTAGGTGTCGGGCACTCCCGGAACGGTATAGCGAATCAGGGATTGCGAAAGGCTGTTCACATGCCCGGCACAATTCACACGTTCCACCACACTTTCAAGGTCCGCTATGAATTGGCTCGATCCGAGAATCTGCTGAATAAAGGTGCGCAGCGCCTCCTCGAATTCGCGGTTCTGTTGGGTCCACGATGTTTGCTCCTTGGCTTCACGAGTTGCTTTCTCCATATATGCCAGCAGCCGCTGTTCGCTGATCGGCCACGCGCCCACCAGCGTCTGGTAAAGAAAGTATTCCGTATTGCGATCCGGGTAGGCCTTGTTCTTGAAATGCGCGTTCATCTTTGCCCAGCGGTTCACTGCGTTTTTCCAACGCACCGGAATCTCCGTCAACGCCGCAAGCCGCGCACGAACGTCGTCGCACCGCTTCGTATCATGCGTCGTAAGCGCGGTCATCGTGTATGGGTGGCGGGACTGCACCTGCGCGCAGTATGCGTGAAATTGCTCCACGCAAATACCATTCTCCGCCGGAGCGCCTCCAACTTCATTAAGCCCGATCATCCGGTTAAAGCAGTAAAACGCTGTGTCCTCCACGCCCTTGGCCATGACGGGCGAAGTGAACTGCTGAAACCGAAGTAGGAACTCGCTCTCCAGCGCACCTCGGCTTTTCAGCTTGAGCACATCGCTCATGAAGTCGAACAGGCCGGCGTCAACATCCTGGCGATATTCCCGAGCCTTTGCAATGGCGCGCTCGATCTCTCCGCGGTCTTCGACTGTGATTTCGTCTCTCTCGGCCACCACATATGTGCGGTAGATCGAGAAACACGCGGCCACTTCGCGAATCGCACGCCGGATCTCCGCGCGCGTGTAGTCGCGCCGGTCGCGGTTGCCCTCGCATATTTCGACAAACAAGCTGGCGAGCCGGTTCACGTCGCTGCCCAGGGCTTCCTGTTCTACGCTAAGTTTCTTTTCGTGAGCGAGCTCATCGAACTCATCGCAGCGCGATGTGAAGTCTTTGTAAATCGCGTCGAATTCGCGCAGTCCATCCCGGTGGACCAGGAGACTGTTGCAGACATTCAGAAAGTCGTAGCCCGTGGTGCCGTCAATCGGCCAGTCTTCGCGCAGTTGCTCGCCTGGTTCGAGGATCTTTTCGCCGACGATCCATGCCGACGGCGCCCGCGCCCGCAGCCGGTTGAAGTATTGCTGCGGATCCCGCAGCCCATCGGGATGATCCACGCGCAATCCGTCCAAGACGCCACGATCGAGCCACTCAAACAGGAGCCGGTGTGTCGCGTTGAAGACACCCTCTCGCTCCACCCGCAATCCCACCAGGGTATTCACGTCGAAAAAGCGCCGATAGCCGAGTTCCTGATCTGCGGTTCGCCAATATGCCAGGCGATAATGCTGCTCATTCAATAACTCGTCGAGAGCGTCGGCATTGCCGTTGATCGCCTGCATCGTTTCTGTGATCGCCGCGCAATGATCCGGGCGCTCCGAACATGTTCGCGCCAGCAATCCGTAAATTACGTCTTTATCGCGGTGGCGTTCCTGCGCAATTTCGGGATCAGTGGAAATCGCCGAGGGGAGACGTGAGAGGCTGTCGGCGACGAATCCCAGCAGATCGTCTTTCATCCGTTCCGCGCTGCGTTCGAGCAGCATGCCGAGCGACCGCGGCGACAATGGAAACACGTGGTCCACGTAGCGCACGCGGAATTCATCGCTCGTCCGCTCCAGCCGGATCTCGCCCGCAGCCAGCGCCTTCCCGTACTGGTCGCCGAGCACAGGAATGAGCACCTTGTTCTTCAGCTTCACCTCGGCGGAATTCCAGTCGATGTCAAACCAGCTCGCATATCGGCTGGATGGCCCGTTTTCAAGCACATCCCACCAATAGCGGTTCATGGTTCCGATCGCCATGTGGTTAGGCACGATGTCCAGAACCTGCCCGAGTCCCAGTTCGCTGAGGCGATTCGAGAACCGCGCGTGTCCCGCGTCGCCTCCGAGTTCTTCATTCACCTTCTGGTGATCGACCACGTCGTATCCGTGCATACTCCCGGGAGCGGCCTGCAGATAGGGAGAGCAATAGAGGTGCGAGATGCCGAGTTCTTTCAGGTAGCTGGCGATCGCGGCCGCATCGTCAAACGTGAACTGCGCGTTCAACTGCAGCCGATAGGTCGATTGGGGTACGCCTCGCATCCACTCCTTTCGAGTGGCCATGGACTTGTGGACAGAAGTGCCCCGGCCAGACGGTAAGGCGCTCGCGGTAAAGCTGGGGAATCACCGAATCGCCATTCGCTGATCAGACCGTATCATTTCTTTCCACGGGTCCCGCTTCAAGCGCCTTCTCCACTGTTGGATGTCAGAAACTCGAAATCGCGGCAATGCATTTCCGTCAAGTTCGCTCCACGCCAGCGGCATGGCAACGGGGAGTCCTGCGCGGGCGCGGGGAGAATAGGGCGCTACGGCTGTCGCGCCGCGATCGTTGCGCAGGTAGTCAAGAAAGATCTTTCCCGCGCGGGCGGCCTTCGTCATCCTGGTCAAAAACAGCTTCGGATTATCCTTCTCCATTGCCAGGACAAAATCGTGGGTGAATTGTTTCAACTCCTGCCACTCATTCTCCGGCCGCACCGGCGCCACTACGTGCAGCCCCTTGCCTCCGGTCGTCTTCACAAAGCTGTTGAGCCCTCGGGCTTTCAGCCACTTTCGCACTTCCTTTGCGCTCGCCGCCAGCGTGGGCCAGTCAATGGCCGCATCGGGATCGAGATCAATGATGATGCGGTCCGGTTTCTCCAGCTTTTCGTTGCGCGATCCCCAGGGATGCACTTCCAGCACGCCGAGCTGCGCAAGCTGCATCAGCTCCCCGGTCGTCGATAAGGTTATGTAAGGCTCAAGCGCGCCTGTCTTGCGGTTTACAACGTCGACCGAGTCGAGGCCTGACAGCATTTGGTTACGGTGCTTCTGGTAGAAGCACGGCTTGCCACTGCCCTCCGTGCAGCGCACCAGCGTGAGCGGGCGGCCGGCGATGTGCGGCAACATCGATGGCGCCACTTCCTGGTAATAACGGGCCAACTGTTCCTTGGTGACGCCGGATTCCGCATCGAGCACCTTGTCGGGATGCGTGAGCCGGATCGAAAGCGCGCCTGCCTCCGGTGCGCTCACACGACGGCGTGAAACCTTGGCGCTCGACCCCGTTCTCGCGCCTACCGGGGCTTTGGTCCCTAAGCGCGCTTTTTTGTCTGCTGCCGCCTTCGTCTCGCTTCGCACTTCCTCCAACTCCACTGACTTGGCCGGCTTGTCTTCACGCAATCCCTTGAACGATGCCTGGCGCACAACGTTGTCGGCCGTCCAGTTGGAGAAGCTGATCTGCGCAACCAATTCAGGCCTTACCCAGATCGCGTCTCGTCCTATTCCCATTGGGAGCATTGCAAACGGCGTCCTTGCCGTGCGCAACTTATCCAAGCGGTCGCGCATCAGCCGGTGCGTCTTTTGCGTGAAGCCGGTTCCGGTCTTGCCTGCGTAGATCAGCTTGCGGTCGCGATAGTACCCCAGCAGCAGCGCGCCCACGCCATGAATTCCGTTAGTAGGCAGCGTGAAGCCGCCGATCACCAATGCTCGCGATAGCATTTGATCTTTAGCCATCCGCCGCCCCTTCCCGGATCATAGTTTCCATCCGCGCGCTTTGAAATGATCCCTTCCGTGCCAAGATTACATGCTTTCCTGAATACCTGCGCTCCACTGCCCTCGATGTGTTCGCTCAGGCGGATGACGCCGTCTTCGCGAGCTCCTTCCAGCAGGCGCTCGAGCATGTGCTTGCGCTCCTTCAGAGCGAGGCCTCGCAGGTTGTGCCCATCGAAATGCAGCAGGTCGAAGGCGAAATACGTCAGAGGCTTCGCGCCTTTTTGAAATGCCGCCTGCAGCTCGGCGAAGCTCGAGATGCCTTCCTCTGTCAGCACGACGGCTTCGCCGTCGATGAGCGCGGTCTTCACCGGCAACGCCGAGGCCGCCGAGGCAATTGCCTTCATGCGATGGGTCCAGTCGAGTCCGGTGCGCGTCAGCAGTTGCACTCTTCCTTCACCGACGCGAACTAGGATGCGGTATCCATCGAGCTTGATCTCGTGAATCCACTTCGCGCCAGGGGGTGGCGACTTAACTGGCGAAGCCAGTTGGGGTTCGATGAAACTTGGCAGGCTCTCCTTCGGCGCGCCGTGTAATTCCTTTGACCAATCGCGCACGAGCCTCACCTTTGGCGCCGTAGCCGATCGCGAATTACGTTGTCCGTTTACTAACGCGGATTCCCCCTCCGCGCGATTCGACTGCCATACGCGGTCCCCGGCGCTCGCAATCTCGTCGATCGTACGCCCGCTCAGAACACTGTCGGGCGCCTCCTCTGTGATCGGCTTCCCATTTTGTGCCCGCTCCATCTCGTCGTGTTCCTTGATCAGGAGCCAGTTCGGTTTTCCATCTCATCCTTCCGAGTTGTCAGGCCGCTGCGCGCCTGGCCTGCGGATTCACGCGCTCCGCAATTGATGTCAACAGATGATCGGCATGACCCTCTTCCTTGATCGTGCGATCGAGCAGGTCGGCCTCGGTCGACCTTCCCATTAGAATCGCCCACTGGCGCAGCGCCCCATAGGACGCGATCTCGTAGTGCTCGATTCGCTGCGCCGCGAGGATCAAGGACGCATCGCGCACCCACGCGTCGCGCGTATCCGTGACGAAGTCTTCCGCTTCGTTTACGAGCGCCGATATCGGGTGGCACTTGATCGGGCTCGTCGCGTCGACAGCCGGATCGACTCTCCTTTCGTCAACGAGGATCTGCTCCAGCCGCTTGATGTGCTCCTCTGTCTCCTGTAAGTGCGACTGGAACGCGCCGCGCAGCTGAGGATCGGTGGCCCGCACCACCATGTTGGGCATCGCTCGCACAATCTGCTCTTCGGCATCCAGCAGGACGCGCAATTGATTGACGTAAAGTGCGCGCAGGTTCCTGAAATCCTCGTTCAGCCACTTCATACCTTCACCTCGCAATCCGCCTACGAAGGGTGAGATGCCGTGACCGCCCCGGAGGGAAGCCTTCCGGCAATGCCGCTCGCTGTCCTCGCTCGCGCACCCGGGCCGTGATACGATGCCCCTCGCCGGCATCCCAGCGCTTCAAATCCTTTCCGGAAGAGGCAACCATGCGCCGTTGTACATTTGCCGTTCTGTCATTTCTCGTTTTCTCCGCATCTCTTCTCGCACGAGCTCAGGCGCCTTCAGCAGTGCGCACCACGGAGTCGCCCTTCGATATCGTCATCGTCAACGGCCACATCATCGACGGCACAGGGTCGCCATGGTACTCCGGGCAGGTTGGAATCCGGCAAGGTCGGATCGCTGCCATTGGCAACCTCGACAGCGCGGCGCGGCGGAAGACGATCGACGCGCATGGGATGGTTGTCGCTCCCGGATTCATCGACATGCTGGGTCAGTCGGAACTCACCATCCTCGTCGATCCGCGATTGCCATCGAAGATCTTTCAAGGCATCACCACCGAGGTCACGGGCGAAGGCAATTCTGTCGCGCCGCTTAATGACGGACTGATTGCAGCCGATAAAGCTGGTTACGATCACCTCAAAATCACTCCGGATTGGACAACTTTCAGCGGATACTTCGCGCGCCTCGAGCGCCAGGGCATGGGCATCAACCTCGCCAGTTACGTAGGCGCAACCAGCGTTCGCCGCATGGTGCTGGGCGATGCCGACGTGCAACCGACGCCTGCGCAACTCGCGCAGATGCAGTCGCTCGTCGATCAGGCGATGCGCGAGGGCGCCGTTGGCTTGTCTACCGCGTTGCAGTATTCGCCGGCGCCCTACGCCAAGACCGGCGAACTTATCGCTCTAGCATCCACTGCAAGCAAAAATGGCGGCATTTACGCGACGCACATGCGCAGTGAAGGCGACGCCGAACCAGCCGCAATTGATGAAGCGGTGCGCATCGGGCACGAAGCGCATATTCCCGTCGAGATCTGGCACCTGAAAGCCGCCGGCAAGAATAATTGGGGCAAGATGCCTGCCATCATCGCGCAGATCTGTGCCGCTCGCGCTTCAGGTGTAGACGTCAGCGCCAATACTTACGCATACACTGCATGGTTCAACACCTTTTCCGCGTTCATTCCGCCATGGGCCCACGATGGCGGCGACGCGAAGCTCATCGAGCGCCTGAAGGATCCCGCCATGCGCGCCCGCATCCGCCGTGACATGCTCGATCCGCACGGCGACTGGGACAATGAGTGGCAGGAGATTCCCGATCCATCAGCCATCCAGATCGCCGTTGTCCAGAATCCTGAGCTTGTGCAGTTCCAGGGCAAGCGTCTCTCCGACGTGGCCGCCGCGTGGCACGAAGACCCCATCGATGCGCTGTGCGATTTCCTCATCAAGGACAAGGCATTCACTGAAGTCGCCGTTTTCGCCATGAGCGAGCCCGACGTGGTACTCGCTCTCAAGCAACCGTGGGTCTCCATCGACAACGATTCACAGGGAACGTCACCTGATGGGCTGCTCGGCGCCGAACACCCGCATCCGCGCGCCTACGGCACATTTCCGCGGATCCTGAGAAAGTACGTCCGCGATGAACATGCCCTCACGCTTGAAGATGCGATCCGCAAATTCTCCGCGCTGCCCGCACAGCGCATGCGCTTCTCCGATCGTGGCGTGCTCAAGCTGGGCATGTGGGCCGATGTCGTCATCTTCGACCCAGGCACCATCCGCGATCTCGCCACATTTGAGAATCCTAATCAGCTCTCCCAGGGAATGCAGTTCGTCCTGGTGAACGGGGTTCCCGTTATTGAAGACGGCAAGATGACTGGAGCGCTTCCGGGCAGAGTCCTTCGCGGTCCGGGCTACAAGCAACTCCCGCCGCCGGCGCAATAGAAAACCCGCCGGTTTCGAGCCGGCGGGCTTTTGCAAAATCTTCAATTTGAGTTAATCCCTGCTGCGCATCTTCGCGAGGAGCCGCAGGATCTCGAGGTATAGCCACACAAGCGTGACCATAATGGCGAATCCGCCGTACCATTCCATATACTTAGGCGCTCCGTAGTTTACGCCGCGCTCGATGAAGTCGAAGTCCAGCACCAGGTTCAGCGCGGCCACTGCAACCACGATCACGCTAAACACGATTCCAATCGTCCCCGACCCGTTCACCGACGAGAGGAACGGAACGTGGAAGAATCCGAGTACCATTTGCAGTAGGTAGAACAGCATGACTCCGCCGGTTGCCGCGACGATGCCCAGCGCAAATTTCTGCGTTACGCGAATAATACGCGTGCTGTACAAGAACAGCAGCGCCAGCAACGTTCCGAACGTGAGCGCAACTGCCTGGATCGCGATTCCCGGATAGCGAACGTTGATGAACGCGGAAATTCCGCCCAGCACCAGTCCTTCCAGCAGAGCATAGATCGGCGCCGTAACCGGTGCCCATTGCTTCTTGAACGTGGTCACCAGCGCCACGATCAATCCGCCGAAAGCTCCGATGGCCAGAAGTCCTCCAACCGACGCAGGGTCTCCCGTCGCCATAAACCGGTACCAGGTCCACGCGGCCGTGGCCAGTGCGCAGATCAGCAGGATCCCGGTCTTGTTTACCGTCCCGCCCAGCGTCATGCGCGTCGACGTGTCGATGGCGCCGCCATATCCGTATCCGCCGCCGCCCACATTGCGCCAGGTATTTTCGTTCAAGGCAGGATTGGACGTCTTCATTAAAGGCATATTTTTCAATTCTCCGCGTTCCCGGGCTACTTCTGACACTTAACCTATCTCTTTTAACCCGGCATCTTCATTCTAGTCTCGGCCGGTAACCATGCCGCTCCCATTTATACGAGCGATCGCACCAGCCGGTTCATATGATGTTCCTGCGCCTCAATCGATTCAAGCAGCTTGAGTTGCGTGCGGCATCGCGCAAGATTTTGTTCGCCATAGGAGACCTTGTAATAGCGGTCGCCCTCAAGGTAGTCAGTGAGAAACCGGATCGCCTGCTCGAATACGATAAGCTTGCCCGAAGCCACAAGCCCCTTTTTCTCCTCGACATTCAGCATGGCGCCCGCTCCCTCAAAATACCCGCACGTCAGCGCCTCGAAATACTCGAAGCGAACCCAGACTTTCTTTAGATCGCGCTCATCTTCGGCCGCCGCGCACGTTGCAGTGCGCACCATGTCGCCAAAGTCATACACCGCCAGCCCGGGCATCACCGTATCGAGGTCGATTACGCACACGGCTTCGTCCGTCTTCTCATCCAGCAGCACGTTGTTGATCTTCGTATCGTTGTGCGTCACGCGCTCCGGCAGCCCCGCATCCTGCAGGACGCTCGCAACCTGCCTCCGCTTCAGCACAAACTCGATCTCTGGCCCGGTGAACTTCACTCGCGCCGCCTCATCGGCTGCAATCGCTCGATCGAGTTTTGCGAGACGTTTCGGAGTGTTATGAAAATCAGGGATCGTGTCGTGCAGCCGCGGCCCAGGCATCGAAGCAAGCTGCTGCTGGAATCTCCCGAATGCCCGTGCCACTTCGAAGCACTGCTCCGCTGACTCTACGAGTTCCACAGACCGCGCGCCCTCGACGAACCGGTACATTCGCCAATACGCGCCCTGTTCGTCCACATACCACGAGCGCGCGTTTATTGCCGGAATCAGCTGCATAGCGCGCCGCTCGCGATCCACGTCGTTTGCCACGCACGCGGCTACGTGCGCCGTTACGCGCTCGATGTTCTCCATCAGCTCGACAGGACGCGCAAAGACCGTCGTGTTGATGCGTTGGAGAAGGAGATGCAGCGCTCTGCCGTTGCGCTCCACCGTCACGCGATACGTTTCATGGATATGCCCATTCCCATAACGTTCGGCGCTGATAAACTCGCCTTCTACTGCAAACGCCCGCGCCGCGGCGCCGATCGCGCTCTCGGTGGTTACGCCCACAGCGCGCCCGGATACTCGCCGGCATCAATCAGCCGCCGCACACTTTCCACCACCCGAGGCCGGTCCTCGCGATACGTCACACCGAACCACGAGCCGCGCGTGTGCAGCACTTTCACGCGCGCCAAGCCTGCGGACTGAAGTTCTCCCACGGCCATCGGCACATAGCTCTCCGCCTTCAGATCGGCGGCGCACTTCTCAAGGAATCTCTGAAATACATCGCGAAGCTGCGGAAAAATCGCAGGCGTGAATCCCCAGAAGTTCATCGATACCGGCTCGTTGCCACTGAGCCTTGTCAAGGTTCCGTCAGGAGCCGTGTTCTTTGCCGCATCACCGTCCCGCTCGATGTTTGTCAGTTCCTCGATGCGATCGAGAAATCCTTCAGGGCTCACGCGGCAAACTCCGCGAGCTACCGAGCCGAAGTCCGACAACGTGTTGCGCAGGACGAAGCCTACCATTGCGTAGTCGGCGCAGCCCGAAGTCAGATGTTCCGCCAACACACGATAACTCTCTGCGCCGTAAAAATCGTCGGCGTTGATCACAGCAAATGGCTCGCGAATCGCATCCGCGGCCATCAGAACGGCTTGTGTCGTGCCCCATGGCTTCGTACGGCCGTTTGGCACGGCAAACGGCGCGGGAATCTTGTCCAACTCCTGGAACACGTATTCGACGGGCATGCGCTTCTCAAAACGCGCGCCTACTGTCTCTTTGAACGGCTCTTCGATGTCTTTGCGGATCACGAACACAAGTTTGGCAAATCCCGCGCGCTGCGCGTCATAGATCGAGTAATCGATGATCGTCTCGCCCGCTGGGCCCAGAGGGTCAATCTGCTTAAGCCCGCCGTAACGGCTGCCCATGCCTGCTGCCATCACCAGGAGTGTGGGTTGCATCGTCTTCATCCAATCTTCGCTATGGAGTTAGTGTCCAGTTGAGCCGGTATCCCCGCGAGGCAACATCTCCAGCGTCAGCACCTCGAACGGAGCGAGTTGAAATTCGTGCGCCGTCCGCGCGTCGAGGTTGAGGGCTGCTCTCGATGCGTCGCTCTTCCACGGACTCTTCGCTGAATACTCCTGTGCTGCTCCAGCCGGCAATTCAAATGCATCTTCGAGCTTGACCTGGAATGTCTGCGGCTTGTCGCTTGGGTTACGCAGCACCAGTATTCCTTTCGCCTGTGTCCACGAGGCCCATCCATAAACCTCGAGCCACGCAGGGTTGCCGCCCACCCAGTGCGTATCCTTTAGAACTTCGGCATTCGTTCGCGACCACATCGCCGCTTCCGCCAGGTCGTCCCAGTTCTGCTTGTTCAGCAATGACGGCGTGATGTACATCTCCTGCAATTGCGTTCCGGTGCCGAAATACGACCGCACCTCGTTACGAAAGTCGTCACCCGGGTCCTTGTTCAGCTCTTTGTGTTGCTGCGCGAAGATCATCCCATGCAGCATAAGCGAGTTCAGCGGATAGAGTGGCCCATTCTGTACCTCGTGCTCGTACACCTGCGCATCGCGGTACGTGATCCACTGCTCGCGATACGGCCCCACGCCCGCAATTAAATCATCCTCGCCGCCGCGCCAGATCGAGTCCGCGGACAGTACCCAGAAAGGAGAAGGCCACGTTCCGGTCGTCAGGTTGATAAAGATGTCCGGCTTCTCCGCGCGCAGTTCGCCGATCAAATGAATCGCCGCAGCAAAATCCGAATCGAACTGGCTCCCCGGGACTACCGAGTCGGCGTTCCCTGTCCCGTCGAACTTGAACTGGTTCACGCCGTACTGGCGGATCATGTTCAGGCACACATCGCGAAATGCCGCGTAATACTTCGGCCCCGAAAGCGCATAACCGCCGCGCACAATTTCGTACCCTGCGCTCGTTCCGAAGGCGATGCGCTGATCCTTCGCGTCGCCGTACCCACCCCACGGCGACATCCAGATGCCCGGGGCCGCTCCGAATCTCTCCGCCTCCTGCTTCACCGGCGCAAATCCGTTGGGAAATCCCGTGTTGAACTTCCAGAGCGAATCGCGCTTGTCCCATCCGTCGTCGAAGAGAAACGAATCGAGCGTGACGCCGCGCTCTTCCTTCAGTTCGCGGCCGAACGCATCGATGCGATCTACCGCTCCGGCCGCGTCGTACGGGTTTCCGAAACCCAGGTCGTACCACGAGTTGTAGTGCAGGAACGTTCGGTACGGATGCGCGCGCTCGCGTTCGAGATACGCAAGAAAGTCGCGCCGCATCTGCCCATCGCGCGCCACGCCGATCACCGCGGAATACGTCACCGACTGCCCCGCGCGCAGCGGCAATTCGCGGTCGACCCACGCCGTTGCACGGCCTGCTGTTACGTTGCTGTGCGACATCGGGTGCTCGAAACCAACAAACCAGTTGTCCCCGACGATCGGCGATCCCGCCACCGATCCGCTTACTTGCGCGTATTTGAGCGGAATGTCGATCAACTGCACCTGCTCGATCGGCACATCGGCGCCGTTCGCAGTCATCGTCAGAATATCCCGCACATAGTGCGACCCGTCGCGCAGCTCGAGCCGCCAGTTCACCGTCAGCAGCCCGTCTCGCGAGGTCAGCGGGACAATGATCTGTACGCCTGCAATTCTTTCGGCCATACGCGATGCATTCGCGTGAGGTTGCAATTGAGAAACGGACATGCCGGCGGGATCAACCGCAAAATCGGAGGCCTTGTACACGCCTCCCTTTCTGACAAGAATCGCGAAAGTCTCGGCTGCAGTGAGTTTGGTCTTGTGCGCCTGATCCTCAATCGTCACCGGTTTCAATTCGTGGTGAGAAAGGTATACCGGAATGGTTGCGCAAATCTTCGCTGTACACAGCGTGATGGCCCCGCCATTTAACGGGCCACCGTCATGCGTCACCGATACTCGATCGCCTTGACCCACAAGCATCAATGGCAGGGCCAGGAACATTCCTGCCACCCAGATGTCGAGCTTAATCCCTTTGCGCAATGGTTTTATCCAGGTGCGAATCCGTAAACTCGTTTCATCGTAACCCATCGAGATAGGGCATGCGGATACCGCTTCCCACCGACAAATCCCTTACTTCGCAGGTGCGCCTGCCGCATTCGCTTCCAGTATCCAGCTAGCCGTGGCGCTGATGGTGTACTCATCCTCAAACCACAACATGCCGAAGTCGTAGATGCAATCAGGAAAATCGGGCTTGATGACGATGTAACCGGGAATCATGCCGCCCGGGCATATGCATTTGGTATCCCACCGGTACAGGCGTGAATGCTTTCCTGAGCAAGGTGACGAATGGAGGAGCCCAAAGTTTCAAACCAGCGAGGTGCCAGTTCACCCTATGGAAAATCGATTCGCCTCATTCTCGACAGGAGTTAAGAGCTGCACGCATTCTATCGTTTGCGCATTCTCAGGCTTTGCCAACTGCCATCCACGGTCCAGCCGCCATCCACCGCAAGCGCATGGCCGTTGATGAATCCGCTTTGTCCTGGGTCGGCGAGGAAGAGAATGGCCCGTGCAATGTCTTCCGGCGTGGCAAATCGTCCCATCGGGTTCACGCCCTCGATATCTGCATCGTTGTATCCTCCGCCTGCCTGGTCTGCCGCATCCATCTCGGTTTTGACCCAGCCCGGGCAGACGGCATTGGTCCGCACGCCGCGCCCGCCCCATTCCGCCGCCAGAGTGCGCGTAAGTCCGATCAGACCATGCTTCGATGCGTTGTAAGCTGCGCGGTCAGCGATCCCCACCAGCCCCGCAATCGAGGCGACATTCACGATGCTTCCGCTTCGCTGCTCCAGCATCATCGCGCCAAAGCCTTTCGCGAGCAGAAACGGCGCAAGCAAGTTCACCTCGAGGACGCGGCGAAAAGCCGGGCCCTCCACCGTCTCGGCCGGCGCAATAAAGCTGATGCCCGCATTGTTCACCAGCACATCTGCCCTGCCCCAGCGCGCACGCACGCGCGCCACGGCCTTCGTGACAAAATCCTCGTCGGACACGTCACCAAGGAATTCATCTACATCCGCGCCGCGGGTCCGCATGTACTCGAGCGTTTGTGCGCATGGCTTCAAATCGAGCAGCGCCAACGCATATCCGGCGTCAGCCAGAGCCTCTGCCGTCCGCCGGCCAATTCCCTGCGCCGCCCCCGTCACAATGGCAACTTTCATGTCGCGCTTCTCCCCAAGCGTGAAATGACCATGGTATGGATTCTGCATCTCAGATGGCAATCTGTCGGCAAATCCCAGGTCGCCATAAGCACGAGGGATTTGTATACTGCGGCGGGGTTCAGGTAAAAGAAAGCACAATGCGCAGATTTCTATCAGCACTGCTCACCGTTATCGCCGCGAGCGTCGCGATCTCATCCGCGGGCCAGCAATCGCAAACAGGGGGCCAGGAAGGCGTGCAGCAGCAGAGCTACCAGAACATGACCCCGGCGCAGCGTGCAGATTCAACGCGGGCGTTTCTTGGGCTTGGCGCGGTCCCTGACAAAACAGCCGCAGCCCGCGGAGAGCCGCTGTTCACGCGCAATTGCGGCTTTTGCCACGGGCAAACAGCTCGCGGAGCCACCGGGCCGAGCCTCATCACGTCGGACCTGGTTCTCGCGGACGACCGCGGAGAGCGCCTGGCGCCATTCCTCAGGCAGGGCCGTCCGGAAAAGGGAATGCCCGCCTTCGCGAACATGCCGGGCCAGCAACTCACCGATATCGCCGAATTTCTGCACCTGCAGGTCGAGGATGTGGCGAACCGCGGCGCTTACCACGTGCTCAACATCCTTGTGGGCAATGCAGCCCTGGGCAAAGCTTATGTCGGGAGCCACTGCATGCAGTGCCACACCGGGGAGACCTTCGCGCACATTGCCGCCAAATTTCACTCGCCGGAGCAACTGCAACGCTATTGGGTATGGCCATCGCGCAGCGGAGACATGACAGCGCAGGTGAAGTCGCCGAATGGCAGAGTCACCGGCCGCGTCATGCAGATCAGCGATTTTCGAATCACCTTGATAGACGGATCGGGCAAAACGCACACAATCGATCGTGGCCCCGGGGTCGACCTCAAAATCGATGATCCGCTCGCCGCGCACCAGCAACTCGTCATGACCCTGCCAAACGACGCCATGCACAACGTTACCGCTTATCTAGAGACGCTCAAATGAAGCTGGCCACCGCACTCTGCTGGACGATTGCAGCGGCTGCCTTTGCAGCCGCGCCGCCTCGCTCGCCGCGCGTGTCCCTCGATCCGGGCGCACTCGGCCGGGCGCCGGTTACAAGCTGGCCCACCTTCAACGGCGACTACAGCGGCCAGCGGTACAGCACGCTTACGCAGATTACGCCGGACAACCTTAACCGGCTCGAGCCGCAGTGGGTGTACAGGATCACGGACGTGGGAGCGCAGCGCGGCGCGCCCGTTCCCATCATCAAATGCACGCCACTGCTGGTGAATGGGGTGCTCTACATCACGATCCCCGACCACCTGTGGGCGATTGACGCTCGCACAGGCGATCCGCTCTGGCACTTCGACTGGGTGGATCATGGGGGGCACCTCGTTGGCCAGCGCGGCGTGGGAATATGGGAGACCACGGTGTTCTTCCAGACCCCCGACAACTGGCTGATCGCGCTCGACGCCAATACGGGCAAGGAACTTTGGAGAAAGAATTATGCCGACGCTCGGAAGCAGTATTTTTCAACGTCGGCGCCGCTAGTTGTGAAGAATCACGTCATCGTCGGCGTGGGTGGCGATGCGATGGACATGCCGGGGTTTCTCGACTCGTTCGACCCGGCCACAGGCGATCTGCAATGGACGTGGTGGTCGACGCCGCGCAAAGGCGACCCGGCGCTGAATACCTGGCCGAACGAAGCAGCATCCGATCACGGCGGCGGGATGACCTGGATGCCCGGAACGTACGACCCGGCGCTCAACCTGCTCTTCTGGCCCACAGGCAACACCAATCCCGTATTCGCGGGTCAGGGAAGGCCCGGAGCGAATTTATGGACCGAGTCGATTGTCGCGCTCGACGTGGACACTGGAAAGTTAAAGTGGTTCTTCCAGGTGTCGCCGCACGACACTCACGATTTCGACAACACGACCGCTCCGGTTCTCTTCGATCGAACCGTCGATGGAAAGCCGCGAGAACTCTTGGCACAGGCTGCGCGCAACGGGTTCTTTGTGACGCTCGATCGCGTGACCGGCAAGTACCTCGTCGTCAAGCCGTATGTCCCGCTCGATTATTCTTCCGGACTGTCTAAGGAGGGCGAACCGATTCCGATTCCCGACAAGGACCCATCGGTAGGCGGCTCCATCAATATTGTGAACGCTTCGAACTGGCCCGCGCCGGCCTACAGTCCGAAGACGGGGCTCGTGTATGTGAATTCAGTGGAAGGCAAGGCGATCTATTACTTGACCGATGATAGCGACAAGCCGTCCGGTTACGGCGGAACAGGCGTCGGCATTGGGCGCTCGGTGCGCGTGTTGCAGGCGATCGATCCACTCACAGGACTCGCGGCCTGGACCCACGCATATCCGAACGTGAACGACGCGCCGACCACCGTGGGCCCGAGCATCCTCACGACTGCGACCAATCTGCTCATCTCCGGCGATGACCAGAAGAACGTGATCATTTTCAGCGCCGACAAGGGGCAGATTCTCTGGCATCACGAACTCACCGCAAATGAATCCGGCGGCATTATCACGTATCTCCTGGACGGGAAGCAGTACATCGTATTCGGCGCCGGGGACACCCTCTACGCATGGAGCCTGGGCAAGTGAACCCGAGCCGCGCGCGCTATGGTGTCGTCATGCTGGCCATCGGCCTCGCGGTGCTGTCGTACGTGCAGCGCGTGGCGATCTCCGGCGCGGCCGTGCCCATTGCACACGATCTGCATCTCTCGAAGCAGCAGATGGGCCTCGTGTTCGGGGCTTTCGGACTGGCGTACGCGCTGTTCGAGATCCCCATGGGTTTTATGGGCGACCGGCTCGGCGTGCGGCGCGCGCTGGCGCAGATCGTCATCGCATGGTCCGCGTTTACCGCGCTCACCGGCGCGGCATGGAATGTGGCTTCGATGGTGGCAATCCGGTTCCTGTTCGGAGCCGGCGAGGCTGGATGCTTCCCCAACCTGACGCGAATGCTCAGCTCGTGGCTGCCGGCGCGCGAGCGGGTGACTGCGCAGGCGCTCATGTGGGCCTGTACGCGATGGGGGGGCGCCATCACGCCGCCCCTCACCCTGTTATGCATTGCATGGTTCGGCTGGCGATGGGCGTTTGTAAGTTTCGCCGCGCTCGGGCTGGCCTGGTGCGCGGTGTTTCTGGCGTGGTTCAAGGATGATCCAGCCAAACACGACGCGGTGAATGCGGCGGAACGCGAAATTCTCGAGGCATCGCGAGTTCTCACAGGGCACCGGGCGGGCCAAACCTGGCTGTCGCTGCTGCTCACTCGGCAGGTTGCGGCGCTCGTGCTGCAATACTTCTGCTTTTCGTTTGTCTGGTACTTCTACATTACCTGGCTGCCAACCTATCTCCGCGAGGGGCGCGGCCAGTCCGCGCAGCGCGCGGCGCTGCTCGCCACGCTGCCGCTGCTTTTCGGAGGATTCGGATCGCTCTCCGGCGGCATTCTGTCGCGGCGGCTTCCGAGGCGTGCGATTGCGTTTGGCGGGTTCGCTGCGACAGCGGTGCTTCTGTTCGTCTTTACGCACATTCAGCAAGTCATTCCGGCCATGATTGTTATGGGGATGGCCAGTTTTGCGAGCGACCTCACCATGCCGATCTCGTGGGACACGTGCGTGGAAATTGGCGGAGCCTACACGGCGACGGTCGCTGCCGCGATGAACATGCTGGGCAACCTGGCTGGGTTTGTTGCGCCGGTGGTCGGTGGACTGATTTTGCAGCGGGTTGGCTCGGGAACGGCCGGCTGGAATCTGTTGATCGATATCATGGGTTGCGCAGCCATCGTGTCGGCGGCGGTGTGGCTGTATCTCGATCCCGATGCCGCTCGGCGGCAACGGGAACAAAGATTGAATTCGGCTGCGGAAGCGAATTCAGGTCCAGTGTCACTCTGAATGCAGCGTAGGGAGAGAGGCAAAGCATGGAGATCAACTTGAAGGGCCGCACAGCGGTGATCACGGGCGGCAGCCGCGGCCTAGGCGAGGCGATGGCCCGCGCCCTCGCCGGCGCCGGCGCGCAGATCGCATTGGTGGCGCGCGACCGCGCGCGCCTCGAGGGGGTGCGTGACGCCATCTCCGCGAGCAAAGGCGTGGCGGAGGTGTTCGTTGCCGATGTTACGAAGGAAGACGAGGTCGCGAAGCTGTCGGAAACGATTCAAGCGCGCTTCGGCGCTCCGCAGATCCTCATCAACAATGCGGGTATCAACGTGCGGAAGAATCTCGTCGATTTCACCCTGGACGAATTCCGCAGCGTTCTTGACACGAGCCTGATCTCGACGTTCCTGATGTGCCGAGCCTTTGTTCCGGGGATGAAGGGCTCTGGATACGGCCGCGTCCTGAACATGACTTCGATCATGAGCCACGTCTCAATCGCCGGCCGCACTGCATACAGCTCGGCGAAGGCCGCGCTGCTGGGCCTTACCAGGGCGCTGGCCCTCGAACTTGCGACCGAGGGAATCACGGTGAACGGAATAAGCCCCGGGCCCATCGGGACGGACATGAACCTGGCGCTGATGACCGATCCGCAACTGAGCGCGCAGTTTCTGGCGAATGTTCCGGTAGGCCGATGGGGGAAAGTCGAAGAGATCGGAGCGCTCGCCTGCTATCTCTGTTCCGAAGCCGCGGGGTTCATTACGGGAACCGACATTCTGATCGACGGCGGGTGGACGGCAAAGTAGCCCAGCGCGTTACCGCGGCGCTTCGGGCGGCTGCGGGCGCTGCGGCGGCGCCACGTAATCTACGAGCGTATCGGCTGGCTTGTGGGCGGCCCACGCGATGCCGCGCAGCAACATATGCTGAATCTGGTAATTGGCGAAGTTCGCGTACTCGTGTCCCTGCATCCACACAAATGCGCGGGCGGGCTGACCGCCCGCCGGCGTATGTTCATAAGTCCAGATCTGCGGAACCACTTCGCCCTTGTGCGCGCCCGCGCTTGGAGTGCCCGGAATGACTGTCGTTGCCAGAACGTGGATTCCCGGATCGCGAGCCCAGGTCATGTTGTAAAAGGCTTCGTCATAGATGGTGAAGTTCGACATGCCCTTCATGATCGGGTCGGCGGAATCCGTCACCGTGTACGCGATCGGCGCTCCCAGCGTGTAATTCACTTCGCCGTGTTTCTTCGCGCCTCCAACGAGCGTGGCAAAATACGCCGGATCGGGGCCGCAGAGCGAATCGTGAATGCTCACCAGGCCCCCGCCGCGCTTGACGTACCCCTCGAGCGCCGCCTTCTCTTCATCACTCAAGTACGCGGCGTCACCTTTGTAGATCACCACTACATCGGTGTGTTCGAGGTCGGCCGCGGAAGGCGCGTGCAGCGCGCCGTCGACAACAGCGCCGTGTTCGGTGAGGATCTTGCTCCAATCGGCGAGGAACTGCGGGTAGTCGTGCTCGCCGGCCCAATGCGATTTGAGCCCCGCCCAGATGTAAACGCGGATGCCACTTGGGTTCTGTCCCCATGGCTTCGGGGCCTGCGCCTGACCAGGGTTTGCGGCCTCTCCTGCCGAGCCTGCGACGAGAAGCAAAGCACCGGCGAACAGGAGGACGGCGCGCGTCGGGCAGACCCGGTTTCGGGAGTCACGAAGCGAGCTCGCCATTTGGCGGCCCCGAACCTTCCAACGACTCAATCCGCAATGATCTGCCATGAAGGGCTTTCACAATTCCGTGAACCGCGCTTGCGTTTAGCTCGTTGATTCTAATCGATTCCGGTCCAGATTCGAAATCGCCCTTTGCGCAATCGGAGCCTATCGGCGCGACCGAGGTCATGCCTGTCACAAGACTCCGGAGCCGGACATGGCCGCTCGAGGGATTTCTCTATATATGATGTTTATTTAGAACAACTTAGATTTCAATTTTTCGGCACAGGAAATTT